>Ga0068857_100005115_pt1 | contig 11155 bp, 6 predicted proteins | sample KBSCornC72_FD_66591 | JGI IMG/M metagenome (GOLD analysis project Ga0068857, IMG submission 66591) | Corn rhizosphere microbial communities from Kellogg Biological Station, Michigan, USA - KBS Corn C7-2 | ecosystem: Host-associated > Plants > Roots > Rhizosphere > Soil ...
TTCGCGACGAGCACGCTGCCCGCCGATTTCGCGCGCATTCCCGCGAACGGTCCGCGCGGCTTCGTGCTGGTGTCGGTTCCCGGCACGGCGCAGGCGCAGGAAGCAGTGATCGAAGCACAGATTCCGCAACAGGCGACGCTGAGCCGCGCTTCGGCGAAGCTCGAGGTGGTCTACGCGGGCGCGCCGCAGTTCGTCCCGATCCCGGGCACGCCGATGCAGTACGCGGTCAACACGTCGTTCAACGTGATCCAGACCGGCGAAGGCTACTTCTCGTGCTACCAGGGCGCGTGGTTCGCGGCACCCGCGGCCGCCGGGCCATGGACGCTGACGCCCACGGTGCCCGCGGTGGTCTACACGATTCCGCCATCGAGCCCCGCCTATCCGTGTACCTATATCCGCGTCTATGCATCGACACCCGAAACCGTCACGTACGGTTACACCGCCGGTTACACGATGAGTTACGTCAGCGCGGGCGTGATCGTTTACGGCACCGGCTACTACTATCCGCCCTATATCTATCCGGCGCCGATTCCCATTTACTACCCGTACCCCTATTCGTACGCCGGCGCGACTTACTACAATTCGACGACAGGTGCGTGGGCACAGGGCGGCGCGATCTACGGCCCGTACGGCGGTGTGGCGAAAGCCGGCTATGCGTACAACCCGAACACGGGTGCGTACGCACAGGGGGGTGCGATCTACGGGCCGAACGGCGGCGCCGGAGCGTTCTCCGCGTACAACCCGTCGACCGGCAGCTATGCGCACGGCAGCGCGGTGTGGGGTCCCGATGGCGCGTCCGGCAACGCAAGCTGGTACAACGCGAACACCGGGCGCTCCGGCTCCACGCAGCAGAACAGCAACGAGTACGGACGCTGGGGCTCGAGCACGATCTCCGGTCCCAACCAGACCGTGCACACGCAGAGCCAGAGCAACGCGCAAGGATCGGCCGGCTCGTTCAGCTCCAGCAGCGGCGCGAAAGGCGCTGGCGTTTCCGGCGCCGGCGGCAACTCGGCAGGCGCGGTGAAGACGAGCAGCGGCGACGTCTATGCCGGCGCCGACGGCAACGTCTACAAAAAGACCGACACTGGCTGGCAGAAATACGACAACGGCTCGTGGAATTCCGTGCAGAAGCCGACCACGACCAGCCAGTCGCAAACTGCTTCGTCAGCTGCGACTCAGCGTAGCGCGGCGACCGCGCAACAGCCGGCGGCGAATACGGCTCGCACCGGAGGCTCGGGCAATTATTCCGGCGCTAGCGCGAGCACGCGTTCAAGCTTTGAAGGCATGGGGCAGCTCGACCAGGACAGCAGCGCCCGCACCATGGGCGCACAGCGCCAGCAGCAATTCGAATCGATGCGCGGCAGCGGCGGCTTCGCCGCACGCGAGGGCGGCGGGTTCGCCGCGCGCGGCGGTGGTGGATTCCGGCGCTGAAATTGCGGGACTTCGCGGCTTTCGCGCGCTGAATGCGGGCAACAGCAACCTTAAAGGAATCGTGATGCGCTTATCGCTTCGTCCCCTCGTGATCCTGCTCGGCATGGCTGCCCTCTTCGCGTCGAGCATCGCCGAAGCCCAATGGGTGATGCTGGCGCGGCACGTGATGGGCAGGGTTGAGCAGATGTCGCAGCAATCGCCGCAGGCCGGCGGCGCGAACTACGATTCGGCGACGGTGATGCTCGAAGCGCCCGCCGACAAGGTGTACGCAACCGTCGTGCGCGGGGTCAAGAACGCGCAGGGCATCACGGTGACGCGCGAGGATGCAAGCACGATGCTGATCCAGTTCACGAACGGCCAACAGATCGCGGGCATCAAGGTGAGCGGCGTCGGGGACAATGTCACCCAACTCCTCATTTCTTCGGCGCACACCGGAAATCAACAGAATGCCGCGGCGCTGGTGCTCAACAGCGTGCTGCGCGTCTGCAAGGACATGAACGTCGAGTGCTCGGCAAAGTAACGTGCGCAAATTGCGTGGGGTAGCGGCTTCGCCGCGACCCCCCGCAATTGCGCCCGATGATGTCAGCACGAAAAGCTTCGGGCGGCCGCGCGCTTTTCGTGTAGTAAAGGCACGAAGGGCGCCGATCGCGGTCCGCTTCGCGGAAGCTCAGTAGCGCGCGCATGCGGATTGAAAGCCCCAATGAGCACGTACGCCAATCGAAGGCTGTCGTCCCCTACGACTTGAAAGCCCCTACGAACGCATGCGCGCATCGAAGGTTGTCAGCGCGCCTGCGCGTTACTGAACGGGCGCGCAGCGCCATATGATCGACGCGCTTCGTGCCGTTTCCGGGGGAAAGCGCGCGGCCGCCCGAAGCTTTCCCCTCTAACTTCACCGGACTCAAATCTCGTGTTGGATTTCTTCACGAGATTTGAGTACGAGACTTGGTCACGTCGGGCTGCACATGCTCACCCCGACCCCGTATCCCTCGGGAATCCACCCCTTTACCAAGATCATCGCTGCCCGCGTGCCGAGATCGGTCGTGAAGCGGTGGTTGGGCGCGGCGCCTTGCCCGTTGTTGTACAGCCGATACACGGGCCGCGTCCCCGCCGGGCAATTCCCTGCGAGGTCGGGCATCGGCACGTTGAACACGACGGCCTCGAACTGCCAATTCGGGTTCTGCCTGACCGTCGCGCATTCGCTCGCCAAGGCCGTGTAGAAATGCGAGCTCTTCGGCGCGAACGACGTGCTGAAGAAGCGGCATACGCCGGAGCTGGCAGCGGGGGCGTCGGAATACACGTTGAACGACTGGCCGGTACGCGCCCAGCCAACGAACGTGCCGTTGTCGAGCTTCGTGATCTCGTCGGCGATGTTCGTGACGAAGTAATGATCGAACGCCGCGTGGTAGTACTCGATCACCGGCGATTTCACGCCGGGATCCGCCACGATCTTGAAGCTCTCGACGACGCCGGCGTTGTCATCTGAAAAGCTGTCGGGCGCGACCGCGCCGATCCCGGCGCCGCGTTTGGCGAAGCCCTGCAGGCACAAATCGCGGTCCTGCGGGTCCTGCGCCTGCATCACGGCGAGCAGCGCATCGCGTGCCGTGACGAACGTCGGGTCGTTCGGGGTCATCTTGAAGGCGCCGACCAGGTACCGCTTCATCCGGTCCTGCGCCTGCCCGAACGTCAGTCGTCCGCTGTCATTGAGCAAATTGCTGTAGCACTCCCACAGCATCGACGTCCAGACTTCGCCGGTGTTGTGGACCTCCGAGTTGAGGCTGCTCGAGCTGCGCAACGACGGCGCCGGCGAAGTCGGCAGCGGAACGCCGTCAGCGATGTGCTTGAACGTGAGCGGATTCCTGGTCAGGTCGCGCGAGTACGGATAGCGGCGAATGCCGTAGTAGTACGCGTTGTTGAGGGTATCCGGTGCAAAATCGGGCCCGCTCAGTGGATAGGCGGTTACCGGGTAGGCGCCATTGAAGTTCGCGTTGGCCGCCAGTGCGCGGTCGGACTCCTTCACGAGCAGGAGCAGCGCATTGAAGTCGGACCAGCCCTCGCCCAGGCCGCCCGCCTGGTTGGCATTCAACCCATTGGAGTTGCCGATCAGCCGGTTGCTCAGGTAGTGGCCCCATTCGTGCGCGATCAACGTATTGTCGAGCGCGCCGTCGCGTTGGGCGGCGGGGAGCCGCGCCATCCGCAGCGTGACGGTCGAGGGCGCGGCGAGCGCCGCCTTGATCGCGTTGCCGTCGGCGAGCGACACGGAAACGACCGGGATCGCGATCGTCGCATCGGATCCCGCCATGCCCGGCGCGCCCGGCGCAACATTGTTCAGGATCAGGACGCCGATCGCGCCTGCGTTCTGCGCATTCTTTGCCTTTTCGACGAACAGGCACACGCCGCGATCGATCACGGCAATCTTGCCGGCGACGGCGGCCGCGTTGGTGAACGCCGTGCATCCATCCGTGGTAGTGGGGCCGGTCATGTTCGCCGCATCGAGTGCCTGCACGAGATCGCCCGCGAGATCGAAGGCCTGCGGCCCGAAATCGGCGACGCCCGATTGTTTTGCGCCGGCAATCGACGCCGGCGCATTGACCTTGACGAGCGCGACGGAGCTGCTCCAGAGAAACTGGCGCATCCGCGGCCGCTGGCCGTCGGCGGGTGTGGACATGTTGGCGTTGTTCGCGCCGGTGAAGTCCTGCGCCTCGGCGTAGATGCTGTCGAGGGCGATGCCGCCGCGACCGAAGTTGCTGTTCTGGGCGTTGCCCGCGGCCTCGTCGAAGCCCGCGTCGTAGTACCAGTCGTGCAAGTAGTTGATCGTGTAGAACAGGTTGGTCACCGTGGCCATCACCTGCGCGCGGCTCGCCAGCGGCGCCCGGTTCGTGTCGTAGACGTAGTCGAACGTGTTGGCCGCGTTGGTGCAGGCGTGAAAATCGCCATCGATCGGCAGCGCCACGTTGCATTCGTCGCTGGCCGGCGGATCGAAATTGTCGGGAGCAAAGGAATTGGAGAACGCGTCGACGTTGTTGCCGGCGGTCCTCTGCGCACCCGGGAGCAACCACGGATCGTTCCTGCTGAACGGCAGGTTCTGCAAGGTGATCAGATTGGGCGCAACCAGTGGCGCTGGATAACCATCGGGCGTTCCCGTGGGATGCGGAAATCCGTTGCGGCCGGCCGGATTCGCCAGCGGCAGGTTGGCGTCCGAAGACTCGGCATACACGCGATAGGAAAAAGCGACGTCGGACGTCTGGTTGTGACGGAACAATATCGTTGCGTCCGTCGCGGAGACGACATACGCGTAGTAATCGATGCCGTGCGGCCAGTTGCCGTCGCGCATCTGAACTTCGACGTAGTACGCGGCGATGAGGCCGGCCGGCAGCCGGAACCATACGCGTTTGACGCGTGCGGTCTCCATGAGCGCGGAACCGTCGCTGCTCGCGATGCCTTGCGGCAATGCGAGCAATGCATAGCCGCCATGGTCGCCGCTGTTCTGCAAATCGCCGGCAACCGCCGCCGGGAAGCCGTAATCGGCCAGCGCCGTGGCGACCGCCTGCTGCGCCGTCCTCGTGAATACCTGCGCGCTCTTGCGCTGGTTCGCGGGCGTGCCCATGACGAATCCGCCGACGGCGACCAGGCCGCCGCGCTTGTCGAGCAGCACGTTGGCCTGCTCGCGGAATACCTCGATGCCATCGATCTGGTTGCGGAACCGGACGATCGCGGCGCCATTCGGAAACCGCTGCAGGTTGTGCATCAGCAGCGCATCGACTTCGGAAGGTGCGATCTGGTAGAGGTCCGCGACGTCGCGCAAGTACGCGCGCGCCGTCCCCTCTTCATCCAGCGACGTCTTGGCGGAGGCGGCACGCTGCATTGCGGTAAGGGTTGCGGCCGCCGTCGTGCCCCAGAGGAAAGTCGGCACGCCGAACCGCGCATCGATCTGAAGCGCCGCGTCGTTCGCGCGCGCCGTGCTCAATGGCGCGCTGCGTGCGGCCGGGCCCAACGCGGACGCCGTGGCCAGTGCATCGATCGCGGGCAGCGTGCGGGCGCTCGCCGGCAACGCGTGGGTGGCTGTCAAGGCGAGCGCGATCAGCAGGCAGCTGCGCGTGCAGATGTTACCAATCCTCATTTTCCTGTCAGCCTCTGGAAACGGATTCGCACGCGAACTGCGCGGGCAAAAGGTCGCCATTGTAAGTTACGCGTCGGCTGCACGGGGAAAGCGCACGCGGACCGCAAGTCCGGCGCCGCCGGGGCCGTCCTCCAGGGCCACGATGGCGCCATGCGCATCGGCAATGCGGCGGACGATCGACAGACCGAGGCCGCTGCCGGTAGGAACGGCCGGATCGTCGTCGGGTGCGCCGCGATGAAAGCGCTCGAATACGCGCTCGCGCTCGAGTTCTGGAATGCCCGGTCCCGTGTCTGCGACCGACAGCACGGCGTGGCCGTCCGCATCGTCGACGGCGACGTCGATGCGACCCCCTTTCGGCGTGTAACGCAGCGCATTGTCGAGCAGGTTCGCGAGCAGCGTGGCGAGACTCGCAGGATCGCCGCGGATCGCGACGTCAGCGGCGCGCGTGAGGCCAAGGTCGATGCGCTTTTCCATGGCGAGCGGCGCCCGCGCGACGATCGCGTCCTTCGCCAGCGACGGAAGGTCCACCGGCGCAAAGCTGCGCGCAGGCGCTTCGGGTTCGAGCCGCGCCATCGTCAACAGTTGCTCGACCAGCCGGGTGGCGCGATCGACACCTGCTTTCAATTCCGCGAACGCAGCGGCCTGCGTCGCGGGGGCCTCCGTGCGCTCGGCGAGCTCGACCTGCAGCTTCAAGGCCGCAAGGGGCGTGCGAAGCTCGTGCGCCGCATCGGCCGTGAAGCGGCGCTGCGCGGACAGCGCTTCATCGAGGCGCGCCAACAGCGCGTTGAGACTGCCGGCAAGCGGCTTCAGCTCCCGTGGCAGGCCACTTTCGGCGAGCGGTGCCATCGCGTCGGGGCGCCGCTTGGCGACCGCGCGCGACATCGTCTCGAGCGGCTTCAAGCCCCTGCCGACCGCATACCAGATCAGCACGCCGAGGAAGGGAATCAGCCCGGCGAGCGGCAGCAGCGTGCGCAGCGCCGTCTGCGCGGCGATTTCGCGCCGCTCGTCGAGCGCATGCGCGACCTGCAGCGCATGGCTGCCGGCGACATGCGTGAAGACGCGCCATTCGCGGCCATTTTGAACGACCGTCGAATAGCCTTCCTGCACGGGAACGGGCAGGCCGGCGCCGGGCTGCGACCAATAGACGAGCACGCCGTCGTGATCCCAGATCTGCGTGACGAGTTGGGAAACGCCTCCTGGCTGCCGCCCGTCGGGCGCCGCCAGCGAAGGCTGCCGGCCGCGAAGCAGATCGTCGATGCGGGTCGAATAGGCGAGCTGCTTCAACTGCAGATCGAAGAGGTCGCCGATCTCGCGCTTCGTCTCGACATACGTCAGCACGGTCGCGAGCACGGCAACCGTGGCCAGGCCGAGCAGCAGCCAGACGAGGAGCGTGCGACGGATCGACGTCATTAGCGCAAAACTCCCGTCGTCCGCGCGCGGGCGCCCCAGCGGCGTTTGCACGAAAGACGCTGGATTCCCGCGCTCGCGGGAATGACGGTGGTGGCATTGACGCGCCTCGCAGTGCCGCGGCGTCCCACGACACCACTGGATACCGACACAGCAGGTGTCATGCCCTGGCGATCACGTAGCCGACGCCGCGGATCGTGCGGATCGCGTCGGCACCCAGCTTCTTGCGCAGGTTGTGGACGTGGACTTCGACGGTGTTGCTCTCCACTTCCTCGCCCCAGCCGTAGAGGCGTTCCTCGAGCTGCGATTTGGAAAGCGCGGTACCCGGGCGCTCGAGCAGCGCGGCCAGCAGCGCGAATTCGCGCGTGGACACGTCGACCAGCGCACCGTTGCGGGTCACGGTCCGCGCGGCTGGATCGAGCGCCAGGTCGCCGTTGCGCAGCACGTTGTCCTCCCGTGCAACATCGCGCCGCAACAGCGCGCGCATCCGCGCACCCAGCTCGTCGAGGCTGAACGGCTTGACCAGATAGTCGTCGGCGCCGGCGTCGAGGCCCGCCACTCGATCGGCGACCGCATCGCGCGCCGTCACGATCAGGACGCGTACCTTGTTGCCGGCGCGGCGGATTTCCTTCAGCAAGTCGAGGCCGCTTTTGCGCGGCAGCCCGAGATCCAGCAAGACCAGCCCGTACGCGCCATCGGCGGTGTCGAGCGCGAGCTTTGCGGACTGACCATCCTTCACCCAGTCGACCGTATAGCGCTCTTGCTGCAATGCAGCATGCAGCGTCTTGCCAATCATGGGGTCGTCTTCGACTAGAAGGATGCGCATGGGACCGGCGATATGCTTTTCGGGCGGTCCATTCTAGCTGCCGCCCGCTTAACGAAGCCTTATGTTGACGAGTTCGTGCATCCGGACCGCAGGTCGCGCCGTATATCGAAAACGATCGCGAACACCGCGGTCCGATGATCCACCACCGGAGGCATTCCATGACTGCATACCGCAAGCAACCCTTGTTCCGCCGTGCCGCCGCATCGGTGCTGGTGGCCGCCGCACTGGCCGCCGCGTGGGCGGGCCCATCGGTGGCGTCGAGCCACCGCGAGGGCCCCTACATCGCGACCCAGCCCCAGGTCGATGGCACCGATTTCTACATGTTCAGAAGCTACGAACCCGGCCGAGAGGCGTATGTGACGCTGGTCGCCAACTACGTGCCGCTGCAGGACCCGTACGGCGGTCCCAACTACTTCAAGCTCGATCCCAACGCCGTCTACGAGATCCACGTCACCAACGACGGCGGCGCCGTCGAGAACATCACGTTCCAGTTCAGGTTCCAGACCACCAACGACGACAACAAATTCAACGTCGGCGGCAAGATGGTGTCGATCCCGATCGTGCAAAACGGCAGCGCCGATGTCGCGACCACCAATTCATCCGCGCTCAATGTCCACGAGAAATACACGCTCTCGATCATCCGCGGCCCGCGCCGCGCGAGCGCTCCGCAGCCGATCACCAACCTGACGCAGGGCGGGACTTCGTTCGACAAGCCGGTCGACTATATCGGCACCAAGACCATCAGCAGCTATATCGCCTACGCGAACAAGCACATCTACGACATCCAGGTGCCCGGTTGCGGCACGGGCCGCGTGTTCGTCGGCCAGCGCAAGGATCCGTTCGTCGTCAATCTCGGCGAGACGTTCGACCTCGTGAACATCAAGTATCCGGCGGTGGAATTGAACGCGCTCGCCGAATTCGCCACCGTCGACTCGCTGGCCGATGCGAACGTGACCTCGCTGATCCTGGAAATGCCGATCACTTGCCTGACCGAAGGCAAGGGCACGATCATCGGCGCGTGGACGACGGCCAGCGTGCCCGCGACGCGCACGATGAGCGCAACGCCGGGCAGCGGCCTGGATCCGACCGCGCAAGCCGGCAACCTCGTGCAGGTGTCGCGCCTTGGCATGCCGCTCGTCAACGAGGTCGTGATCGGCTTGAAGGACAAGAACAAGTTCAACGCCAGCGAGCCGAAGGACGACGCGCAGTTCGCCGATTACGTAACCAATCCGACGTTGCCGATGCTGCTCGAAGTGCTGTTCGGCGGAGCGGGTGTCAAGGCGCCGACCAACTTCCCGCGCACCGACCTGGTGGCCGCGTTCCTCACCGGTGTCACCGGCCTCAACCAGCCGGCTAACGTCGTGGGGTCCGAGCAGTTGCGGCTCAACACGGCCATCGCGCCGACGGCGGGCGCTGCGCAGAACCGCCTGGGCGTGCTGGGTGGCGACAACGCGGGATTTCCGAACGGTCGCCGGCCGGGCGACGACGTCGTCGACATCGAGCTGCGCGTCGCGATGGGGGTCTTGTGCACGATCACCGGCGTGAATACCGCGGTCGGCTGCAAGGCCGCGGACGCGCCGGCGGGAGCGCTCAAGTACACTGACGGCGCGTACATCAGCTCGGCATTCTTCGCGAATCAGTTCCCGTACCTGCGCGCGCCGTTGAAGGGTTCGCCCAACGACGACAACGCGATCAAGCGGGCCGCTCCGTAATAGCGTATCGACGCGGCCCCGGGCGTTCCCCGGGGCCGTTTTTTTTGGGAAGGGCGAAGATGCGACGCGCGGCGACAGCAGTTCTCGCGCTCACGCTGTACGGATTCGCGGTGGCCGCGCCGTTCGTGCCGGCTGACGACGCGCAGGTGCTCGAGCGTCTCCCCGATCGCTCGGCGCCGCAATACCGCGACCTCAAGCGGCTGCAGGCGACCGCGGCGGCTGCGCCCGACGACGCCGCCAGCGCCGTCGCGCTGGCCGATGCCTACTACCGGATCTCGCGCAGCGAGGGCGATCCGCGTTACCTGGGCTATGCGCAGGCGGCGCTCGCGCCGTGGTGGAAGAATCCGGAGGCGCCCACCGCCGTCCTGGTCACGCGCGCAACGATTCTGCAGAGGAATCACGAATTCGATCGCGCACTCGCCGATCTCACCAAGGCCATCGCGCGCGAGCCGCGGAACGGCCGTGCGCTGCTCGTCCGTTCCACGGTGCTGACCGTGCAGGGCAAATATGCGGAGGCGCGCGCCGATTGCCCGAAGCTTTACGGCCTCGTGCCCGAGTTCTACGTCTTCGCGTGCACGGCGGGAATCGACAGCCTCAACGGCAGGGCGGGACCGGCGGCAGCGACGCTCGACCGCGCGCTGTCGAGCGTGCCCGCGACGGACAACGCGGCCCGCGCATGGGGCGAGTCATTGCTGGGCGAAATCGCGCAGCGCCGCGGCGACGCGAGCGCAGCGACGCACTTCCAGGCGGCATTGGCCGCCGACCCGCGCGACCTTTACACGCTGGGCGCGTACAGCGACTGGCTGCTCGACCATCGACGCGCGGCGGAGGTGATCCCGCTGGTGCAGAGCGAAACGCGGGTCGACGCACTGCTGCTGCGGCTGGCGCTCGCGCAAAAGGCGCTGCAACGGCCGGAAGCGAACGCGACCATCGCGACGTTGCGCGCGCGCTTCGATGCGAGCCGCGCACGCGGCGATGTCGTGCACCGCCGCGAGGAGTCGCGCTTTCAATTACAGCTGAACGGCGACGCGCAGTCCGCGCTGCGGCTGGCCCGCGATAACTGGGCGGTGCAGCGCGAGCCGGCGGACCTGCGCGTCCTCGCCGAAGCCGCGGCGGCGACCGGCGATTCGGGCGCCCAGGAGATTGTCCGGCAGTGGCTCGCGCAAACCGGGCTCGAATATGCGGAGGTGGCGGCCATGGTCGGCGCGGGCGGAGGCGGCCGCAAATGATGCGCCGCGCATTGGCGCTGCTGGCGTTCGCCGCTCTGTTGGCGTCCGGCGCCGCGCTGGCGCACAAGCCATCGGACAGCTATCTCACGCTTGCCGTGGACGGCGAAACCGTTACCGGGCAGTGGGATATCGCGCTGCGCGATCTCGATTTCGCGCTTGGCCTCGATGGCAACCAGGACGGCGCGATCACGTGGGGCGAGGTCAAGGCGAAGCACCGCGAGATCGCGGCGTATGCGCTGTCGCGCCTGACGCTCGGATCCGCCGATGCCCGCTGCACGCCGGTGTTGCGCGAGCAGCTCATCGACAACCACAGCGACGGCGCCTATGCGGTGCTGCGCTTCGCCGCGACGTGTCCCGCGCCGCCCAGGGTGCTGGAAGTCGGCTATCGCCTCTTCTTCGACATCGATCCGCAACACCGCGGGCTGCTCAACCT
>Ga0068857_100005119_pt1 | contig 11153 bp, 6 predicted proteins | sample KBSCornC72_FD_66591 | JGI IMG/M metagenome (GOLD analysis project Ga0068857, IMG submission 66591) | Corn rhizosphere microbial communities from Kellogg Biological Station, Michigan, USA - KBS Corn C7-2 | ecosystem: Host-associated > Plants > Roots > Rhizosphere > Soil ...
AGATATACGCTTTCCATGCGTGTATCCTCAGCACGACCGCAGCGTTTGTGGTCGCTCGACGGAGGTTAAAAGTATGTCTCGTGTAGTTGTGACCGGGTTAGGACTGATTACAGCCCTGGGCAGCGATCTGGCCACCAACTGGGAGGCCCTGATCGCGGGGAAATCCGGTGTGGGCGAGATCACAGCCTATGACACCAGCGATTTCCGCGTGCATTTCGCGGCTCAAATAAAGAACTTCGACCCCAGCCCCTATGTGGATCGCAAAGAGGAGCGCCGCAACGATCCCTACGAGTTGTTGGCAATCGCCACAACGAAGCAGGCGATGGAACAGGCCAATCTCCAGATCACCGAAGAGAACGCCGACGATATAGGCGTCTATATCGGGAGCGGCATCGGCGGTCTGGTAACGTTGCACGACCAGTTCAAAGTTTTGCATGAGAAGGGGCCGAGCCGCATCAGCCCGTACTTTATCAATATGATGATTATTGACGGCGCGCCTGGCATTGTCTCGATCCTGACTGGCGCGCGTGGACCCAACTGGGCCGCCGTTTCAGCCTGTGCGACCAGCGGCAACACCATCGGTGAGGCCTGGGAGACCATCCGGCGCGGCGATGCGAAGGTCATGATCGCCGGTGGCGCGGAAAAAGCGGTGACGCCGATCGCGATGGCCGCGTTCGAGAATATGAAAGCTCTCTCGCGCCGCAACGACGATCCCCAGGGTGCGAGCAGGCCGTTCGATGCCACGCGCGATGGTTTTGTCATGGGCGAAGGCTCCGGTATGTTGATTCTGGAAGACCTGGAACACGCCAAAGCGCGCGGTGCGGCCATTCTGGCTGAACTGGTGGGCTATGGCTGTACCGCCGATGCCTACCACGTCACATCTCCGGCTCCTGGTGGTGCTGGCCTGGTGCGTGCGATGCGTCGAGCACTGGAAAAGGCCGATCTGCGCCCTGAGCAGGTTGATTATATCAACGCGCACGGCACTTCAACGCCGCCCAACGATGGCCACGAGACAGCGGCTATTAAGACGCTCTTCGGCGAACAGGCCTACAAGGTGGCAATCAGCTCAACCAAGTCGATGACCGGGCACACGCTGGGCGCTGCGGGCGCGGTCGAAGCAGTTATCTCGATCATGGCCATCCAGACCGGGATCATTCCGCCGACCATCAACCTGCACCACCCCGATCCAGAGTGCAACCTGGACTATGTGCCGAATGAAGCCCGCCGGAAAACGGTGAACGTGGCGATGTCGAACTCGATGGGGTTTGGCGGTCACAACACCTGCCTGGTTTTCAAACGGTACGAAGAATAGGGCGACAAGAACATGGATATACAGGAACGTGATATGCCCTGGGTCAAGCGTGTCGAGCAACTGATCGAGGCGCTCGATGGCAGTACAGTCGGAGAGCTGGAGCTGCGCGAGGCAGGGACGGAGATTATTATTCGGCGACGGCCAGATATGCAACTGGTCGCTAATCCCGTTGTTGTGCAGCAGCAGGTGAGCGCCGCGCAACCGCTGGTTCTTGGCGGCACCAAACCAGCGGCCAAACGCGAGGATACGAGCAAGCCGGTCGTTTCCCCGCTCACAGGCGTCTACTATTCATCGCCCTCGCCGTCTTCACCGCCATTTGTCAATCTCGGCGACACTATCCACGTCGGCCAGGTCATCGCCCTCATCGAAGCCATGAAGGTCTTCAACGAGATCCAGTCGGAGGTTTCCGGGCGCGTCGTCGCGATGGTTGCCAACAACGGCGATGTCGTGCAGAAGGGCAAACCGATCTTGAGGGTTGAGTAACTGTAACATACGTTTGCGGAACATAAGAAGTGCGGAGCCTCAAGTCATTCGAGGCTCCGCACTTCTTATGTTCCGTACAACAAATGGCGTGAATTACACTCTCACGCGGCTGATAAATGTATCCCAGTTGGCCAGTGATGTGCGCGGCTCGTTGGTGATATCCTCAGTGGCCAGCCAGATGGAAGAACCATCGGGCGAGGCTACGGCAGCAGAGTAGTCGCCCCAGCGGCAGAGCAAATCCGGCGCGACGCAGGTGAAGCCGTCCTCTGGAGCTGCGCCAGCCTGCGCAATGTGAATTTCACCAGTTCCCCAGAGCGATATGGGCATGTACGCCGCGCTTGGATAGTAGTCCGGGCCGGAGAGTGTGAAGCTCATCACGCCTTCCCCAAAGGCATTCACGCCGATTGAGGGGAATAGCACGTTATTGCCCTTTACCGAGACATATCCTTGCTTCGCCAGTCGGCCACCGAGCTGATTCCCATGCCAGAACGGGACCACGCCGAAGTAGGCAATACCGGTGCGCGGGTCCTGTCCTGGAACCTGGATGATGGTATTCAGGCCAGACCAGAGGACGCCAGCAGCGTAGACAACCTGGTTCATACGATCATCGTTGCTGTTGAGGAAGCCCTCGGTTGAACCCTGCGAAGTTGCGTAGGGCGTAGGACCAGCCTTCTGCGTGACCGGTACCGGTTGACCATAGAGTTCGCTAGTGATGACTGTGAAGGAGAGGCTCACCTGCGGGAAGCTGCGGTCAAGGGAGCGCGTGTTGGTCAATGCCCATACAGCGATACGGTTGTCAACGGTATCAACGAACTGAAGCGCGCTCAGGAAATACTCCGTCCCATTGTGCTCGCGTCCCAGGAAGTCTCTGGAGGGCTGAGTCGCAGGCTGGAGCGAGTACGACAGGCCACCGTAGGGAGCCAGAGCCTGAGAGGCATCAATCAGGACCACGGTTGGCGAGAACGAGACATTCGGATGGCTCGCAGCCTCGACGAGCGCATTTTTCGAGATGGCGTAGACCTGTGAACCGTTGAAGCCATTCTCAAACAGCGGGAACTCGTTCGTCGTGATATAGAAACCATTGGCATCCGCGCCGATGAGCGGCTGATCGCCGAAGCACGGGCAGCTTGGATGGCTGGGAGTGCCGTCGGTGCCGTCGTTGGTGGTGTTCAGCGAGAACGTACGCCAATCGCCAGTCGGGTTCGAGGTCTCGCTGACCGCAATCAGCGCGTGCGATGGGCCAATCTCCGCGCCAGTCGCGGGATCGGTGTCGATTTCCAGGACGGTCAGGAACCAGTGGCCTGTATCGGGATCAAAGTAACATTTCGGATCGGACGAGAAGGCTCCGAAGGTGACCGTGGTGCGATCCACCTCTGGTGTGAGACCGAAGAACTGATTGATTGCTGTGGGACCGCTCAGCAGAGTGCCGGAAGGGCTGCGCACCTCTAACGCTGTATTGATGGTATCCAGCACAAATTTGTTGCTGACACACAGTCCCTGGTCAGGCGGTTCCAGGCTGAACTGAGTGTTGGCGTACACGTCTGTACCAGCATCGCGCTGATCAAGGTGCGAGAGACCGTTAAACCCACTAAAGCCCGGATTGTTGCTTGTTACATGCTGGCCTTCAGGATTGGGAGGTGGTGTATTGGCAGGCGGCGGATTGAGCGGCGGCTTTTGTCCGCTGACTTCAGCCTTCGGACTGGCTTCATCGTCAGCAGCCGGGTTGACTTCAAGTGATTGATTGTTGCTGACACTGCTGCCAGTCACGAGATGAGTGGTTCCCAGCGAAGTCAGTTTGAGCAACGTTGAAGCTGACTTTACGGATGTTGAGGCTGCATGTGCCGAGCTTCCAAAGGTTTGAAATGCCAGGAGAGATGCCAGAAGCGCGGATAGAGCAACAAGCGAGAGAGTGACGCTCACCCTTGAGCGAGGAAAAGATCGCATGAGATCGACCTCACTTTCAAAATAGGCTACATCGCATACTTCAATGCAAAAGTATTTGCAAAATGCTGTTGAAGACAGCTACGCAGAGGAATCAGCTACACATGCATAGACATCTGTTATGCATCTCTGGATTAAAAAAATGAAATGTCCGTCAGCACCTCCTTTCCCTTACAATGTGGGAGGAAGTCGAGCAAATTTTTGCATTCCTAGCACAAAGAGCAAAAATATGCTGTGAACCGTTGTGGATTCCGTAAGCATAGTTAGACACCCCATGCTAATTATGCCATAGAAATCGGATACTTCTGGTAAATAAAAGGTGAAGATGTGGTGTTGAGAAGGTAAATATTGTGTTATTATTTGCATTTTTCTCTGCTAGATAGGGAGATAAGAGTGTCGAGATGCTGATTTATCTACCACGGTTAGTTCATAGGGCCAGACCAATTTGTTAGCATAGAATACCAATTACACTAACTCTCTTCCCAAAACATCGTCCCGCGTGCTATAATTCAGGCAGAATAAATTTTTGTTTCATACCCACAGTTGTCATGGCTCGCCAGGTCTGGTCGTAAACGGTTCATTGGAGAACCACCACTGGTGTGAAGCCTTGTTCCGCATAGGTAATGAGGTGTGGCCGCAACTGGTTCGGGCAAAGGAGGTGAGGGAACATGGACGCTGGCCCCAGTCATAGTAGGCTATGCGTTTTTTCAGCCTGCTCGTGGAAATGTTCTTCTCTCCATCGAGCCGAAAGTCGCGGGATGATACACATAACGATCTTAAACCTTTGATCCACCTGGTTTTCTGGCCATGGCCAGGAGCCATCCTTCTCCTTCGTGACTTACTCGATGCAGACGAAACATCGCCCCTTGATGTGTGTGATGTCGAGTAAGTGAACATTTCCGCCTGCCAGCAAGTCCTGCGCGGGCTTTCTCTGCCGAAACCCGCGAAACACAGTCCCCCTTTTGCGCAAGATGCATGAAACCAGTCTCTTTCTGCTGTCCAGCAGAGGAGAGCACGTGGCGTGTTTTTGCGTGCTGTTTTGAATAAGGACTGTTTCCCACGTATTCACGCATGAGTGGATGCTGTGAATGTATGTGCGTGTCATTTTGCTGACAATCCCGCATATACCAGAACATGCAGAAAAGCAAGAATTTGCAGAATGGCGGTGATTCTATGATCTTTTTGAGCACGCTCTTGCGCCAGAGCGTTTATGATCTGGCCGGACGCCGATTGGGTACCCTGAAGGATATCTGTGTCTCTCTGAATGAGACGTTTCCAGTCGTGACGGCACTGGTGGTGTCTCAGCTCTCTTTAACCACTAGCGAACTGATTATTCCCTGGTCTCAGGTGGAGCATTTAGAAACCGAACAGAAAATGAGCCTGACCGTGAGGCAGGCAGACATTATTCACTATACTCCTCATGCTCATGAGATTCTCTTAAAGCGCGATATACTTGATAAGCAAATTGTCGATACCCAGGGGTTTCGCGTCGTCAAGGTCAATGATTTGAAACTGGCTCAGATCAAGGAGACCGCGCGTCTGATCGGCGTAGATATCAGCTTCGGCGGGCTGTTTCGGCGTCTGGGAGCGAACTGGCTGACAAAAATCCTGCCCGCGCGTGTGGATGAGCGTATCATTCCCTGGAATTATGTTGAGCCGCTGGAGGTGGTCAGCAGCAGTGCGACGGGTCAGCTCGCGGCAGTTGGAGCGGGCGCAAGCGCGGCGAACGCGGCAGTGGGCATTGGCGGCGTGATCCCTCAGGTGCAATTGAACGTGAGCCATGCCAAACTGGCCGAACTGCACCCGGCAGATATCGCGGATATTCTGGAGCAACTCGACGCCGAAGAAGCGGGCGTGGTCCTGCAACGTCTCGCGCCTGAGATCGCCGCCGACACGCTTAACGAAGTCGAGTATCCATTGCAATCGGAGATTTTGAGCGAACTAGATCCCGAACGCGCCTCCGATCTGCTGGAAATCCTGCCCCCAGACGACGCGGCGGACATCCTGGCCGATATTCCGCAACAGGAGGCCGAACGTCTGCTCAGTCTCATGCCGGTTAGCGAATCTCAGCCGATCCGCGACCTCTTACGTTACGGCGCGCAAACCGCTGGTGGTATCATGACCAGCGAGGTACTGGCGCTGGCGCAAGAACTGACTGTCGAGGAGGCGCTGGCCTATCTGCGCCAGCACTCCGAGCACCTGGAGATGATCTATTATCTCTACATCGTCGATGCCGAGCGTCATCTGATCGGCATTGTCTCGCTGCGCCGCCTGGTCGTAGCCGATCCTGGCACGCGGCTACAAGAGCTGATGGAGACGGACATCATCAAAGTGCCCGCTGGCATGGATCAGGAAGAGGTCGCGCGCATCATCGCCAAATACGACCTGCTCGGTGTGCCAGTCGTTGATAGCGATGAATGCCTGGTGGGACTGGTCACGGTTGACGATGTGATCGACGTTATCCACGAGGAGCAGGCTGAGGATTTTTCAGAGATGGCCGGGGCCAACGTGAAAGAGCTAGAGGAGGAAGAGCATTTCCCGCTCAAATCCTTGCTCAATCGCATCACGTGGCTCGGCATCAACGTCATCGCCGGGGTGCTGGTCGCGCTGGTCTTCTATCAACTCTTTGGACGGCCCATTATCGATAACTCGGTGCATATGCACGTCAATGGACTGGGCAAGGGTCTGCACTCGCCAGTGGCGCTGAGCGGGCTGATCTGCCTGACGCCGATGTTGCTGCTGACCAGTGGCAGCGTCGGTTCGCAGGCGCTCGGCGTGACGGGCTGGCAATTAAGATCGACGCGCGGCCTGGATTTCTTACGCGGCATCTTACGCGAACTGCGCCTGGGCACGATTGGCGGCGTCCTGGCCAGCATCGTCGTGGTTCTGCTGAGCTGGGCGCTTTTTCGCTCCTGGTCGGTGAGCGTCTCGATCGGCGTGAGCCTGGGACTTGCCCTCTTGCTGGCAGCGCTCTGTGGGCTGGTTCTGCCCACACTTTTCCAGGGTTTGCGCCTGCGTGGCAGCTTCGTCAGCGCGCCCCTGCTCGATCCGCTGATCGCTGTTATCAGCCTGTGTATCTTCCTGGTGATAGCCCTCTGGCTGGTCACGATGCTTCATTTCTAACGCGAATTGGATTCTGACCCAAAAAAGGGCCACAAAACTGTTGACAGCACCGGCGATATCTGGTATATTCTCTGTGCAATCGAGTTACATGAGATTGAAGTGATCCCCGATAGCTCAACGGTAGAGCATCCGGCTGTTAACCGGAGTGTTCCTGGTTCGAATCCAGGTCGGGGAGCCTGAGAAGCCGCTTAAGAAACTTTCTTGAGCGGCTTTATTGTGTGAAGAAATCCGTTGAAACTGACCTATTTTTGTGAATAGGCGCAATCTCAACGGATATGAAACTCACGCTTCTATCTCGTGCTCGCGTAACGCCATCTGCAACACCTGCGCCAGATGCAAAGGCTGACGTCCGGTGGTTTGCGCGATCTGTTCCTGGCAACTGAAGCCGTCGGCGATAATCAGCGTCTCGTCGGGCGCGTTACGGACGGCGGGCAGCAGGGCGCGTTCACCGCACTGGATCGAGATGTCGTAGTGCTCTTTTTCAAAGCCGAACGAACCCGCCATGCCACAGCAGCCGGTGTCGGGTAGCGCGACATCCAGCCCAAGCTTGAGCAAAATCTCTTTCTCCGCGTCCATGCCCATGACCGCCTTCTGATGGCAGTGACCCTGCACCAGCGCCTTGCGTGCCAGGCGCGGAAGCTGGTAGTCAGGCGCTTTCTGCATCAGAAATTCACTCAGCAGGAAGGTCTGTTTGCTCAGACGTTGCGCGTTCTCATCCTGGGGGAAGAAGTTGAGCAATTCATCGCGGAAGACTGCGGCACAGCTTGGTTCAAGCCCCACCAGCGGCACGCCCGCGACGATCTGCGGTTCCAGCGAGGTGAGAATCTGCTTGAGCAGACGCCGGGCTGTCGTGAGCATGCCGTGATCGTAGAGTGGACGCCCGCAGCACAGCGTTTGCTCAGGGATTGTGACCTGATATCCGGCAGATTCCAGCACTTCGACGGCGGCCTTTGCCACGTCGGGATGGAAGTAATTATTGAACGTGTCGGGCCAGAGCAATAGTTTGGGCGCGCCCTCGTTGCGCGGCCCACGCTGGCGAAACCATTGGGTAAAGGGCTGCGCGGCAAAGGTTGGCATCTTGCGTTGCGGCGCAACATCCGCCGCCCACTTAGCAATGTTGCGCAAGAGCGGCGCGTGCGTCATGAAATTGGCCAGCCCTGGCATACGCGAAGCCAATCTGGCCCACCAGTAGATCAGGCCCATCGCGTAGGCGCTTCTGGGGCGCAGCCGTCCGCGATAGTAATGGGAAAGAAATTCGGCCTTGTACGTGGCGATATCGACGTTCACCGGGCAATCGCCTTTACAGCCTTTGCAGGCCAGGCAGAGATCCAGGCTCTCCTTGACCTCTTCGCTCTTCCAGCCACCTTTCACCACATCGCCTTGCAGCATCTCGAAAAGCAGGTGAGCGCGTCCGCGTGTGCTGTGCTCTTCCTCGCGTGTGACCATGTAGCTCGGACACATCGTACCGCCCTCGGTCCTGCGGCACGCTCCCACGCCGACACAGCGCAAGGTCGCGGTCGCCAGGCTGCCGTGATCGTCGGGAAACTGGAAATGCGTTTTGAGTTGCGGTGGATTGTAGGTTGGCCCGACGCGTAAATTATCGTCCATGCGGTACGGATCGATCACCTTGCCGGGGTTCATCTTGCCGCTGGGGTCCCAGATCGCTTTGAACTCGCGGAACGCCTGCACCAGTTCTTCACCATACATCTTCGGCAGCAGTTCGCCGCGTGACTGACCATCGCCATGTTCGCCGGAAAGCGAGCCACCGTAGCTGATCACCAGGTCGGCAGCCTCGTGCATAAACGAGCGGAACTTCTGCACACCCTCGCGGCTGGTCAGATCGAAGTTGATGCGTGTATGCACGCAACCCTGGCCGAAATGGCCGTAGAAAGCCGTGTGGTACGCATAATTGTCTAAGAGGTTGCGTAAATCGCGCAGATAGCCGCCGAGCTTTTCGGGTGGTACAGCAGCGTCTTCCCAGCCTTCCCAGCCATGCGGCTCGCCGGGAACAAAGACTGTCGCGCCCAACGCGGTTTCGCGCACCGCCCAAATCTGTTTCGCCCCGACTTTATCGGGGAGTAGCATGCTCGGAGAATTGCTCTGTTTTTGCAGTTCTGCCATCAATGCCTTTGCCTTGTTGTTGGCCTCCTGCTCACTTTCCCCGCCAAATTCCACGAGCAGCCAGCCTCCACCTTCCGGCAGCCGTCTGATATTCTGAAGTTGGAGCCGCTTTTTGCGTAAATTCTCGACCAGGCGCGCATCGAAACCCTCCAGCCCGATCGGCTGATGGGCCAGGATCTCCGGCACGTGATCGGCGGCATGAAAGGCATCAGCGTAGCCCAGCACGAGCAGCGAGCGCACCGGAGGGCTGGAGACCAGGCGCGCCGTAGCCTGCAAGACCGTGACGCACGTTCCCTCGGTTCCAACCAGTGCCCGCGCTACGTGAAACCCGTTCTCTGGCAGCAGTTGGTCCAGCGCGTAGCCAGAGACGCGCCGGGGCAGTTGCGGGAACCGCTGGCGAATCAGCTCGGCGTAGGTATCGCGCAAGGTTTTGAGTTTCGCGTAAATCTCGCCTCTGGGACCGCCCGCATTGATGATGCGCTCAAGCTCTTCCTCGCTGGTCGCGCCCACGCGCAAACGCAAGCCGCTATAGGTCAGAATCTCCAGTTCTTCGATATTCTCGCTCGTCATGCCCGACATCACTGAATGCACGCCGCACGAATTATTGCCGATCATGCCGCCCAGCGTGCAACGGCTATGCGTTGCCGGATCAGGGCCGAAGGTGAGATGATGTTGCTCGGCAGCGTTGCGCAAATGATCGAGGATCAGGCCGGGTTGGACATGCGCGAGATGGTTTTGCGGATCGATGGAGAGGATGTTGTGCATGTACTTCGACATATCCAGCACGACCGCGACATTGCAGCACTGGCCCGCGAGGCTTGTGCCGCCGCCACGTGGCAGCAACGGCACACCCCGCCGCTCACACGCGGCAACGGTGGCGATGACATCCGCCTCATCTTTGGGTAGCACCACGCCGATAGGGATTTGTCGATAATTTGAGCCATCCGTCGCGTACAGGGCGCGGCTCCCTTTATCAAAGCGCACTTCTCCACGAATGACGCCGCGCAACTCTTCCGCCAGAGCATTTGCCTCGGCGAAGCCTACATGGTGCGGACGTGCTTGCTGCTTGCTCATCTGTGCCAGCTCCATCGGTCTTCCTTCTAGAAATAAAGCTTCTCCTGCAGGAGAAGCTATGAGATAATCCTGGACTATATCATGCGAAAAAGCCCTGGCATATTTTTACTTGACCTTTTCGGTAAACAGGTGTATCTTTTCTCTCATGGCAGGAAGTTCGCTCAACCGTTTTCGACCCGCTTCAGGATACTGAAATTAGCTATACGGCACCCAATCTTCGGCCAGCGGAATCTCCGTGAGCTTCTTGCGCGGTTGAGCCTCTTCCTGGGTCTCGCTGGCTGCTGTGAGCGGCGCATCGCTGGGACGGAGACGCAAAAGAGCCTCCAGCTCTGCCTGCCTGTAGAGGCGCTGGCGTTTGATGCCCTGCTTATAGCTTTTCAGGATGCCTCGACTCACATAGGCGTACAGCGTCGCGGTCTTGACTCCCAACAAGCGGCTGGCTTCCTCACCATCCAGATAGTTTTCACCGTTTAGCTCGATCATGGCTGCTGCTCCCAGTCGTTAGCGATCTTCTCCGATCTCTTTCTTGCACCCTACGCCTATTTTCTTCTAATCATAGAAACTTTCGGCTCGTTTGTCAACGGGTAGCGACAATCAGTCAATCTCAATCAATATAAATCAACTATCAATGAGACTTTATCAAATAATATAAAATACCATTGACTTTGATCGAAAGTCATGGTAAAACTTGCGATAGAGAGAGAAAATTTGGGGAAGGTTCTCCCCGTAGCAAAAAGGAGCGAATGTATGGCAGAACAACGAACGCTTGCCAGCGACGAGGCTGCAAGCACAACGCCGCGTAAAGCAGGTCTGGAGGGGATCGTCGCGGCCACGACGGCGATCAGCAATGTGGATGGGCAGGCCGGACGCCTGGTCTATCGCGGCTACGACATTCACGATCTGGCGCACTCTACAACCTTTGAGGAGATTGCCCACCTGCTCTGGTTCGGCCATCTCCCGACGCACACCGAACTGGCACAACTTCAGGATAACTTGCGTGAGCAACGTCGCTTGCCAGAAGGCGTTCTCAATATCCTGCGTGACTTGCCGCCTGGAACCGCGCCGATGGACGCGCTACGCACCGCCGTTTCAGCCTGGG
>Ga0068857_100005123_pt1 | contig 11147 bp, 6 predicted proteins | sample KBSCornC72_FD_66591 | JGI IMG/M metagenome (GOLD analysis project Ga0068857, IMG submission 66591) | Corn rhizosphere microbial communities from Kellogg Biological Station, Michigan, USA - KBS Corn C7-2 | ecosystem: Host-associated > Plants > Roots > Rhizosphere > Soil ...
GCCCGGCCGGGTGATTGCGCAGTTGCGACTGCGGTACGCTGACGGCTAGAATGCCGCATGCCCGCAAACGATCCTCGCCAACCCGGAGAGCGACATCGCCTGATCGACCGTATCATGTCGCCCTTCACGGCTCTCGAACCCGGCGAAGGCGCAGACGCGGCGCTGCTCACACTCAGCGTTTTCCTTCTGCTCACCGCGTACTACGTGCTCAAGGTGGTGCGTGAGCCGCTCATTCTTTCTGCGGGCGGCGCGGAGCTCAAGAGTTACACATCGGCGGCGCAGGCCGTGCTCTTTCTGTTCATGGTGCCGGCATACGGATGGCTGGCCAATCGCGTCGACCGCGGCCGCCTGATCGCCACCGTCACGCTGTTCTTCATCGCCAACATCATCGTGTTCTATTTCATGGCCCTGGCCTCGGCCCCGGGACTGGGTGTCGCCTTCTTCATCTGGGTCGGAATCTTCAACATGATGATCGTGGCGCAGTTCTGGTCGTACGCCAACGACGTCTACACGCCCGATCAGGGGAAACGTCTCTTCGCGATCATCGGCTTCGGACAAACCGCAGGCGCTGCGTGTGGCGGATTGTTCTCCAAGTATCTGATTCAGAGGCTGCACGTTCATCAGCTGCTGCTCGTCGCGGGTGCTCTGCTGTGCCTCTACCTGGTCGTGATCTTCGTCGTGCAGCGGCGTATGCGCCGCTACCTGCACATTGCGCGCGTTGACGACGATGTCATGGTCGACAAGCGGGGCGGGTTCACCCTCATACTGAAGAGCCGCTACCTCTTCTTGATCGCTGTACTCCTGTGGGCGCTCAACTTTTCCAACACCAACGGCGAATTCATCCTGGGCCGCGTGGTCACGGCCCACGCTCACGCCGTGAGCCAGGGTCTCACGGGTGCGCCCGCGGACGAAGCGGTGAAGCATTTCATCGGCGCTTTCTACGCCGACTACTTCACATGGGTCAACGTCGTGACCGCCCTCATCCAACTGTTCCTGGTGTCGCGCATCATGCGTTATTTCGGGGTACAGATCGCACTCTATGTGCTGCCCGTGGTGGCGCTGGGCGCCTACGCGATTGTGGCGTTCACACCGTTGCTGGCCCTGATCCGTGCCGCCAAGATCAGCGAGAACTCGCTCGATTACTCGCTCAACAACACGGCACGCCAGGCGCTCTTTCTGCCCACGTCGCGCGAGGCGAAGTACAAGGCCAAAGCCGCCATCGACACGCTTTTCGTGCGCGCGGGCGACCTATCGTCGGCCGCGCTTGTGTTCGTCGGAACGCACCTGGCGTTTCAGACGCGCGGCTTTGCGATTTCGAACATGGTGGTTATCTCCGTCTGGCTTGTCATCGTGACAGCGCTGGGGCGGCACTACAAACGGCTTGTCGAGGTTCCACGTGAGAATTCAGTGCCCGCGAATTAGTCACGCCCTGTTTGCGTTGATCTTGCTTGTCGCTCTGCGCGCCGCTGTCGCCCGGGCGGACAGTCTGACCGTGCGCACGCTCGCCGCGGGCGAACACTACCGCGCGGGTTCGGTACACCGCTTCCTTCTCGGCGCGGATTATCGCGACCTGTGGACCGCGCCGGTGCAGGCACCCGTGCTCGACATGCATGCATTCGCGGGAGGTCTCACGCCGGTTCGCCGCGTGGGCGGACAGCAGACACTGGGCCTGGCCATGAAAGGCGCTGACGGACTCGCCTATACCTTCCGCGGCCTGGACAAGGACCCCAGCGAGATTCTCCCTCCCGAGTATCGGGGCACATTCATCAACAGCCTGATGCAGGACCAGATTGCATCCAGCTTTCCGGGCGCGTCGGTGATCGTGCCGCCGCTTCTCGACGCCGCCGGCGTGCTCCACGTCGATCCGGAGATCGTGGCCATGCCGGACGATTCGCTGCTGGGCGAGTTCCGGCCTGCCTTCAAGAATGCGCTCGGCACCATCGAAGAGTATCCACTCGCGGGAGAAAACGGCGCGCCGGGAACCTTCGGCGCCACCGAGATAATCAACGCCGAGGAAATGTGGAAGCGCATGGAGGCGTCGTGCACGGACCGTCCCGATGCGCGTGCATATCTGTGCGCGCGCCTGGTGGACCTGTTGATCGGCGACTGGGACCGTCATCGCAATCAATGGCGATGGGCGCGCATTCCCGGCCAGGACCGCTGGCAACCGATTCCCGAGGACCGGGACCAGGCCTTCGTTCGTTTCGAGGGATTGATTCACACACTCGGACGCGAGCGTCTTCCGCAGTTCGTGAGCTTCGACGAGAAGTACCCCGATATCGACGGGCTGACATGGAACGGACGCGACGGTGACCGCCTCATTCTCGTCGAGCTCGAGAAACCCGTGTTCGACGAAGTGGCGGCGACACTCAAGAGTCGCATCACCGACGCGGTGATTGCGGACGCGGTGGCACGCATGCCGGCCGCCTACCGTGAGCTGGAAGGCGCCAGCATCGAGCACGATCTCAGGGCGCGGCGCGACCAGCTGCCTGAGGAAGCGGACAAGTTCTATCGCTTCCTGGCCCAACGCGTCGACGTGCACACGAGCACGAACAACGATATCGCGACGGTGACGCGGCACGAAAACGGCGATGTCAATGTGACCATCACGCCGCGTGAGGGACAGGGAGCGTTCAACCGCACGTTTCATCCCGACGAAACCGAAGAAGTTCGCATCTACCTCGGCGCCGGCAACGACAGCCTGGTCACGACGGGCCCCGCTGGCGACATCAAGGTGCGCGCCATCGGCGGCGACGGCGACGATACCTTTGATGACCGCGCGGGTACGAAGCTGCGCGTGTCGGATGCCAGCGGAGAGAACCAGGTGCTGCGCGGCGCGGGCACGTCGCTCGACACCCATCCCTACACCGCGCCTGTGCGTCCCAAAGCACCGTGGATTCCACCGCGGGACTGGGGCCGGCGCACGTACATGTATCCCGTAATCGGCGGCAACACCGATCTCGGCGTCGTGTTCCTGGGAGTGCTGCGGTCGACCGGCTACGGCTTTCGCAAGAATCCCTCCGCGGATGAGCACATGGTGCGCGCGGCCTACGCGACCAAGGCCGGCTCGTTCGGCGGGGACTACACCGGCACGTTTCGCTTTGAAAACTCGCCCATGTCGATGGGTCTCTTTGTGCGCCTCTCGGGGCTCGACTTCCTCCACTTCTACGGCTTCGGCAACGAGAGCACCTCGTCCGAGGAAGACGACTTTTACAAGGTGAAGCACACCGAGTACGTGTTTGCACCTTCACTGCAATGGGAACACAAGCACACCACCGTGAACCTGCACGTGGGAACCAAATACAACAAAACAGAACTTCAGGCTGACCATTTGATCACCGAGGTAAATCCCTACGGCACCGGAGACTTCACCCAGGTCGGCGCGGGCGGCGGCATCGCCATCGATACGCGCGACACCGCTTCAGCCTCCGAGGGCGGCGTGCGCGTACAGGTGGACGGAAATTTCTATCCTCCCGTCGCATCGGTCGAGGACACCTTCGGCGAAGTTCACGGCGAGGCCGCGCTCTATCAGCCCATTCCATTCTTGAAGAGGCCGGTGCTCGCGCTGCTTGCCGGCGGCAAGCACGTGTGGGGCGATGTTCCCTACCACGAAGCGGCGTACATCGGTGGCGCCAACACGCTGCGCGGCTTCGCCAGGCAGCGCTTCGCGGGCGATGCGTCGGTATTCGGCAGCGCCGAGCTTCGCGTTCCCATTACGCGCGTCTATATTCTCGTGCCCGGCCAGCTCGGCGTGTTTGCGCTCGGCGACGCCGGTCGTGTCTTTCTCGACGGTGAATCGAGCGACAAATGGCACAGCGCCATCGGTGGCGGCCTGTGGGTGTCGCTGGTCGATCCGGCCACGGCGATGAGTCTTTCGGTCGCCGACAGCGAGGAGGGCACCAGCGTTTACGTCCGCCTGGGAATGTCGTTCTAGCCCGTTTGTGCGGCTGTCCCGGCCGTGATAGATTCATGGTCTCGCCGGCGTCGCCCGGCGGCCAGGAGGAGTCCCGGTGGCAGTCGATTTTCAGGTCCAATCCCAATCGCATCCCAGTGATCCGTCGCAGTTTTCGGATCTCGACACGCAAACACAGCGTGGCTCCTACTCGGCGCTTGTCGCCGCGGCCGGCATCTACGCGATTGCCTACGCGCTTGCCTACCTCACCGACTGGGGAATCCTGATCGGAAAGACCGGGCATTTCGTCTTCCCGCCACTGCTCCACAACATTTTCTCCATTGTCTCCATCGCCTACGCAGTCCTGGCCATGCGCATCAGCCGCAAAGCCACCTGCACGGCGTGCGGCTTCACACGCATGGCGATTTCATTCCTGGTGGTGTCCTCGGCCGGTATTGCCATCCATGCCTGGAACTGGGAGCTGGACGCCCGCGCCGGCGGCGTGAGCTGGGTCGGGGTGTGGATCGTCGCATTCGCCGGTGTCGTCATGCTGACACCGCGCGTCTTGTTGATAGGCGCGCTCATGTCGTGGGCCGTGCTCGTCGGCATCGCGGTTCTCAGCATCGCCGTCCACGGCGTGCCCGCCGACTTTCCCGGTTCACCCGTCTCGGTCATCGCACAGGTTGCGATTCCCGTCTTGATCTGCGTGTTCGTTGCGTGGGCCATCTCGTACAAGGTGTTCAAACTGGCGCGCGAAGTGTCGAAAGCGCGCCGTCTGGGAAGCTATCAACTGGGCGAAAAAATCGGCGCGGGCGGCATGGGCGAGGTGTGGCGCGCGAAGCACAAGCTGCTCGCGCGACCGGCGGCGGTCAAACTGATCCGTCCCGAGTCATTCGGGCCCGGCGGCGACAATTCGGAAGCGCGCGCGATCCTCAAACGTTTCGAGCGCGAGGCGCAGGTCACCGCCATGCTGACCTCTCCGCATTCGGTGGCGCTCTACGATTTCGGCATCGCCGAGGACGGCGTGTTCTATTACGTGATGGAGCTGCTCGAGGGCCGCGACCTCAAGACGCTGGTGCGCGAATCCGGCCCCGTCTCCGTGGAGCGCGCGATCCACTTCCTGCGCGAGGCGTGCGACTCTCTCGCGGATGCGCACGACCGCGGATTGATTCACCGCGACATCAAGCCGGCCAACATTTTCACCTGCCGTCGCGGGCGCGACTTCGATTTCGTGAAGGTGCTCGACTTTGGCCTGGTCAAGAACGTGCGCGACCGCGGCGAGAGCGTCACCGAGCTGACGGGTGCGGGAACCACCAGCGGCACGCCCGGATTCATGGCGCCGGAAATGATCACGGGCGAGAAGGTGGATGCGCGCAGCGATATCTACGGGCTCGGTTGCGTCGCGTACTGGCTGCTCACGGGCCAGATGGTATTCGAAGGCAACACGCCCATGTCGATTCTCATTCAACACGTGAAGGAAGAGCCGGCGCCGCTGTCGTCGCGCACCGAGCTCCGTATTCCGCCGCGTCTCGAACAGATCGTGCACGCGTGTCTCGCCAAGTCGCCGTCGCAACGGCCCGCTTCCGCGGATGAGCTGGGCGAAATGCTCGCCGCCGCGGCGGCCGAGCTTCCGGCGTGGACACGCGAGCGCGCCCAGCAGTGGTGGCAGAAGAATCTCCCCAACCTCTACTACACGGCCTCGCGCGTCGATACCGTCGACAGCGGCGTATCGACGGTGATTAATGTCTAGTGCCCGCCCCGCGGCCGCTGCGCCGATAACGATTGCGGCCATCTCGGCGTTCGCGATGATCGCCACGCAGGTCGCCGGCAAGACGGCGCGCGACGCGCTCTTTCTCACCAACTTTCCCGTCTCCGCGCTTCCGCTGGTCTTGATCGCCGCGGCGGTGCTGTCCATTTTTGCCGCGCTTGTCACCGCGCGCGCCTTGACTGTGCACGGTCCGGCGCGCATCGTACCGCCGCTGTTCATCGCCAGCGCGCTGCTCCTCCTCCTCGAATGGTGGCTCGCGGCGCGCAATGCGCGGCCGGCCGCGGTGATTGTTTATCTGCACATCGCATCGCTGGGCTCGATTCTCATCTCGGGATTCTGGTCGCTCATCGACGAAGCCTTTGACCCTCGCACAGCACGCGCCGGTATCGGTCGCATCATCGGCGGCGCCACCGCGGGCGGTCTCTTCGGCGGTCTTGTCGCGGAGCGCATCGGCGCACTCGCGGGCATCATGTGGATACTTCCCTTCATCGCCGGCCTGCACCTGGCGTGCGGGCTCATGCTCTCGCGTTTTTCCCACGACGGCTCCGACGCGCACCACACCGCCTCACGCCGTCCTGCCGCGAAGCGCGAAGAGTCCGCTTTCCATGTCCTCCGGCGCGCGCCCTATCTGCGTTCGCTCGCCTTGCTGGTGTTGTTCGGCAACATTGCGGCGACCTTGCTCGACTATGTTTTCAAAGCGCGGGCGACCTCCAGTTATCCCGCGGCGCACGACCTGGTCCGGTTTTTCGCCGTGTTCTACACCGTGGTGTCCGTCGTCACCCTCGCCGTTCAGACGGGCATGTCACGGCGGCTCCTTGAAAGCATCGGCATCGCGAACACGGTGGCGGTTCGCCCGGGCGCGGTGATAGTGGGCGGGCTGGTCTCGCTGACATCGATGGGTCTATTGGGCGTTGGCATGTTGCGCGCCGGCGAAATGGTGCTGCAAAGCTCGTTGTTCCGCTCGGGCTACGAGCTGCTCTTTACACCCGTGGTCCCCGACGACAAGCGGCGCACCAAGACCATCGTGGATGTGGGAGCGGACCGCATGGGCGACATCGTGGGCGCGGCTCTGATTCGCGCCGTCATCCTGCTGCCCGTGGTGGCGGCCGACTATGTTCTGGTGGTGCTGGCGGTGGCGATCTCGCTGGTTTCAATCGGCGTCGCGCGCATGTTGCACCGCGGATATGTTCGCGCCCTCGAGGCCAGTCTTCTGCACCGCGGCGAGGCGCTGGAGCTCCGCACCGACTCCCACGCGATGCGCACGCTGTCGATGGAATCATTCACAGGCATGGATCTCTCCATCACCGAATCAAGAATTCCGCTCGAGGAATTACGCACCATGGCAGGCGTGCGCGGCACGGCGGTCGCCGGCGCCGGACCGCAGACAGACATCGGCCGTCAGATGCCATCCGCGGATCCCGAAATTGCGTCCCTCGCCGAGCTGCGCTCGGGCAACCCCAAGCGCATACATGCCGAGCTCGCCCGCAGCCGCGTGATCACGCCCATGATGGCCGCGCAGCTCACCACGCTCCTGGCATGGGATGAGGTGAGCGGCTGGGCCTCGCGCTCGCTGTCGAAAGCGGCGCCGTCCATCACCGGCCAGCTCGTCGATCGCATGCTCGACCCCGAGGAAGACTTCGCGGTGCGCCGGCGCATTCCGCAGATTCTTTCCACCTGCCCGACACGTCGCGCCATCGATGGCCTCATGGCGGCGCTCTCCGACGAGCGCTTCGAAGTCCGCTATCAATCCGCGCGCGCGATGTCACGCATCAACCAGACGACGCCGAACCTCGTCTTTGACAGCAAGGTTGTCTATGCAGCCGTGCTGCACGAGACCTCGGTCGACCGCCGGCTGTGGAACGAACAACGCGTGATCGACGAACCGGAAGCGGGCAGTGAAGCTGGACTCGTGGAACCGGCGCTGCGCCAACGCGGCGGCCGCCGCATGGAGCATGTCTTCAACATGCTCTCGCTCGTCGTCCCGTCCGCGCCGTTACGCATCGCATACAAGGGACTGCTGACCGACGACGCCATGCTGCGCGGCACCGGCCTCGAGTACCTGGAGAGCGTGTTGCCGCGCGAAATCTGGAACGGGCTCTCGCCGCATCTCGACGCCACCGGCCAGATCACTGCATCCAGCCAGAGCCGCGACGAAGCACTGGAGAAGCTCCTCCGCTCCAGCCACTCCATCGACGTCAGTCTGGAGGAGATCCGCAAACTGGCACAACAGGGAGACGCGAGCGATGAGCGTTGAACCCAACGGCGAAATCCTTGCACCGCTGCTGCACACGCTGGCCGAAAGCCTGGACGTGCGCGATATCTTCGCGCGCATCTCCGAAGCGGCCCGCACCATCGTGCCACACGATTTCCTGATGATGGGAATCATGAATCCCGACGGCGTCACCGTGCGCGTCGAGGGAATTTCGGGAGAGCTTCCCGACCTGCCGCGGGTGGTGCCCGTCGACCCGGCACTGCAGCGCGCACTCTTCGAGCATGAGGTCATCGTGTTCAACGACGTGCGCACGGTCAAGGGCGGCGCGCGTTGTCTGGCCCGCATCCAGATGGACGATGCGGCGCCTGTCGAGCTCGAGATCGATCTGCAGCCGATTTTCCGCTACCTCGTCACGACCCGTGGATACCGCTCGTTTCTCCGCGTCGCAGTGCGGCTGCGCGGCGAAATGCTGGGTGGGATGATTTTCTCCGCTGTATCGCCGGAGGCCTTTTCGTCGGCCGATCGCACGGGGGCCCGGCAGATCGCCAATTGTGTCGCGCTGGCGCTTGCGCACCAGCGGCTGGCGGAGGAAGTGAAGAAGGGCGCCGAGGCGCGCGCGCAGGCGGAGCGTCTCGAGGTCCGGGTGAAGCATCTCGCCGAAGAGCTGGACGCACGGGGCCGCCACCAGGTGATCGGACAGTCAAAGAAGTGGCAGGCCGTGCTCGAGCACGCGAAGAAGGTGGCGCCCACGGAAGCGACCGTGTTGTTGTTCGGAGAATCGGGCACGGGCAAGGAAGTGGGCGCGCGCTTCATCCACCGCTCTTCACCGCGCGCCGATGGTCCGTTCGTGGCGCTCAACTGTGCGGCCCTCCCCGAACATCTTCTCGAATCGGAATTGTTCGGACACGAGAAGGGTGCGTTCACCGGTGCGCTGGCAACGCGCCCCGGAAAAATCGAGCAGGCCGCGGGGGGTGTGCTCTTTCTGGACGAGGTCGGTGAAATGAGCCCGGCGGTGCAGGCCAAGTTCCTGCGCGTGTTGCAGGAGCGCGAGTTCCAGCGCGTGGGCGGAACGCGCACAATCAAAGCCGACATCCGTGTGCTGGCCGCGACCAATCGCGATCTCAAGGCCGCCGTCGCTGAAGGACGGTTCCGCGAAGATCTGTATTATCGCCTGGCCGTGTTCGACATTACGCTGCCGCCCTTGCGCGAACGACTCGAGGACCTTCCGGTTCTTGTCGATGCGTTCCTGAGCGAGCTCGGCACCTCGATCGGCCGGCGCCCTGCCAGCATCTCGGCCGAAGCGCAAACCAGACTCGCCGCGTACCGCTGGCCGGGCAATGTGCGCGAGCTGCGTAACGCCATCGAACGCGCCGTGATCCTGTGCGACGGCAGTGAGATCACCACCGAACACCTTCCGCTCGGAATCGCGTCGAGTGAATCCGTCACGTACCGTGCCGCCGCGCCCGTCCCGACGCGCGGAACGTTGGATGCCACCGAGCGCGAGATGATCGTCGCCGCGCTTGCGCGCGCCGGCCAGAACAAGTCCAAAGCGGCTCGCCTTCTCGGCCTCACGCGTGCACAGCTGCGCTCGCGCATCGAGAAGCACGGCATCACCTCCGACTAGCCGGTTCGATACAGCCGCGACGCGGCTGCCCGCACTCACACAGGCCAACGCCACCAGAACTGGTTTTTTACAGCCACCAATAACCACCCGCCGGCCGCGTCTGCGCGACCGTGACGCTCGCGTAACACGCGTAATAACAAGCTATTACATCGCTGCTCCGGCCGTGGCATGCAACGTGATTTAGCACGGTGCACGGGCCACACATCGAGACGCGAAAGACGCGCTTCGAAACCGGCCCCGGTCCTAGAAAAACCAGGGAGTTTGCGATGAGCACTTCACTCAACAGAATCGATGTTCACCACCACATCTTCCCGCCTGCGTACCTGAAGGCTGCCGCGGATGCCGGCGTTGCCGACGCGGGCGGCTTCAAGTTTCCCCAATCGTCCCCCGAGTTGTCGCTGGCGTTGATGGACCGCCACGGAATCGCGACCGCGATCACCTGTGTCGGCTCGCCCGGTGTCCATTTCGGGAATCACGCCGCTGCTCGCGACCTGGCTCGTTACTGCAACGAGTACGCGGCGCGCTTCACGATGGATCATCCCAACCGCCTGGGCTCGTTCGCGGTTCTGCCGCTTCCCGATGTGGACGGCGCGCTCAAAGAAATCGAGTACGCGATGGATACACTCAAGCTGGATGGCGTGAACCTGCTCACGAACTTCAACGGCGCCTACCTCGGAGATCCCGCGTTCGACGCCGTGTTCGACGAGCTCAACCGCCGCAAGGCCACCGTGTTCGTCCACCCCGAAACCGCTCCGGCGGCGCGCGACATCAAACTGTCGTTTCCGGGCGCGATGATCGAGTTCACCTTCGACACGACGCGCATGGCGGCGAACCTGATTTTCAGCGGAACTCTCGAGCGCTGCCCCGATGTGAAGATCATCCTGGCCCATTCGGGAGGAACCATTCCGTACCTGGCCTGGCGCATCTCGCTCTTTGATGTGATGCCGAACGCCCGTGAGAACGCCCCGCAGGGCACGCTTGCGTACCTGAAACGCCTCTACTATGAGACCGCCATCGCAAGCAATTCGTACGCGCTCAATTCGCTCACCGAGTTGGTGCCGTCGTCGCAGATTCTGTACGGCAGCGACTTCCCCTATCTCCCCGAGCCACTCATCGGCGCTGTCGTGCAGGGAATCGATCACTACCCCGGTTTCGACGCGCAGGTGCGCGCCGCGATCGAGCGTGACAATGCGCTCACGCTGTTCCCGCGCCTGCAATCCAACGTCGCGGAAGTTCGTTAACCAACAAGACCAGAAAAACAGAACTCGCAAACAGGAGGAAACGTCATGAATCGGAATTTCGTATATCGGACCACAATCGCGCTCACGCTCGCGGCCGTAATCACCGGTGGATTCCACAGCGCGCATGCGCAGGAGTCCAACACGGACTGGCAATTCATCGTGGCGCCGTACGCATGGGGTCCGGCCATGGACGGCAACGGCGGACTCAAGGGCCACAACACAGACATCGACATCAGCCGTGATGACTTCATCGATCATTTCGACGGGGGCTTCATGGGAACCGCGATTGCGCGCAAGGGCGCCTGGGGAATTTATGCGGACGTCGTGTGGACGGATCTCGGCGGCTCGTCCGCGATGCCGCCGGTGGAGGTCGATCCCACGCTGGCGATCATGTCGATGAACGTGCTTCG
>Ga0068857_100005128_pt1 | contig 11136 bp, 9 predicted proteins | sample KBSCornC72_FD_66591 | JGI IMG/M metagenome (GOLD analysis project Ga0068857, IMG submission 66591) | Corn rhizosphere microbial communities from Kellogg Biological Station, Michigan, USA - KBS Corn C7-2 | ecosystem: Host-associated > Plants > Roots > Rhizosphere > Soil ...
CTGGTACATCGCCGTGCCGACCACGGGATTGCGTAAATACTGGTTCAGCTGGTTCATGGGCAGCGCAACACCGGGGCTAATGAGGGAGGTCGCGGCCGGTCCCAGCGGCGGAGTGGGACGGTCCTTGCCGTTCGCATCCTTGCCGACCACAGCGTCGTAGACGCGTAGCGCGTCGCCCGAAAGCTTCTCCCGTTGGATCAGCGGCAGACGGCTGAACGATTGCGGATCGATGTCGGATTGCGCAGCCGCCGCGACCGCGAAGACACTCGCAAGGAGAACGATTCTCATAGCCGCTCAGCATATCATTTCGCCTTCGTGGCACAGGCCTTCAGCCTGTGCTTTTTCCGGGCAGTCCGAATACGGCCACTCAGCCGGATGCGTCACCAGTCCCGCCTTCACAGGGTTGTTCCAGATATACTTCCGGATCTTTTCGAACTGCTGCCAATTTCGAGCCCAGTGATCGAACGACTCGTCCTGCCAAAAGGGCTCGCCCGTGCGCGCCAGGAGTAGGTTTGTGCGGCGTGCCGAGGCTCCCTTGATCCACTTCGTCACAGCGGACAACGGTTTCAGAGGTGTGATCAACACGTGGACATGGTTCGGCATGACTACAAACGCGTGCAGAGTGCACAAGGCGCGTTCGGCCTCGGCCGCTCTGATCGTCTCCACTAGAATATTGGCAATAGGCGGCCAAGCCAACCAGGTTGGAACAAATTCGGCGCGATCCAAATGAACATCCAGATCCCGGAATGCTTGTTCCGCATTCTCCTCCGTGATAGCCGGCACCGCTGGTCGTCGAGGAAAAGAACCGAAGAGCCTCCAGGTCACGAACACGGCCGCATGATGCGGATGCCAGTGGGGAAGGTTTCGGCGATACACTCTGCGAAACCAGTGCAGATCCTGCCGGAAAATTCTCAGACCAACGAGCACAGGCTGAAGGCCTGTGCCACAATTACACGTCCATGATCTCGACCGCCCGCTTCAGGCTCTGCGCCGGATCACGACCCGGAGCGGGTCGATACTCATGGGACACATACCCCGTGAATCCAGCATCCACAATCGCCTGCGCGATGAAGCGATAGTTCAGCTCCTGCGTTTCGTCGATCTCATGCCGATCCGGCACACCTCCGGTATGGAAATGCGAGATGTATTGGATGTTCTCGCGGATGTTGTGCACCACGTCGCCGTCCATGATCTGCACGTGATAAATGTCGAACAGCACCTTCACGCGCGGAGAGTTCACGCGCTTGATGACGCCTACGCCCCAAGCGAGGTGATCGCAAATCTGATCGAAGCGCCCGATGGTCGCGTCCATGAACTTGCTGTTCATGATTTCGATGCAGATGGTCACCCGCTTGTCCTCGGCGTGAGCCTTCACACGATTGAAGAACGCCACGGCATTGTCCGCGCCTTCTTCATACGACATGCCTCGGCGCTGGCCGCCGACCGTGATCATATTCGGGATGCCTTCCGCGGCGCACTGGTCAAGGTTCGCGGCAACGGATTTCTCCAGGGCGTCGTGAAACTCTTTTCGGATGATCCCGTTCTCGAAGGTCACGCCGCCCGTTGTGCCCATCAGGTTTTTCAGACCGTATTTCTTGAGTGTGGGCCAGTCATTCGGCGCGATCATGTCGAAGCCGTGGATGCCCTGCTCCGCCGCGATGCGGCACATGTCGTCGAAGGACATGGTGTTCGGGAAATTCGTGCGCATACAGCCCTGCTTAATGCGGTTCTTGCGCTTAACGGGCGTCACAACCGGAGCCTGCGCCGCTGCGATTCCTGAAGTAGCCAGGCCGGCAGCTAAGGTAGTTACGAAGTCTCTGCGTTGCATCGTTTACTATGCCCCCGGCTGCATTATACTCACTAAGACATGCTCCGGGCTTCAGTGTTCCTGGCGGTCTCTCTTGCCGGTCTCGCGCAAGACTATACAGCCGAGCGCACCACCGATCACGGCATCCCAGTAATCCGTCTCGCTGATCCGACGAACGGCGTTGAGGTCGCCATCGTTCCCTCGGTCGGCAACACGGCGTATGAGATGAACGTCCACGGGAAAAACATTCTCTACTTCCCGTATGCTGACGTCTCCGAGTTCCAGAAGAATCCGCAGTTGAGCGGAATTCCGTTCCTCGCCCCGTGGGCCAATCGCCTCAGCGAGCAGGCGTTTTGGGCCAATAACAAAAAGTACGCCTTCGATATGGATCTGGGCAACGTGCGCGGTGCGAATCCGATCCACGGTCTGCTATCGAGTTCGCCCTACTGGAAGGTGATCAGCGTTATCGCGGACAAGCGCTCGGCCCGCACCACCAGCCGCCTGGAGTTCTGGCGATACCCCGAGTTAATGGCCCAGTGGCCCTTCGCGCACGAGTACGAAATGACCTACTCGCTCAAAGACGGCGTGCTTGAAGTCCGCGTCACCATCACTAATTTGAGTAACGATCCGATGCCCGTAGCTATCGGATTTCATCCCTACTACCAGATTCCGGATGCTTCACGGGATGCTTGGACCGGCCACATTCCGGCCCGCCGCCGAGTTGTCGCCGATAATCGCCTGATCCCGACCGGTGAATATCGCGCCATGGACATTCCCGACCAATTCCCTCTGCGCGGCCGCACCCTGGACGACGGATTCATCGACCTGCAGCGCGATGCTGAGGGTCGCGCAGTGTTCTCTATCGTTTCAGGAGACAAGAAGGTCGAGACCATGTTCGGGCCGAAGTATCCCGTAGCAGTCGTCTGGGAGCCCAATACGCAAGCTGGCCAGCCGCAGCCGTTCATCTGTTTCGAGCCGATGACCGGGGTCACCAGCGCAGTCAACCTGGCACACGAAGGCAAGTATCCCGACCTGCAGATGATCCCGCCCGGCGGCAAGTGGAGCGAGAGTTTCTGGATCCACGCCAGCGGAATCTGAACTACATGCAGGTGTTATACTGACCCGTGGTTTAATCCCAAGTTGGAGGCGAGCATGTTCAAGAGGTCTCTCATTGCTGCTGGACTCGCGACCGTATTGGTCTGGGTGCTGTCCGCGCAAAGCGATTTGAAGGGCGTTGTCGACAAATCCATGAAGGCCATGGGGGTCGAGAACGTGAAGACGCTGACGATCACCGGCGAAGGCGGCGATGGCTCCGTTGGGCAGGCCTACAGCGCGTTTTCAGACCGCTGGCGCTGGACCGCCAGCAAGAACTGGACTCGCTCCGTCGATTTCGACACCAAGGGTTGGCGCGATGTTCGTGATCGCGCCGAAGGCGAACCAGCCAACCAGTGCGGCGGCGCCGGAACCACGTGTCCTGCTCCTTCGCAAACTGGCGCAGTCGCGGTAGCCACTGCCAACAATTTCAATAACCAGATCCAGTTTTCCATGATGCCTTTGGGCTTTTTGAAGATGGCGCTGGAAAAGAATGCCACGGTCTCCAAAGAAAAGAAACTAACGGTGCTGACCTTCCCGATGGAAAACGGCACCGCCTATAAGACCACCGTCAAGGGCTACATCAACGACCAGGGCATGGTCGAAAAAGTCTCGACCATGATCGATCAGGGCATGCTGGGCGATATCACCTGGGAAGCTACCTTCAGCAACTATAAAGACTTCGGTGGAGTGAAGTTTCCCACCAGCATCGTCCAGCGCCAGGGTGGTCCCAGGATTTGGGAGATGGCGGTTACCGACGTGAAGTCCAACCAACCTGTGGATCTGACGCCTCCGGCAGGACGCGGCGGTAAAGGCGGTCCCGGTGGTGCTCCGGGCGCTGCCAAGGGCGGCGATGGCAAAGGCAAGGGCGCTCCGCCGGAGTTCGCGGGCGGCGACGGAAAAGGTAAGGCTGGCGACGGCAAAGGAAAGGGCGGACCCGGTGGCGGTGGTCCGGGCGGTGGTGGACGCGGCGCTCCCGCGGCGATCGAGAGTGAAGATCTCGGCGGCGGCTTCTGGCTTGTGACCGGCGGTTACGGCGCAGTGGTCGCGAATTTCAAGGACTACGTCATCGTGATCGAAGGCCCGTCCGGCGACATGCGCGCGGACCAGATCATCTCGGAAGCCAAGCGCTTGGTTCCGGGCAAGCCGATTAAGTACGTCATCAACACCCACGCGCACTTCGATCACTCCCAAGGTCTCCGGGACTTCGTCGCCGAAGGCGCCACCATCATCACGCATCAAGGGAACAAGGGCTACTACGAGAAGGTCCTGGCCACTCCGCACACGCTGGTCCCGGACAATCTGCAGAAGAAGAACACCAAGCCCAAGATCAAGGTGGACTATGTCGGCGACAAGAAAGTCCTGACCGACGGCGATCATGTGATTGAACTACATCGCGTCATGAACAGCACTCACAACAACGCCATGCTGATGGTATATCTGCCCAAGCAGAAAGTCCTGATCGAGGCCGACGAGTTCAACGTGCTGAACCCGATTCCCACGGCTCCCGTGGCGAATCCGAACCAGTACCAGGTGAACCTGCTGGCCAACATCGAGCGCCTGAAGCTGGATGTGGACCGGATCATTCCCATCCACCTTCCGAATCCGGCCACCCGCAAGGTGCCGCTATCGGAGCTGAAGTTCGCGGCGGGCAAGTCATAAACGGATCACTTAATCAGGAATGGCCAGCGGGCCGCGAAGTGATATTCAAACACCACTATCGCGGCCAGCACGCCAATAAGTAACGTCCCGAGTACCGCCAGCAGCCAGTAACCAAACATCCTCCACGGGAATCTGCGATTCTCCCGGCGCATTACCAGAAGGAAACTGGCGAACACTCCCAAGAAGTACAACAGGATCATCGGCACCGCCAGCACGGCCAGATTTACGACGTCCTGAGTGAGCGTGACAAACGAGGCCAGTATTACGATCGCCAGAATCGCGTAGCGCGAGTTCCGCAGCAAGAAACTGGGGGAGGCTACCCGGATCAAGGTCAGGAAAAAAACCGCGACCGGCAGCTCGAAGACCACGGATAATCCCAGCGTGACGTTCACGAAGGTGCTGAAATAAGAGTCGATCGAGATGGTCGGCACAACGTCTGGAGCGCCGATGCTGAGCAGGAAACCTAACGTCGACGGAAGCGCGATGAAGTAGGCGAAAAATCCCCCGGTCAGAAACAACCCCGCCGTGCTCAGGATGAACGGGGCGGCCCATTTTCGTTCGCGAGGATATAGTCCGGGCGCGATAAAAGCCCAGAGCTGATAGATCACCCACGGCGCCGCCAGAAAGAGCGAAGCCACCAGGGGAGTCCACACCCAGATAATGGAGAACTGCTCGGTGGGGGTGATGGCGACGATCTGGCCGTGGACGTGGGCGATCGCGTCTTTGAGCGGCCTTTGCACAAAAGTCCATAAAGGCCGGGCCAGCGCCATGCTGGCCAGCAAGCACAGGCCAAAGCCGATCAGAGCGCGGATGATGCGCGAGCGCAGCTCCTCCAGGTGCTCCAGAATGGACATGCGCAGCATGCCGTCGTCTGCGTCGGACGACGCCAGTTGATTCATACCGACCTCTGTTTATGGATCGATTCGGCGCCTAGAGCTGCGGAAGCGCCTACCTGTAGAGACCGGCTACCGGGTGAAGAACGGCCGGTAGGGGACGAAGTGGTAGTTGTATCTCATGACCATCACCACTACCACGATGATCGCCACAGCGACCACCGACAGCACCCAGTAGAGGAAGACCTTCCACGGGAACCTGCGGTTTTCGCGCCGCATCACCAGCAGGTAGCTGGCGAATACGCCCATGAAGTACAGCAGGATCATGGGCACTGCAAACATCGTCAGATTGAAGACATCCGGAGTCGGCGTGATCACCGCGGCGAGAATCACGATGGCCAGAATCGCGTAGCGCGAGTGCCGCAAAAGAAAGCTGGGCGACGCTACCCGTATCAGCGTCAGGAAGAAGATCAACACCGGCAGCTCGAACACGATCGAGATACCCAGCATCACGTTCACGAACAAGTCGAAGTACTTGTCGATCGAGATCAGCGGGGTGACGCCACCCGTCGCTCCGATATTGAACAGAAACTCCAGGGCGAATCGGAATGCGATGAAGTATGCGAACGCGCCTCCGGCCAGGAACAAGCCCGCTGTGCACACGATAAAGGGGACGGCCCACTTGCGTTCCCGCGGATACAGGCCGGGCGAGATGAACGCCCAGACCTGATAGATCAGCCATGGCGCGGAAATGAACAAGGACGCCACCAGCGGCGCCCACATCCAGATGATGGAGAATTGCTCCATCGGATCGATGGCGATAAACCCACCTCTTTTGCTATGGTCGAACGCTGCCTGACCAGGCGCCCGAATGTAATCCCACAGAGGGTTTGCAAACACCAGAGCCGTGACGAACGCCACGCCAAATCCCATCAGGATCCGGATCAAACGCGAGCGCAGTTCCTCCAGGTGTTCCATGAAGGACATGCGCAGCATGCCCGAGTCTTCGTCGTCTTCGTCATCCGGAGGAGGGGGAGGCGGCGGAGTTCTGGTTCCGCCGCCCGAAGCCAGCGCGCGCGGCATCGGCGGATCGATATCCGGATGCAATGCGCTTTCAGGATCGTCCGGATACACTACGTGCGGAGTATTATCAGGAGGCAGTCCTCCGCCGTTGTGCTGGTCATCCATGCGAATAACGCGTTTCTACTTAGCCTAAACTGCTTTAGCTATGCTGAGGCTGCTCGGTTCTCGGCACAGTGCCTTCCAAAGCCGGAACGGGTTCCGGCGGGGATGACACGGCCTCTTCGACAGTCCCATTTGGTTCGACGCCTGAAACTGCAGAAGCGTCTACGGTGGATGGTTCGGTAGCGGTTGATGTTGAAGCCACGGTCGTGTGGTCTGTATTTTCCTGCTGAGGCTCCAGCGGATTCCAAGCGGTTTCCGCCGGCGGCAGGCTACGAACTTCAGGTTCGGGATCGTAATTGATAGCCCGATTGAAGATGTCGCTCGCCGTTACCTGTGCGACCTGGCTCATTGACTGACTTTCCCGCTCCAGAGTTTGCATTTCGCGCTCGAACGTAGCTTTTAGGTCGTTCGAGGCGCGACGGAATTCGGTGATCGCTTTTCCGATCGTCCGCCCCAGTTCTGGAAGCTTCTTGGGCCCAAACAGTACTAGGGCTATGACGAAGATGACGATCATCTCTTGTACGCCAACCGTACCCATCGTCCAGAGCCCTCCCTGCGGTCATCATAACATGGGGGGCTGAACCGGACCCTATTTCGAGGTCGCCAACAGGCTGTTCGAGGTGACAGAATATGCGCGGCGCTCGTTCTCCGCCTCACGCGCATGTCCCTGACGTTCGTAGTGGACGGCCAGCGTCAAGTGCGCACTCGGGATTTCCTGAGTGGCTGCTTGGAGATGCTGCAATCGTCTCGGCGTATTCGCAAATGTTGCTGCCCGGTGAGACGAGGAGTGCCGGTTACAACGAGGGCGAGCGATGTTGCTGCTGCGCTACAACTGCAGATTAACCCGGAATCGCCGGGCCGTCCAATCAAAACTCTTTATCGACTCATTCCAAGCTGCTTTGAGCCCGGAAATTGTTGTCAATGAATGTGGACAGTGGGAGTTACGGACATTCCCGGGCGCAAACTAAGGTCATTGTTCTGGCCCGGATCTAAGGTGATGATGACTGGAATACGCTGGACCACCTTTACATAATTTCCGGTGGCGTTTTCGGGCGGTAATAGGCTGAAGCGCGCGCCGCTGGCGCCCGCCATGCTTTCGATGTGTCCGCTGTAGGTGCGCCCGTTGGCGTCGACTTTAATATCCGCGCGCTGGCCAACCTTCATGTCCTTGAGCTGCGTCTCTTTAAAGTTCGCCACCACCCACACTTTACTCAGATCGACGATTGCCAGCAGCTGTTGTCCAGGTTCAACATACTGTCCGACCTCCACCGCGCGACGAGCGACGATTCCGCTGGCGGGCGCTGTAATGGTCGCGTATTTGAGGTTCAATTCCGCCTGATCAACTTCGGCTTTCTTTTGAGCTACTTTGGCGGCAGCCGATTGGGCGCGCGCTTCCGAGGACTTCACCTGCTGCGGCCCGGTCATTGCGCCTTCGACCGTCGCATCGGCCTGGCCCACCTTGGCGCGGGCCTGATCGACGTTCTTTTCAGCCGCGAGAACATTCTGTTGCGCCTCTGTGACAGCAGCTTTCTGCGCGTCCACTGAAGCGCGGCTGGCTTCCGCGTCGGCTACCGCCTGATCGTACAACTGCCGGGGGATATCATCACGTGCGATGAGAGGCTTGTAGCGCTCCACGTCCTGGGCGGCCTTGTGGGCATTGGCTTCGGCGATCCGAACATTGGCTTCCACCGTCTTCAGACGGGCTCTAGCAGCACCCAGAGCCTGCTCCGCTCCACTCACCTGCGCGGCAGCGTCCAGACGCGAAGAACGCGCGCCGCTGAGGACGCTCGCGGTGGATACCGAGGTAACAGGGATGTCGCTACGGGCGCTGGTCGCGGTTGCTTCGGCATCGGCCAACTCGGCGCGGGCTTTCGCCAGCGCGACTTCGAAATCACTCGGATCTAATTGAACCAGAACGTCATTCGCTTTGACGGAGGCCTGATCGTGCACGTTGGCCTGGCTCACATGTCCAGCTACGCGAGGGCTCAGAGGATAGATGGCGCCGTCGATTTGGGCATCGTCGGTGCTCTCGACGCGCGAAAGCCGCTCCCAGACGATGTAACCGCCCACCGCAAGTCCCGCTAACAGTACTGCTCCCACTATCCATTTCAAAGCTCTCATGCTCGCTGATTCCAGGGTAACGTACGTGGTTGGATGATTTACGGACGCCCTTGGGTTCGTTTCGTCGTAGCGGTGTACGCTAGAGGAACGTGTCTGCATACGCCGCGTTCTCCTCGCGGGCCTTTCGATTCCAACTGTTAGCGGTTACGCTCTCCAATTTCAGCCAGCAGATGCTGGCGACGGTGGTGGGCTGGGATCTCTACCTGACCACTCATTCCGCCGTAGTGCTGGGCAACGTCGGCCTGGTGCAAATCATTCCAGTTCTGCTGTTTACCTTCGTCGCTGGCCACGTAGCCGATCGCTACAATCGTAGCCGCACGGCGCTGATTACTCAGGTGGGCCAGGCCGCGGTCGCATTTCTGTTGGCAGGCGCAGGGGCAGGACGGGGCGTGGCGCTGATCTACGCGTGCCTGTTCCTCACGGCTACGGCGCGCGCATTCCAATGGCCGGCGACGTCGGCAATGCTTCCGCAGACCGTTCCTCCCGAACACCTTACACAGGCGATCTCGTGGAGCGGATCGGCGCGCGAGATGGCCACAGTCGGCGGACCGGCTCTGGCCGGAGGGTTGATCGCGGTCTGGGGCAGTGAAGCTGTTTATCTCGTACTGGCGATCTGCTGCGTGCTTTCCGCAATCTGCTTCGGCATGATGCGAGTACCGGATCGGGCCGAGCATGAGCGTCCTGAAGTGGGTCTAAAGGCGGTCGCCGAGGGCGTGCGTTTTGTGTGGAAAGAGAAGCTCATTCTGTCGGCCATGAGCCTGGACTTGCTCGCGGTGTTCTTCGGCGGAGCGACGGCTCTGCTGCCGATCTTCGCAGCCGACATTCTGCACATCGGCGCCACGGGCCTGGGATGGCTGCGCGCGGCTCCAGCGGTCGGTGCGGGACTGACCGCCATGTGGATCGCGCATCGTCCAGCGTTTCGGAACGCAGGCATGGTGCTGCTGGCGTCGGTCGCCGCTTTCGGAGCAGCCACAATAGGTTTCGCGATTTCCACGTCGGCCTGGCTATCCTTCGCCATGCTGTTTCTAACAGGCGTATTCGATAGCGTGAGTGTGGTTCTGCGGATTTCGTTGGTGCAATCGCGGACACCGGATGCGTTGCGCGGACGAGTGTCGGCAGTGAACGGACTGTTCATCGCCGCCTCCAATCAATGGGGCGCGGTGGAATCGGGCACCGCGGCGTACCTCATGGGTACGGTGCCTTCGGTAGTCTTCGGAGGAACCGCGACGATCGCTGTGGTGGTTCTGGTCGGATGGCTATCGACCAGCATGCGCCGGTGGAAAGCTGCCTAGCTACTCGGGTAGCTTGTCGCGGTACTACCCAAGCTTGGTAGTGGGCTACTTTGAATTTATCGAGCTAAGAACCAAAAGGCCTAACCCGGATACCAACCCGAAGACAGTTCCATAAAGGACGCTGGCAAACACTATCCTGAAAAAGGAGCTGGGGCCTTTCCCAAGTATGAAGTTGAAGAATAGCTTGGCTCCGAGCCATCTAGCGAGGAAATCGGACATAGACCTGCCCGCCGCGGTCTGTGAAATAAGCGCAGTGATGATGAAGCCCGCAATCCAGATCAGCGCAGTAACGAGACGCTCTATCACTACGCCGCCCTTCCTAATCTCCGTTGGTCGGAGCCACTACCAGGGGCCACTCGCTGTCGCTCGTGGTTCGGTGCAGATCCACACCGCTCCATCACTGTCGCGGCTCTGTAGGTCATGTCGCGGCGTTGTAGGGCTGCGAGCTAGAGGTGCGCGAGCCAGACGTCGAGGACGGCGCAGCGCTTCTCTTCACGCACGACTTTGAGGGCTTCGGCCACGGCCGATTCGACCTCGTCCATTTTCTTGACGATGCGGGCGAATGCCCCGCCCGATGCTGCGGCGATGCCGGAATAGTCGGGCGGCGGGTCGAACGCGACATCGATATCCTGCGCCTTGCTGGCATAGCCGGTCGGATGGACGGCCAGCATCGAGAATTTGGGCGCGCGCCAGCCGCGATTGTTGTAGATGACCGTCAGGAAAGGCGTCTTGTAGTTGCGCGCCATCCAATGGACGGTGGACGGGATCGAGAACATATACGATCCGTCGCCGGTGAGACAGATGACGGTCTTTTCGGGATACGCCAGCTTCATGCCGACACATGCCCCGCCATTCCAACCGAGGGAACTGGCCCCGCTGGTGAAACGCGTACCCGGTTTGGTGCATCCGATGTGGTTGTTGATGGCCGAATAATTGGTGATGCCTTCGTTCACGACCACCGTATCGCGATCGATCTGCCGACGGACGCAGGCGGTTAGGTACTCGGCGGTGATCACGTCGCCTGGGGGACGTTGCTCGCGGCGGGCAAGTTCGGCGACCCAGGCATCGTGGCGGCTCTGATACTGCCCTTTGCGATCGGAATCCAGACGTGCGTTGATCTGGCGTAGCGCGGTGGCGCAATCCG
>Ga0068857_100005132_pt1 | contig 11130 bp, 8 predicted proteins | sample KBSCornC72_FD_66591 | JGI IMG/M metagenome (GOLD analysis project Ga0068857, IMG submission 66591) | Corn rhizosphere microbial communities from Kellogg Biological Station, Michigan, USA - KBS Corn C7-2 | ecosystem: Host-associated > Plants > Roots > Rhizosphere > Soil ...
ACAGCCCGGTAACCGGGACCCAGCGCACGTACACCTATGACGAGCTGCAGGACACGATCGCGCGGTTCGCCGGGGTGCTGCGCGGCCTGGGGGTCGACAAGGGCGACCGGGTGATCGTGTACCTGCCGATGATCCCTGAGGCGCTGATCGCCATGCTGGCGTGCGCCAGGATCGGGGCGGTGCACTCGGTGGTGTTCGGCGGGTTCGCGGCGCCCGAGCTCGCGACCAGGATCGACGACGCCGCGCCCAAGGTGATCCTCACGGCGTCGTGCGGGATCGAGGTCAGCCGGGTCATCGAGTACAAGCCGATCCTGGACCGCGCCATCGACCTGGCCAGCCACAAGCCGGAGCACTGCGTGATCCTGCAGCGGCCCCAGGCCACCGCGGCCCTGACCGAGGGCCGCGACCTGGACTGGGCCGACGCGGCGGCCAACGCCGAGCCCGCTGACTGCGTGCCGGTCGCCGCCACCGACCCGCTGTACATCCTGTACACCTCGGGCACCACGGCCCGCCCCAAGGGCGTGGTGCGGGACAACGGCGGGCACGCGGTCGCGCTGCGCTGGAGCATGCACGCCATCTACGACACCCACCCGGGCGAGGTGTTCTGGGCCGCCTCCGACGTGGGCTGGGTGGTCGGGCACTCCTACATCGTCTACGCGCCGCTGCTGGCCGGGTGCACCACGGTGCTGTACGAGGGCAAGCCGGTGGGTACCCCGGACGCGGGCGCGTTCTGGCGGGTGGTGGCCGAGCACAAGGTCAAGACGCTGTTCACCGCGCCGACCGCGTTCCGCGCGATCAAGAAGGAGGACCCGGCGGGCGAGCTCACCAAGCCGTACGACCTGGCCGGCTTCCAGTACCTGTTCCTGGCGGGCGAGCGGCTCGACCCGGAGACCTACCGGTGGGCGGGCGAGCTGCTCGGCATCCCGGTCATCGACCACTGGTGGCAGACCGAGACCGGCTGGTCCATCGTGGCCGACCCGATGGGCCTGGAGCCGATGCCGACCAAGCCGGGGTCGCCGACGATGCCGGTACCCGGCTACGACGTGCGCATCGTCAGCGCCGACGGCACCGAGGCCGGACCGGGCGAGACCGGCGACATCGTGGTGCGGCTGCCGCTGCCGCCGGGCTGCCTGCCCACGCTGTGGCACGACGACGAGCGGTTCGTCGCGTCGTACCTTTCGGCTCATCCCGGCAGCTACACCACGGGGGACGGCGGGTACCGGGACGCCGACGGGTACGTGTACGTGATGGGCCGGGTCGACGACGTGATCAACGTGGCCGGGCACCGGCTGTCCACCGGGCAGATGGAGGAGGTACTGGCCAGCCATTCGGCGGTGGCGGAGTGCGCGGTGATCGGGGTGAGCGACGCCACCAAGGGCCAGGTGCCGCGCGGGTTCGTCGTGCTCAAGGCCGGGATCAGCACCGAATCCGCCACCGTATCGGCCGAACTCGTCCAGCTCGTCCGCGAGCGCATCGGGGCGGTCGCCGCGCTGCGCCGGGTCGACGTGGTGGCCGCCCTGCCCAAGACCAGGTCCGGCAAGATCTTGCGCAAGACCATGCGCGGGATCGCCGACGGGACGGACGAACCCGTCCCGTCGACGATCGAGGACCCGGCGGTGCTAGACGCGCTGCGCCCCGTGCTCGGCAGCTGAGCCCTCAGCGACTGGGGCTGGGTCGATTTGACTGCAGTTTCGGGGGTCAGGGCACCCGAAACTGCAGTCAAAGCCGGGCGGTAGGGTGGCCGGCGTGTTCGACGGGCCCAACGGCACATCGACCCAAAGGGGGGCAGGGCTACGGGGACAGGGGGGGGGCGAAGAGGTCGCCGTGGTCGGTTACGCGGGCGAGGGTGTCTGGGGCGGTGAAGAACAGGTCGGGGGGCTGGCGGCAGGCTTCTACCTCGTCCCAGGTGACGGGGGTGGAGACGGTGGGGAACTGGCGGGCGCGCAGCGAGTAGGGGGCGACGGTGGTCTTGGAGCCGTTGTTCTGGCTCCAGTCGATGAGCACCTTGCCGGTGCGCAGCGACCTGGTCATCCGGGACACCGCGAGGCGGGGCTGCTCGCGCTCGAGTCGTTCGGCGTAGGCCTTGGCCTGGTTGCTGGCCTCGTCGGAGGTCACCCCGGAGATCGCCGCGTACAGCTGCAGGCCCTTGCCGCCGGAGGTCTTGGCCAGCGGCGTCAGGCCGTCCGCCTCCAGCATGGGGCGCAGCGCCTCGGCCACCCGGCAGCAGTCGACCACGTTGGCCGGAGCGCCCGGGTCCAGGTCGAAGACCAGCAGGTCGGGCTTTCGCACGTGGGGCACCCGCCACATCGGCACGTGCAGCTCGAGGCCGGCCAGGTTAGCCGCCCAGATCAGCGCGGGCAGGTCGTCCACGACCAGGTAGGTGACGGTGGTGCCGCGGGCCCGGGAGCTGTCCGACTCGACCGTGGCGGTGCGGATCCAGTCCGGGCGGTGCGCGGTGACGTGCTTCTGGAAGAAGGCCTCGCCGTCCACCCCCTCGGGGTAGCGCTTGAGCGTCAGCGGCCGGCCCGCGATGTGCGGCAGCAGGGCCGGCGCCACCCGCTGGTAGTAGTCGAGGACTTCGGCCTTGGTGAAGCCGCTGTCCGGGTAGAGCACCTTGCCCAGGTTGGTCAGCGTCAGCGTCCGCCCGTCCACCTCGACCGGGACCTTCACGTCAGGGCTCACGGGGCTCACTCACGGGGCTCACTCACGGGCCACGTCCTCCGGGTCAATGTCGTCGCGCAGGCCCTTGTACACCGGGGCGCGCATCCGGCCCGCCCGGGTCCACCTGTCGAAGGCCACCTCGATCACCAGCCGGGGCTCTACCCAGACCGCGGTGCGGGCATGCTCGGGCGGCACCGGCCCGTCGAACGGCGAGTCCGGGCGGCGCAGCGGCTCCAGCCGCTCCCCCAGCATGCGCAGCGTCTCGACGCTGAACCCGGTGCCGACGTGCCCGGCGTAGATCAGCCCGGAGTCGTCGTTCACCCCGATCAGCAGCGACCCGACCTGGCCGGTCCGGTTGCCCTTGCCCGGCTTGTAGCCGGCCACGACGGCCTCCTGGCTCAGGTGGTTCTTGATCTTGCGCCAGTTGTCGGTCCTGCTACCGGGCAGGTACCGCGAGTCCAGCCGCTTGGCCACCACGCCTTCCATGCCCTGATCGCGCGAGACGGTCCGCACCGCCTCGAAGTCCTCGCCGGGGAAGGAGGGCGGGGTCTGCCAGTTCGGCCCGGCCAGGCCCAGCTCGTCCAGCAGCGCACGGCGGTACCGGTACTCCAGGTCGAGCAGCGGCCTGCCGTCCAGCTGGAGCAGGTCGAAGACCAGGTAGGTGACCGGGTTCTGGCCGGCCAGCAGCCTGGCCTGGGAGGCGTCGCTGACGTGCATGCGAGACTGCAGTGCCTCGAACTCGGGCCAGCCGCCCTCGCCGAACACCACGATCTCCCCGTCCAGCAGCAGCTGTTTATGGCTGGTCGCGTGGCCCAGGCCGGTCAGCTCGGGATAGGCGACGGTGATGTCCCGTTCGGTCCTCGACATGAGCCGGACCTGGCCGCGCTCGACGAAGGCCAGCGCGCGCACCCCGTCCCACTTCATCTCCAGCGCCCATTTCCCGTCGTCCGGCGGCGGCGTGCTCCACAGCGCGGCCAGCATCGGCCGCAGCCCCGGCGGGAGCGGCTGGCGCTCCCGGTGCATCATCCACTGCTTCCCCCCGGTCTGGAACAACGTGTACCCCCCAGTGACGCGTTGCCCGTGCAGCCTGATCTTGACCTCGTCCTTCGCCCACTTCAGTGTCTCGTAGCGGCCGGAATCCCAGATCGTCATCGAGCCGGCCCCGTACTGCCCCCGCGGGATCTCCCCCTCGAAGCTCCCGTATTCGAGCGGGTGATCCTCGGTGTGCACGGCCAGGTGGTTCACGGCCGGGTCGTCCGGCACCCCCTTCGGCACCGCCCAGGACACCAGCACTCCGTCGCGCTCCAGCCTGACGTCCCAGTGCAGCCGCCTGGCGTGGTGCTCCTGGATCACGAACATGCCGCCGTCCGGGTTCTCCGTTGCGGCGGCCGGCTCGGCAGGTACGGGCTCAGGCGTCCGGGCGGCATCGCGCTTGCCCCGGTACGCCTGCAGCTTGTCCGCGTCCACGTCACCCTGTTTACCCGGATTAACCGGCGCGGGAACGGGTAGCCCGGCCCGTTCGGATCAAACGACCTGGGCCGTTACATGTGTTTCCTACATTGCCCAGTTGTAAATTAAGGTGCTAGGGAATGTGGCGTTCGGCGGGACGTGACGAAGGGAACAACGGATGGGTCTGAGCCTGTATGTCGTCCTCGGCAGCGCGGTGGTGGGGCTGCTGGTCGGGCTGACCGGCGCCGGCGGCGGCGCGCTGATGACGCCGATGCTCATCTTGCTGTTCTCGGTCAAGCCGGCCGCGGCCATCTCCAGCGACCTGGTTGCGGCGGTGTTCATGCGGCCCGTCGGCGCCGCCGTTCACCTGCACAAGGGCACGGTGAACCTGCGCATGGTCGGGCTGATGACGCTCGGCTCGGTGCCGATGGCGTTCCTCGGCTCGTTCCTGCTGCGCGAGATGGACGGCAGCAAGGCCGGCCAGCAGAACGTGGAGATCGCGCTGGGCGCGGCGCTGCTGGTCGGGGCGTCGGCCATGGTGTTCCGCTACATGCTCGACCGGCGGTCGGGGCAGGCGCGCACCGGCGCGATCCGGGAGGTCACGCTGCGCCCGGTCCCGACCGTGCTGATCGGCATGATCGGCGGGCTGATCGTCGGCATCACCTCGGTCGGCGCCGGCTCGCTGATGATCATCCTGCTGCTGTTCACCTACCCCCTGCTGTCAGCGGGCCAGCTGGTCGGCACCGACCTGACCCAGGCGGTGCCGCTCACCGCGGCGGCGGCGCTGGGCGCGCTGGCGTTCGGGCACGTGGAGTTCGGCGTCACCGCGTCGATCATCGTCGGCAGCGTGCCCGCGGTGCTGATCGGCTCGATGCTCTCCTCCCGGGCGCCGGACAAGTACATCCGGCCGGCCATCACGTTCGTGATCTTCGCGTCCGGGCTGAAGTACGTGGGCGTGCCGACCTACCCGCTGGGCTTCGTCATGGGCGGCATCCTGGTGGCCGGCGCGGGGTACTGGCTGGCCGTCCGGCAGCCATCGCAGGGGCGGCGCGGGGAGCCGGAACCGGTCCCGGTGCTGGCGGATCCGGCTCCGGTGCCGGCGGAACCGGATCCGCTCAACGACGTTCGGGTCAGGTAGGCCGTCAGCCCGCGTACTTCTGGACCAGGGCGCCGACGGCAGGCAGCGCGGCCGTGACGTGCTTGGCGGCGTTGCCGCGGACGCTGCGGTAGGCCTTGATGATCGTGGGCCGGTCGGAGGCCGCCGCCCGCGCGTCGGTCACCGACAGCAGCGACTCGGACACCTCGTCGCCGCGCTTGACCAGGTAGTCGCCGAAGTCGCCGGCGCCGGAAGCGCTGTAGTCCGCCCAGTACGGCTCGAGCTTGTCGATCATGTCCGGGAGCAGGGTCTCCACCATCGACTGCACGTAACCCGACGCGAAGGCGTTCACCGTCTTGTAGGCCAGCTTGACCGTGGTGCCGGAGACCCCGGACTTGGCCGAGACCTCCTGCTTGATCAGCGTCATGCAATCCGCGGTGACCTGCGGTTTGGTGTCGGGCGTGAGCAAGATCTCGTGCAGCGTGGCCGTCATCGTTCTCCTTAGTCAACAACGAGTTCCGGGAAGGCCACGCGCCGGGCCATGGCGACCCAGCTTCCCCCCCGGGCCCAACCACGCTAGCGCACCCGCATGCCGTCCGTTACGCGAGTTTTCTCACTGTTACCTGTTCCGCCACGCGACCCGAAGTGGCCCTGATCGGGCCGGCGGCGCGCCTACAGTGGTCTGCGTGACCGAAACGTGGCAGGTGGAACCGTCCGGGCCGCTGCGCGGTGATATCGGCGTGCGCGGGTCGAAGAACGCGGTGACCAAGCACATGGTCGCGGCGATGCTGGGCGACGGGCCGAGCACGATCAGGAACGCGCCCGAGGTCGGCGACGTCGACATCACGGCCGCGATGCTGGAAGCCATCGGGTACCAGGTCAGCCGGTCCGGCGGGGACGTCACCGTGGCGCCGAACGGAACCGTCCAGTCGCGGGTGCCCGAGGCGTTCACCGGGCTGAACCGGATCCCGATCCTGATGCTCGGGCCGCTGCTGCACCGGACCGGGGAAGCGTTCGTGCCGCTGGTCGGCGGCGATCCGATCGGGCGGCGGCCGGTCGACTTCCACGTGTCCGCCCTGCGCGCCCTGGGGGCCGAGATCGAGGCGGGGCCGGCCGGGATCACGGCCCGGGCGTCGCGGCTGCACGGGGCGCGGATCGACCTGCCGTACCCGAGCGTGGGCGCCACCGAGACGGTGCTGCTGTCCGCGGTGCGGGCCGAGGGCACGACGGTGCTGCGCAACGCGGCCACCGAACCCGAGGTGGTGGAGCTCGCCCTGTTCCTGCAGCGGATGGGCGCGCACATCGAGCTCAGCCCGGACCGGCGGATCGTCATCGAGGGCGTGCCCCGGCTGCGCGGTGCGACCCGCTGGCTGGCCGGCGACCGGCTCGAGGCCTTCTCCTACCTGGTGGCCGGGCTCATCACCCGGGGCGAGGTCCGGGTGCACGGCTGCCCGCAGGACCGGCTGGTCACCGCGATCACCACGCTGGCCAAGATGGGCGCGCAGATCGACATCACCGACGAGTGGATCACCGCTTCGGCGCCGTCCGGGCTGCGGCCGGCCGCGGTGCACACCGACACCCACCCGGGCTTCATGACCGACTGGCAGCAGCCGCTGATGGTGCTGTTCACCCAGGCCGAGGGCATGTCCGTGCTGCACGAGACGGTGTTCGAGAACCGGCTGGTGTACGTGCCCGCGCTGAAGGAGATGGGCTGCGAGATCGAGACGTTCGCGGCCTGCCTGGGCGGCGAGGCGTGCCGGTTCCACGACACGAACTCGGTGCATTCGGCTGTGATCAGGGGCGTGTCCAAGCTGCGCGGCGCCGACGTCACGCTGCCCGACGTGCGGGCCGGGTTCTCCGCCGTGCTGGCCGCGGCCGTGGCCGACCGGCCGTCGGTGCTGCGCGGCATCCAGCACATCGAACGCGGTTACCACCGGCCGTTCGAGCAGTTCGCCTCGCTCGGCCTGACCATCCGCCGTGGCTGAGGGTTTGATTCCGAACGGTCTGGCTATCCTGCCCCTATGACCACGGCCTTCGTCCTCGGTGGCGGAGGGCTGCTGGGCGCCCATGAGGTCGGGATGCTGCGCGCGCTCGCCGAGGCTGGTGTCCGCCCCGACCTGGTGGTCGGCACCTCGATCGGGGCACTGAACGGCGTGCTGGTCGCGGCCGACCCGGCGGCGGCGGCGGGTCGGCTCGCGCGTATGTGGCTGGGCGAGGAGCTGCGGATGGCGTTCAGCGAGAAGCTGCTCGGCCGGGCGGCACGGCTGGTGCGCTCCGGAACGCACCTGCACTCCCTGGAGCCGCTGCGGAAGACGCTGGCGTCCGTGCTGCCCGGGGACTCGTTTTCCGATCTCGAGCTGCCGTTCCAGTGCGTCGCGGCCAATATCGAGGGCGCCACCGCGCGCTGGTTCTCGTCCGGGCCGGTGGTCCCGGCGGTGATGGCGTCGTGCGCCGTGCCCGGGCTGCTGCCGCCGGTGGAGATCGACGGGGCGCACTACTTCGACGGCGGCCTGGTCGACTCGATCCCGGTCGGGCGGGCGGTGGCGCTGGGCGCTTCGGTCGTGTACGTGCTCCAGGTCGGGCGGATCGAGAGCCCGCTGGCGGTGCCGCGGCGGCCGTGGGAGGTGGGCCTGGTCGCGTTCGAGATCGCGCGGCGGCACCGGTTCCACGAGGAGATGTCGTCGCTGCCCGAGCACGTCCGGGTGCACGTGCTGCCGACCGGCGGGGACCAGCTCCCGCCCGGCCGGGCGCAGTTCCGCTACCGGGACCGGTCCAAGGTCGGGCTCAGCATCGAACGCGCCTACGCCGCGTCGGCCAGCTACCTCGCCACGCTGGCCGCCCGCTGACCCGGGCCAAGGTGCGGACGGGGCTTCTGCCTTGGGGTATGTAGCAACTTGTACGTTTCTGTCCGCATATGGAATTGCATCGCTACGGTATTGATATGCGCGACCGTGAGGTCGTCGCGGCCATCGTCGCGGGCGATCCCGCAGGGCTCGCCGAGGCGTACGACAGGTACGCGACACCGCTGTACAGCTTCTGCCGGACGATGCTGCGCGAGCCCGCCGACGCCGCGGACGCCGTGCAGGACACGTTCGTGATCGCGGCGCCGCGGATGGCCGGGCTGCGCGACCCGGAGCGGCTGCGGTCCTGGCTGTACGCGGTGGCGCGGAACGAGTGCTACCGGCGGCTTCGGGCCGGCAGCAAGCACGCGTCCATCGAGGAGGCGCCGGACGTGACCGACGAAGCGGCCGACGTCGCCGCCGACGTGGAACGGGCCGACCTGCGCGCGCTGGTCCGCGACGCGCTCGGCGGGGTCGGGCCGACCGAGCGGGAAGTCCTCGAACTGCAGCTGCGGCAGGGCCTGAGCGGCGGCGAGGTGGCCAGCGTGCTGGGAGTCTCCCGCAACCACGCGCACGCGCTGCTGTCCCGGGCCCGCGACCAGCTGGAGACCTCGCTCGGGGCGCTCGTCGTGGCGCGGACCGGGCGGCAGGACTGCCCGGAGCTGGACGCGATGCTCCGGGACTGGGACGGCGCGCTGACCGTGCTCATGCGCAAGCGCCTCAACCGGCACGTGGAGCGGTGCGACGTCTGCTCCGGACGGCGGCGTAGGGCGGTATCGCCGGCCATGCTCCTCGGGATCGCTCCGATCGCGGCGCTGCCGCTGCTGGCGGGGGGCCTGCCGGCTGGTTTCCGTGATCAGGTCCTGCGGCTCGCCACCGGGAACTCTCCCGCCGCCGTGGCTCATCGGGCTGCGGTGGCGAAGAGCTCGTACTCGTTCGGCCATCATGGTTTTCCCCGTCCCCTTCATCAGCCCGGTCCGCCCTGGCTGCACCCGCGGCCGGTCCACGCCGGCGCGGTGGCCGGCACCGCCGCCGCGGTCGCGGCGGGCGCCACCTGGATCGCCGTGCCGCCGCACCCCGGCGTGCCGCCGGCCGGGGCCGCCACGCCGGGGGTGACCGGGCCCGCGGATCCCGCCCTCGGTCACGATGGCCAGGCCGGGACGCCCGGGGCCAGCGCCACGGCGCGGCCCAGCGCGCTGCCGGCGGCCATCGGCAGTGCCCGTGCCGGACGCCCGGACGCGGGCGTGATGGCCGTGTCGCCGTCCGCGGGAGCGAGCGGCGCTGGTGTCGGTGTCAGCCCGAGTCCGAGCCCGAGCTTGAGCGCGAGCGCGAGCACCAGCGACGCGCCGGGGGCCGGAACCCTGAGCGTCAGCCCGTCCACGCTCGACCTCGCGCCGCCGGCCAGCGGATCGATCACGCTGACCGCGTCCGGCGGCACCGTGAACTGGTCGGTATCCGAGCCGGCCGGCCTGGGAAAGAAGGTCGTGGTGGCGCCGATGTCCGGCACGCTGGCGGCGGGACAGACCGCCGTGATCAGCGTCACCGTGCCGGGCCCGGGCAAGCCGCGCGTGCACCTGAGGTTCACCCCGGGCGGTGCGATAGTGACGGTAGTCATCAGCTGAGCTGTGTCAGCTGATCCGGCCGGCTAGGGCTTGCGGCCGACTCCGCCGTAGTTAGCCAGCTCGCGCCCGGTGCCCGGGTGGCCGGTCCCGGCCCGCCACCGGTGCAGCTGGACGACGCCGGGTTCGACTAGTTCCAGGCCGGCGAAGAAGGCCGAGACTTCGTCGTGGCTGCGCGCGGTGAGCGGAACGGTCACGTGCTCGTTGTACTTCTGCATCGAGGCGGCCATCTGGTCGGTGGCGACGTCGCTGGCCGGGTGCGCGATCGTAAGGTAACTGCCCGGCGGCACGGCGTCGACCAGCCGGGCCACGATCGCGGCCGGGTCGTCATTATCCGGGATGCAGTGCAGCACCCCGAGCAGCATGATCGCGACCGGCTCGCCGAAGTCCAGGTTCCGGGCCGCCTGGGCCAGGATCGTCCCGGTGTCGCGCAGGTCGGCGTCGATGTAGGCGGTCGCGCCCTCGGGTCTGCTGGCCAGCAGGGCCCGGGCGTGCAGGAGCACGATCGGGTCGTTGTCCACGTACACGACGCGTGCCTGCGGCGCCACCCGCTGGGCCACTTCGTGCGTGTTGTTCCCCGAGGGCAGCCCGGTCCCGATGTCCAGGAACTGCCTGATGCCCGCTTCGGCCACCAGGTAGTGCACCGCCCGGCCGAGGAACGCCCGCTGCGCCCGTACGCTGACCAGGATGTCCGGGAAGGTCGCCATGACCTGTTCGGCCGCCGCCCGGTCGACCGCGAAGTTGTCCTTGCCCCCCAGCCAGTAGTCATACACCCGCGCGATATGCGGCACGCTGGTGTCGACCGACACGCACTCGCCTTCAGGGTCCAGCTCGCCCATCATCCCGGACCGTCCCTCCGGTTGACGCTCTGGTTCCCCCTCCCCGGTAAGCCTCTCGCACTATGCAATCGTGTGCAACCCGGTATGGTCCGGTTTGTACAGGGGCATGGCGGGCGGGGGCGTTTCCGCGGAAACGCCCGTCGCCTAGTCCGGCTGGTCCTGATGCCAGGGACGGATGCGCGGCCGCCAGGCCGGGACGGCGCGCCGGTAGGACTGGTACTGCTTGCCGAACTGGCGGGCCAGCGTCGGCTCCTCGTACCAGCGGACGAACGAGGCGACGGTCACCCAGACAGCGGCGGCGTAGCCCAGCAGCACGGGCTGGTTCAGCAGGAGCCCCTGCCCGGTGATGGTGGCCACCACCGCCAGGTACATCGGGTTGCGCACGTACCGGTACAGGCCGCCGACCACCAGGCGCTCGGTCGGGGCGACCGGGGCGGGCGTACCACGGCCTTCTGCCACGAACCGGGCGAAGGCCTGGACGAGCACGATCGCCCCCAGGATGAGCATGATCAGCCCGGCCACGCGCACCGGTGCCCAGTGGGCCAGCGGCCCGCGGACCTGCCACCGGGTCAGCCACCAGGGCACCACGCCCGCCACCACCCCGGGCGCGGCGGCGAAGAACAGCG
>Ga0068857_100005134_pt1 | contig 11130 bp, 6 predicted proteins | sample KBSCornC72_FD_66591 | JGI IMG/M metagenome (GOLD analysis project Ga0068857, IMG submission 66591) | Corn rhizosphere microbial communities from Kellogg Biological Station, Michigan, USA - KBS Corn C7-2 | ecosystem: Host-associated > Plants > Roots > Rhizosphere > Soil ...
CGCAGGGACTGAACACGCCGGGAGCCTTAGTAATCGTATACCCCTGATAGAAGATCAAATCGGTAATGTCACTATCCCCCAATTCATTACTCGCACACTACAAGGTCATTTCCAAAATTGGTACCGGTGGAATGGGTGAAGTATATCTGGCTTACGACACAAAGCTGGATCGCAAGGTTGCGCTGAAAATTCTCCCAGTTGATTTTGGCGAAGACGACATGCGGATGGGCCGCTTTATGCGTGAGGCGAAATCTGTATCCGCACTGAATCATCCGAATATTTTGACCATACATGAAATTGGAGAAGCGGATAACCAACACTACATCGCGACGGAGTTTATCGATGGAAAAACACTCCGGAACTTGATCGAACCGAAGCCCCTGTCGCTATCTCGATGCCTCGAGATTGCCTCGCAGGTTTCTGCGGCACTCAACGCCGCACACCATGCGGGAATAGTTCATCGCGACATCAAGCCCGAAAACATAATGGTACGATCCGACGGTTTAGTTAAAGTGCTCGACTTCGGGCTCGCGAAGTCGACTGTCACTGGAGGTAGCGATCCGGAAGGTCAGACAAAAATCTCGGAAACACAGCCGGGAATGATCCTTGGGACCGTGGCCTATATGTCGCCAGAGCAAGCGCGTGGACAATCGGTTGATGTTCGCAGTGATGTTTGGAGTCTTGGTGTGGTCATCTATGAGATGCTGACTGGTCGGAAGCCTTTTAGTGGCGCCACAGTCACTGACACATTGGCAAATATTCTGCATCAGGAATCTGACCTCTCCGCAATTCAGGCGATCTCGCCGCATCTCGCTCAGATTCTCAGTAAGTTGCTGGCCAAGAAACCCGAGGAGCGATATCAATCGATTGGTGAAGCTGTAGTCGCATTGAAAAATCTACAGAGACGCAACGAATATCAATCGCAGTTCGAACCTCATTCTACCGATCAAACAAGAAGTGAAGACCAGACCCAGGTAATTCTCTCAAGTACCCATTCGCGAGCAATAGAATCAGTTGCTGACTCGGGACCCAAACGCGCAGCCGAAGGTTTCTGGATTGCTGTTTTGCCATTTAAATATCGGGGCTCCAATTTTGATCTCGAAGTTCTCGCTGAAGGAATTTCAGAAGACATCATCACAGGCCTTTCACACTTTTCCTATCTCAGGGTGATCTCGCGTAGTTCAACGCTGCGCTTCAGTGGTGAGGCGTTAGACATTCGCACGGTTGGCAAGGAATTAGGCGCGCGTTACGTCATCGAGGGAAGTCTTCGGCAAGCCGGTTCAATGTTGCGTCTTGCCGTACAGCTAATTGACGCAAACACGGGAGTTCATTTGTGGGCCGAGAACTATAACCGAGCGTTAAGGGCTGAAGCGGTTTTTGAATTGCAGGATGAGTTGGTTCCGCGGATCGTATCTACGGTTGCCGATTCACACGGCGTACTTCCACGCAGTATGAGTGACGCTGTTCAAAATCGGACTCCTGAAGAGTTAAGTCCGTATGAAGCGGTACTGCGAAGTTTCAATTACGCTCAGAAACTTACGCCCGAAGCGCTTGCTGACGCCGTGTTCAGTTTGGAATTAGCAGTGCAGAAAGCGCCGACTTATGCGGACGCATGGTCTATGTTGGGAGTAATGCTTGTTGAAGACTATGCTCAGGGCTACAACGTGCGAGCAGATTCCCTGGCACAAGCTGAAAAGGCTGCGCGCAGGGCTGTCGACCTCGCCCCATCCAACCACTGGGCCTGGGCTAGCTTGGCCCGAGTGCACTTCTTTAAAAAGGAGCCGCAGAGCTTCCGAAATGCCGTAGAAAGAGCAGTTGCGCTCAACACGATGGACGGTGATTCTCACGCCTCCCTGGGTGAGATGTTGACCTTCAGTGGCGACGCCGAACGCGGGCTGCAGTTAGTTGAGCGTGCGAAGCAACTGAACCCTAATCATCCAGGATGGTACTGGTATGCCAACTTCTATCAGGCCTACAAAGAACGCGACTATCGCGCCGCACTCAATTTTGCGCTGAAGGTAAATCTACCGGGCCATTGGGCTGAACACTTGCTTACAGCGGCAGCTCGCGGGCAACTCGGTGAAATTGACCTGGCAGCCAAAGCTGTTGGCGAACTACTCAGGATTCGACCAAACGTCGGCACCACTGTGCGGAAAGATTTTATGAAGTGGTGGAGCGTCGAAGATGCCGAACATCTCCTGGATGGTCTGCGGAAGGCGGGACTGGAATGTGTAGTTGAGAAGGGCCAAAGTGGAGACGACGCGACGGAGCGAAGTCGCGATGAACATGTCGCTCTGCCAACTACTCAACCTGTCACTAACTCCTCCATCAGTTCTCATTCCTCCGGATCAATTATCAAGAGCATCGCTATCCTGCCTTTCAAGAATCTGTCAGGCGATTCGGAGCAAGAATTCTTCGCTGACGGAATTACTGAGGATATTCTTAACGCACTTGCACAAATTCAGGGACTTCGCGTTGCAGGACGTAGCTCGTCGTTTTCTTTCAAAGGAAGAAACGAAGACTTGCGTTCAATAGGTGCGAAGTTGAATGTCGGAACGATTCTCGAAGGAACTCTACGACGTTCAGGCGATCGTCTGCGGATCACTGCGCAACTGATCGATGCCAGCAATGGCTATCAACTCTGGTCGGAGCGCTACGACCGAGTTATCGACGACATCTTCAGTGTGCAGGACGAAATCGCGTCGACGCTCGCTGGACGCCTTCAGCTGTCGTTTAGTGAAGAACCAGCTGGAGATCAACCACCTACACGTAACATCGAAGCATACGAACTTTATCTAAAAGGGCGCGCACTTCTTTATCAACGCGGACTCAGCATCACGAAAGCAATAGATTGCTTCAACCAGGCTGTCGCGCTTGATCCTTCTTATGCGCAAGCCTGGGCGGGTTTGGCTGACGGGTACACAACCTCAGGCTATTCAGGGTTGAAACGGCCAGAGGAGGCAATGCCTCGAGCCATTGAGGCAGCAAAACGAGCACTTGAACTAGATCCCAGTCTCGCGGAATCACACAACGCAATAGCTTGCGCTACCCTCTTGTGGGAAAAGGATTATGAGCTCGCTGAAAGAGAATTTGAGACTGCTCTAAGCCTAAATCCCAACTACTCGCAGGCGATTGCCTGGTACGGCCTGTTTTTTCTTCAGTGGGTCTCGGGACGAGATCGTGAAGCGCTTCGCGAGATGTTGCGCATGGTTGGGATCGATCCGTGGTCGGCCTATACAAATGTGATTTTCTGTTTTTCTGCGATCTCGAGCGGTCGGATTGGGGAGGCAGTAGAACATGGACAGCGAGGTGTGGAACTCGATCCCCAGTCCTATCTGGCGCAATGGTGTCTTGCTGTTGCCCTTGAGTACGCTGGCAGATACGAAGAAGCTAACGCCGCCGTAGAACGTGCGCTTGGGCTTTCAGGACGTCATGGTTGGGCAATGATGACACTGGCATCCAATTACGCCGCCTGGGGCCATGCAGACAAGGCGCAAGCTGCATTTCTCGAGTTCGTGGCACGTAGCACGTGTGAGTATGTTCAGCCAGCCATGTTGGCGGCAGCAGCGGCGTCGATAGGAGAAATCGATCGAGCACTTGAATTCGCGCAACAAGCACTGGAGATCAGGGACCCAATGTTTCTAATGCTGGCTCGTTCATGGCCCGACTTCGAAAACCTGCGAAAGGACTCAAGGTTCCTCGAGATCGTGGCCCAACTGAATCTTCCAGGTTGGAACGATAATCCACAGGCACGCTGATTAGCCTATTAAAGCCTGGGGAGAATGAAAGAGGAGAAAGTGTGTGTCATTACAGAGCCAGGAGCGGAGCGACCGCTCGCACTTGCTTGAAACGCAAGAGCTGTTTGAGTGAAAGAGGCGCGCGAATCAAGCAGGTCACAGAGACGCGGAGATCACGCAGCGCCGAGAAGCCAAACGGAGGGCTACGTTGTAAACTGCTTGCAGCTGATAACTCGCGCAACGTAAACACGCTGGAGATCTTCGGACATGCAGGTACGCTCCATAATTTTTGTCCCGTTGGCTTTAATTCTGCTTGTTTCAGCCTTGTATGAAAAAGGTTCACAACGTTCTGCATCTTCCACTGCCACTCCTTATCCCACACCGAGCTATGATCCAGAAAGTTTTCTGCCTCAGATTAACCCAGGAAAGACAGTGACTGTGGCGGGCGATAACCTTGCCGATAAAATTCAGGCCGCACAGGATGACCCGACTGTTGCTACTGTAAAGATCCAAGGGGGCGGCTCGATCTCAAAGCAAGTGACGCTCAAAAAACACACGGTCTTTGACAGTGGTACCTACTCCTGCGATATGCAGGGCATAACCGATCAGGGCCAGTTTCTCATCGCTGATGGAGTAAGGGTCGAAGGCACATGGCGATTGCCCAAGGCTCTCGTTGATTACTTCAAACTGGGTAACGGTCGAAACTGGAAAGATCCATACCTCCAGAGAGTTCAGGCCCTCACCGCGGACCAATTGGCCGGCACTGGAACCACGATCTTAGAACCGACCTTCGTCAATGGCACATTACCAGCAATCGAAGTCTTCCAGGCTTTAGGCGATTCGGTCGCATCACATACTGGAGCGGCTCGCAATATTGCTGTTATCGGTTTTCATATCAAAGGTAGACAAAAAATTTATGACGGAGGCGTGCGGTCCACAATTTTGCTCGGCAACTGCGTGAAATGCACAGCCCAGAATAATTATCTGGAAGATACCGGCTCAATCGGGATCACATTTGGAGGCTCTGCTCTCCAGAAGAATAATTTCTCCGATCAAGGTCTGATCTGGCACAACGTAGCTTCGGGAGTAGCGGCCGCAAACTTCGCAGCAGTAAATTCAGAGAACTTATTGGTCATTGAGAATTACTCGCGCCGGCCCGGACATCATGAACCAAAGTTTGGAGGCGGGGTTTGTGGATTCGATCTGGAGACTAATTCGGCTGCGGACCATAGCAAGAACATCCAGGTGTTCAATAACCTTTTCGATTACGAAGGGGCGTCTCGAGAAGGAACTGGCAATGCTCTTTGTCTCCAGGATCCTTACAGTGGCATAAATCACGGCATGGTGATAGCGGCCAATAACATCGCAATCGGTGGACGTGGAGATTCAGTTCATCGTTACATGAGCAACGGACTCTTTCTGGTGGGTTTAAAGCAATGCAAAATTGTGAATAACTACGTCTTCAGAACAGGACAGAATGCCGTACAAGCCTACAACCTCGACGGATGTTTGATTCAGGACAATGACTTTGAGTCGACCGGAGGCGGAGGCAACTCCACTGTGACGCTCAATGGAGTGCGGAATACGACTGTCAGACGCAATCAGTTCCGGTCCAGACCAGGTTTGGCCATCAACACGCAGGCTGGGATGGTAGACAAGTGCGGCAAAGGAAACGTGTTCGAATACAACTCAACAGAGGGAAATGTCGATCCAAAACCTCCCTCGACTTGCCCCTAGTAGAGCTATAGGGATCCAAACAACCTAATAATCAATGTCAATTCCCCCAAAGACGACACTCGCACACTACACGATTCTTTCAAAACTCGGCGCCGGCGGCATGGGCGAAGTTTATCTGGCCCAGGACTCACAACTTGACCGACAAGTTGCCTTAAAAGTGCTACTGGCCGAAGTTGCCGACAATGAAGACCGCGTTCGTCGCTTTATTCAGGAAGCTAAAGCCGCCTCTGCCCTGAACCACCCGAACATCCTGACCGTTTACGAAATTGGCACCTACGACAATACTCGTTTCATAGCTACCGAACTCGTCAAAGGGCACACGCTCCACGATCGCTTACGAGGCGAGCAGTTAACTCTTCGCGAAACGTTAGACGTTGCGTTGCAGGTTGCGGCGGCACTCAGTGCTGCACATGGCGCCGGCATCATTCACCGCGACATCAAACCCGAGAACATCATGATCCGCGATGATGGTTTGGTGAAGGTGCTCGATTTCGGACTCGCAAAGTTGTCAGCACAGCCTGGAAGCGCCGGCCCATCTCATTCCGAGGCTCCGACTCAACGGCCCTTAACCAATCCCGGCATCGTGATGGGAACTGTTTCATACATGTCGCCAGAACAAGCGCGCGGGAAGGAGATCGACGGGCGGTCTGACGTGTGGAGTCTTGGAATAGTGCTCTACGAAATGTTAACCGGACGGACTCCATTCGCAGCTGAGACGATGAACGACTCGATCGCAGCAATCCTCACCAGGGAACCGAGTCCATTGGACGGAAGTACACCAGCCGAGTTGCAAAGGATTGTCAGGAAATCGCTGCAAAAGAATACTGACGAGCGCTATCAAACTATCAAAGATCTGCAATTGGACCTGAAGAATCTTAAGCGCGAACTCGAATTCTCTGAGGAACTGGAACGCTCACAAGTGCCGCAATCAGTAGCCTCTGCAAACGTCAGCAGCGAATCCAATGTGACTAGTGTTCAGTCTGCGGCAGTTACCACTCACGACGGCGGTTCGCAACAGCGTTCAAGTGCCGAGTATCTGGTTGGAGAAATAAAGAGTCACAAGAAACTGGTCACAGTTGTGCTCGCAGTGTTGGTTCTCACCTTACTTGGAGGTGGTTACTGGTTCTTTAGGTTGCGCACCGACAGTTCAGATGAGATCCACTCAATCGCTGTACTTCCGTTCGAAAACAAAAGTGGAAACCAGGACTCTGAATACCTGTCAGATGGTCTTGCGGAGTCGCTCATCTATCGCTTATCTCAATTGCCGAATTTGAAAGTAAGTCCTACCAGTTCCGTACTTCGTTACAAGGGCAAGGAGTTAGACGTTAATAAGATAGCCAGTGACCTGGGCGTTAACGCTGTGATGTTTGGTCGCATGGTCCAACGAGGTGACAATCTAACTATTAGTGTGGAACTAATCGATGCTCGCAAAAACCAGGTACTGTGGGGCGAGCAGTTCGAACGTAAGATGTCGGAGCTGTTAGCGACGCAACGCGAAATTGCTACCGCAATAAGCGAGAAACTTCAAATAAAGCTCTCAGGAGATGAATCGAAAGGACTCACTAAGCGCTACACGAACGACAACGAGGCTTACAAGCTTTACCTCAAAGGCCGTTTCTATTGGAATAAAAGAACAGGTGCAAATGTCGAAAAGGCACTTGAAGCGTTTAAGGCGGCAGCCGATCGGGATCCGGGCTTTGCACTTGCTTATGCCGGAATTGCTGATTGTTACGCCATCTCGTCAACCTATGCTCGAAAGCGAGCGAGCGACACTTTGCCACTGGCTAAGACCAATGCGCTAAAGTCCATTGAATTAGACAGCTTGCTGGCCGAGCCTCATGCGACCCTCGGAATCATCAGTCACTTCGATTGGAAGATGGACGAGGCCGAGGTCCAGTTCAAACGCGCTATCGAACTCAACCCTAACTACCCGACAGCTCATCACTGGTACTCGCGACTACTTCGTGCCCGAGGCCGAGTTGATGAAGGGTGGGCCGAGATCAAACGCGCCAACGAACTCGATCCGTTGTCCCTGGTGATAATCAATAACATCGCGGAGCAATACATCGACCAGGGCAAATTCGACCTGGCCGTAGAAGAGTGCAACCGAATGATCGATCTCGATGCCACTTTTTGGGCCGCCCATCAAACACTGGCCATTGCGTTTGTAAAACAAGAGAAGCTTGCGGAAGCCCTGGTTGAAGGAGAAAAGAGTTCCGAGTTATCGAACCAGTCGGACGCTTCCCTTTCTTTGTTGGGCCACGTCTATGCTCGCCTTGGACGAAAAGCCCAAGCCGAAGCTCTCGTCAAAGAATTAGAGGACAGGTACAACAACCAGGAAGCAGATGGTCGTGATCTGGCCTTGATTTATGCCGGATTTGGCGACAAGGATAAGGCCTTTGCCTGGCTTGAAAAGTCTTACCGGGATCATGGCAATTTTGTGGCGGTACTTCGTTTGGAACCGTTACTCGATCCACTAAAAAACGATCCACGTTGGGATGACCTGCTGCGCCGCGTAGGAACGTAGAAGACACATGGTTGGGATCGATCTGCGGCTACTTTTCATTCTCGTGTTGTTCGATTTGCCTGACCAGCTTGTCCGGCTGAGTCTCTTCGCTCATGACCTCAACCTTGGGATCGTTGCTGATGTCCGCTCCAACCTTGTCAGCTATAGCTCGCAGCATTGAAATCATCGTCGTGTTCTCTTGTTCGGTGAGTAGATTGATCTGCAAGTCGAGGTGATTCCGTCTTTCGCTGATTTGGGTGTCATGATTTTGGCTTATCAAAATAAATGTCGACAGAAAGATCGCCTCTAAGGACACAACCAGCGTAAGGAAAGTGAAAGGAAAGGGATCGATCTGTTTCACTCCGGGAAGTACGTTGTAGCCAATCCACGACCCAAACCAGATGACGTGAACCCAGACGAACGTCATGCTGCCGCAAAACTTTGCTATTACATCGGCGATCCGATCAGCCGGGGTACGTTGTTCGCGCGCTGCTTCCTCTAGTCTGGAGATTGCCTCAACGTTCTGTTTGGTCAGCCAATCTGGCGATGGGGCTTTTCGTCCAGTCTCGCCAGGCTTCGTTGTTTTTTCCTTAACCTGCTCTTTTTCAGCTGCCATAGTGTTTGTTACCACCTCGCTCTTCGCAATGAGAGAGGGTTTAAATGCAACTGAAAGGCCAGCAAAAAATTTTGTAAAGCTGTGCAGAGTGGGCCAAATACTCACAGTCTGCCGGGCACCCTTTTGTTAGCCCTTAACAAGACCTAAATGTGAATCCATCACCCTATTCATATCGACCGCAGTTTTACAATTTTCAGCACTTACACTGCCCTTTCGGTTGTATCGCTCCGATACGTTTCCTATCTGACCGCATCAACTGAAAACACACCGACTTCAGTCGCGTGGTCGCTCAAATTCTGCCTACCCCCTCCCGCGCCAATCGATACTTACCGGGCGCGTGAGTGGCGAGCGATCAGTACAGTACCGCGAGCGAAGCGCGGCGGTGGCACACTCGACATACACCAAAATTTCTGATGGTTGGTTCGTTGAACTGTGCCATCCGGTCGCTTCGCTCGCGGTACTGTACTGTTGGCATGTTACTTTTTGTGCAAAGCCCAACCAAGCCATTATCTTGTGGGCGTGAGTTGTACCGATCCGGTCGGTACGGTCACTCGCCTCGTAACAAAAAAAACTCTCATCCACATCAGGTCCACGGTCTTCAACCTGAAACTCAAAAGTTTCAACTAAGCCTTTGAGCCAACTGGTGGCGTAGCTCTATCAGGGCCACCGAGTTTGACGTCGCGAGCAGAAGAGGCTTTCTCAGGAGGTGAAACCAGAATGGGAAGTACTGCTGAGATGGCCATCACCAGCGCTATGATGTGCAGGGCACCATGGTACGATCCGGTGGTCTCGCGCATGTACGCAATCAGCAATGGACCAACAGCGCTGGCAAAACCCCAGGCAGTCAACATTAAACCGTAGATGGGACCAACATTCTTAGACCCAAAATAGTCGGCCGCAAAAGCCGGCATTGTGCCGAATCCACCGCCATAGCACATCAATATCAGGAAAGTCAGGATGGTCATCAGCGCAACTGCGGCAATGCTCGGTAAAAACCAAAAGAGCGCGACCTGCATCAGAAACATCACCAGGAACGTCGTTCTTCGGGATATCAGATCCGATACCCACGCCCAGAAGACTCTGCCAACTGCATTTCCAATGCTCGCGATGCCCACCATGCTGGCTGCAACTACTGCACTGGCGCCAATCAGCTCTTGAAGGATCGGAGCTTCCTGAGAAATTATCGAAATGCCTGCAAATGTATTTAGAAACAGTAGCAGCCAGAGCGCGTACCACTGCCATGTTTGCAGTGCTTCCCGCAGGCTGTAATCGTGGCGAGCACGCTGTTTTGTCTCCGAAGCAGTGGGCGTCCAGCCTTCAGGATGCCAACCCTCCGGCGGATTTTGCATGAACAATCCGCCGGCAACAGTCACAACCAGATACGAGATACCGAGATATGCAAACGTGGTCAACACACCGACGCTTTGAATCAGGGATGTGGCAACCGGCGCAGTAATTAATGCACCGGCGCCAAATCCCCCGACTGCGACACCTGTGATGAGTCCTCTGCGATCCGGAAACCACTTCACCAGGACCGCAACAGGGACTATGTAACCAAAGCCGAGACCGATGCCCCCTATCAAGCCATAGCTAAGGTATAACCACCACAGTCTGTGCGCAGAAAAACTTGCAAGAAACACCCCCAGTCCATAGAGCACTCCTCCACTCAGAGCAACCACCCGTGGTCCTGTGCGATTCAACCAGAGGCCGCCGAAAAAGGCTGAAATACCCAACACAAAAATGCTGATGGTAAATGTCAAAGTTACTTCAGAAATGCTCCAGTGGAACTGATTGACTAGCGGAGCTCGAAACACACTCCATGCGTAAACAGCTCCGAGCGCGATCTGAATAAGTACGGCAGCGATTGCGATAATCCAACGATTTGTTACCTTCATGACCTGGTTTTCGTAACCTCTGGGCTCACCTTGTTTATTAAGTGCTGATAACGGGAACTCGACCTCACATTGGGATGGTCCAAGTTATTTTTTGTTGTCAGCCTTTCCTCGCTTCCCGTTCTTCTTTGTTTGCTGGGCTGTCGATTGCTGGTTAATCGCGAGCGCTGGTGTCGCAAACGTAGCGATGCTCAAGAGAGCTATTATGGCCATGCCTGATAATGCTGCTTTCCGTTTCATTTGACTTCCTCTTTTCAATGTTTACTTATCGGTCTCAACAGCTTTCGACCGATCGTTCGTATCATCACAAATAGCTCTGATCCGTTCTTTCGATTGTTTGCCAGAAAGATCCTGATCTTGCTTTATTGAGAAGTCGCGACTGTGAAACGAAGGTTGAGGTTGTATTGAGGAATGCAATATCAGTTAGATTGGTCCACACCAGCTACAAATATCAGTTATCGCCTATGACGCATGATTTCTCTCTGCGATACCCTGCGTCTTTCTCGTCTTTTCTGAGTCATAGGCAAGAACCTTCTTGTTTATTACGAAGCATCGCAGAGAGACGCAGGAGAGCGCAGAGGGACGCAGAGAAAGGATCGATTCCGGCATTGAATTCTTGCCCGCTTCCCGATCCTGGAGGTG
>Ga0068857_100005147_pt1 | contig 11122 bp, 10 predicted proteins | sample KBSCornC72_FD_66591 | JGI IMG/M metagenome (GOLD analysis project Ga0068857, IMG submission 66591) | Corn rhizosphere microbial communities from Kellogg Biological Station, Michigan, USA - KBS Corn C7-2 | ecosystem: Host-associated > Plants > Roots > Rhizosphere > Soil ...
GGTGCATAGCATCGCGTTCGCGAATCAGGCGGACCTGGCGCGGCCGTTCGTCGAAACTTCGCGCGACGGCTACTTGCTGGCGCAAAACGTCAGCGCGTATTCAATGGTTGCAGTGGCGCGGGCAACGGCTCCCCTGATGACCAACGGCGGGGCGATGTTGACGCTCACCTATTTGGGATCGACACGTGTGGTGACTAACTACAACGTAATGGGTGTGGCCAAAGCCGCGCTCGAGGCTTCAGTGCGCTACCTGGCGGCCGATCTCGGTCCGCAGAATATTCGCGTGAATGCGATCTCGGCGGGGCCTGTGAAAACCGCTGCTGCTCGCGGGATCAAGGACTTTTCGAAAGTGCTGGAGGCGGTGGAGGCCCACGCTCCGCTGCGCCGCAACGTAACGCCAGGGGAGGTGGCCGACCTGGCGGTGTTTCTGGCCAGCGATCTAGGCCGCGGCGTCACTGGCGATGTGCTGTTCGCCGACGCCGGTTACCACATCATGGGACTCTAATTACTTCACGACCGCCCGCACGATCTCGGTCAGAAGATCCGGCTTCCCGTTTACGCGTTCGAGATGAGGGTATCTCTCGCCGCTGTGGTAATCCACTCTGTGCGTGCTGATGTGTTCGCCGTTTCTGACCATCAACTCGATGGGTTCCCCGCTGGCGGCGGCTTCGCGCAATGCCGTCGTCGAAAACGCGCGTCCGTCCACTGATGTGATCTTGGCTCCGGGCGCGATGCCAGCCTTCTGCACCGGGCCGCCGATCGCTACGTCCTCGACCAGACCTTCGCTCTTCACGCTCACGCCTAGCGACAACATCAGGTCGGTCACCTTCTCCTCATCTTCCGTAGTGTTCCAGTAGTCGGAACGTTTATCGTTGTAGGTCAGTTTCCAGCCCGCATTTTCGAGGCCGGCCACCGGCGTGCGCGTCTCCACCGCATCCACTCGCTGACGGAAGAAGGCTGCCCAATCGTGCGGTTGCATGCGATTGAGCGCGGCCACTACGTCGTCAAGCGTATAGGGATTCACCGCCGGCACCGGCTCACCGCCGTAGAAGGCTCGGCAAAAATCATCGATGGACTTCGTTCCGTGGCTCAGCTTGCGGATGAGCGTGTCCACTTCCAGCCAGACCAGTTGCCCCTCGCCGTAGAAATCCAAGCCGCGGCGCAGGGTCGCGTATTCCGCGCGCGCATCGAACAATAATTGCCCGGAGATGGACGCGTCAGCCAGCGGCCGCCAGCCGCGGCCCGTTTCATATTCCAGGTGCGCCGCGACGTAGGCCAGGCGGTCGCGGAACAATTCCGGCGTTTCAAGGCCGCTGCGCGCCGTTAATACCGAGCCTAAATATTCCGTCAGGCCCTCGTACATCCACAACAGGTCGCCCTTCATGGGTTCGTCGTAGTTCTTGGTTGCGAGACCCGCTGGACGGCGGTATTTTCCGTTCCAGGAATGCACGAACTCGTGGGGCAACAACTCGGCGTGATAATGCAGCAGGACGTCATCGATCAGCATGCGCTCGTCCAGGCGGTCGTCGCTCGACTCGTGATGTTCCAGGCCGAAGCTGGCCACGTGATCGCTGAGCGTCAGCAAGAAATGATAGCTGCGGTAATGGCGGGGGCCGAAGAGCGCGCCGGCTTCGGAGATCAACCTGCGGTAGTGCTCGATCGTCTCTGGCGTGATCGCTAGCGCCCGCTCGCTGTCGGCTGCGATGTGCATGTAATGGGGGGCGCCATCGACAGTGCCCAGCTCGATGGTGCGGTAGTGTGCTCCGGTTGATACCGGCGAGTCGATCAGCGTGGTTAGCGACACGGGGTGGAACTCGACCTCGTCGCCGGATTCCTTGGCTACTCCTAGCGCCGTTCCGTAATGCCACTCGTGCGGCAGGCGGAGCTTGGCTTGATAGCGGAGTTGATCCGCTACTGTGCCTTGTGGGTACAGCACATATTGGTTCCAGCTCAGGACGGCTAGTTCGGTGGTCATGGATGCGCCTGCGGAAAATCCGCCGGCGTCAGTGGGCGAAATGAAATCGAAGGCGGCGTCGAGCGCGGTGGCGCTGGGGGGGATGTTCATGTGGAAGGCGTAGAGATTGGTGGAGTCGCGGCGCCAGGGGACTGTTTGATCTTTCGCGTGAAAGCGCAGGTTGACTAGATCGTTGATGGGGCCGGTGGGGCCGTGTTCGCCGGGGATCCACTGCGGATAGAGCAGCGTCAACGGGCCGGGATGCGCGGGGATTGTTAGCTGAACGTGGATCAGTTTGCGCGGAGCATCGCGGGCGTCGACGCTTACTTGAATGACGCCCTGCTGCGCCCAGCCGAGGGCGGAGGTCAGGAATGCCAATAGCAGGGCGCGTCGGGTCACATTTCAAATGGTAGCAATCGGGGGAAGGCGGTGATAGAATTGCGGGCTAATGGAACGACTTGCTAAGGCTTTCACGCTTTTGTGTTTGCTAGGTGCGGCGGCGCTGGCGCATCACTCTTTCGGGGCAGAGTACGACGGCAAGAGGCCGGTTTCGATCAGCGGGGTGGTTACTAAGATCGAGTGGAGTAATCCGCATGTTTACCTGACTGTGGATGCTAGCGACTCGGTAGGGAAGATCACGACGATGATGGTGGAGGGGCATCCTCCGAACATTTTGCGGCGGACGGGGTGGACACGGGACGTGTTGAAGGTACATGATCACGTTGCTATTACGGGATGGGCGTCTAAGGATGGCTCCGAGCGGATGGCTGGGCGAGAGGTTACTTTGCCTGACGGCAAGAAATTGTTTCTCGGGCCACCTTCGGAGTAGTGAGCGATGAAACTTTTTTGTACTTGCTTCTTCGTGATAACGGCGACCGCGGCGCACGGCCAGACGCTGCCGCGCTCCTTCGACGGCAAGCCCGATCTGAGCGGGATCTGGCAGGCTTTCGGCGTGGCGTTGTTCGGCGAAACGGGGGAGTTGCGGCCCGGCCAGGGGACCAAGAGTAATTGGGGTCCACCAGTGGGTCCGGCGCCGTATCGCAAGGAACTCGAAAGCAAAGTTGCGGAACTTGCGGCCGATAATCGCAAGGATCCGAATGTGCGCTGCAAGATGGCGGGGGTGCCACGCATCACTGGCAGCGTGGTGCCCCTGGAAATCGTGCAGACTCCCCAGAAGGTGGCGATTCTTTACGAGTCGGGTCACGCATTCCGCAGCATTCCTGTCGACGGCAAACCGCATCCCGCCGATCTCGACCCCAGCTATATGGGGCATTCGACGGGACGCTGGGACGGCGACACGTTCGTGGTTGACGTGGTGGGATTCAACAACATTACGTGGCTGCCGGGCGCGGGGCATTTTCATAGCGAGGCGCTGCACGTGGTGGAACGCTACACGCTACGGCCGGACAGCACCATTTACTACGAAGCCACTATGGAGGACCCCGAGGTTTTCACCAAACCGTGGGCGTATCGATTGATCCTGCGGCATCCGCCGCGCGACGAGCGCATCATGGAGTCTGATTGCACCGAGAACAATCAGGATCTGGAACATATTGTGCCGTCTCATTAAGACGATTGTGCGCCCGCGCTCAACGCTCGCCCGAGCCAGCGGCCCAGGAATAACACAACTAGGCCTCCGGCCGCGGCGATGGCGGCGTGCAGCCCCCAGAACGCGGCCGGGGTCATGCGTTCATAGAGTCCGCCGATCCAGCCAATCACGTTGTTGGAGACGAACAGGCTCATGTAGGCGATTCCGAGCATCGTCGCGTTCACTTTCGCGGGCGCGGCGCGGGACACCAGCGCCAGGGTCGTGGGCCAATAATACATGAAGGAAATGCCCGTCCCCACGCAGTACAAGGCTGGCCACAGCGGATGAATGCGCTCGCCTGGCGAGACGAGGATCGGTACCACCAGAAACAAGTTGGTCACGACAGCGAGTCCTGCGCCGATGCCGATTTTCGAGAGATCACCCGGTTCTCCACGGCGCGACGCCTGCCAGCGCCACAGCAGGAACAGGAGCGGCGCAACCAGGATGGATGTCAGCGATTCCAGCGAGAAGTACCACGGGATGGGGATGGTGTAGCCGCCAACCTGGCGTGCAACATGCTGCTGAATCCACACTGGAAACACGTTAAATATTTGGTACTGGCTGATCGACTGGAAAATTGTGATCACAATCACCGCGATCACTGCCAGCGTGGTGTACCACTCGCGAGCCGTCAGATTTCCCGTCTGCCGCTCACTGCTCGCGACTCTCGCCGGCAAATAGCGATAACCGTATAAGTACGTTGCCAGGCCAGCCAGCATGAATAGACCGGCGATTCCAAAGCCGTAATGCCAGCCATAAATTTGCGCCACGAGACCGCAGACTAAGGGTCCCAGCACGGCTCCGATGTTGATACCCGTGCTGAAGATGGTGAACGCGTGGGTGCGGCGCGCTTCCTCGTCGCGCGGGTAAAGCGACCCCACTTGCGCCGAGATGTTGCCTTTAAGAAAACCGGACCCCGTAACGAGTAGTAACAGCGCCAGCAGCAGCGATTGCTCAAAGGCCATCGCGATGTGCCCGCCGCTCATCAGCAGGGCGCCGATCACGACGGCGTTGCGCTGGCCAATCCAGCGGTCAGCAATCAGGCCTCCCAGCATGGGAGTGAAATACACGAAGCCGCTGTAGAGTCCGAAGACGCTTGAAGCCAGCGCCTGCGTGGATTGCGGACCCACCAGCGATTCAATGGCGGAGCGAAACCGTGCGAAGCCGGCGATGTTTTCCAGGTGGCCGGGCAGGAGCGCCTGGTTCACCATGTAGAGAACCAGGAGCGCCGTCATTCCGTAGTAGGAGAAGCGCTCCCAGGCTTCGGTAAAGGCGAGGTAGAAGAGTCCTTTGGGATGGCCCAGGAAGGCGCGTTCCTCGCTGCCGGTCAGGATGGATTCGGCCGCGCCCATGGAGGTGGATCAAGCTTAACGCATTTCCGGCGCCTGGGCGCGATCTACGAGTCTAGCGGCCGTAGAGGCGTATTTCCTTGCCGTCGGCCAGGACGACGCGATCCAGCCTGAGGATCTTCTGGCCGTCGCCAAACTGATAGCCGATGCCGGTGATCACGTCGCCGGGCTTCACCGTCGACTTGGTCCAGCCGTTAGCCTCCATGCGTATGATCGCGGGGCCGCCGATCTCCCATTTCTCCATCCGGCCGTCATTGGCCTGCACCTCAAGAGTGATCATCGGATGCGGGTTGGCCCACCTGAACTCAACTACCGTGCCCTTCACCGTAACCAGCCGGTCAAAGCTGACCGGCCATGAGTGATGCGCCGATAGCGGCATTACGGCAGAGACTAGCGTCAGGATGACAAATGCTGGAACGCATAAGGTCTTCATCGCGGCTCCCCCTGCGAGTTATTCTAGTGCAAAATCGCAAGTACGGGAAGCGGTGCGCGTCTGATCCTCGGTGAAGGCCGATGAAGTGGTGCCGGAGGTGGGACTTGATTCACTCACCGGTATTGATACGACGCAAGTTATTGATTTTTAAAATGACACGATAGGCACGATTTCCTAGTTTGGGAAAAAGTTGGTACGTATTAAGTACGCGGCTTGTTCCTGCTACCCGGTGGCCGGCCACGCCTCTTCGGTGGATGCTTCTGAGCCGCCATCCATGCCGCGGGACGACCGCGCCTTTTGCCACTTCCGCGTGCGAGACGTTCCAGTGTGATCATTGCTTCACCAATCTGTTCTCGCTCTTGCCGCAGATCGGAGAGCATCTTCACTAAGTCCATGTCGGAAGGATAGCGCAGTGTTTATTCAGACGGAATGCTCTTCTTAGAGCTGGAGAGTTCTTTCCCCCAACTTTCGACAAGCATCTTAATCATCGCCCGTGCCTCTTCAATCGTCTGCGTTGGCTCGCTAATGCCAGTTTTGACGCTTCCGTGGCGAGCATGCATGCGGAGCGCTTTGAAGCTGTTTGCCGTGGCTTTGAATTTCTTAATCGCCCCGTCAGGAACCCACTTCATATTTATCAACCCCGCCTCGCCGCCGTTCCCGTCCTCAGCGGCTTCAAGTACCATGTAGAGCCCCCGCCAGTCGTGCGGTAAGCAACCGTAGAGATAGATTGCTCGATCAAACTCCTTATTGTTATCTGCTGCCTCCAGGAATAAATCTCCCATCGATTTTTCCAGGGCCAACGGCACCACACCCCCAATGGTTATAGTGGGGGTTCCCATGCGCATGCGTGCGGTCACAGGGGAAACAAGAATATATCGATCAATTGGGCTTTCCGACGTTTCTTGACTCCCTACGGAACCAATAGTCACGTTCTCGTGATTACGGTACTGTGCGTGGGCGATGCCGTTTAGCTTGGACAGTAATTCCTCGGCCGCTTCGATTGCTGGCCTGACTTCAGACGAACCGAACGGCATCACCATCACCAAACTGTCGTGCCCATCATCAACTCCAAATTTTACGCCTTCTTTGAAGAGCTCTCGTATTGCTTGTATGTCCAACTCCTTGCCTTGTAATCGAAAAGACCAAATCATGCTCCCAGCGTCGCACGAAGGAGGAAGACTATTGAAAATACGAGCGCGCATTGCCGACTGATTCTAGTTCCTCAAAAGGCTGCTGAAGCATTGTCTCCGCGACAGAACTCGCCCCGACGTTGCAATCTTTTATCCACCTGGAGTCCATTCCGATTAAATGCTAAAGCGGATACTACGCCTCCAACCGCAGGAAGTCGCCCCGCGGATTCAAGTGTCCGCGCAACGGTTTCAACCATGATGGAGTAATAGGAGACGCGATCCTCTACAGCTTCGTACGGCCATTTGAAACCCAATTGGCTGAGACCAGCGGCGTATTCCTCCATGCCGGAAAAGAGGGCGGCAAATACTCGGTAGTAGCCATTACGAAGGTGAGCACCATCACTGGCATTAGGGTAATCTTCGTGAAGCTCAAAAGGGCCTTGGTTCTGAGGCAAATCCGGCCCGGTGTGGATATGAAAAAGTACTGGCACTGTGTCTTGATAACCGCATACGTGAACGCCTCCGCGAAGCGCATTCCACGGTCGCCCATCCTTCTTTCCCTCGTCGACAAGAAATGCGGCAAGGTCTGAAAGCCGCGACGAGCTCGTCAATCCTACGTCCAGCAAGGCAAGCGTTGCCCCAAATGGCAAAACCTACTGTTGCCTGATCCGAGTAGTGAATCTTCTCCGCACCAAACACTATCCGATTTTTGTTTAGGGTGACCGCTGAGTCGCCGACAACAACACAACCAAATTTCTCTGATACCTCAGTTATGACCAGCGTCATATGGTTGTTGATTCCTTTCTTGGTGCCCCTCTTGCGCAACTCCCTTATATCGGGAGCCACATCCCGTTTTCGAATCGGCTCGTCAGTGTGCCATTTTGAAAATCGAAATCGCTTATTAAGTCACCACCTCGATAGAGTTCAAACCGAAAGTATCCGCTCTGCTCATAACCGATCGTTTCCAGTATCCAGATCTCATCAACTGCCGATAGATCCGAAAAAACAGTTCTTTGTTTTTCGATCTCATCCAGTATCCGCTCTGGCAATAGGTTCATATGCTGGCGCTCAAGAATGAGAATGCGTTTATCCGCCGTCTGCGCTGCCAACTTCGGAAGTTTTTTTCTCAGTGCTTTTTCAATGACGTCACTAAGATCGTCGTTGACCTGTTGCCTGCGCACATGAAGCGACCCACGACCCGGTATTGATATCGACTTGATCGTCAGCGTGATCTCGAAGGGTGCCGCACCTTGAATCCCTGTCACGCGGCATCGGTGCTTTGTTTGGCCGTCGGCAAGGTTAAGCCGATTCGCCCTAATCCACTCATGGACAGCTTTGACAATGGCATCTCTTGATGCAGTTCTATGGTGACCGTGCAATGTTCCAACCGGAATGAACACGTTAATGCCGCGGTCTGGTACAACCAGCGCATGGTCATTCTCTATTTTCAGAAATGACAACTCGAAGAACGCATAGTCTTCCTTGTCAGAAACAAATGGCTCGACTAGAGTATGCTCAATCGCGAGAGTCTTACCGTCCGATTTCCTCGTGGCCAGTATTTCAACTGCTTTGTCCAGTCTCCGGTCAAGCCAATCCTTGTCGGCATTTGCCCACGACAAATCGTCATAGGCGGAAAGAAATGCCTCAATGAAAGTATCCTCTCTTCGAAGTCCTGTCGGCATCGTGACTGAAGAAGTTTTCTACGGATTCGCAACGTGCACACGCGCGTCGCATACTTGGTTGATGTTTTGGTGCCGGAGGTGGGACTTGAACCCACACGCCCAGTGAAGTGCGCCGGATTTTGAGTCCGGTTCGTCTGCCAATTCCGACACTCCGGCGCCGTTGGCTACTTACATTCTAGCCGATTTTGGAAGCGGCCTTCGCGCCGGCTGCTACTTTCTTGGCCGACTCGACACCGCGGACGGGCAGCGACGGATCGGTGAGCAGGCCGATCTGTTTTAACACCGAAGCCTGGTCCCAATAGATGTGTTCGTGCGCGAGCTGGCCGTCGCGGAAGCGCACGATGGCCACCAGCGCTACTTCGACGCGCGCGTTGGTGGGGGCGACGCCGGGAAGCATCCAGGGCATCTCCTGGGTATGAGTAAACGAGAAAATCATCTCGTCCACCAATTGGTCTTCGCCGACGGTGCGCGAGATGGGCGTGAGCGTGGTGTCGGGCGGCGTGCTGGGAATGAAGTCGCGCGAATAGAAATGGCGCAGCGCGCTTTTGCCGAAGCCGCCGGTCATCACGGGGATGTGGTTGACGTAGGCGTCCTCCACCATGGTGGCTAGCGTGGCTTCGGTGTCGCGGGTGGCGAATTCATGCTGGGTGTGTTCTTCCCACAACTGGGAGAGGTCGAGTGGAGGCATGCGAGCCTTCTAGCGAAGCCGCTTGCTGCGCGCGCGGTTCTGTGCGAGCACCACTACTTGCGCTTCTTCGTGGCTCCTCTTGTGGGAACGGCGGTGAGGATGCGCAAGCGGGCCTGCGCTTTGGGCACGTTGATGTGCTTGGGATACTGTTTGATGAACGCCCGATAGGCGCCGATGGCTTCCTTGTCGCTGCCGGCCTTCTGATACTCGACGCCCTTCATGTACATGGCGTCGGCGGCTTTGGGACTTTCCGGGTAACGCTCGACCACTGCCTGAAAAACCTGCGCGGCGTCGTCGTATTGTTCGCCGTGGTCGTAGATCAATCCCATGTAGTACTGGCCTTCGGGGGCGTTGGCGTGGTCCGGGAAATACTTCAGGAAGTCGGCGAACTCGGCTAGCGCTTGCTTGTCTTTCGCGCCGGTGTAATCGCGGACAGCCTTCTGCCACAGGCTCTCCGCGGTAACGCCGCGTGGCGCAGCCGGGGCCGTCGACACTGGGGTAACGCTTGCCGTCGGGGGGGGCGGCGGCGCCACGGCCGCCGTGTTCATCGTGCGCACGGCGCTCGAAATATCGGCGAGCTTGTTGTCGAGCGCCGCCAAGCGCCGCGCCAGGTCGGCCAGATTCTCGCGCACGACACGCATTTCGTCGGCGGACTGATCGACCTTGGTGCCCAGGACAGCGATGGGCGCTTCCACTTTGGCCTGCTGTTCGTTCAAACGGTCGGTAAGAGTGCGCTGCAGCGTTCCGGCCGCTGCTGAAACGTTATTGGATTGTTCCAGGGCCTGGCGGACCAGGCCTTGGAGCGCTGTCAGCTTCTGGTCCTGTCCGGCCTGCAACAGCTTCACTTGATCCTGCAGTTGCGCCACGTCGCGTTGGATGGAAAGAATATCGTCGCGCTTCTGACCCATCACGAGCGCAGGGCTCAGCGCGAGAAGCAAGAGACAAGTTGGGTTTCTCATGTTCTTCAGTTCCCAGTCTATTCCGTCTCCGCCTTGGCGTCGAGGTAGGCTTGGCGGCAATCCAGAATGAGCTTGCGCGCATCGATGGGGCCACGCCAGCCGTCGATGCGCGTTTCCTTGCCTTCCAGCTCCTTATAGATGGTGAAGAAGTGCTCGATTTCGCGGCGCATGTGCGGCCACACTTGATCCACCGTGGCGATTTCCTGATAGCGGGGACTGCTCTTGGGGACCGCCAAAATTTTCTGGTCCCGCTCGGATGAATCCACCAGCTCCAGCACGCCTAACGGACGCACTTCGATCAGGCAGCCGGTGAAGCTCGGCTCGGACATCAGTGTGAGAACATCCAGCGGGTCGCCATCATCTGCCAGTGTGCCGGGAACGAAGCCGTAATCTCCGGGATAATGCAGCGGCGAATACAGCGGCCGGTCCAGGCGGAAGACGCCCAGCTTGCCGTCGTATTCATATTTGTTGGCCGAGTTTTTGGGGATCTCAACAATCATGCGGATGACTTCCGGAGTCTCCGGGCCGGGGTCCAAATCGTACAAATTCGCCATGTATTTCCACTGTAGCAGCCGCCCCCCCATATAATGGTGGTTTGGAACTTGAAAAAGTACTGCTGCGGAAAGTGGGTGAGGCCGTGACCCGCTTCAAGATGATTCGCGATGGCGATCGCGTGGCGGTGGCGCTTTCGGGCGGCAAGGATTCCGTGACGATGCTAGAGGCGTTGCTGCTGTTGAAGGAGCGCGCGCCGATCGATTTCACGGTCTGCGCGTTTACCGTCGAGCAGGGGAAATTTTTGCGTCCCATTCAGCCGTTTGGCGAATATCTCAAGGCCCGCGGCGTGGACTGGACTTATCACACGGACAATCCGTCGATCCGTTTGATCGACGAGCAGCCAGATCATGGCTGCGACCTGTGCAGCCGCTTCCGGCGCCGCGCCGTGTATCAGATCGTGCGCGGCCTGGGCGCCAACGTGATCGCCTTCGGGCACACCGCCGATGATTTCTGCGAATCGTTCCTGCGCAATGCCCTGTTCACCGGACGCATCAGTGCGCTGCCGCCCATCACTTATTCACGACAGCGTGATTTCCGCCTGATCCGTCCGCTGGTGTACGTCACCGAAGATCTGACCGCGCGCTTTGCGGAATCGTTGGGCGCGCCGGTGATCCCGTGCGGATGTTCGCAGCGCACCGGAACCGTGCGCCGGACGTTGCGCGATATGTTCGGCGAGCTCGAAAAGGAACATCCGCATTTGAAGGAAACCTTGCTCTCCGCGATGGGCAACATTCAGACTGGCCGTTTGCTCGACCCACGCTTTCTCGATCTAGACGGCGCCACC
>Ga0068857_100005149_pt1 | contig 11120 bp, 13 predicted proteins | sample KBSCornC72_FD_66591 | JGI IMG/M metagenome (GOLD analysis project Ga0068857, IMG submission 66591) | Corn rhizosphere microbial communities from Kellogg Biological Station, Michigan, USA - KBS Corn C7-2 | ecosystem: Host-associated > Plants > Roots > Rhizosphere > Soil ...
GAGCGTCCGCACGATCCCCGCCGCCATCAGCAGCGCCACAAACAATGCTGGTCCTCGCCCCATCGCGCCGTTGTAGCCAATCGGCTGGAGCGCTCAACCGTTTATGGGTTCACGACCTAGGTTGTCGTGTTCTGGACGCTGAGAACGGTCGCGAGGCCCTCGCCCTCCTTCAGGAACACGAGGTCGATCTGGTCTTTTCCGACATCGTCATGCCCGTCATGAGCGGCCTGGAACTTGCCGGCGAGGTAAAGCGCTCGCACAGCCACGTTCCAGTGCTGCTCGCGAGCGGCTACAGCAGCAAGCAATTCATCCCCCGCGACGAGCGAGAGTTTCCCATTCTCCGCAAGCCGTACAAACTGGGAACGCTCGCCGCCAGCATCAACCAGCTCCTCGAGCGCAGCGACCAGAGTCGCTGACTTGGTTCCTCCATAGGTTGACATGCAGGAGGGAATAACGGCGGTGGACCTCATGGTGAGGAAAGCCGTCGATCTTCTATGAAGCAGATGCCTACCTCCCTCCCCCTTCCCCATAACCGCTCACACCAAATAGCGGTAGTCCAAGGCTGATCGCGGGCCGCGCTGAAAGAATGTCTTCTGTGGACGCCCCTTCGGATGCAAGCGGTAAATCGGGGTAGATCGGCACGTAGTCGGATGCTGTCATCTGTCCGGCCTCGATGAGCAGCGCCATAGCTGCGGGCCAGTATGGGAGTTCGCGGACCGGAACCACATCAGCTTTCCGCGCTTGGCTAGCGCTCCGCCATTCCCTGGTTCTTCCGGCCCCGTCTCGCCGACCGTTGTGCCATACCCTCCTTCGACCGCCTACGTCCCCGACGCCTCTGGCTGCTGTCCCGGATTATGCCGCGACCGCTGCCGGAGCTCTGTAATCCTCGTTTTTGGTCATGACCGCCCAGGCGATGCGCGCCATCTTGTTGGCGAGCGCCACCGAGACGAGCATGCGCGGTTTGCGCGCCAGCATCCGCTCCAGCCACGATCCTGCCGGCGCGCCGTGGATGGTCGCCTGCCTGACGACCGAACTGCCGCCGATGATGAGCAACCGCCGAACGGTGCGTTCTCCCATCTTCGAAATCCGGCCAAGCTTCTGCTTGCCTCCGGTTGAGTGCTGGAGCGGCGCGAGGCCGAGCCAGGCGGCGAAATCGCGGCCCTTGGTAAAGGTCTCGACCGGCGGCGCGAGCGCGACGATCGCGGTGGCAGCAATCGGGCCGATTCCGGGGATGGTCATCAGGCGGCGCGCCACCTCGTCCTCGCGGGCCCGCTTGGCGATCTCCTTGTCGAGCTCGGCGATACGGTCGTCGAGCCCGGCGAGCATGTCGGCCATGACGCGCAGCATGGCCAGCGCCGCCTCGGGCAGCGACGATGCCATCTCCTCCTCGTCGAGAAGGTCGGCAAGCATGGTGACCTGCGCCAAGCCGCGCGGTGCGATCCAGCCGAACTCGGCCAGATGGCCACGCAACGCGTTGACCAGCTGTGTGCGCTGCCGGACGACGAGATCGCGGGTGCGGAACACCATGCCCGCCGCCTGCTGCTCCTCGCTCTTGACCGCCACGAAGCGCATGCCAGGCCGCTGCACCGCTTCGCAGATCGCCTCGGCATCGACTGCATCGTTCTTATGCCGCTTCACGAACGGCTTGACGTAGGCGGGCGGGATGAGCCGAACCTCATGCCCCATCGCCTGCAGCTCACGCGCCCAGTGATGCGCACCGCTGCACGCCTCCATCGCGACCAGGCACGCCGGCTGTTTCGCGAAGAAGTCGAGCAGCTTCGCTCGGCTGAGCTTCCGGCTGAACACCATGCCGCCGCGCCCATCAGCGCCGTGCGCATGAAAAACGGTCTTGGCGATATCCAGCCCGATTGTGATAGCTTGCGACACGGACGCCTCCCTCAGTGGTGCTTCAACACCTCCACTCTGGCACATCGATGCCGTCGGGGGGCGTCCACCCCATCAGCTTTCATGAAGCTCCGATCGCGTATCGAGGGACCGATATTAGGGCGCAAAGCCGACCGGCCAATTTGCGCTACTCGAATGGCGGGTTTCAGAAAAAGCCGACGTTCGCATCACCGACGCTTAATATCTTGAGCTGGTCGACTGCGGCCGGAAGCCCGATCGGCGCATCCTGGGACTTACCTGCCGTTCCTAGGCTGCTCGCCTAACGACAGGTCGCGGCGGAAGCCGACTTCAGCTTCCTCAAGGGTAGATGCTGACCGCAAAGGCTCGTCGGCTTCCCGGCTACCGATTTTTAGCCGTCAAGAGGGGGCAAGGGCCGGTACAACAGGGTGTCACAACCGCTCGGTTGTGACACCCTGCCCGAGGCGTCCTGGCCGGCCAATCGTCCGCTTGGCTTGCCTCGGCCAGGAGGTCTGTTCTCGTGGGAGGAACCGGTCAAAACCACCAAGTTGTCAAACCATATCTCGAGACCTTGACTAACGCCTTGCGCTTCCCCGTAGACGACGCCTCTATTCGTCGCAGGACAAGGCTGTCACTCCCGCTCCGGCGCTCACCTACGTAAATCCGAGCGAGCACCTCCCCGGCCCCGGGGGCGGGAGTGACATCATTTAGGTGCGCGATCTCGAACGATGGCGTCGTCGATCGTGTCGAGGCGACCGAGCTTATCCATTTAACAATCGACTTGTGGCAGTGCGGACCCGAGCGGCTTCACCGTCCATTGCCAAACATGCGCGTCTTGGTGGTGCGGCTGCTGCGGGGCATTGTCGGGCATTCATTTCCCTCTTAGTTAGGACATGATCCCAGAGGCAGCGTTGCCCGTACCAAAGGCGCCAGGCGACGTGATCTGCGTTCCGTTGTATTTCAGCTTGTTCGCCGAGCCTCCGGAGAGCGAGGGTGCATAGATGCCGCTGCAGTTCACCTCATTGTGCGTGCAGGCGGTGCCATTGAGCACGACACCAGCCGGAAGCGTGATCGTGGGATTTGACGAAGCCACGCTGCAAGCGAGGATGTTATACGACGATGCCGTAAGCTGCACAGCGGCAGTGGGAACCGACTGGCTGACCTGCATGCATCGGTCACGCAGATCGCACCAAACGGAGTTGACGAGACGAATCGGGTCTTGGAAGTCAATCCACTGGTTTGCATATGCCGTAACGCCGGAGGAATTCTCAATCAGGAGGCCGGTAGCTGGACTGCCGGTCTCAACGAGGCAGCGGAAGTTGTTAATCGAAACCGCGCCGTGGCTCTCGTAGATGTGGACACCGATCGAAGCAGGGCCGGTCGCAACGGTGCTGCCACAATAGCCGCTGGTGATCGTTACCGACGTGCGCGGCCCCGTGTTTGCGATGCGGATACCGGCGAAGCGACACCCATCCACGATCGGGTCGACGATCGATAGATTTTCGGTGAACCAATCGAAACCGGTTGTCGTCGTGCCGGTGGCGTCGATACCATAGCCCGTCGTTGCGGTCTCGAAATGCAGAACGAACGTGTCGGTAAAAGCTTTGTCAAGCTGCATCCCTGCATTATAGGTATAGTTCACGTTGAAGTAATTTGAGAACGCTCCGCAACGGTCGTAGACGAGCGAGGCGTTGCTTGCGTTGTACCCGCTTGGGAAACCGCTATCCTGATAGAAGCCCGCCCAGAAATCGTTCCCTGGGTTCTTGCCAGCAGTATAGCGAAGGCTGCGACACTTCTCGTACCGGCAAGCAACCGTGCCACCCGTATAGAAGCCGAAGCTGTGTTCCTTCGCCCATACGTTGCGAACCTCACAGAGGTTGGCCCACTGCATGATAAGGCCGCAAGGCGAATTAGCGGTGCCACTGATTGGGTTCAGGATCGTGACGGAACGGATGATCGAAAGATTCTGCACGACAACGCCTTCAACCCACGTAGGCGTTCCGCCGCCGGGATTGCTTGCCGTGCCGATGCGGATGCCGCTCGCGTAGCCGTTCGTGATGACCAACTGCGTCGCGGTCAGGTTTTCGTGGTTAGGCGCGAGATTATCCTGCGTCTGCGCGACGCCCTGAATGACACGTCCGTTCGTCGTGATCGGGATACAGACAGAGCCGGCGCCCTGTTCTGCGCTTCCAATATAATATTTGCCCGTGCCGAGTTGCGTTACCGGACACACGGAAATGCAAGCGTTGATCGCCGGGCTATTGTCGGTTCCAGGGTTATTCGCCGTTGCGCCAAACCATTCCGGGCGACCATGGACACCGTCCCACACTCGTTCCCAGCAACCGGATGCACCAGAAGCATCCGTCAGAGGCGCAATGTAGATGCCATGCAGCGGGTCCGCTGAAACGTTCGCCGACTGATCGCCGGGCACCCACTGGAAATGACCAGAGCGCGGACCGGCGTTCAGAAATGTGAGAGGGGTGCCGCTTGGCAGCGCTTGCAGGGCAGCGATCGACGATGGGAAGAAGTCGCTGCTGGAGATCGGCGCAACGACCGGATCGAAGTCATAGCCTGGAATCGCCGCGCCCGCAGCAGTCGTCACTTGCACGCGGTACGATACTCCAGGCCTCGCATAGATCGCAGGGAATTTGCCGTCGGAAGAGGCGACAATGGGATTTGGGTGCGGGACAGTGAGGTTCTTGTCTTGAAAGACCGTCGCGGGCGTCGTCGTTCCTGACATGAACACGCGCATCAGCGCTCCCGATGCAGGGACTGCATTGGAGCCGAACGCCGGCGACAGCGGAAGTGTGATCGCAGATGGCATAGTTAACCTTCCATTCGATTGATGGCGAGCGAGCAGCCGGCGTGTACGAACACCGCTTGCCCGCTTACGATCAGACGAGGTCCGGACATAAAAGCCTGGTCATCCTCTGACTGCGCAAATGAGCAGAACAAACAAAGAACACAAAACGCAATCTGTAGGACAGAGGAAAATTGGGGCGGGCTCGAGAAATTTGCGGTGCGTCGCCGGTCTCGCAAAACTACGTGTCCCGCACTGGTGCTGCGCCGGCGGCTGTCCTGCCAAGCGCTCGACTCCAGCTATGGCGCGTCGGCGTGCGCTGCCGGCTATCGGCCCCGCAGCGGGCGCACTGCTGCCGGCCATTATCCGCCCGCCAGCGGCAGGTGTGAACGGAAGCGGCCGTTCCGCACGCAGCCGGCGAACGACTGAACGTGGTCGACTGCTGCCACTTCGGGTAGCCGGCATCCACCCCTTCGCACCATTCAGCCTGCGTCCGCTTTCGGGACGCTCGGTGAGCCGGCTGATTGTCTGGAAGTGGGCGCGCTGCTGCCTGATGCCCCCTGCCCTTCCGTCTGCGGCCGTTCGCACCAGAAGGCGACGGTCGGCGCTTGCGTGGCTGCTCTTGCCGCCATCCGCCATTCTCGCGTTCATGAGTAGACCGATCAGCCCTGCGCCGCTTAGTAGTCGCCTACCGTTCGGTAGCTCCAGTGACAGCGGACGCTTGTTCGGTCATCTGCTTGCAGAGCGTGCGTTCAGACAGTTTCTGTGCCCGAGCATTCTCGGCGAGCGACATCGTCTGGCCCTCGCGGACCTCCTCGGGATGTGCAGGATCAGCCGGGTTCATCAACCCGATAACTTGCGGTCCGACAATGGTGCCGCGCCGACCAACCTCTTGCTGCGCAAGCGTGGCGGGCGTGGCAGTCATCCCGCTCAAGGTCGCGGCCACGATTCGCCGCGCGTTCGCCACATCGCCTGCGTTCGCGAAGCCGTTGGCAGCGCAATATTCGATAAGGCCCAAGCGATTGTAGGTTGCACCAAATGCCCTTTGAAGCTGTTCATCAGAAGGCAGGTCCTGTGCCTGCAGACTGCCAACAGACGCTGTTCCGAGCGCGGCCCAGACCATGAGTTTACGATAAATCGTTCGCATCCAAACCTCCTTAGCCGCCGAGGTACCGTTCTTGAACAGGGTCCGATGCGGATGAAGCGGGATCTCCTATGGCGTTTGGAGACGACGTCCGTCTTGCAAGATGGCACCTCGGGTTCAGCAAGCAACGCCCCACATGCCTCGCATGCTGGTGGCAACGCCGCCGTGGTCCACCGTAAGAATCGCGCGACCGCCGCTGCTATCTGTCGCTGCGTTCGATGTGGCGCGGCCGGTGGCTTGGATGTGCAGACGGTACCCCGAACAGGAAGCGCTGCCCTGTCCTGTCTCCAGGCCCTCGCCCTCTTTCTCGGTCAACCGACACGAGCGTAAGCCCTGCTGATCTCGGAGCATGAGCTCGCTGCCAACCAGCTGGAGATAGTCGTGGCCTGTCCCCATGAACGTAAACGTGCAGCCTGTCTCCTGCGTCGATAGCTCGTCCGCGTCGCTCAGAGGCACAAGGGGCATCCGCTTCGCACTTGCCTGGTCGGCGATCTGATGGGGCGGCGTCGCCGCGCCTAAGGTCACTGCGGTTGCGCTGACCAAGACTGCACGAATGAACAGCATCCTTCTCCTTCTCGAGGGACAGGCGCGGCAGACAGCTGTTTCCTAAGGCTTTGGCAAGGCCGAAACGCCACCGCATCTGCGCGGACCGGCGGACCATTTCGCCTCACTCTGCCGCCAGACATCTCGCGGCGGCCCCCATTTGCACCTAGCTGCGGATCGGCTAGAGGCGTTGGACTCCCGTGGGGTTTGTCGCTCGCGGAGGTGAGCACAAGGCGGTCGACCGAATGATGCGCGTGCTATCCAATGTCCTTTTCGTGCTTGCGGCGCTGACCGGCGTGTGCGCCATGCTCGTCTATGGGTATCTCGTCCAACTAGCCTGCGGCTACGCCCCCGGTGCAACGAGCTGCAGCGGAGCGCCGTGGGACCTGACGCCAGATGACCGCTTCTGGCTGATCGGCATGCCGGCTATTGCAATTGCCAGCTTACTTGCCCTTGGAGCGCTGGCAAAGCGGAAGGCTTAACCGCGCCGCTGGACAGCTGCACGGGCCCTCCCCGCGGCCAGCAGCCCAAATCTTGGTGGACGGCTGCTTAGCTGCGAGCCCTCGAAAGCTCGCAGTTGCTCGGCTGTGATGTCTGTTCTTTGCGACAGCCGTCAGTCAGGCGGTTGCGCTACACCGCAGCTTCGCCCGTCTGCCGTCACCAGGGGGATCTGAGAACCGTCCGTTTGAGTCCGCTTCCGGGATAATCCATTGGCTGGCGAGAGCCCCAATTAGGGGGGGCGGCTGCTTGCCGCCGCCCCCAACCGGCACGGGGACTGATTGCGAAAGAAATCGCGGAATGTCCGCTTTTGCAAAGCTCGCGAGACCCGCCGAACGGCGGGAAGTGGGCGCGCTGCTGCCTGGTGCCCCTGTCCGCCTCCCCGCGGCCGCTCGCGACCAGCTTCCGCCGTTCGCATCAGCCGTCGTGAAGGTCCGCTTCTGACAGAAGCTGCCGATTGGTCACACGAGCCACGAGGTCGCTTATCGCGGCGCGATCGAGCGGACGGAGATCGATCGAGTTGTGGATGCCGATTCCTTCAACCAAGGCGTCAAGGCCGCGCGCAGTCAATGGATCGAAGAACCGCTCCAGAGCAGCGCGACTGTTGTTCATCCAGCGCCGCATGATTGCTGCCACCGGGGGATGGCGCGCTGCAAAGGCATAGAGTTCGTAGCTGAGTAGCAGCGTTCGCGGTTCCGCCCAGACCGACCCGCTGATGATGTCGATGACCGCCTCGCGCGCGCTGTCGCGGTCGGTCGCAGCCGCCAGCTTGGCACGGAAGGCGTCGGAGGCTTCTTCCGCCAATTGCACGAACGCCTCGGTGAGTAACGCCTCAAGCGTCTCGAAATAATAGGTGACCGATCCCAGCGGCACGCCCGCTGCCGCGGCGATGCGGCGATGTGTGGTGTTCGAGACGCCGCGATCGGCGATCACGTCGAGCGCGGCCGCGATGATGCGCTGCCGCCTTTCAGGATCGTTTCGCCTCGCTGCTCCCTCGGCCATGCCAACGTTCCCCAAACGCCATTGCATTCGATGTGTACAGATGTACACATGCGGCCGCTACGCGGCAGGAGGGTTCCTGCAGCAAACATGTTGCGAGGGGAAGGACGATGCAGAAACCAGAGCTGTCGCGCCGGACGATCCTGGGTAGCGCGGTCGCGCTGAGTGTCCCGGGCGGCGCATGCGCGGCCCTAAGTCCCGCTGCCGACGAAGCCGTGTTAGGACGGAGGGACGGCCGCTGGCTCAACGCACCGAAGCGGTGGCACGCGGACGCCGGCGAGGACCTGACGCTGGTGACCGATCGCGGCACCGATTTCTGGCGGGAGACGCATTACGGCTTCACCCGTGACAGCGGGCACTTCCTCGGCTTCCCGACCGGCGACGCATTCACCGCGCAACTGCGCATCCGCGGCCGCTACGAGAAGCTGTACGACCAGGCGGGCATCATGGTGCGTGTCGATGAGCGCCGCTGGGTGAAGGCGGGGATCGAGCTCTCCGATGGCCGCGCCATGCTCAGCAGCGTGCTGACCGACGGCCGATCGGACTGGTCCACCGGTCCTTATGCCGGCGACGCTGCCGATTTCTGGATGCGCGCAACGGTCGCCAAGGGCGTGCTGCGCCTGCAGGTTTCGGCCGATGGCAAGACCTGGCCGTTGGTGCGGCTGGCGCCGTTTCCAGTGGCACCCGCCTATCAGGTGGGCCCGATGGCATGTACGCCAGAGCGGGAAGGGCTGGAGGTGCGGTTCTCCGATCTCCGCATCACTGCGCCGCTCGGCAAAGACCTACACGACCTGAGCTGAGCCCATGACCCAGAAGCAGCGCATGCTGGCCGGCGAACTCTACATTGCCGACGATCCCGAGATCGCCGCCGACTCCGCGCGCGCGGCGGCCTGGATGGTGCGATACAATGCGTCGCTCGCCGACGACCCGGCCCATCGGCATGCGCTGCTGGTCGAGGGGCTAGGGCAGGTGGGGGCAGGGACGGTCGTCCGTCCGCCCTTTCACTGCGACTATGGCACCAACATCCATCTCGGCGCGCGCGTCTTCCTCAATTTCGGCTGCGTGATCCTGGACGTGGTGCGCGTCGAGATCTGCGCTGGCACGCAGATCGGGCCGGGGGTGCAGATACTCACCGCCGATCACCCGCGCGATCCGGAACTGCGGGCGCAGGGGCTCGAGTTCGGACGGCCGATTTGCATCGGCGCCAATGTCTGGATCGGCGGCGGTGCGCTGATCCTGCCAGGCGTGACGATCGGCGACGACGCGATCATCGGCGCCGGCAGCGTGGTGACGCGCGACGTGGCCGCCGGTGCGACCGTCGCAGGCAATCCCGCGCGACCGGTGGCGCGATGACGGAGCCGGCGCCGGATAGGACGACGGACGGCAAGCTGCACTTCGAAGTGCTCGATGGGCTGCGGGGCACCGCGGCGCTGCTGGTGGTAGCGTTCCACATTCAGGGCATTACCGTGCTGTTCGAGGCCAACCGGCTGCTGCTCCCGCACGCCTATCTGGCGGTCGACTTCTTTTTTGCTTTGTCCGGTTTCGTCGTTGGCTACGCCTATGACGATCGCTGGGGGCGAATGAAGGTGCGGGAGTTCCTTGCCCGCCGGCTTGTACGATTGCACCCGCTGGTGGTGCTGGGAGCATTGCTGGGGCTGGTGAGCTACTGCGTGGACCCCTTTGCTGGGGATCGGCAGCATGCCCCCTGGCCGCTCGTTGCTCTGGCATTCAGCGCGGCACTGCTGGCGCTGCCCTCGGCGCCGCTGCCCAATCGGCTGGGGGACAGCCATCCCATCAATGCACCGGCCTGGACGCTGCTCCAGGAATATATCGCCAACCTCACCTATGCGCTGGTGCTGCGGCACCTCGACGTGCGACCGCTGATTGGACTGACGATCCTCGCGGGCATCGCCTCGGCTGCGATGGCGCTGACGCTCGGCTCCTACGACACCGGCTGGGCGCTTTACAATTTCTGGGGCGGGCTGGTGCGGCTGGCCTATCCCTTCCTCGCCGGTCTGTTGCTGTTCCGGCTTCGGGATCGGCTGCCGCGGATACGGCTCGGCTTTCTGCCGCTCAGCCTGCTGCTGCTGCTGGCGTTCGGCGCACCGATGCTGCCCCAGTTCTGGGGCGTGAAGTTGAATGGACTGTACCAGGCTGCATGCGTGCTGCTGCTTTTCCCGGCGATCCTCGTTGCAGGTCGGCATTCGTCAGGTAGTCCGCTGACCTTGCGGCTCTGCAAGGCGGCGGGGCGGATTTCCTACCCGCTCTACATCACCCATTATCCGTTCGTGTACGTTTACATGAACTGGGTGGCGACGGCGCCGGCATCCTCGGGAATGACCGCCGCTGTCGCGATCCTGCTGTATCTGCTCACGCTCCTGGTTGCCGTCGCTGCCCTGCAGCTATGGGACAGGCCCATTCGGCGGCGGCTGCAAGCCGTGCTCCACCGAACTTGATCAAGATAACTGCCCCTCCGATCGCCGCCATCCTCGGCAATTCTGCCACTCCCGAGAGGGAGAGCGCCTTCGATCTTCGCTCCGTCACCGAGAGCATAGGCTCGAAACTCAAAGGATTGGCGGGCAACACTGATGCGGCTGCCCAAAGGCGGTCGAGCCCTGCGAGAAAGCCTCGCATGTTGCCCAGCCTCACGATTCCCAGAGCGTGATCAGCTATGTCCGGCCAATGCTTACTGATGCGTGCTCAAAGCCATCTGAGCAATAAGGATGCGTGGCTGCATCCGACCAAAGCCGGTCTTTGAAATCGACCAACGTGAATGTCTGCTGATGACAACAGCGGTCACTCATGTCACTTCAGCCCGTCCCGCGGGACTTGCCGCGATAGCCGTCGTTCAGCAGGTCGTTTTCAATCCCTGGTAGCGGTCGTTGTTCATCAGGCGACTTCGCTCTAAGACCGCTCAATCCAGCGCGGATTTGGGTGGAGCAAACATTAGTCAGTTACAGTCGGCGATATCGGTACCGCTGATCGGATTGCCGCCGCAATGCCACGACGTTTTTACAGGTTGTCCGCGCCCGTGAAAATCTACAGAAGCTAATCTGGACGTTGCGCCAGCCGTTGTGGCAGGCTGACGCATGACCACGGACCCTGAATCTGCAACCATCTTGAGAGCGGTGGATCACTACCCGCTACACCGACTTGGCTGGAAGTCGTTTCAAGATCTCTGCGTCAGCATTGCCGAGGAGTGCCTACGCCGCCCGGTCCAAAGCTTCCTGCCGTCCAATGATGCCGGTCGCGATGGAGCGTTTCTTGGTAAAT
>Ga0068857_100005152_pt1 | contig 11118 bp, 9 predicted proteins | sample KBSCornC72_FD_66591 | JGI IMG/M metagenome (GOLD analysis project Ga0068857, IMG submission 66591) | Corn rhizosphere microbial communities from Kellogg Biological Station, Michigan, USA - KBS Corn C7-2 | ecosystem: Host-associated > Plants > Roots > Rhizosphere > Soil ...
CGTGACGAGGACGACGTTGTTGTCCTTCAGCGCCTTCTTGAACTCGGGGCTGTTCATGACGTCGTAGTCGCGCTGGCGCCAGGCCGCGCCGTACGCCTCGTGGTTCACCGTCACCGCCTGCATCTCGGAGTCGTCGTACGCGAGGTGGACGATGAGCTCCGTGAGGCCGGGCTTGAGCCCGTTCACCGCGTCGAGGTAGAACTGCTTCCACTTGTCGGCCGGCACCCGATCGTCGGCGATGATGACCGTGTCGGGGATGACGTCGCTCGACGTGACGACGGCCTGCGTGCCTGGGCGCGGCGTGGCGATGAAGCCGAGGAAGGGGAGCTTGTACGCCCGCGCCACCTTCACGTACGTCGCCATCAGCTCGGGGGTGTTGAACAGCGCGCCCATGTGGCTGTCGACGTGGGTCGGCTTGATGCCGAGCGCGTACGCGCGGTCGATCTGCGCGCGGAGCTCCTTCTCGACCTCGTCGAGCTTGGCGCGCGTCATCACGGTGCGCGTGTCGCGCGGCAGGGTGCCGTCGGGATCGTGCAGGCTCGGCACCTGATCGCGCGACGCGGTGCTCCCCCAGCGATAGGTCGCCCACTCGCTCGTGAGCGTGAGGTGCAGGCCGAGGTCGGCGTTGGGATTCTTCTTGGCGTACTCGGCGACCTCGGTGACCCAGGGCGTCGGGATCATGATGCTCGCCGAGTTGACGGCGCCCTTGTCGAGGGCGTCGAGGCTGGCGGCGTTCTCGGAGTGGGCGACGCCGAGGTCGTCGGCGTGGAGGATGAGCAGCTTGGAGTTGGCGGGATGGCCGAGCCGCTCGGCGATGGTGCGCGTCTGGGCGGGCAGCGTGGAGGCGACGAGCAGGGAGGCCAGCGTGGACCAGAGCAGTTGCTTCATTGGGGGCAGTCCTGTGAGCGAAGTGTTCCGGACGACGGTCGTGGCCTAAGGTGTCGCCGGGCACTCTGGTGGGATAGGGCCGGACAGCCAGGCGAGCAGATCCGGCTGCATCGGTACACCTCTTGTTACTCCCTCGGGTGACAAAGGCCAACGACGGCCTCAACTGGAGGGACTCATGCACATACAGGTAGCGGATCGCCGTCGCAGCTCATGGGGCGCCGTCCTCGCGCTCTCGATCGGACTCGCCGCGCCTGCGGCGGCGCAGTCGCGGCTCGTGCTCCCGGCGGGCAGCGTGATCCTCGTTCGTACCACGGCTCCCCTGCAGTCCGCGTCCGCGCAGAGCGGACAGACCTTCGAGACCACCGTCGAGCAGAGCGTCGGCGTGGACGAGTACACGATCATCCCCGAAGGGAGCAGGATCCGCGGACAGATCACCGTCGCGCGCCCCGCGACGCGGCAGCAGTCGGGCGTCATCGAAGTCGTGTTCGACCGGATCGTGCTCTCCGATGGCACCTCCGTTCCCATCACCGGCAAGCTGACGAGCACCGACTCCGCCGAGCGGAGGCAGATCGAGCGCGATCCGAACGCGCGCGTCGTGCTCGTCGGTGAGCGCGGCGGCATCGGCGCGGCGATCGCGGGCGCCGGCCGGTCGCAGAGCCCGAACAACATCTTCGCCGCGCTCGGCAGCCTGCTCTCCGAGGGGCGCGACGTGAACGTCCCCGCCGGTACGCCGCTCGCCGTCGAGATCGAGCAGCCCGTGTCGTTGCGTGGTCGCGGGCGGATCCGCGCCGGCGACGCGAACACGATCTATACGGCGGCGGAGCGCGTCCGCGCCGCGCAGACCGCGCTCGCGCAGCGGAAGTACTACTCCGGCTCGATCAACGGCCAGCTCGACGACGCCACGCGTCGCGCCCTCTTCCAGTTCCAGGCGGACGCGGGCTTCAGGGCGACGGGCAACCTCGACGGACGCACGGCGCGCGCGCTCGGCGTCAACGTCGCCGGTGGTCTCGGCGGCGCGGCGCTCTCCGCCGACGTCGCGTCCACGGTGCGGCGAGACGCCCAGTCGCTCGTGTCGCGTCTGCGCGCGGAGCTCGGCAGCACGGGCGTCGGGCGACTGAATCCGTCGCGCAACTACTCGCAGGGTGATCTGGAAGCGTGGTTCGCGCTCTCCGCCTTCGCCGACAACGCCTCGCTGTACGAGCAGGTCGTGCGCGGGGGTGACAACGCCAACGCCACCGTGCTCGCGGGCCGCGCGCTGATGGGTGCGGCGCGACGCGTCGATGGCGCCTTGCAGTCGGCGCGCGTCTCCTCGTCGCTGCAGAGCGCGTGGACGACGCTGCGACGGCAGCTCTCGGCGCTCGACACGCAGAATTGAGCGCGCGTCCACCATGCACGTGCGCGGCCGCCTCTTGCGAGCGGCACCGTGGGTGATCGCGAGTCTCTGGGCCGCCACGCCGTTGGCGGCCCAGAGCGCGTCACCGCCGCTGCCCGCGCCTGGCCGACTGGTCGATCTCGGCGGCTGGCGTTTGCACCTGCACTGCAGCGGGGTGCGTGCGGTGGCGCAGCCGTTGGTGGTGCTCGAGGCTGGGGCAGGGGACTTCTCGGTCGACTGGAGCCTCGTGCAGCCGTCGGTGGCGTCGTTCGCGCGCGTGTGCTCGTACGATCGGGCGGGGACGGGGTGGAGCGATCTCGGACCACGGCCGCGGACGATGGAGCAGATCGTCTGGGAGCTGCACGAGCTCCTCGCGCGCGCGGGAGAGCGGGCGCCGTATCTGCTCGTGGGACACTCGTACGGGGGCGCGCTCGTGCGGCTCTACCAACGCGCCTACGCGGCCGACGTGGCCGGTCTCGTGCTCGTCGACGCGCAGGGCGACGATCCGGTTCGTCTGATGCCCGGTGGCAAGGTCGGCCGATCCTCCGATCTGGCGAAGGGGGAGCCGATTCCAGGCGTGAAGACCGCGGGTCCGCTGCGGGAGAGTGACGTCCCCCAGCGCATCATCGCGATGATCGAACCGCAGCTTCGCCAGATGGCGCCTCGCGCCAACGATCCGCCGCGCGATCTGCTGCCGCCGGATGCTCAGCGGATGCGCACCTGGACGCTTGGCCAGCTGAAGCACGCGCTGTCGAACGACAATCCCGTCGAAGCAGAGGAGCTCGGCCTCCTGCGCGCCGATCGTGCGCAGTCGCCGCATCCACTCGGCGATCTGCCGCTCGTGGTGCTCTCGCGCGGTCGCGCCGAGGACGACGCACCGGCCGAGGAGGGCCATCGGCGGGAGCAGGCGGAGCTCGTCGCGCTGTCGCGGTCGGGGCGACAGGTCGTCGCGGAGCGCAGCGGGCACCACATCCCGCTGCAGGAGCCCGAGCTCGTCGTGGCAGCCGTCCGCGACGTGCTGTCCGCGACGACTCGCCGATGACGGGTCGGGTCCCGTGACCGCGGCGATCTCCCGCGCGTCGCACTCGGCGACGCGCGTGGACGATGCGCTGGCCGGGCTGGCGCGGCGCGTCGCATATTGGCCGACCGCCGAGGCTGGCGCCTGCGCCTGTCCACTCGTCGTCCCCGCCCATGGATCCCGCCCAGTACGAACGACTCGTCCGGAAAATCGAGGCCGTCGCACTTGCCTCGCCGCGGTCCTTGAAGCTGCGCGTTCGGCTGCTCGTCGCGCTCGGATATGCCTACGTGCTGCTCGTGCTCGGCGCGCTCGTCGCGGCGGCGATCCTGTTGGTGTGGCTCCTGGTGAAAGCCCACGGCGGTGGGCTGATCAAGCTCGTCGTGCCGCTGCTCGGACTCGTCGTCGTCATCGCGAAGTCGCTGCGCGTGCGCGTCGCGCCACCGGACGGACGCACGCTGGAGAAGGGGAGAGCGCCCGTCCTCGACGCGCGCGTCGAGCAGATCCGCGCGCAGCTCGCGGCGCCGGCGGCGGACCACGTCGTCCTCAACGACGCCTTCAATGCGGCTGTGATGCAGGTGCCGCGGTTGGGCATCCTGGGATTTCCGCGCACCTACCTCGTGCTCGGCGTGCCGCTCATGCTGGCGCTCACGCGCGACCAGTTCGACGCCGTGCTCGCGCACGAGTTCGCGCATCTGTCGGGGTCGCACCCGAAGGTGGGACTCTGGGTGTATCGGATGAGTCGTACGTGGAACCAGCTGCTCGAACAGCTCGAGACGAAGCGGAGCTGGGGGCGTCGGCTGTTCGAGTGGTTCATCCGCTGGTACCAGCCGCGGCTGCAAGCCTACGGGTTCGTGATGTCGCGGCGCGACGAGTACGAGGCGGATGCCGACGCGGCGCGCGTCACGAGCGCGGACGCGATGGGCGGGGCGCTCGTCGGGCTGCAGGTGGGAGAGCGCACGCTCCACGAGCACTTCTGGCGCCCCATCTGGCGCGGCGCCGCGGAGGCACCCTCGCCGCCGCCCGCGGTCTGGTCGACGATGGGCGCCGTGTGGCGCACGCCTCTCGAGCCGGAGGTGCGCTCGGAATGGCTCGGCACTGCGCTCGCGCGCCGCGCCTCCGACGACGATACCCATCCCTCGCTCCGAGAGCGTCTCGCGGCGCTCGGCCTCGTCGAGCGCGATGGCTCACGGATCGACGGGCTGCCGACGCTCGCGACGGCCGGTGCGCCCTCGGCGGCGGAGCACTACCTCGGCGATCTCGCGGGGGAGATGCTGTCGAGCTTCGACGTGGAGTGGCGCAACGCCGTCACCGAGCGCTGGCGCGAGCGCCACGAGGAGGTGCAGGCGCAGCGCGCCGTGCTCGCCCGCCTCGCCGAGCGCGAGCGGGAGGAGCCCCTTGGCGCGGCCGACCTCTGGCTCCGCGCCAACACGTACAACGATCTCGGCGAGTCGGAGGAAGCCATTCGCGCCTTCCGCGCGGTGGTGGCACTCGCGCCGTCGCACGTGCGTGCACACTTCCTCCTGGGCGTGCTTCTGCTGGCCGCGAACGACGAGGCGGGCGTCGAGCACGTGAAGCATTCGATGTCGCTCTCCTCGGAGTTCGCCGTGCGAGGCGCGGACGTGCTGCGTGACTTCTACGCCAGTCGGGGAATGGAGGACGAGGCGCGCGCCATGGCGCAGCTGCTGTGGCACAACGGCGAGGAGCTCCGCCTGGCGCTCGAGGAGCGCCAGGCGGTAACGAAGCGCGACACGCTGCTGCCCGTGCCGCTCGACCCCTCGTATCTCGAGGCAGTGCGCGCCGCGATGGCAGCCGACGAGCGCGTCGTCAGGCTCTGGATCGCCAGGCGGGCCACGAACCATCTGCCCGACTATCCCATGCTCGTCATCCTCGTCGAGCCGATATGGTGGCGCGGGTCGTGGAGCGGCCCGACCGCGGGGCTGGCGCAGGACGTGATGAATCGAGTGGACGCGAACGAGTGGGTGCACCTCTACGTCGTACAGCTGTCGGGGAACACGGAGTGGGTGGCCAGGCGCATGGCGGGCATCGCGGGGGCGCTGGTCTACGAGCGGACGTAACCGCTGGGCGGGCAGGTCGTGGCGGAGCGCCGCGGTCGCCATATTCTGCGGATGACAGAAACCATTCTTGCCCCGCTCGCCGGCTGGGAGAGCTACTACGTCATCGTCGGCTCCTCCGCCGCCGCGCTCACGGGACTCCAGTTCGTCGTCATCGCCCTCGTGGCCGACCTGCGGCCCCGCAGCTCGAACGAGACGATCGACGCCTTCGCGACGCCGACCATCGTGCACTTCTGCCTCGCGCTGCTCACCGCAGCCGTGCTCAGCGCACCGTGGCGCACGCTGCGCGGGCCCGCACTTTCCGTCGCGGCGGTCGGGCTCGGCGGATTGTTCTACGAGGCGATCGTGATCCGCCGCGCCCGTCGGCAGCGCGACTACAAGCCGGTGTTCGAGGACTGGCTCTGGCACACCATCCTCCCCATCATCGCGTACGTCGCCATCCTCGGCGGCGCGAGCGCGCTGGTCGCCGACGCGGCGGACGCGCTCTTTCCCATCGCCGCGGCGACGCTGCTGCTCGTGTTCATCGGCATCCACAACGCGTGGGACACCGTCACGTACATCACGCTCGAGCAACTGCGGCAGCGCGACCGGCCGTCCGAGCTGAATCCGGCGCCGTCGGATGGTGCGTCGCCCACTCGCGCCCCGGCGCCGGAGGGTGTGAAGGCGCCGTGAGCGGGAACGCGCGCCGTCGGCACGTCTTCGTCACGGGCGGCACGGGCTACATCGGCCGCGCGCTGATCGACGCCTTGCTCGCGCGCGGCCACATCGTGCGCGCGCTGGTGCGCAGCGGCGGCTCGGCCCGTCTGCCGCCCGGCGTCGAGTTCATCGTCGGCAACGCGCTGGACGCGAGCTCGTATGCGCGCGAGGTGGCGCCGGCGGACACGCTCGTCCAGCTCGTCGGCACGCCGCACCCGGGCCCAGGCAAGACGGAACAGTTCCGGCGCGTCGACCTGCCGTCGGGGCTCGCCGCGGTGGACGCCGCGCTCGCGGGCCGAGTGAAGCACCTCGTGTACGTCAGCGTCGCTCAGCCGGCGCCGGTGATGAAGCCCTACATCCTCGCGCGCAGCGCGGTGGAGTCGCGGATCCGCGAGGCCTGCGGCCAGGCGTGGCTCTCGGCGACGATCCTCCGCCCGTGGTACGTGGTCGGCCCCGGGCATCGGTGGCCGGTGCTGCTCACGCCGGTGTACGCGCTTGCGCGCCGGCTCCCGTGGACGCGCGAGGGCGCGCGTCGGCTCGGGCTCGTGACGCAGGCGCAGATGATCGGGGCGCTGGTCGAAGCGATCGAGCATCCGCCGGACGACGTCACGGGGCCAAGGGTGTGGGAAGTGCCGAGGATCGCGCAGGGGAGGGCGCCGTGATGATGCCGCGCCGTCGCATTCGCGCTCTGGCAGGCTGCTCGCTCTTCGCCTCGCTGCTGGCGTGTGGTGGCGACCGCGTCACGTCACCGATGGGCGTGGCCGTCGGCTCGTCGCTCGGACCTCCACTCGGTGACCCGTCGCTCGTCATCGCCTTCACCATGTGCGAGCGAAAGGACCAGGGGCGTTGCTGGCTCACACTCGCCACCGAGCAGGGCGCCGTTCGGACCATCACGAGCGCGCCGCCCGGCTTCGACGTCGTATGGTCGCCGGATCGGTCGACGCTGGTGTACCTCGCCCCGGACGGGCTGTGGAGCGTGTCTGCGGCTGGCACGGACGCTCATCTCATTCCCAATACCTCCTTCTCGTTTCCCAACGCGAGGTTGAGGGCGCCGAGCTGGTCGCCGGATGGCAAGCGACTCGCGGCCTGGGATGTGTCCAGCTTCCGGTACGTGGTCATCAACGCGGATGGGAGTGGACTGCAGACGCTGACGGGGACGGCCAGCGCAGCCGGCCAGCCCGTGCATTGGTCAGCGGATGCGACGGCGTTGCAGTACACGACGGGCAAGACGATCTGGGAAGTGGACGTCGCGACGAACGAGACGCGGCAGCTCGTCGCGCCGGCGGTTCCGGAGGTCTGGCACGTCACGTATTCGCCGGACGGAAGCCGCATTGCGTTCGTCGACCAGGAGGATGGGATGCAATACGTCCTCGGCCCCTCCGGGACGTATACGCAGTTCGGACCGCTCCCCGCCACGTCGGGCCTGTGGGTCATGAATCGTGACGGCACCGGCCTGCGGCAACTGCTGAACGAGTACGTCACCGGTGTGACGTGGTCGCCCGACGGGCGGAAGCTGCTCTACAAACGAGAGGCACCCAGCGGTCCCACCGGACTGTTCATGGTGGACGTCGGTGGCTCTGCCGCGCCGCAGCCCTTCATCATGGATACCGACAGTCTCAGGGTGGTCGGTGCGGACTGGGCGCGGTAGGAAGGTGAGAGCGGCCACCCTGCTGCTGCTCCTCGCGCTCGCATCCGTTGCGAATGCGGGCACCGTGCAGGGGCAGCATCATCTCGTCGTTCCACTCACGCCCGACACCGCGTGGTGGTCCGGCGTCGTCGTCCACGGCGACCAGATGCCCATTCGCGACGGCTACCGCGCCGACCTCCGCGCCAACACCTACGGCAATCAGGCGCAGCCGCTGCTGTTGTCGAACCGCGGCGACGTCGTCTGGTCCGACGCGCCGTTCGTCGTCGCGGCGGGGAAGGGGGAGCTCATCGTCGACGGCACCGCGCCGATCACGAGACTGCACGCGGGCACCACGCTGCGTGATGCGTATCTGGCGGCGAGTGCGCGCTTCTTCCCGCCCTCCGGGAAGCTCCCCGACACGCTCCTCTTCTCCGCGCCGCAGTACAACACCTGGATCGAGCTGATGTACGACCAGAACCAGGCGGACGTCCTGAAGTATGCGCGCGGCATCGTCGCGCACGGATTCCCGCCCGGCGTGCTGATGATCGACGACAACTGGCAGGAGGACTACGGCCGCTGGCGCTTTCATCCCGGCCGCTTCCCCGCGCCGAAGGCGATGGTCGACTCGCTGCACGCCATGGGGTTCAAGGTCATGGTGTGGGTCTGTCCCTTCGTCTCGGCCGACGCGGACGTCTACCGCGAGCTGCGGAAGAAACGCTTCCTCCTGCGCGACGCGACCGGCGAACCGGCGATCGTGCGCTGGTGGAATGGCGCGAGCGCGCTGCTCGATCTCTCCAACGACGGCGCAGCCGCGTGGTTCGGCGGGCAGCTCGACTCGCTCGTGCGCACCTACGGCGTCGACGGGTTCAAGCTCGACGCGGGCGACGCCGAGTTTTATACCAACACCGTGGCTTCGCGCACGGTGTCCCCCAATGAGCAGAGCGCGCTGTACGGTGCGATCGGGCTCCGCTTCCCGCTCAACGAGTACCGCGCGATGTGGAAGATGGGCGGGCAGCCCCTCGCTGAACGGCTGCGCGACAAGGCGCACCGCTGGAGCGACCTCACGCTGATCGTCCCACACGTGATCGCCGAGGGGTTGAGCGGCTATCCGTTCACCGCGCCGGACATGATCGGCGGCGGGGAGTTCTCCTCCTTCCTCGACGGCGCGACGATCGATCAGGAGCTGGTCGTGCGCTGGGCGCAGGCGTCGGCGCTGATGCCGATGATGCAGTTCTCCGCCGCGCCCTGGCGCGTGCTCGACTCGACGCGCCTCGCCCTCGTGCTCGACGCCGTACGCACCCGGCAGCGCTTCACGCCGTACATCCTGTCACTGGCGCGCGAATCGGCGCGAACGGGCGAGCCGATCATCCGCTCGCTCGAGTACGCGTTCCCGCACCGCGGTTACGAGCAGGTGCGCGACGCGTTCATGGTCGGCGAGCGCGTGCTGGTCGCGCCGGTGCTGACGCATGGCGCAACCAGGCGAACGGTGCAGATTCCCCCCGGCCAGTGGCGCGCGTGGGATGGCCGCACGGTGCGTGGCCCGCGCACGATCGAGGTCGCCGCGCCCCTCGGCGTGCTGCCGTACTTCGAGGCCGATCTGCTTCCCGCGAGGACACGCCCATGACGGACCTACCGCTGACGATCGATCCCGCCACCACCGCGCTCGTCCTCATCGACCTGCAGCGGGGCATCGTCGCCGCCCGGACCTTCCCCCTCGAGGGGACGGAGGTCGTCGCCCGCGCCGCGCGACTCGCGGCGGCGTGCCGAGAGGCGGGTGTCACGGTGATACTCGTGCACGTGGATCCGGGACCGGACGGCCTGCTCTTCCCGCGCGTGCAGGCGGACCAACCGCGACCGCCGATGAAGCCGCCCGCCGACTTCGCCGAGCTGATGCCCGAGCTGGGCCGCCAGCCGAGTGACGTCGTCGTCACGAAACACCAGCCGAACGCGTTCTACAACACGGACCTCGAGGTGCAGCTCATCCGTCGCGGGATCCGTACGATCATGCTCGGCGGGATCTCGACCAACGTCGGCGTCGAAGCGACGGCGCGCTCCGCGCACGAGCGCGCCTACGAGCAGATCTTCGTCTCCGACGTGATGGCCTCGCGCGACGGGGAGATGCACGAGCACACCGTACGACGCGTCCTCCCGACGATGGGGCGGGTGCGGCCGCTGGACGTGGTGCTCGCCGCCCTCCAGCACCGAGGTCAGACCTGAAGAGGTCAGACCTGTTGAGGTCAGACCTGGTGAGGTCAGACCTGGTGAGGTCAGACCTGGTGAGGTCAGACCTCGTTGTAAATGGCGCCGGCGAGCGATACTTGGATCACGTACGCAAAGCGGCTTTTGCGTATGAATCTGGCATGACACGCCCACGCGCCGTGATGGCTGGTGAGACGCTGCATATCATCCAGCGCGGCAACAATCGTGGCGCCTGCTTCCTCGACGACGAGGACCGTGAGCGCTACCTGGCCGCGCTCCTCCGTGCGAGCAGGCGTGCGCGCTGTCATGTCCATGCGTACGTGCTCATGACGAATCATGTTCATGTGCTCGCCACGGCTGGTGATGCAAACGCACCGGCGCGCATGATGAAAACCCTCGGATGCACCTACGTTCGGCATTTCAACGAGCGGTACGAGCGCACGGGCACTCTGTGGGAGGGTCGCTACCGATCTTCACGGATCGACTCGGAGCGCTACTTCCTGCAGTGCAGCCGATACGTCGAGCTCAACCCGGTCCGCGCCGGGCTCGCGGGCACGCCATGGGAGTGGCGCTGGTCGAGCTTCAGAAGCAATGCCGACGGTCAACCGGACGCGCTCGTGCAACCACATGCTCTCTACCTCGCGCTCGGGTCCACCAGCTCGGAGCGACGCGAGGCCTATCGCGCTCTGTTCTCGACACCGGTCGCCCAGCCGGTGATCGACTCGATTCGTCGAGCGACGAACAAGGGCATTCCCCTCGAGTTCGAGGATAGCGGTTCCGACCTGGAACGACGACTTGCTCGACGGTCACGAGCGAAACGTGTCGACAGCGAACGCCCGCGCAGCGAGTTGGCGCTGAGATGAGCCATACCGACTCGCCCCAACGGAACGGCGGGGGCCGCCACGACCCGTCAGGTCTGACCTCTTCAGGTCTGACCTCTTCGGGTCTGACCTCTTCAGGTCTGACCTCGGCAGGTCTGACCTCGGCAGGTCTGACCTCTTCAGGTCTGACCTCGGCAGGTCTGACCCCAACGGGTCGCTCGTTGGGTCGGTAAATTCATCTGGGCGCAGCCCATTCCCATCCCCGAATACCCACCCGTCGTCCCATGCGCATCCTCTCCTATTTCCTCCTCGCCTCGGCGCTCCTCGTTCTCCCCGCCAGTGCCCACGCCCAGCGCCGCGGAGGCATGGGGGGTGGCAGCATGGGCCGCGGCCCGCTCGGCGGGCAGCCTGGGATCGGTGACCAG
>Ga0068857_100005164_pt1 | contig 11101 bp, 11 predicted proteins | sample KBSCornC72_FD_66591 | JGI IMG/M metagenome (GOLD analysis project Ga0068857, IMG submission 66591) | Corn rhizosphere microbial communities from Kellogg Biological Station, Michigan, USA - KBS Corn C7-2 | ecosystem: Host-associated > Plants > Roots > Rhizosphere > Soil ...
CTGCAACCCGGAGAAGCCGCCACCACAGCGGGTACATCGGGCGTAGTATATGCCGTACACGATAAAAACAGTTTCGACCAGCAGAGCCGTGTCAATACATTTGTGCATGTGAATAACGATCACGCCCATACGAGAAATGGCGTGCTCATGTGTCTTAATGGTACCGGCATTGCCAACAGCTGGCTCAAAAACCTGGTAGGGGATATCACCTATCCTGAAATGAATACCCTGGCGCAACAGGCGCCGGTAGGCGCTAAGGGCCTGCAGGTATTTCCTTTTGGCAACGGTGCGGAACGCATACTGGAAAACAGGAGCCTCGGCGCTACCCTCCGCAACCTGGAGTTCAACCGCCACAGCCGCGCACACATTATGCGCGCTGTACAGGAAGGCATTGTATTTGGTCTTAACTATGGCATGGACATCATGGCGGAAATGGACCTCAGCATTCACCGCGTAAGAGCCGGACATGCCAACATGTTCCTCAGCCCCCTGTTCCGGGAAGCCTTCGCCAATACTGCCAATGTAGTGATAGAATTATATAATACAGATGGTGCTCAGGGCGCCGCCCGCGGCGCCGCAATAGGAGCCGGCTATGTTAGTACTGCAGACGCTTTCCGCGGTATGGAATGCCTCGCAGTGATAGAGCCGGATGCCGCGCTGCAATCACAATACCGTGATGTTTACGGCAACTGGCTGAATGGTCTTCGTACCCTGATGCACTAACGGAAACATATAGGTTGATCCAGCATTTTAAAAAACCACATTAGTTATGAGTATTACATTAGGAAACAACGAGTATTTTAAAGGGATTGGTAAAATACAGTTCGAAGGACCACAGTCAGACAACCCGCTGGCTTATAAATGGTATGATGAGAACCGCCTCATCGGCGGTAAATCCATGAAAGAACTGTTCCGTTTTGCAGTGTCTTACTGGCATACCTTCTGCGGAACCGGCGGTGATCCCTTTGGTCCGGGTACCAAACAATTCCCGTGGCTCACTTCCCCGGACGCCAATCAGAGCGCTAAAGACAAGATGGACGCAGCTTTTGAGTTCATCACCAAAATGGGGCTTCCGTACTACTGCTTCCATGATATAGACCTGGTAGACGAAGGCGCTAACATCGCAGAATACGAAAGCCGTATGCAGCAAATCGTTGCCTACGCCAAACAAAAGCAACAAGCCAGCGGCGTGAAATTGTTATGGGGCACAGCCAACGTATTCAGCAACCCACGCTACATGAACGGTGCTGCTACCAATCCTGATTTTGCAGTATTGGCCTACGCTGGTACCCAGGTGAAAAACTCACTGGATGCTACCATCGCATTGGGCGGCGAAAACTACGTATTCTGGGGAGGCCGCGAAGGTTACATGACCCTGCTTAATACCAACATGAAACGCGAACAGGAACACCTGGGCCGTTTCCTGGGCATGGCCCGCGATTACGCACGGGCACAGGGTTTCAAAGGTACCTTCTTCATAGAGCCTAAACCCTGCGAACCCACCAAACACCAATACGATTACGATGCCGCCACGGTGATCGGCTTCCTGCGCCAGTTTGGCCTCGACAAAGATTTCAAACTGAACCTCGAAGTAAACCACGCTACGCTGGCAGGCCATACCTTCCAGCACGAACTGCAGGTAGCTGTAGATGCAGGGATGCTGGGCAGCATTGACGCTAACCGCGGGGATGCGCAAAACGGTTGGGATACTGATCAGTTTCCCACCAACCTCAACGACCTCATTGAAAGTATGCTCGTGATCCTTGAAGCTGGCGGATTTGCCGGCGGTGGTGTAAACTTCGACGCAAAAACCCGTCGTAACTCCACCGACCTGGAAGATATTTTCCATGCACACATCGGTGGTATCGATACTTTCGCAAGAGCAGCGATCGTTGCGGAAAAAGTACTGACCGCTATACCGTATAAAAAGTTCCGCCAGGACCGCTATGCTTCTTTCGACAGTGGTAAAGGACAGGAATTTGAAGCCGGTAAACTAACGTTGGAGGACCTCCGTAATTTTGCCCTGGCAAACGGAGAGCCCAAACAAACCAGCGGCAAACAGGAATGGCTGGAAAACCTGATCAACGCAAGCATTTAAGATACTTTTTGGGATTTTGCCTTGGTATTATCCGGTAACAACAAACAGCTGTTATCAAATAATACCAAAGTAAAATCCCAAAATGTTTTATTTTTTCTTCCAAAATAATGAACAATGAAATTTGGCATCCATTCTTTTCAAGAGGCAGGATTTGATATCGTTGCGCTCCAGGATCTCGAAACAGGAACGCAGGTGGAAATAATTCCTTCTTACGGCGCACTGCTGCATGCTTTCAAGGTAAAGCACACAACAGGGAATCTGAACCTGATAGATAGTTATACAGATATCGCCGACCTGGAAGCAAATCTGCGCACCAGCTTTAAAAGCGTAAAACTGAGTCCATACGCATGCCGCATGAAGGATGCGCAATATACCTGGGAAGGTAAGCCCTACACCATTCAAAAAACATTGGCGCCCGGAAATGCCATCCACGGCTTGCTATACGATGCCCCCTTCACGGTGACCGCGCAACAGGCGGATGATCAGCAGGCATCGGTAACCCTTACCCATCATTTTAAACAAACGGATGATGCAGGGTATCCTTTTGCGTACGACTGTATCGCTACCTTTACCCTGCGCGCGGGTAATGAGCTGCAGCTGAACACCACCCTTGTAAACCAGAGTGGCGTTACCATCCCCGTGATGGATGGCTGGCATCCATACTTCAGCACCGGTACCCCGGTAGATGAACTGGTGCTCACCTTTGCTTCAAAAGAAATAGTGGAGTTTAACGAAAAATTGCTGCCTACCGGGAAAGTATTGCCATATACCGAATTTGTTGAAGGGAAGCTGCTGAAAGGCGTGGAGCTTGATAATTCCTTTGTACTGGATCTCACAAAGCCACAACCGCTTGCGACGATCCACGATCCGAAGAAAAATATCAACATTGCCTTCTACCCGGAAAATAGCTACCCCATCCTGCAGATATACATTCCGCCGCACCGCACCAGCATCGCTGTGGAAAACCTCAGCGGCGCCCCGGATGCCTTTAACAACGGGCTCGGACTGGTTCAGCTGGCTGCCGGCGAAAGCAGGGTTTTCAGTACCCGCATCCAGGTGTCTTTATAGCATAACCAGGTGATGGCATATTCTTTGGCTCTTCCACTTTCATAAGTAACCCGATTATATCACCATATAAATTGAAAGATTATGGACAAGTTACAAATCAAAGGAAAGTGGAACGAATTAAAAGGTACCCTGAAACAAAAATATGCGGACCTGACCGACGATGACCTGTTATATGAAGAAGGACAGGAAGATAAGTTGATTGGAAAGCTGCAGCAGAAATTGGGTAAAAGCCGGGACGAAGTGATCGATTTACTGAAGTCTGCCTGATTGGTACAACCTGAAATTTTAAATACACAGATCCTTCCGCCCCTGGGTGGAAGGATTTTGTTTTTAAAACACCGTGGCATTTTCTTTAATTTGTACTTCGTTAGGGTAGATGAACAATGTCTATACTGATCTGTTTGTAAAGAATTGGAAGGGATTTAGCTGTAAAAATTATTATATTTTATATGAAGGTTTTCATACGCATCATAGCACTAGGCTGTATACTCAGTATGGCATTTGCTCCGAAGGTACAGGCACAGGTAACCGTTACCGGGATGATTTCAGACAGCAACAAGCTGGTGCTGCCCTATGCCACAGTCAGCAATCTCAACTCCGGGAAACGGTCGCTTTCTGATCAGGGAGGGTATTACAAAATATCTGCCTCCCGCAACGACCGGCTCGTGGTTACTTTCGTAGGCTACAAACCGGATACGGTCATCGTTACCCAAAGTTCCGGCACTCAAACCATCAATGTGGTGATGGAATCGGCCGGGAAGTTCCTGAAAGGCGTGGAAATCACCTCCCAGTATACGCCTTACCAGGTAGATTCAATGGAAAGACGTAACCAGTACGGATATATTCTTGATAATCCGAACAAACCACTGGCAGGTGGCAGTACTCCTGAAGGCGCTGGTATCGTGTTTAGTCCCATTACCCGTTTCTCCAAAAAAGAAAAACAAAAACGGCAGTTTAAAGAGAATTACGAGAAGATGGAAAAAGAAAAGTACATCGACTCCCGCTTTACACCGGTACTGGTAAGCCGGGTAACAGGGCTTAAAGGCGACTCACTCCAGTTATTTATGCGGGACAATTATCCTGATTATAATACCATGCGGACGATCAATAACAACGATTTGTTGTACTGGATCACTGATAAATACAAAGCCTGGCTGAAGAAATAAGCAGGCAGAGGGCATAAAAAAAGCGCGGGATAACATATCCCGCGCTTTTTTTAATGGGTGTCGGTTCAATTATACACCTTCACCATATATACAAAGTCTTCCAGTTTCTTAATCTGATCTACCCGGTTCATTCCTTCCAGGCGGCTCTTGTGGTTCCAATCCTTCCGGGTTTGTTTATCTTTTGGCATTTCGTCCAGCAGATGTTTGAGGTGGGCAGATTTTACCGCAAAGGCAATACCATCGGAGGTAGTTTGTTTGCCGGTTACTATTCCCACTACATCTCCTTTGCTGTCGAGCAGCGGAGCGCCGCTGTTACCCGGGTTTACCGGGATAGATACCTGGTAGGCTGTAGTATCTCCGTTAAAACCTGTTTTGGCGCTGATATAACCTTTGCCATAAACAATTTCATCGCGGGGAAAGCCCATTGTGAATACTTCTTCGCCCAGTTTTACGCTTTGTGGTTTCAAAGCGTAGGGCAGGGGTTGACTTTTAAAAGAAGAATCTGCAATCTTCAGTACAGCCAGATCGCTGGAAATATCTTCAAATATGCTGATAGCTTTAAAAGCTTCTCCTTTATTATTCTGAACATATACGGAGTCGGCGCCGGCTACTACATGATAGTTGGTAACGATATAGCCATTGCCGGATACTGCGAAACCGGTACCACCATAGGTGCCCGGGTTTAACGGGGCCCTGCTCTTGCTGTTCATATCGCTGATGATGGCATTCTGGGAACGTTGAATATTATTCAGTACCCTTCTTACATCTTCGTACTGTGCAGTGGATTTATTTTTGGAAACATTCTGTATTACCGCGATGGTAGACAGGGAGGTAACCAGTGCTATACAGGCAGCGGCAGCCAGGTTGGTGATGGTTCTGCGACGGATGGTTAATCTTCTTGCAGTCTGGTTTTCTTCCTGTGCCTGTTTGCGGAGACTCGGCATATCCAGTTGCTGATGTATCTGGTTAAGCTTTGCCTGTAATTGTTGGCGTTTTCCGTAATTGCCCAGGTGTTGCAGGAACAGCTGGTGTTCTTCTACCTGTTTATTAACTAACGGGTTGGTATGACGTAAAGTTTCGAAAGCAGTTTTTTCCTGTTCGCTCATTTCCCCTTCCAGGTAACGCTCAATTTCACGTAATAAGATCATGTCTTCTTTCATGGCTGCTTTCTGCTTATAGTGGTGTTTTGTATTGATCAAAAAATAACTTCTTCAAACGCATCAGGCACTTGTACTTTTGGTTCTTGGCATTTTCAGCATTGGTGTATCCGAACTTTTCCGCTATTTCCTGCATAGATTTTTTATGCAGATAATAATCTTCCAGGATGGTTTGGCAGGGTTGACCAATACTGCTCATTGCCCCTTCCATGATCCTGAATTCCTGGTCCCTTGCCTCATGTTCTTCCAATTCTTCCGCGGCCGGAATTACTTCTTCCAGCTCAGGCGTTAAAGCATATAATCCGTAGGTACGGTGAACTTTTTTAAGCCACAGATGGCGGCAAACCGAATAAAGAAAGGTTTTTAGCCTGCTGCTTAAAGTAAAATCACTGGTTTGTACCTTTTCATATAATACTATAATAGCCTCCTGGAACACATCTTTTGCGTCGTCTTCCGAGCCATTATGCTGAAGGATCATTCGTAATACCACCGGAAAGTTCTCAGAATAGATGATTTCCAATGACTTATCCTCGCCTTTTGCCAGTCCCAGCAATAATTCCCGGTCTCTTGTTATGTCTTGATTTTGCTTCACTCTTAATACAGTTATTAGGCATTTGGTAACCCAAAGTAGCGAAAAAAAATATTTTTAAAAGTTTGGGTTACCTTTTAGGTGATCCCGGTATAAAGGTTAAATCATTCAAAAACAACTTAAATAATTGTAACATGAAGAACGTAATCAAAATTGGTTTCTTAGCTCTGTCTTTCGGTCTGTTCGCAGTTGCTTGCGGTGGTGCAAAAACTGAAACTGGTACCGACTCTACTGCTAGCGCTGCTGGTGCTACTATCGATTCAGCTGCTCAGGTAGCTACTTCTACTGTTGATTCTGTAGCTAACGCTGCAAAAGCAACTGTTGATTCTGCTGCTAAAACTGTTGATTCAGCTGCTGCTCATCACTAATCTGACTTTAGAATTTATAATTAACCGTTCCGGCTTAGCCTGAACGGTTTTTTTATGCCCCGTTTTTGATTATGGAAATATGTTTCTTTGAAAGTTATTCAATAAACGACCTTTATTATTAAAAAAAGCATATTTTTTGATATTACCCCTTGGATAATTAAAATCGTGCCGTATTTTTGTCCTACACTCAAAACGAGTAACAAATAATAATATGATACAGCAAACCTCTTTCGGCTTTTTTAGCTTTTATTATTTCTGGTACCAGAAATAGGGAGGTCGTTTGTAAAAGATAAAAGAACTACAAAAAGGCCTTCCGGAACCGGAAGGCCTTTTTTAATACCAAAAACAGGCATACAGCCAGCTGATGCCAACAACAGATAAACATATGTTACAGCCAGTTTCAGGCAATTACTTTTTTTATTACTTCTCTTACTTCTTTTATGCGAAGAAGCAGGGGACTCGTTTGCAATAACATACTTACATATAAAAGTACAGCGCAAAGGGTCCCGGATCGGGACCCTTTCTGTTTTTAATAGCTAGTTGCTGTAGCAACTATAACTGAATAAAATCAATCACATACACATGAAAATTGCCATACAGGGGTTTGAAGGATGTTTTCACCAGGTTGCTGCCCAGGGGTATTTCGGTAAACAAACCGAAATAGAATGCTGTGCCTCCTTTGCAGAGCTGGTTAAAAAAGCAAAACAGCAAACCGATGTGGATGCAGGTATAATGGCCATCGAAAACTCAATTGCCGGTAGCATCTTACCAAACTACAGTCTTATTAAAAACTCCGGTCTGCATATCACCGGTGAAATTTATCTCCAGATCAACCAGCACCTCATGGTACTGCCCGGGCAAACAATGGAAGATATCAGGGAAGTACATTCCCACCCGATGGCCCTTTTGCAGTGTATGGATTTCCTGGAAAAGTACCCGCATATCAAACTGGTAGAAACAGAAGATACCGCCCTCAGTGCCAAACATGTAAGACAGAAGAAACTGAAAAGTACGGCTGCTATTGCAGGTAAACTGGCTGCGGAAATCTTTGAACTGGATATTATAGCGCCTAATATCCACACCAATAAAAATAACTATACCCGCTTCCTGGCCGTATCCCGCACGCCGATCGCTACGCCGGAAGATGCCAATAAAGCATCCGTATACTTTCAAACGAGCCACGACAGGGGCAGCCTGGCTAAAGTGCTTACCCAGATCGCAGTGGCCGGCATCAACCTGTCGAAGCTGCAATCCTTTCCTATCCCGGCGAAAGAGTGGAATTATTACTTCCACGCCGATATGGAATTTGATAACGCCGCTCACTTTGAAAAAGCATTATCAAAAATAGAGCCACTCACAGAACACCTGAAAGTGCTGGGTATTTATAAAAAAGGAAAAACACATTAATCAGTTTTATGCAGATACAGGTCGCTAAAAGATTACAAGGCACAGAAGAATATTACTTCTCCAAAAAGCTCAGGGAAATTGAGGAAATGAACCAAACCGGTACAAAGGTGATCAACCTCGGTATCGGAAGCCCGGATCTGCCTCCTCATCCTTCAGTGGTGGCTGCATTGAACGAGAACGCCGCTTTGCCGAATACGCACAACTACCAGGGCTATAAAGGTATTCCCGCCCTGCGTAAAGCAATGGCAGACTGGTATCAACGCTATTACAACGTAACCCTGAACCCGGATACGGAAGTATTGCCGCTGATTGGTTCCAAAGAAGGGATTATGCATATCTGCATGACTTACCTGCAGGAAGGTGATGAAGCCCTGATCCCTAACCCGGGTTACCCTACCTACCGCTCTGCAGTGAACCTGAGTGGCGCTACTGTTGTTGATTATGACCTGACGGAAGAGAACAGCTGGCTGCCGGACCTGGATGCACTGGCACAAAAAGACCTGAGCCGCGTGAAGCTGATGTGGGTAAACTACCCGCATATGCCTACCGGCGCAAAAGTAAACAGGGAGTTTGCCGCAAAGCTCATCGCTTTCGCCAAACAACATAATATCCTTATCTGCCACGATAATCCGTACAGCTTCATCCTGAATGAGCAACCCGAAAGTTTGCTGCAGTTTGAAGGTGCAAAAGATGTGGTGCTGGAACTGAACTCCCTCAGCAAATCGTCCAATATGGCCGGATGGCGCATTGGTATGCTGGTGGGCAAGGCAGAGTGGATTGCACAGGTACTGCGCTTCAAAAGCAATATGGATTCCGGTATGTTCCAGCCTATGCAGATGGCCGCTGTAAAAGCACTGCAGCTGGGTAAAGACTGGTACGACGACTTAAATAAAATTTACCGTGCACGCAGGGAGAAAGTATTTCAGTTACTGGATCTGCTGCATTGCACCTATGATAAAAACCAGGTAGGTATGTTCGTTTGGGCGAAAATACCTGCTACTAACGAAAACGGCTATACGCTCACTGATGAAATACTGCAAAAGGCGCGTGTATTCATTACTCCGGGAGGAATATTCGGAAGTAACGGTAACGGCTATATCAGGGTGAGTTTGTGCCAGGATGAAAAAGTTTTCCAGGAAGCGATAGAACGTATCAAAACCAACGTAAAATGATTGCAACAATAATAGGAACGGGTTTAATCGGCGGCTCGCTCGCCATCACGCTGAAGGAAAAAGGCGTGGCAGAGCGGATCATCGGGGTAGATCAGAACCAGGAGCACCTGCAACGGGCGCTGGAGCTGAACATCATCGATGAAGGCGCCAGCCTGGAAGATGCCATGAAGCGCTCGAGCCTGGTGATACTGGCGATCCCGGTGGATGCAGTGCTGCAGGCCCTGCCCGCCATCATGGATAAAGCGCGCCCCGGCCAGGTGATTATGGATGTAGGTTCTACCAAAGAAAAAATACTGCAACTCGTTGCCGGTCATCCCAACAGAGGACGCTTCGTGGCGGCCCACCCGATGGCCGGCACCGAGTACTCCGGCCCCGATGCAGCTGTACGCAACCTCTTCGTAAATAAAACGATGGTGCTCTGCGATGTGAAAAACAGTGATGAAGACGCCCTGGAAGTAGTGGAAAATATGGTAGACCAGCTGCAGATGCGCACTGTGTATATGAATGCAGAAGAGCACGACCTGCACACTGCCTATGTATCTCACATTTCTCACATCACTTCTTTCGCACTGGCATTAACCGTGTTGAAAAAAGAGAAAGAGTCAGGACGCATCTTTGAACTGGCAAGCGGTGGTTTTGAATCCACTGTACGGTTGGCGAAAAGCTCTCCTGATATGTGGGTACCTATCTTCAAGCACAACCGGAACAATGTACTCGATGTGCTGGATGAACATATCAGCCAGTTACAGCAGATGAAATCATTGCTGGAAAATGAAGACTACGACACCTTTTACAAATTGATTCAAAAATCCAATAAAATCAGGAAGATCCTGAAATAACTAAATTCTGATAATCTACTTAACTTCAATACTATGGTACAGACAATGGAACAGATATTATCTAAAACAAAATTCTCCGATCCGTCTTCCGATAAAAAGCCGTTGATCATTTCCGGACCCTGCAGTGCAGAAACCGAAGAGCAGGTATTAGCCACCGCACTGGCCCTGCAAAAAACAGGTAAAGTGGACGTTTTACGCGCCGGTATCTGGAAACCCCGTACCCGCCCCGGTTCTTTCGAAGGCATCGGTACAAAGGGTCTTGCATGGTTGCAGAAAGCCCGTGAAATCACTGGTCTGCCGCTGGCGGTGGAAGTAGCTACTGCGAAGCAGGTGGAAGACGCGCTGCATTTCGGTGTGGATATTCTGTGGGTAGGCGCACGTACTACCGTAAACCCTTTCTCTGTACAGGAAGTAGCCGACGCACTGAGGGGCGTGGACACTACCGTTTTAATTAAGAATCCTATCAATCCTGACCTGGAACTGTGGATTGGCGCCGTGGAAAGAATCCAGAAAGCAGGTATCAATAAAGTAGGTTTAATTCACCGTGGCTTCTCCAGCTATGGCAACACCCAATACCGTAATGCACCGATGTGGCACCTGGCTATTGAGCTGAAACGCCGTATGCCTGAACTGCCTATGATCTGCGATCCTTCGCATATCTCCGGTCGCCGCGATATTTTGCAGGAAGTTTCCCAGGAAGCCATTGACCTCGATTACGATGGACTGATGCTGGAAACACACGTAGATCCGGACAACGCCTGGAGCGATGCCAAACAACAGATCACGCCTGAAAAATTAGCAGACCTGCTGGATGGTATCACCTGGAGAAGAGAACATTCCGATAAGAAAGATTTCAACTCTGCACTGGAAAAACTGCGCGCGCAGATTAACCAGGTAGATGATGAAATTATGCTGTTGCTCGGCAACCGTATGAAAATTGCAGAAAAGATTGGTGTGTACAAGAAAGAAAATAACATCACCATCCTGCAAACAAACCGCTGGAATGAAATCCTGGACCGCGCGGTGTCTAAAGGTGAGAAACTGGGCCTGACGAAAGATTTCATCGTGAAATATTTTGATGCAGTTCACCTGGAATCCATCAACCGCCAGAACAAAGTAATGAACGAAGATAAGTAGATCCATCAGCCGCCGGCTGTTGACACTAACAACAGCCGGCAGTAGTTTTTCTGACAGCTAAAGCTAATCGCTCCATGCTCATACAAACCCACCAGTTTCA
>Ga0068857_100005169_pt1 | contig 11097 bp, 10 predicted proteins | sample KBSCornC72_FD_66591 | JGI IMG/M metagenome (GOLD analysis project Ga0068857, IMG submission 66591) | Corn rhizosphere microbial communities from Kellogg Biological Station, Michigan, USA - KBS Corn C7-2 | ecosystem: Host-associated > Plants > Roots > Rhizosphere > Soil ...
TTGCCGGCGGATTTCGAAGCATCCGGCGACTGTTTCGCCACTCCGCTTGTGGCAGGCGCGGCAGGCTGCGGTTTTCGAGGAACCGACAGACCCGCGCCAAAGCCCGCCCACCCAGCCAGAGCCATGCATCCGGCAGCGATCAAGACTGCCTGATACTTCGTCCGGGAGCTTCTCCATCGTGGATCGGCGAATAACCCCCGGAGGGCAGCGCGATGTAAGTTGTCGAGCGGGTGGTTCAGCTTCGGCCGCCCCAATACTCTCAGCGGCGAAGTCGCCGCGGTCTTCGAGGAATCCAAGGCGCTCCCTGCGGGGGGTCCATTCCACGCGTCAATCCGTTCGACTCCGATTATGAATCCAGATTCGGAAGGCATGCAACGGCGGACCTGGGCAAGCATATGGTAGTTGTTCACCAGCAGGCGGATGGTTTCTCCAACGGTGAGTTCTTCAGCCATCTCCATCTGCAAGCCGATTCCGGAAACTTCGGTGATGGTCGTGTCGTAGGTGTAAACTTTGTCGCGTATTACCTCTATTAATGCAGAGGAGCGGGTTCCAAACCTCGGCTCAGCGCGCAATTCCATATAATTCCGCTATCGGCAATCTAAAGGGAAGAGTGTAGGGCGTGAATAGGGACGGCACTAAGCCATACATAATTGTCTAAAAAACTATTCTTAAGGGATTGCTTGTGTTCGGATTCAATTCCGTGGCAGGCGGCCGGAGGTGGAGAAAGAATCCCTCTTTCGGGGCGCCTTGAAGACGGAGAACCTTGGTCTGCAATGCTAGTGCTTTACTCCGCGAAGCCGAAGGAACCGCGGCTGGGTTTGCTGACAATTTCATCCCGCTCGACGCTGCCATCGCGGATGTAGATAATACGGTTTGCGTGGCGGGCGATGTCCTGCTCGTGGGTGACCAGAAGCACCGTGTTCCCCTCCTGGTGCAACCGTTCGAACAGAGTCATGATCTCGTTGCCGGTGGCGGTGTCGAGCGCTCCGGTGGGCTCGTCGGCCAACAGCAGAGACGGATGGTTCACCAAGGCGCGTGCGATAGCCACGCGCTGGCGCTGGCCCCCGGATAGTTCGCTGGGCTTGTGATTCATGCGAGTCTCCAGATCCACGGCGCGCAGCGCGGCTTTGGCACTTTCTTCGCGTTCCTTGCGATTCATCCCGGCATAGATGAGCGGCAGTTCCACGTTGGCGAGAGCGGTGGCGCGGGCCAGCAGGTTGAAGGTCTGGAAGACGAAGCCGATCTCGCGGTTGCGGATGTGCGCCAGTTCGTCGTCCTTCATTTCGCTCACCAGGTTGCCGTTCAGGTAATACAGGCCGGAAGTAGGCGAATCCAGGCAGCCGATCAAATTCATGAGTGTCGATTTACCGGAACCGGACGGGCCCATGATGGCCACGTACTCGCCCTTCTTAATTTCGATGTCGATGCCGGAGACGGCGCGTATTTCCTGGTCGCCCATGACGTAGGTCTTGCGCAGGCCCCAAGTGCGGATGACAACGCCCTCACGCTTGAGCTGCTGGCCGCGTTCGAGCTTGCCGGCAAGTTCCAGGCTGTGCGCGGTCAATTTCTCTGAAGGATAGGTGGGGGGACGAGCCAAGTCCCATCGTAGCGCGACGGGAGCCGGTGGTTTAGCGTCAAGCGACGCTAAATGCCACTCGCGCGAACCCAGAAGCTCTCCGTCCACTTGGCGCCGGGAGCCACCGTTTGCAGGTCGGGATACTTGCCTGCATGGTGCAAATTGACGGCATCGGTGATTCCCGTCATGGGCTCAAAGCAGATGAAATCCCGGGTTTGTCCCTCGGGAGCCGGCGGCGCATAAATCACCGCCACGGGATATTTAGGACCGAACAACGTTTCCACCTTCATCCCGGCCGCTTCGATCGAGAAGTGCGCGCGGCCTTGGGAGTCGCGCTCCAGATCCGTGAAGCCGGTATCCAGCGGATGCCCTTTGAGCGGCAGCGGATCGGGCAGGTCATAGGCCTTGAACTCGCCGGTGGCCACCAGACGGTTATCCGCGATCACGATCTTGCGCGCTGGAATTTTGGCGATCCACTGGTCGCGCGGGATATCCGGTATGCGGTAATACGGGTGGAATGCCAGCGCGATCGGCATCGACTCCGCGCTCAGATTCGTCACCGTCGTCTCCACTTCCAGCACGCCATCCGCCAGCCGGTAGGTGATCTCATACTCATGCGCAAAGGGCCATTGGGCCATCAGGTGAGGGTATTTCCAGAAGCGCAGGCGACTGGTCACATGAGCCGACTTTCGGTCCGAGGCCACTTCCGCAACTTCCCACAGATCCGAGTTCGCGAGCAGGCCGTGAATCGGGATGGGACCGCGGACGTTGCCGAGCGTCATGTTGAAGGGATAATTCTTATCATTGGCCCAGAAACTTTCGGCGTCCAGGCGATTCCCCCACGGCGCCAGAAATGGAATCCCGTTCAGCGCGGGCTTGCTTTTAAGCTCCGCGAGATCGGTCACAGGAAAGTACAGAATGTTTTTCCCATGGACTTTCATCTCAGTGACCCGATTGCCCAACGATGGCACAATCGAAACTTCCACGCCTTTCGCCGCGTCCGCCAGACGAATGACCGGAATGCCTTGCTGAGACGCGGTGCGGGCTGTGTAATTTTGCGCCACCGACATGGCCGAAAGTGCGATGAACAGTGCTGCGAGCTTCATGGATGGTCCTCTGCGGTCGTGAATCAGTTTACAGGAATGCAGAGGTGAGAGTAGGACAGGCCCATGGCCTGTCGTTATTATGAACGACAGGTCATGGACCTGTTCTACTATTGGTGCTGCGCGTCGTGCTTCTGGCGGTAGATCCGGCGGCTCTCGCGATTCTGCTGGCGATTCACCTGGCGCCGCTCCTGCGCGGTAAGTTTTCCGCCGTTGGCCTGGCGCTCAGTCTTGACTTCGTGATGAATCGCAGCCTCCTGTTTCTCCAAACGGGCTGTCTCGGCCGGAGTGAGCGAGCCATTCTCCACGCCTTCCCCGATCCGTTTCTGCTGGTTCCGCTGGCGCTGGTTGATCTCGTTTTGCGCCAGCACGCTGCTCACCCCACCCAACAACAGGGCACCCATCATCATGCTCACCACAATACGTTTCATGTTCCGTCTTCCTTTCTCTTGCGACTTTCCGCCGCATCTGGACTCTTAAACGAGGCGCATCCCCACAAGGTTTAGTCCGGCGCACGTTAAAATCACATCATGTCCGCGCGGACCGTCTACACCATGCTCGAAGAGACCGCGGCCGTCCACGGCCCAAGGCCCGCGCTAAAACAGCCTATCGGAGGCGGCAAGTATCGCACCTACACCTGGGCCGAAGTTCGCGACCGTGTGCAGTGGACCGCCGTGGGCCTGAGTACTATCGGCGTTGCGATCGGCGACATCGTGGCGCTGCAATCGGAGACGCGCGCCGAGTTCTACTTCGCTGACCTGGGAGTGATGGCGGCCGGAGCCGTGGCCGCGGCCCTTTACACCAGCCTGCCTTATGCCGAACAAGCACACGCGCTGCGCTTCTGCGAAGCGCGCGTCGTCATGGTGGAGAATCCGAAGGCGATGCAGGGTCTACAGGCGGCGCTCGCCGCAGTGCCCGATCCCAAACCGGATCTCCAATGGATCCTGCTCACCGGCAGTGCCGCTGGCGCCATCACGCTCGACGAGCTAATGGAGAAAGGCCGGCGCCAACTCGCCGCCGACCCGCAGGCCTTCGAGCGCATCCGGGCGCGCTTCGACGATCAGGCTTTGGCGGTCCTCTACATGACATCCGGCGCCACCGGCGAACCCAAGATGGGACTGGTCACGCACGCCGCGCTGGTCATTAACATCGACATGACGCCCGCGGTGCTGCCGCTCACTCCCGACGATTGCACGGTAGCATTCTTGCCTTCGGCCCACATCGCCCAGCGTGTAGTGGCCGAGTTGATGCCCGCCCGCACCGGTTCCTGCGTGTGGTTTTCGGAGGGCCTCTCGAAGCTGCCGCACGAACTGCGTGCCGCACGGCCTACCTTCTTTCTTTCGCCGCCCAGAGTATGGGAGCGCATGTACTCGAGCATTTTGGCGGAGATCAAGAAGCGGCCCGCGCCCTTGCGTAAGATGTTTTATCTGGCGCTGGGCATGGGTTCCCGCGCCGCGCAGTTGCGGCGCAACGGCCAGCCGGTTCCGGCCTGGATGCGCTCTTCGCTGGGTCTGTTCGATAAGATCATCTTCAACAAGATTCGTGAGCGCCTGGGCGGGCGCCTGCGCTTTCCGATCTCCGGCGCCGCACCCCTGAGTAAAGATCTGGCCGAATTCTATGAAGCAATCGGCATGCCGTTGCTCGAGGGCTACGGACTCACGGAAGGCGGCGTGGTGTCGGTCAATCCGATCGGACGCGTGAAGCCGGGCAGCATCGGCAAGCTGCTGCCCGGCATTGAAGTCCGACTGGAGGAAGACGGCGAGCTGCTGCTGCGTAGCGCCGTTAATTTCTCCGGCTATTATAAGGACCCCGCCGCTACTGCCGCGGTGCTGCGCGATGGGTGGCTCTCCACCGGCGACATCGCCACTTGCGACGAGGAAGGCTACTACTACATCACCGGCCGTAAGAAGGAGCTGATTGTGGCTTCCAACGGCAAGAAGATCTACCCTGCGCGCATCGAAGGGCTGTTTAAGAAGGAGCCGCTCATCAATCACGTGCTGCTGATCGGCGACCGGCTGCCTTATGTCACCGCACTCATCACGGTTACGGGCGATCCCGCCGCGGCCCAGTCCATTGTGGAGAACACTGTCAAGAACGTGAATCGCCAGCTTGCATCGTTCGAGCAGATCCGCAAATTTAAAATCCTGGACCGGGATTTTTCCATCGAGAACGGCGAGCTCACGCCTACCATGAAGCTGCGCCGCAGCCGCGCCCTGGAGAATCATCGGGCTCTGGTGACGGAGCTCTACGCGGGGCGCGAGTTTGAATAGCCTGCCTAGTCAGTTATTGTGGGTATGGCCGAACCAAAGCCTGATCTCTTCGTCTCCGACGAACTGAGATCGGTGAACCCGTTAATCGTTTCCCAGGAGTGCGCCGCATCGTTCATTCGCCTCCGCATGTCTGCAATCGATTCCTTTCTGCGCACAAGGCTATCGAGGCTCCAGGAACCTGACCAATCAGCACTCTTCTCCCAAGCACTTGCTGTGATATTCTTCCCCCGTAAAGGAGCCACTCATATGGAGCGCAAGAAAGCCTCGGATTATCCGCAGGAGTTGCTGAATCTTTTCGACAAGTATGTTCACGGCGAGATCGGCCGCCGCGCCTTTCTGGACGGCGCTCAGAAGTTTGCCGTGGGCGGCGTCACCGCCACCGCTCTCTGGGAGAGCCTCCGCCCCAACTACGCGTGGGCCGAGCAAGTCCCGAAGGACGACAAGCGCCTCAAGACCGAGCGCGTCACTGTCCCTTCGCCCAAGGGCAACGGCGAGATCAAGGGGTACCTGGTCCGCCCCGCCAACGCCACGGGCAAGCTGCCGGGTGTGCTGGTTATCCATGAAAACCGCGGTCTCAACCCCTACATAGAGGACGTTGCGCGCCGCCTGGGCACGATCGGCTATATGGCTTTCGCGCCGGACGGGCTCACCAGCGCCGGCGGATATCCGGGCGATGAAGAAAAAGCCGCCGCGCTTTTCGGACCCATCGATAAGCCCAAGATGACGGAGGATTTCATCGCCTCGGCGCACTGGCTGAAGGATCGCACGGATTGCACCGGCACGATCGGCGCCGTCGGCTTCTGCTTTGGAGGCAGCATGGTCAACACTCTGGCCGTCCGTTTGGGCTCGGACCTATCCGCCGCTGTTCCCTTCTATGGCGGTCAGCCCAACGCCGCGGACGCCGCGAAAATCAAGGCTCCGATGCTGCTGCACTATGGCAGTCTGGATGCACGCATCACCGGCGGATGGCCCGCATTCGAGGAGGCGCTGAAGGCCAACCACGTCACCTACCTGGGCTACGTGTACGAAGGAGCCAACCACGGCTTCCACAACGATACGACCCCGCGCTACGACGAAGCCGCCGCTAAACTCGCCTGGCAGCGCACTACCGATTTCTTCAATAAGTACCTGAAGGGATAGGTGCAAGAAAGTGAGCCAGCCTTGACTTTGGTGTGCTTTGAGAATAACTTCAAATTCAGGCAAGGAGCCGAACCATGCGAGTCTTTGTGATGGGGTTAATCATCGTGTCCGCGGCGTTCGCGGGCACCAGCTTTAACAAGGACGTCGCGCCCATCCTTTATAAGAATTGCGTCACTTGCCATCGCCCCGGGGAGATGGCGCCGATGTCGCTGCTGGATTACAAGTCGGCGCGGCCGTGGGCCAAAGCGATTCAGACGGCAGTGGTAACTCAAAAGATGCCGCCTTGGTTCGCCGATCCGCGCTATGGCCATTTCGAAAACGACGCTCGGCTGAAGGCCGCCGACATCGAGACCATTAAGGCGTGGGTGGCTGGCGGCGCAGTAGAAGGCGATCCCAAAGATCTACCGCCGCAGCCGGCCTTTGCCGAGGGCTGGCGGCTGGGCAAGCCCGATGCGGTGATCGATATCGGACAAGACTTCACGGTGCCGGCCGGCAGAGACCTTTATAAGGACTTCACCGTACAGACGAATTTCAAAGAGGGCAAGTGGATCCGGGCTGCACAGGTCCTGCCGGGGAATCGCAAGGTGGTGCACCATGTCCACTTCAGCGTGCTGGCGGATGAGAGTGCGGCCGAGAACGATTCCGGTGTGAGAAGGGCAGCCGGAAGCCGGACTGTGGCGAAGTCCTATTTCGACGAAGAAGATGGGCTGACACGCGTGAAGGCCGATGCGCCGGTGGTGGATGACGCGTGCGCCGGTGACCAGGGCATTGCGAATTTGAGCGGTTTTGACGAAGGATCGTTCGCGACTATGCTGCCCGGCAAAGGGCCGGATATTTTCGATGTCTTCGGCGACGGCAGCACGGCCAAGTACATCCCGGCGGGAGCGAAGGTCCGGTTCCAGATTCACTATGCGAGTGTGAGCACGGCGCAAGTCGACCGCACCAGCGTGGGGCTGTACTTTGCGTCGAAGGTGCCGGAGCGGCCCCTGAAGCGGGTGGACATGCGGAATCGATTCTTCCTGATTCCGGCGGGGGATCCCAATCACGAAGTGAAGCGCTGTTACGACGTGGAACAAGATAAGCTGCTGCTGGCGATCACGCCCCATGCGCACTACCGGGGAAAGGACGCAACCTACGAACTGGTTCACGCGGATGGCAGGCGTGAGATTCTGCTGGCCGTGCCGCACTACGATTTCAACTGGCAGCTGCAGTACCGGCTCAAAGATCCGGTTCTGATGGAGAAAGGCAGCCGGATGGTGGTTACCTTCCACTATGACAATAGCGCCAACAATCCGGCGAATCCGAATCCAGCGAAAGCGATCCGCTGGGGCGACCGCAGCGAAGATGAAATGATGGTGACCTGGACCGAGACACTGGATGCTTCACCCAAAGCCGCGTTGAGTGCTTCATCGGAGAAGCAGTAAAGCCGCTAGCGATTTTCCAGAAGTTTCCGCAAAAACACCAACTGCCCTAGGTGATAGGCGTTGTGATCTGCCACTAGCAGAGCCTCGCGAAGGAGCGTTTGTCCGGTCCCGTGCGGAATTTTTGCGAGAAGATCGTGCTTGGTATCCGCGACCAATTCCTGCATCTGCTTTAAGTCCTCTTGAAATGTCTCGATGCTATTGGCCCAGGCCTGCTCGCTTGGTGGGGCTTCGGCGGCCGGCCAGTAATCATCCGGGAAGGTTTTCTCCTTGTATTTGGGATTGCGGCTGAAGTCCAGGATGTCTTCCTGTGCGAGGCGCATGTGCTCCAGCAGTTGCCAGGCGGTGTGCGGCGCGCCCGGTGGCTTAACGCCGCACAGCGCGGGTGGGAAATCGGACACCGCGTCCTGGAAACTGAGGTGTGCGCCTTTCATCCGCAGCAGTTCGGCGAGATGTTTGCGCAAAGAGATGGTCTCTTGCTTGGGCATGCCTTCAGTCTCGCACTGGGTGAAAGCTATTCGTAAAAGAGCGGGGACTTCTTAAGCTTTGCGCTGCCGTTGAAGTCGTGCTGGATCCAAAGCTGGGAGCCGGATTTCTTCAGGTATGCTTCGACGGCGGCCCGGGAGGCGACGGTTTGGTCGACGTTGTATTCCGAGGTGGGGAGGCGGTTGAGCTTGCGCTCCTCGGCGTAATGATAAAGGTCCCCGCTGAGCACCACCGGTCCGGTTTTCGCGAGTTTCAAATACAGGACCTGATGGCCGGGAGAGTGGCCGGGCGCTGCCCTGATGACCACGGTCCCGTCGCCGAAGACATCATATTCATCTTTCGTGAGGAACACAGTCTTGCTGTTCTTTAATGCGCTATAGTTGGCCGGTTCGGTGCGCGGAGAGGGCGGCTCCGCGAACATGATGTCACGTTCGGCTTTGGGCGTGAGCCAGGTCGCGCTTCCAAAAAGGTTGGAGTTGCCGATGTGATCCCAGTGAAAGTGCGAAAGCGCCAGGTAGTTGATATCAGCCGGCGCGTAGCCGACTTCGGCTAACTGGGAGGTTAGGGTTTTGGTCGCGACGGCGTTGCGCAACGTTCCGGGGCCGCCGCCGGGCGGGAAACTGCTGTCAGGGATCGCGCCAACATCCCACATCAAATTACCCTTCGGGTGGGCAATCAGAAAACACTCCATCGACATCTTGGGAGTGGCTACTTCTTCCTTCTGGAGCCGGTAGCCGGACGCGTCGGTGGCATTGATGGTGCCGCAATCGAAAATATACAGGCGCGGACTCTTCGGCGGCGGCGGCGTTTTGTGCGGCTGCGCCATCGTTGGCGGGGCGGTCAAGGCCAGTAGGGCGAGCAAGTGAAGAGGTGCTTTTTTCATCGTTGGAAGCATAGCTTGAATGTAGGCTCGCGGGCAAGCCCCGGTAGTTGTCCTAAAAGTGCGTTGATGAAATTTACACGCTTCAGGTCTTCCGTCACGCACCTTGCGAACGTTTAAGCGATCTTAGTAATCTAACGGGTACCACGGAACCGTGGGTTGCCGATATTCGACGTGGCACGGTGTGTTTACTGCGGACGGAAGACAGAGCTATACCAGGCGGGCGAGCCGACGTGTATCGCTTGCTCCACTGACCGGAAGGCCGCCCGAAGCGTACACAGCATCTTATTGGAAGACCTAGAGAAAGCAAACCTCCATCTTGACGAAGTTTCGCGGACTCACCGGGAAATATTGATGGAAATCCCAACCGGCCTACCTCATTCCGATGGAGCCCAGCGGATTCACTCAATCTCCCGGAGATTATCCAATGCAAGGCAAGAAGTTACTCGTGCACAGTCCAGACTCACCGACTTTCTCGATTACGGAGTCGTGCCAGATGATCTGAAGTGAACTAATCGGCGTCAGGTTGGCGCGGCGGTTCGCGGCTCGGTGGCGGCATAGGCCGCGCTGGGGTGCGTTTTTCGGCGCACTTCAGACAGATCGGCTGACCGTTGAAATACAACTCGGTCTCTTCGGTCTTGCACACGGCGCATAACGGCATACAACTACTCCGAGGAACTAAGGATACCCCATAGACGCAAAAAACCCAAAGATGGCTACCGGGATCGACCAGCAAATTTTGGAAAATTCACAAGCGAGCAGTTCGGGGATGTCCCAAATGCAGTCTGTGATTCCGACTTGGACGAACTAATCCAGTGCTAACCTAAGCTGACCTGTAGTTATCTTCGAAACGCCCTTGATCGGGCTGCGGAATTCGCGCTTGTATTCGATCCTAGCAAGGCGATGCGCGAAGAGGCGAGCAAAGCGGGCCGGTACGATTACTTTTTTGCAATTACGCAAATCCGGAACCGTAGGACGCTACCCAGCCCCGTGTGAATCGGAACCGATCTAGAATCTATTAGAGGAGTCACAACCATGCGCCATGATCTCACTCGACGCGAGGTTCTCGCGACGTTCGCCGCCGGAGCCGTCACCGCCAGCAACGCTTTCACTGCCGAGGCGCCCTTCCATTGCGGAGGCATCGATCACCTCGCGCTAGCTGTAGAGGACATTGAAAAGTCGGTTCACTTCTATGCGCGGGTCTTCGGCGCGACGGTAATGAAGGAGAAGACCAACGCCCGGCACTATATCAAACTGGGTCCGAACTACGTGGCCATGGCGCCTCCGGGTCAGGGTCAGACTGCGCCGTCAATCACTCATTTTTGTCCCGGCATCGTGAATTTCGATCTGGCCGCGACTAAAAACAAGCTGGATCAGATGGGCATTCAGTACCGCGAGGCTCCGCCGGTAGGCCTGTTCGTTCCCGACCCCGACGGAACGCAGGTTCAACTTTGGACCGAGAACTCGTGGAGCCGCCTGGGCGAAACTGCCGCGCCGGATGCGATGCGGGACGCTCCACCTATGCATGGCGAACCGCTGCTGCGGCCCACCGCGATCGACCACATCCTGGTGAATGTTTCCGACGTCCCGAGAGCAGTGGCGTTTTACCAGAAGATTTTGGGCGGCGTGATCCGAGTTGGCGGCACTCCTCAGCGGACCTGGTTCAGCGCCGGCGGCAAGGATCGAGTTGGACTCGGGCTGGCCGAGCCCAGCCACAAAGTGGGTATCGACCACTATTGCCTCACCGCCGCGTTTGACCGCGCCAGTCTCACGAAAGGCATTGAAGCAGCAGGCGGGAAGATCATTCAGGGCGATGTGGCCGCCGGCTTCGATTTCCTGGACGTCAACGGCATCCACGTGCAGATTCTTCCGCCGGGGCGCGCCTGACGGGCTGTTTATTTTGAACCTGCGCGTTTTCGCGGACAAGACTGGGATGGCGAAGGCTGCGGCGGACGAAGCTGCGGGCTTAATTCGTGAGGCGATCGCGGCGCGCAGCCGGGCTCGAATCGTGGTGGCGACCGGGAATTCGCAAATCGAATTTCTGGAGTCGCTGGTTACCGCTCCAGACATTGCCTGGGGCCAAGTGGAATTATCTCATCTAGACGAGTACATCGGACTCTCCGGCGATCACCCCGCAAGTTTCCAATACTACGTTCGCGAGCGGATATTGGCGCACGTGCCCGTCGGGCGGGCATGGCTCCTGGACGGCGCGGCTGATCCG
>Ga0068857_100005172_pt1 | contig 11093 bp, 11 predicted proteins | sample KBSCornC72_FD_66591 | JGI IMG/M metagenome (GOLD analysis project Ga0068857, IMG submission 66591) | Corn rhizosphere microbial communities from Kellogg Biological Station, Michigan, USA - KBS Corn C7-2 | ecosystem: Host-associated > Plants > Roots > Rhizosphere > Soil ...
ACGACCCCGATGGACGCGCGCGCCGACGCGCTCGTCGAGGCGGCGAGCTTCGTGCTCCACGTCCGCGAGTGCGCGGTGAAGGGAACGGTCGCAACCGTCGGCGCGATCGAGGTCGAGCCGAACGCGACCAACGTCGTGCCGGAGCGCGTCACCGTCGCCGTCGACGCACGGTCGGCCGACCCGGAGCTGCTCGACCGCTTGATCGAGGCGATCGGCTTCGACGTCGCCTGGCGCTCCGACCCGGTTTCGATGGGAGACGCGTTCGCGGCGGTGCTGCCGGACGCTCCGCGCCTCGTCTCCGGCGCCGGTCACGACGCGATGTTCGTGCCGAACGCGTCGATGCTGTTCGTGCGCTCGTTGAACGGCGGCGTCTCGCACCACCCGGACGAGCTGTCGAGCGAGGAGGACATCGCGCTCGCCGTCGATGCGCTCACGGCTGCACTCGATAGGCTCACCGCATGACCCAGCGTGAGGTGATGACGTGGGACGACCTCGGCAGCGGTGCGCGCGACCTGGCGGAGACGATCGCCGCCGACGGGTGGTTTCCCGACATGATCCTCGGCATCGCGCGGGGCGGCCTGCTCGTCGCCGGAGCGATCGGCTACGCGCTCGGCGTCAAGAACACGTTCACGATGAACGTCGAGTTCTACACCGGCATCGACGAACGGCTCGACATGCCGATGATCCTGCCGCCGGTTCCCGACCTGGTGGACTTCGCCGATTTCAAGGTGCTCGTCGCCGACGACGTCGCCGACACGGGGGCGACGCTGCGGCTCGTGCAGGAGTTCTGCGCCGGCAAGGTGGCCGAGGTCCGGTGCGCAGTCCTGTACGAGAAGCCCCGCTCGATGGTCAACTGCGAGTACGTCTGGCGCCGCACGGACCGCTGGATCACGTTTCCGTGGAGTGCGAAAGACCCCGTTCTGCAGGGGCTTCCGAGCGAGGCCTAGAGGAAGCCGCGCGGGTGGGTTAGATTCGACCTTCCCCCCGGCAACCCGGCTCGCAAGGAGAGGACATTGCTTAACAGGAAGCTCGCGCTCGGCGCGATCGTGCTGGTGATCGCTGCGCTCGCGGCGGTGCTCGCCCTCGGGACATCCCCCGGCTCGGCGAAGTCGTCGGCCACGTTCAAGGCGGCATGGATCTACGTCGGCCCGCACAACGACGGCGGCTGGTCGCAGGCACACGATCAGGGCCGTCTGTACGTGCAGAAGATGCTCGGCTCGAAGGTGAAGACGACCTACAAGGAGAACATCCCCGAAGGCCCACAGGTCGCGCAGGTGATCGAGCAGCTCATCCGCGACGGCAACAAGATCATCTTCGCAACGTCCTTCGGCTACCAGAACGCGATGGCGGCCGCGGCGGCGAAGCACCCCGACGTGAAGTTCGAGATGGCGACCGGGACGATCATCAAGCCGAACATGGCGGAGTATTACGGCGCGGGTGAGGACGCCATCTACCTCTCCGGCATCGCAGCCGGCGCGGCGACGAAGAGCGGCACGGTCGGTTATGTCGTCCCGTTCGCGATCCCCGAAGTGATCCGGCACACGAACGCGTTCGCGCTCGGCGTCCAGAAGGCGCACCCGGGTGCCAAGGTGAAGATCATCTGGACGAACTCGTGGTTCGACCCGGCCAAGGAGAAGAAGGCTGCGGAGAACCTGAAGGCTGCGGGCGCCGACGTGCTCGGCCAGAACGTCGACAGCCCCTCGACCGGCCAGTATGCGAAGACGGTCAGCGTCCCGTGGGTGGGCTACGACTCGAACGCGCAGTCGTTCGCGCCGAAGCAGTGGCTCACGGCCGCGGTCTACAACTGGGGCCCGTACTACCTCAAGCGGACGAAGGCCGCGATGAACGGCACGTGGAAGACGGGCAACTACTACGGCAGCCTGAAGGACGGCTTCACGAAGCTCGCTCCGTACGGCCCCGGCGTCTCCGCGAAGACGAAGGCGCTGATCGCGTCGCAGATGAAACTGATCAAGAGTGGCACGTGGAACGAGTTCAGCGGCCCGATCTACGACCAGAAGGGCAAGCTGCGGATCCCGAAGGGGAAGCGTCCCACGTTCGACGACCTGTACTCGATGAGCTACCTCGTGAAGGGCGTCATCGGGAGCCCGAAGGGCTAACCGTGTGACGGGCGGGCGGGACCTCGGTCCCGTCCGCCCTTTTTCTATGACCGCAGCCGTCGAACTCCGCGACATCACGAAGCGGTTTCCGGGCGTCGTCGCGAACGACGGCGTCCACTTCGAGGCCGCGGAGGGCGAGGTGCACGCACTGCTCGGCGAGAACGGTGCGGGCAAGTCGACGCTCTCGAACATCCTCACCGGCCTCTACCGGCCCGACGCCGGCGAGATCCTGCTGAGCGGGAAGCCGGTGTCGTTCGCGTCGCCGCGCGAGGCGCTCGAGGCGGGGATCGGGATGGTGCACCAGCACTTCCGGCTCGTGCCGCCGTTCACGGTCGCGGAGAACGTGATCCTGGGCGATCACCGCGGCGAGGGAAAGAAGTTCCTGGTGCACCCGCGGCGGATCGAGCGCCGCGTCGCCGAGCTCGGGGAGCGCTATCGCATCGCCGTCGACCCGCGCGCCCGCATCTGGCAACTCTCGATCGGCGAGCAGCAGCGGGTCGAGATCCTGAAGGCCCTGTACCGCGAGGCGCGGATCCTCATCCTCGACGAGCCGACCGCGGTGCTCACGCCGCAAGAGGCGGAGTCGCTGTTCGAGACGCTCCGCGTCATGGCGGACGAGGGCCGGACGATCATCTTCATCTCGCACAAGCTCCACGAGGTCAAGGCCGTGTCGGACCGCGTGACGGTGCTGCGCGACGGCAAGACGATCGACACGGTCCCGACTGCGACCGCAACGCCGCGGTCGCTTGCAGCGCTGATGGTGGGGCGCGAGGTGTCGCTCTCCGCTCGGGTCGAGCGCGCGCTGGAGGTCGGCGAGCCGGTGCTCGAAGTCAGCTCGCTGTGGGCGCAGGGCGACCGTGGCGGCGACGCGCTGCGGGGGATCGACCTGACGCTGCACGCGGGTGAGATCCTCGCGATCGCCGGTGTGGCCGGGAACGGCCAGCGCGAGCTCGCCGAGACGATCACCGGCATGCGCACGCCGACCCGCGGCGAGATCACGCTCGGCGGGCAACGGCTCCGCGGTGGCGACGCGCGCGAGGCGATCCGCGCCGGCGTCGCTCATGTCCCCGAAGACCGTCTGCACACCGGTGTTGCGCCGTCGCTCTCGATCTCGTCGAACGTCGTGCTCAAGTCGTATCGCGCGGGGCGTGTCACCAGAGGGCCGTTGCTTCGGCTGCGCGCGATCCGCAAGCACGCGGCGGAGCTGATCACCCGGTACGACGTTCGCGGCGGCGGGCCGGACCTGCCTGCACGCCAGCTGTCGGGCGGGAACCTGCAGAAGGTCGTGCTGGCGCGCGAGTTCGAAGGCAGCCCGCGCGTGCTCGTCGTTGCATCCCCGACGCGCGGGCTCGACGTCGCGGCGATCGAGACCGTGCACCGCTACCTGCGCCAGGCGGCGGAGGGCTACGTCGGCGTGCTCCTCATCTCCGAGGATCTCGACGAGATCCTCGCGTTGGCCGACCGCGTCGCGGTCATGTACGAAGGCGCGATCGTCGGCGAACGCGACGCGGAGTCGGCGACGGTCGAAGAGCTCGGCCTGCTGATGGCGGGAGCGACCGAGTGATCAGGATCGAGCGCCGGCTCGCCCAGCCGCGCTGGCTCACGGTCGCCGTCCCGCTCGGCTCGCTCGTCGTCGCCTTCGGCGTCATGACGCTCGTCCTGCTCGCGACCGGCCACGCGCCCGGCCACACGTTCTCCCGCCTGATCGACACCGGCTTCGGCAGCAAAGCGGCGCTCAACGAGACGCTCATCTCGGCGACCCCGCTGCTCTTCACCGGCCTCTGCGCCGCGGTCGCGTTCCGCATGCAGCTCTTCAACATCGGCGGCGAGGGCCAGCTCTACGCCGGGGCGATCCTCGGCGCCGGCGCGGGCATCGCGCTCGGCAACCACACGGGCTGGCTCTCGGTCCCGGCGATGGTCGTCGCCGGCGCTGTCGGTGGCGCAGCGCTCGCGCTCGTGCCGGGGATCCTGCGAGCGTTCTTCTCGACGAACGAGATCATCACGTCGCTGATGCTCAACTACGTCGGCGCGCTCGTCGTCAACTACCTGATCTTCGACTCGGAGTCCTACTGGCGCGACACGTCGAGCGCCACCGCGAAGGTGTTCCCGCAGGGGAAGAACCTGCCCGACGCGGCGAGCTGGCCGGTCGCGCACTCGGCCGGGCTCTACGTGCCGTTCGGCCTGTTGCTCGGCGTCGTGCTGGCGGCGGTCATCTGGCTGCTCTACACGCGGACGCGTTTCGGCTTCGAGGTGCAGGTGATCGGCGACTCGCCGCGCGCGGCGACGTACGCCGGCATGCGGACGCGGCGGAAGATCCTCGCGGTGATGGCGCTCTCGGGCGCGATCGCGGGCATCGGCGGCGCGAGCCAGGACGGCGACTTCCGCCACACCCTCGACCCGCGTGGGCTGACGGCGGCGGGCTACGGATACGCGGGGATCGTGATCGCGGCGCTTGCGCGCTACAACCCGTTCGCGGTCTGCCTGATCTCGTTCCTGCTCGGCGGGCTGCAGAACGCGGGCTTCGCGCTCCAGGGCGCCGACTTCCCCTCGGGACTCGTGGGCGTCATGCAGGGTGTGATCCTCTTCTGCGTCCTCGGCGGCGAGGTCCTGACGCGCTACCGCGTGCGGTTCTCGCGCACGGCGCGTCGGTCGGAGGCGACGGCGTGACGCTCCTCGCGGCCGGCGGAATCAACGACTCGATCCTGGTCGTCGTGCTCGCGTCGGCGGTTGCCTATGGGACGCCGCTGCTCTACGCCGCGCTCGGCGAGCTGCTGGCCGAGCGCTCGGGCGTGCTCAACCTCGGCGTCGAGGGGATGATGCTCGTCGGCGCGGTGATGGGGTTCTGGGCTGTGCAGCGCACCGACTCGCTGCTGCTCGCGATCGTCGTCGCTGCGATCGCGGGCGGCGCGATGGCGCTGATCCACGCCTTCCTCGTCGTCACGCTGCGTGCGAACCAGATCGTGTCGGGTCTCGCGCTGACGATCTTCGCGGGCGCGGCCGGGCTTTCGTCGTACCTCGGCAACGATCTGAACGTCGCGGGCCAGCCGGCGAAGCATTCCTTCGGGCCGTTCCTGCCGCACTCGTGGCAGAACGCGAAAGTGATCGGGCCGATCCTGCTCGCGCATTCGGAGCTGGTCTTCGCGTCGTGGGTGTGTGTCGCCCTCGTCGCCGTCTACCTCGGGCGCACGCGGCTCGGGCTCAACCTGCGCGCGGTCGGCGAGTCGCCCGCGGCAGCCGACGCGATGGGTATCAACGTGGTCGGGTATCGCTACGCGCACACGATCGTCGGCGGGGCCTTCGCGGGCGTCGGCGGCGCGACCTTCACGCTGTCGATCACGCCGCAGTGGGTCGACGGGATCACGGGCGGCGCGGGGTGGATCGCGATCGCGCTCGTCATCTTCGCGTTCTGGCGGCCGACGCTCTGCCTGGTCGGCGCGTACTTCTTCGGCGCCTTCTCGGGCATCCCGTTCACGTTCCAGGCGCGCGGCATCCTGAGCGGCGTGCCGCCGGAGCTGTTCCAGTCTCTGCCGTACGTGATGACGGTCATCGTGCTCGTGCTGGTCTCGAGCGCCGGTGCGCGCCGCCGCCTAGGAGCCCCTGCCGCGCTCGGCACGCCGTACGTGCGCGAAGAGCGCTAGCGCGTCCTCTGAGCCGTGTCCGACGCGGCTCAGAGGAAGCTCAGAGCCGGCTCAGACGAACGTCTGACGCCGAGGCCCGGCGCGGCCGCTTGGACATGTCCCATCGGCGACTCGAGGTGCAGGCGGTTTCACAGATTCGTCACGAAGCCGTGACGGTCCAGACCTGAGCCGTGACCCTTGCTCAGAGCGCGCGGAACGTGATCGGCTGAGCGCCCTCCCAGAGGGTCAGCTTGCCGAGCTTCGGGAGCTGCTCGGCGCCCTCGACGACCGTGGCGAAGTGGTTCGCCCACAGCTGCCCGGCCTTGGAGGCGAAGTTGCAGTAGCCGTACGGGAAGAGCAGCTCCGTCTCCGACTGGCCGCCCGGATAGAGCGCGAGCTCGCCCGGATGCGGGTACGACGTCGCGTTCTCCGGCCCGATGCCGAAGTCGCGCGTGCCCCACGGGATCCAGTTCGACTCCCCGCTCCAGCGGCAGTGGATGATCCGCTCTTCCATCGGCAGCGACGCCTTGAACGCCGCCACCGTGTTCGGGGCGAGCTCGTCTTCCCAGCGCGCGACGAAGCGCATCCCGGCGGCGACGATCTCGAGCACGCGCGAGACCCTACCTGCTGCCCATGAGCTCGAGCAGCTTCCGCACCGTGTTCACGTTCCGGGCCGTCACCTCGACATCCCAGTCGGGCCCCTCACGCGGCGCGAGGTCCTTGCGGAGCCCGTGCCACAGCAGCTCACGCGGCTCGTCGAGGGCGAAGCCGACGTCCGTCTTCTGCTCTTTGTCGTTGCCCCAGTCGTCCGGGATGCGCGTGCACAGCTCCTGGATCTGCGCGAGGGACCGTACGGCGACCCGACGGCCGAGCAACGTCTCCAGCTCACGCGTCAGCGTCGACGCCGACCGCCGGTCGCGGAAGATCACGTTCCCGGAGTTGATGTACGTCGACACGTCCGTGCAGCCGAGCGACTCCACCTGCTGCTTCAGCTCGCGCATGTCCACCTTGCCGCGACCGCCGACGTTCACGCCGCGCAGGAGAGCGACGTATACCGTCACCGGATCAGCAAGGCGATCGCGACGATCGCAGCCGCGGCGACTCCGAGCAGCGGCCACACGTTCAGACCGCGGTGGCGCAGGTTGAAGTAGTGGCGCACGAGCGCGCCGACCGCCATCAACGCGACGAGCACGATCCAGCCGTTGCGATGCCCGTACGTGAACGGGAAGTGGTTCGAAAGCATCGCGAACAGCACCGGCAGTGTCAGGTAGTTGTTGTGGACCGACCGCGTCTTGCCGTCGCGGTTCCAGCGCGGGTCGGGATCGCGCCCTGCCTCCTTCGCCCGGACCAGCTTCCAGTGATTCGGGATGATCACGAAGAAGACGTTGCCGACCATCATCGTCCCGATCATCGCGCCGACCTGCAGGTACGCGGCGCGCGGCGCGAACAGCTCCCACGAGCCCCACGCCGCGAGGCAGATGAACCCGAACACCAGCACTGCGAGGACACCTTCGTCGCCGGCGAACGCGCGGCACACCAGGTCGTAGACGAGCCACGCCAGCACGATCCCGACGACCGAGAGCGTGATCGCCTCCCACGCGGTCAGGTCGCGCACCGATGTGTCGATCAGGTACGAGTTCGCGTGCGAGTAGTAGACGACGATGAACAGCGCGAAGCCGGAGAGCCACGTCGTGTACGCCTCCCACTTGAACCAGTGCAACGGCTCGGGCAGCCGCTCCGGTGCGACCTTGAACTTCTCGACGCGATAGAAGCCGCCGCCGTGGATCTCCCACGCCTCGCCGCCGACGCCGCGCCTCGCGTCCGCTGGGTCGCGCGGGGGCTCCAGGTGGTTGTCGAGCGCGATGAAGTAGAACGACGCGCCGATCCACGCCATCCCCGCGACCACGTGCAGCCACCGGAAGAGCAGGTTGCCCCAGCCCCACCAGTAGTCGCTCAGCGCTAGGAGGTGCGCCATCGATTGATCGCGATCTGCACGAGCTCGTCCACGGCTGTCCGAAGCTCTTCCTCGCGCGACCGTGTCATCCTCTCGCGCAGCACCGGCAGGATCTCGCGGCGTTGGCGGCCGTTCACGAACACGACGAAGCGAAAGCCGAACCGCTGCTCGTACGCGGCGTTCAGCTCGGCGAGCTCGGCGAGCACGGCGGGGTCGTCGTCCGTTCCCTGCTCCCGCCGGGAGCGCTCCGACGTCGCCTTCGCGCCGATCGCCGGGTGCGCGTCGAGCACCTCCGTCTTCTCCTCGTCGGAGAGCGCCTGCGCGACGTCGCGGGCACAGTCGAGCGGATCGTCGAGAGCGGCCAGCCGCGCGACGAACCTCGTGCGCCCTTCGAAGAGCTCGGCGAGCTCGTCGGCGGTCAGCTGCCGCGGTAGGTCGCGCACGCGTACGACGAGACGAGGAGCGGGACGTGGTAGTGGCCGTCGCCGAGCTCGATCTCCAGCTCGACTCTTCGGAAGAAGGGGCTTGTCGGGTGGAAGACGATGCGGTAGGTGCCGGGCTCCGTCTCGGCGAGGTCGCGGATGCGGCCGTCGTCGTCCGTGACGCCCTGGCCCGCGATCGTCCCGTCCGCGCGCAGCAGCTCGACGGGGATGCCGACGGCGGGAGCGCCGCGCTCCGTGTCAAGGACGTGGGTGGAGACCGTGGTCATGCCGCCCAGAGTCTCGCAGCCTGGATGCGGTGCTCGCGCGCGATCTCGTCCGCGTGCGCGTTCACCAGCGAACCGCCGCGAACGACGTCCCGCCCGCCCACGATCAACCGGTCGACGCGGTGCGGCCCGCTCACGACCAGGTTGCAGACGAGATCCTCCGCGCCGCCGAACTCGAGGCCGTCGGTGCGCCAGACCGCGAGGTCGGCGCGCTTCCCGGGCGCGAGGACGCCGATGTCGTCGCGGCGCAGCACCTCGGCGCCGCCGCGCGTCGCGATCCGCAGCGCGTCGCGGGCGGTGAGCGCCGCCGGGCCGCTCCGTCCGCGCGCGACGAGCAGCGCGTTCTTGACGTCGACGAAGAGGTCGCTGCGCTCGTTCGAGGCGCTGCCGTCGACACCAAGCCCGACGCGCACGCCGGCGTCGAGCATCGTCCGAACCGGTGCGACGCCCGCACCGAGCCGCAGGTTGGAGGTGGGGCAGTGCGCGACGCCGACGCCCGCGCGCGCGAACGTATGCACGTCGTCATCGGAGAGATGCACGCAGTGCGCGCACCACACGTCGTCGGCGAGCCAGCCGACGCGCTCCAGGTACTCGACCGGCGTGCAGTCGAACAGCTCGCGGCAGTACTCGTCCTCCTCGACCGTCTCGGCGAGGTGCGTGTGCAGCTGCAGTCCGAGCTTGCGCGCGAGCGCCGCCGACTCCTCCATCAGCCGCGTCGTCACCGAGAACGGCGAGCACGGTGCGACGGCGATCTGGACGAGCGCGCCGTCGGCGAGCGCATGCAGCCGCTCGGTGTCGGCGAGGATCGTGTCGATGTCCTCGACCAGCGAGTCCGGCGGCAATCCGCCGTCCGACTCGCCGAGGTCCATCGAGCCGCGCGACGCGACGAGGCGGACGCCCAGCTCCTGCGCGGCGCGGATCTCCGCCTCGACGAGGCCCGACACGCCGCGCGGAAACACGTAGTGGTGGTCGAAGACGGTCGTGCACCCGGAAAGCGCGAGCTCGGCGAGGCCGCACCGCGCTGCCGCGTACTCCATCTCGTCGTCGATCCGCGCCCAGCGCGGGTACAGCGTCTTCAGCCACGTGAAGAGGTCGGCCTGCTGCGCACGTGCGCGCGTGAGCGTCTGGTAGAGATGATGGTGCGTGTTGACGAACCCGGGCGTGACGACCGCGCCGCCTAGGTCCTCGGCGCCGTCCGGGGCCGCACCCGAGCCGACCTCGGTCACGAGCCCGCCCTCGATCCGGATCCACCCGTGCTGGTGCTCCGTGCCGTCGTCGTCCATCGTCACGAGCCAGCAGTTCCCCAGGATCATGCAACCTCCAATGGGACCAGCTCGAACGCGCCGACGTCGACGAGGCCGCGGTCGGTCAGCTTCAGCGCCGGGATCACCGACAGGGCGAGGAACGCGAGCAGCTGGAACGGCGCCTCGATCCTGCAGCCGAGCTGCGCGGCCGCCGCGACCACGGCATGCGAGCGCTCGACCACCTCGGCGAGCGGCGCGTCGCTGAGGATCCCCGCGACCGGTAGCGGCAGCTCGGCGAGCACGTCGGACCCGTCGACGGCGACGATCCCGCCGCCGATGTTCGCGAGGCGCCGTGCCGCGGTCGCCATCGCCGCATCGCTCATGCCGACGACGACGAGGTTGTGCGCGTCGTGCGACAGCGTTGTCGCGAGCGCGCCGCGCTGGAGCCCGAAGCCCTTCACGAGCCCGCGCCCGATCCGGCCGGTGCCGAGGTGGCGTTCGACGACGGCGATCTTTGCGTGATCGCGTCCAGGATCGGCGAGCGCCTCCCCGGCGCGCACGAGCGGCTCCTCGACGAGTGAGGCCGTGACGATCTGGCCCGGGATCAGCCCGATCACGCGCGCCTGCGTGCCGCCGTTCCACGGGATCCTGAACATCTCGGGCCCCAGCGCGCCGAGCCGCACCGTCTGCCGAACCCAATCGGGCACCGGTACGCGCGGGATCTCGGGTACCGGAGCGCCGCGCTTCAGCACCAGATCCGGGACGAAGCGCTCGAGGTCGGGGAGGATCAGCACGTCCGCCTGGCAACCCGGGGCGATCGCGCCGAGGTGGTCGAGGCGGTGATACGCGGCGGCATGGTGCGACGCCATCGTCAACGCGTCCTCCGGCGAGATGCCGAACGCGACCGCGTCGCGGACCATCGAGTTGAGGTGGCCGTCCTCCGCGACGTGCTCGGGCTCGCGATCGTCGGTGCAGAACGCGATCCGGTGCGGGCCGAACTCCTGCACGAGCGGGAGCAGCGCCGCCAGGTTGCGCGCGGCGGACGCTTCGCGGATCAGCAGCCACATGCCGGCGCGCAGCCGCTCGCGGCCCTCCTCGGGCGTGTACGCCTCGTGATCCGAGCGGATGCCTGCGGATGCGTAGGCCTGCAGCGAGCGGCCGAGCACGCCCGGCGCATGGCCGTCGATGTGCTCGGCCAAACCCAGCTTCGCGAGCTCGGCTGGGTCGCCGGAGATCACGCCCGGGAAGTTCATCATCTCGGCGAGCCCGATCACGCGGCGGCGGCGAAGCAGCGCCTCGAGGTCGCCGACGGTCAGCGCGCGCCGCGGCGACTCGAAATGCGACGCGGGGACGCAGGACGATGCCATGAAGTAGATGTCGAGCGGGAGCCCGGCGGTCGCGTCGAGCAGCCAGTGCACGCCGTCGGTGCCGAGCACGTTGGCGATCTCGTGCGGG
>Ga0068857_100005175_pt1 | contig 11092 bp, 8 predicted proteins | sample KBSCornC72_FD_66591 | JGI IMG/M metagenome (GOLD analysis project Ga0068857, IMG submission 66591) | Corn rhizosphere microbial communities from Kellogg Biological Station, Michigan, USA - KBS Corn C7-2 | ecosystem: Host-associated > Plants > Roots > Rhizosphere > Soil ...
GACCTCAGCGAGCGGCCGTTCCGACTGCGCGGCGATGGCGGCACGCTCTACGTCTGCGACACGCTGGTGATCGCCACCGGCGCACAGGCGAAGTGGCTGGGCGTCGAAGGCGAGCAGGCGCTTGGCGGCAAGGGCGTTTCGGCCTGCGCGACCTGCGACGGGTTTTTCTATCGTGGCAAGAAGGTCGCGGTGATCGGCGGCGGGAACACCGCGGTCGAGGAAGCGCTGTACCTGACCAATCATAGTCAGGACGTCACGCTGATCCACCGTCGCGAGTCGCTGCGCGCCGAGAAGATCTTGCAGGAACGCCTGTTCGCGCACCCCCATGTGAAGATCCTGTGGAACAAGGGCGTGGAGCGCTTCGTCGCGGGCGAGGGCCATGCCGGGCTCGTCGCGATCGATCTGAAGGACACCGTGACCGGCGAGTCCATGCAGCTGGCTGTCGACGGCGGCTTCGTCGCGATCGGCCACAGCCCGGCGACCGAGCTGCTGCGCGGACATCTGGAACTGGACGAGGACGGCTATCTCGTCGTCGAGAAGGGGGGCACGAGGACGAACGTGCCCGGCGTGTTCGGCGCGGGCGACGTTTCCGACAAGACCTATCGCCAGGCGGTCACCGCCGCGGGCATGGGCTGCATGGCGGCGCTCGATGCCGAACGCTTCCTGGCCGAAGCCGATTTCGAGGCGGCGCGCGAAAGCGTCTCGGCCTGATGGCGTCGCCCTCCGCCCCACCGGCGGAGATGGTCTTCAACCCAGCTTTCTCTCGACGAAGCGGACAAGGGCGCCGAAGCTTTCCAGCATCTCGCCGTCCACTTCGTCGTCGTCGATGATGATGTTCAGCCGATCCTCGAGTTCGGTCAGCAGCCCCGCGACAGCCATCGAATCGAGCTCGGGCAGCGAGCCGAACAGGCCGGTGTCGGCATCGAAGGATGCAGCCCGCGCCGGATCGAGCGCGAGTATGTCGACGAGCACGGCTCTAACCTTGTCCTCGATGTCGTTGGAACCCGCTGCGGCCACTGGATGATCCCCGATGTCGTCGAAACCGCGGCTCCGTAGACGTATCGGCTGGCGCTAACAAGCATTGCGGCATCGTCGCCGCCCCGGCGCGGCGCTTCGTTCGCCGCTCGTCGCGTTTCCGGCGGGTCGGGTGATTCCACCCGGCCGCAAAATGCTTTAGCTGTGCGGCGATGCCCGCGACGCCAGCAACGCCCGATCCGGTCCCAAGACCGCTCGACCATCTCGCGCTGATGGGCGCGCGCGAAGCCTTGGCCCTCGTCGACAAGATGGGGGCAATCGACCACGGCACGCTCGACCGCATGGTGGGCGCGCTGGCCGCCGGCCTGAGTGCGCGGGGTCTGCTACGCGGTGATCGCGTCGCGAGCTGGCTCCCCAAGCAACGGCTGGCTTGCCTGCTGCCGCTCGCGGCGGCGCGCGCAGGGCTGGTGCATGTGCCGGTGAATCCGCTCCTCAAGCACCCGCAGGTCGCGCATATCCTGGCCGATAGCGGCGCCCGGCTGCTGATCGCCGGGCGCGGACGCGCCGAGACTCTCGAGGCCGGCGACCGTCCGGCCGGCTGCGAGCTGCTGATCGACGAGGAGGCGGGCGCCGCGTTACTGGAAGGCGAGACCGCGTTGCCGCCGTCCGACGCCGATCCGCAGGAGCTGGCGGCGATCCTCTACACTTCCGGCTCCACCGGATTGCCCAAGGGCGTGATGCTGAGCCATGCCAATCTCTGGCTCGGTGCGGTCAGCGTCGCGCATTATCTGGGGCTCGGGCCCGACGACCGGACCCTGGCGCTGCTGCCGTTGAGCTTCGACTATGGTCAGAACCAGCTGCTGTCGACCTGGGCGGCGGGCGGCTGCGTCCATCCGCTCGATTATCTGACCCCGCGTGACGTGGTGCGCGCCGTGGCGAAACACCGCATCACCACGCTGGCTGGGGTTCCGCCGCTGTGGATCCAGCTCGCCGAAAGCGACTGGCCGCCAGAAAGCGTCGCGCCGCTGCGCCGGCTCACCAACACCGGGGGGCGGATGAGCGTGCCGCTGGTCCGGCGGCTGCGGGTGCTGTTTCCCGAAGCGCGCATTTTCTCGATGTACGGCCTGACCGAGGCGTTCCGTTCCACCTTCCTCGATCCCGCGCTGATCGACGAGCATCCCGACTCGATCGGTCGGGCTATCCCCTTTGCCGAGATATTGGTCGTCGGGCCCGACGGCGCGATCACCGCCGACGGACAGCCCGGCGAGCTCGTCCATGCCGGGCCGCTCGTTGCGCAGGGTTATTGGCGGGATGCGGAACGGACCGCCCAGCGCTTCAGGCCGGCGCCCCCGGCCTCGATGCAGGGCGGGGTCGCCATATGGTCGGGCGACACCGTGGTGCGCGACGCGCAAGGTTTGCTCCGCTTCGTCGGGCGCGACGACGAGATGATAAAGAGCTCGGGCAACCGGATCAGCCCCACCGAGATCGAGGAGGCGGCGGTGGCGAGCGGGGCGGCGGCCGAAGCGGTCGCGCTGGGCCTGCCCGACGAACGCCTCGGGCAGGCGATCCTGCTCTACGCCCGGCCGGCGGGCGACGAGGCGGACCGGCGGCTGGCCGACTGGTTCAAGCGGAACCTGCCGGGGTTCATGCAGCCCGCCCAGGTGATCTGGCGTTCGGATCTGCCGCGCAATGCGAATGGCAAGCTCGACCGCGCCGCGCTGAAGGCCGAGGCGATGGCCGCGCGCAGCGAGGTGCCGGCATGAAGCCCAGCGGACCGATTCCGCCCGATTTCGGGTGGCGCGACGGCGCGTTGATGATCGGCGACCGCAGCGCCGACGAATGGATAGCCATCGCCGGCGAAACGCCGCTATTCGTCTACGACGCCGCCATCGTCCGCAATCGCATCGCGCGTTTTCGCGCCGCTTTTCCGGGCGTCTCGCTCCATTATGCGGTGAAGGCCAATCCGCACCCGGCGTTGGTCCGCGCGATCGCCGCGCTGGTCGACGGCATCGATGTGGCTTCGGAAGGAGAGGCGCGTCTCTCCCTCGATGCGGGGATGGACGCAGGACGGATCTCCTTCGCCGGACCGGGCAAGCGCGATTGCGAGCTGGCCATGGCGATCGAGTCCGGAATCACGTTGAATCTCGAATCCGCCAACGAGGCCGAACGCGCCCTGGCCATCGGCCGCGGCATCGGGCGCACCCCGCGGCTCGCGGTCAGGATCAATCCCGACTTCGAGCTGAAGGGCTCGGGGATGAAGATGGGAGGCGGCGCCAAACCGTTCGGCATCGACGCGGATCGGGCGGCGGCGGTCGTGCGCCGCATCGCCGAAGGCGGCGGCGAATATCGCGGGTTGCACATCTTCGCCGGTTCGCAGGCGCTCGATCCCCAGGCGCTGATCGAAGCCCAGGCTTCCACCCTGGCGCTCGCCGCGCGGGTCAGCCATGAGGCCGGGGTCGCACCGCCGCACGTCAATCTGGGCGGCGGCTTCGGGATCCCGCATTTCGCCAACGACGTCGCGCTCGACGAGCGCCGGGTGGGTCGGGCGCTGGCGGCGGCGCTTGCCGCCCGGGATCCCATCCTTGCCGATGCGGAGTTTACAATTGAACTGGGGCGCTGGCTGGTAGGGGAGGCCGGGGTCTATCTGACGCGGATCGTCGATCGGAAGACCAGCCATGGCGAGACCTTCCTCGTCGTCGACGGGGGGCTTCATCATCAGCTTGCCGCGAGCGGGAATTTCGGCACGGTCGTGCGCCGTAACTATCCGATTTCTTTGACGAATATGAAGTATTCCGCTACGGTCGAAGATGTGTCGGTGGTGGGGTGCCTCTGTACCCCGATCGATCGGCTCGGGGACCATGTCGGCCTGCCCGGAGCGGAGGTGGGGAATGTCGTCGCGATGTTCATCGCGGGCGCCTATGGCGCGACTGCCAGCCCCCAATCCTTCCTCGGTCATCCGCCGCCGCGAGAAATAACCATAGACGGGGCCGGCATCCTGTGATTCTAAGCATCTGTTCATGGTCGATGGAGCATTAGGCGGGTTTGGATTGTTACGGGCTCGGGGAAGCTCGTTTTCGGATGCGGATCCTGGAGGTGTGCGGATGGCCGTTGGTGCGCTGAGAAGGCTTGGGATGGTCGTGGCGGCGGCCGTGCTGCTAGCCGGCCCCCCGGCGCATGCCAAGGACAGGGAGCTGCCCACCGCGCCTCTCGTGCCCGACACCGGCGCACCGGGTGAGAATTACACCATCGGTCCGCTGGACTCGCTGACCGTGTTCGTGTGGCGGAATCCCGAATTGGGCGCTTCGGTTTCGGTGCGGCCGGACGGCCGGATCACGCTGCCGCTCATCAGCGACATGGTCGCTGTCGGCAAGACGCCGGCCAAGCTGTCAGACGACATCCGCGATGCGCTGTCGACCTACATCACCGATCCGATCGTCTCCGTGATCGTCAACAATTTCTCGGGTACCTTCGCCCAGCAGATCCGCATCGTCGGCGCGGCGGAGAAGCCTTCGACCGTATCCTATCGCTCGGACATGACGCTGCTGGACGTGATGATCGCGGTTGGCGGCCTGTCCGAATTCGCCGCGGGGAACCGCGCCAAACTCATTCGCTACGATCCCGTCACCAGGAAGCAGCAGGAGTTCCGCCTGCGGATCGACAGCCTGCTCAAGCGCGGCGACATCAAGGCCAACGTCAAGATGCAGCCGGGCGATGTCATCATCATCCCCGAAAGCATCTTCTGATCTGATCGGGGCTGCGGGGGCAGGCGAGGTAGATGGAAGCGATCTACACCGAGATACGCATAGCGCTTTATGCCATCTGGCGGATGCGCTGGCTGGCGCTCGCCATCGCGTGGGGCTTCTGCCTGGTCGGCTGGGTCATGGTGATGCGGGTGCCCGCCGCGTTCGAGAGCAGCGCCCGGCTCCAAGTCCAGGTCAAGGCGCTGTTCGCGGACAATTCGAGCAACGACATCCAGAAGAGCATCGATCGGGTCCGCCAGTCGCTGACGTCCACGGAAACGCTCAAGCGGGTTGTCCGCACCGTCTCCAATGGCGAGCGACCGCTGACGTCCTATGAATCGCTGTCGCTGATCGGAGCGTTGCGCAGCGGCATTTCGATCACCGCACAGGGCGACGATCTCCTCGACATCAGGACGCGGATCAGCCTGAAGGGCATGTCCGAGAAACAGACGGCTTTCATCGCGCGCAACGTCACCCAGAAGTTGATCGACATCTTCATTCAGGAGAATGTGCTGGGCAGCAAGGCGAACAACGCCGAGACGCTGAGCTTCCTCGACCAGGAACTGGCGCGGCGCGCCAAGGAACTGGCCGACGTCGACCGGCAGCGCGCGCAGATCGCGCAGAGCACGCTGGGCTCGCTGCCCGGCTCGGGTTCGCTGGAAAACCGCATGGATTCGGCCCGCAACGAAATGATGAACCTGGAATCGGGGCTGATGCAGGCGCGTAGCTCGCTCGCTGCCATGAACGGCCAGCTCGCCGCCACTCCAGCACAGATTCCGGCAGGTTCGGTGGGGGGCATCGACACGATCGACCAGCGCATCAGCCAGCTCGAGGGCCAGCTGTCGGAAGCGATCTCGCGGGGCTGGACCGAGAAGCATCCCGACGTCATCGCGATCCGCGCGCAGCTGCGCCAGTTGCGCGCTGAGAAGGCGAAGGGCGGCGCGCGGAACGTACCCATGGTCCCCAATCCGGTTTATGTCTCGCTCAAGTCGATGCAGGCTGAGCGTGAGGGCAATCTGGCGGCGCTGCAGGCGCGGCACGATCAGCTTCAGTCCGCGGTGACCCTGATCGCGCAGCGCCAGTTGACCGCCCCGGCCGCGCAGATCGACCAGGCGCGGCTCGATCGGGACTATGACGTGCTCAGGGATCAGTACAACAAGCTGCTCACCCAGCGTGAAGGCGCCAAGCTGCGGTCCGATGCGACGGGCAAGACGGACGGCGTACAGTTTCGCGTCATCGATCAGCCGTCGCTCCCACACCAGCCGGCCGCCCCCAACCGGACGATGCTGCTCACCGTGGTGCTGATCGCGGGAGCGGTGGTCGGCGCCGGCGTTGCCTTTGCGAAGAGCCAGCTTTCCAACGTCTACACGACCACGCAGCAGCTCGCGAAAGCGAGCGGCCTGCCGGTCCTCGGTTCGATCTCCGAAGTCATAACCGTCGAAACCCGTGCGATCCGCCGCAAGCAGATGATGTGGTTCAGCTCCGCTGCGGCCGGTTTGCCCGGCATGTTCATGCTGCTGATGTTGATCGAATTCGTCAAACGCATCATGGTATCCTGATCGCATGGACGAGCAGGACGATAGCGGCAAAGCGCCCCCCAAGAAGCGCCGGCGGCGCGGGTCGCTGATCGAGCGCGCCGGTTCGGTCTATGATTTCGAAGCGGTGCTGCGCGCTCGTGTAGTGATGCCGGACGGCAACGGCGCCGCCGGCCAAGTCATCGATGTTCCGCTGACCCAGATCGATCAGCCGACGCTGACCCCCCAGCCAGCGCCGACCCCGCAGCCGACGCTGTCACCGCCGCTCCCGTTTAAATCAATCGACACCGCGATGGGCGTGACGACGGTCGAGGCGGCCCCGGGCGGCCCGGCCGCGTTGCCCGGCTCGGCCGGCGGCGGCGCGTCGCCACCCGCGCTGCCGGCCTCCGCCAAGGAGGGCGAGCCGGCAGCCCTTCCGGCACCGGCGATCGCCTATCGCACCGCAAAGGTGAACCGGGCCGACCTGATCGACCAAGGCTTCGTGATGCCTGATGCGGCGATCACGGCGCTGGCCGAGGAATTCCGCATCGTGAAGCGGACATTGCTGCTCAACGCGATCGGGCCGACCGCTTTGCCCAATGGCCGGCGCATCCTGATCTGCTCGGCGCAGGCCAATGAGGGCAAGACGTTCTGCGCGGTGAATCTCGCGCTCTCGATGGCCAATGAACGCGACATCGAGGTGCTGCTGATCGACGGCGATTTCGCCAAGCCCACCGTGCTTTCCACCTTGGGCATCGAGGGGCCCGTCGGCCTGATGGACGCGCTGGGCGATCCCGACATCGACGTCGAGACGCTCATCATCAAGACCGATGTCGGCAATCTCTCGGTGCTGCCCTCGGGAAAATATACCAATGAAGCGACCGAACTGATCGCCGCCGATCGCACCAGGGTCATCATCGAGCGACTGTCGGCGAAGCCCAATCGCATCATCCTGTTCGACAGCCCACCCGCGCTGGCCGCATCGCCAGCATCGGTGCTCGCCTATCATGTCGGTCAGGTGCTGCTGGTGGTGCGGGCCGACAAGACCGCCGAAGCCGAACTGCGCGATGCGGTGCTGCTGCTGGGCGGCTGCGAGGAAATCCAGCTGCTGCTCAACGGCGCACGTTTCGCGCCCAATGCCCGCCGCTTCGGCAGCTATTACGGATATGAAGCCCCCCGATGAGCAGGGCGACATCGCGAATCCTGATGGGTCTCTTCGCCGGAGGAGCGGCCTGTGGCGCCGCGCACGCGGATCGTCCGAAATTCGGCGCGTTCATGGATCTGCAGCAGGTCGCGACGACCGCGCTCAGCGGAGAGGGCGTCGACGATGTCACCTATACCGAAGTGTCGGGCAGCGTAGCCGCCGAAATTTCCAATCGCCGGATCGTGGCGTCGGGCACGTATCGACTGTCCTATCGCATCCCCGAATATGGAGACAGCGACAAGAATTTCACGCAAGACGGCGTGATGCGGCTGCAGGCGAAGGTCATCGACGAATGGCTGTCCGTCGATGCGGGGGCGATCGCCACGCGCAGCCGCGTCGATCCGAGCGGCGCCGCGCCGACCACCAATGTCGGAAACCCGAAGAACCTGACCCAGACCTATTCGTTTTTCTTCCAGCCGGCCCTGGCTCATCGGATCGGCGATCTGTCGCTGCAATCGAACTATCGCTACGCCTATACCGAGAACAACAACAGCCAGATCGATACCGGCTCGACCGGGCCGCTCACCGATCGGTTCGACAGCTCGGTTGTGCAGGAAGCGTCGCTGGCGCTGGGCATGGCGCAAAGCGCGCTGCCGTTCGACTGGAAGCTGAGCGCCGAATATCGCCATGAAAACACCACCAGCCTCGCGCAGCATTTCCGGGCGTTCAGCACGAGCGGCGAGGTGAAGCTGCCGCTTGGCATGTCGCGGGTCGCGCTCGTCGCGAGCGGTGGCTACGAACAGACGAAGACGTCGCAACGCAAGGCGCTGCTGGATCCTGTCACCCAGCTTCCGGTCCTGGGCAAAGGCGGGAAGTTCGTCGTCGACCCTGCAAGCCCCCGGATAATGACCTATGACATGTCCGGCCTGATCGGCGATGCCGGCATCATCTGGCGGCCCAGCCAGAGAACCCGGCTCGAGGCACGGGCCGGCTACCGTTATGGCGGGCTTTCGTTGACCGGGTTGCTCGAGATGCGGCCCGACCCGCGGACCGGCCTGACAGTGATCGTCACCGATCGGATCGGCACCTTCGGCCAGGGCGTATCGGGCGGCCTCGCTTCGAGCGGCCCTGACATCAATCTTGGACGGACCGCCGATCCGACGAACTCCTATCAGAATTGCCTGTTCGGCAGGGCCACGGGAACCGGGCAGTGCATCGCCGGTTCATTGGGCCAGGCATCGGCCAACAGCTACCGGGAGCGCGCCGTCAATCTGATCTTCAGCCGCCAGTTCCGCCACTGGGACGTCGCGAGCACGCTCGGCTATTCCCGGCGCACCTATATTGACGATCCAACATCGCCTGTTTCCCTCGAGGGGGTGGTGGATCAGAGCTTCTTCAGCAGCCTGTCGTTGGGCCGCGGACTCACCCGTACGTCGCGCGTTTCCTTTTCTTTTTCGGGCAACTACTTTATGAATGGACAGGTTGGCGCGTCCGATGTGATGTCAGGTTCGTTCACCACCAGTTACAATCGATCGTTCGGTCGCGGAATTCAGTTGCAGGCGTCCATGGCTGTCGATGGCACCAAGCAGGAGAGTATGACCGCCGATGTGTCCGGACGCGCCCAGCTTGGCCTGCAGTACAAGTTCTGAAATGGCATGCGGTGTCGTATCCGGGCGGGAGGGTCGCCTTGGACCATGATCCCTATGGCCTGAGTGATCGGCCGTTCCAGCTGACGCCGGATCCGCGCTTCTATTATGAGAGCGCCACGCATCGCAAGGCGATGACCTATCTCGGCTACGGCCTTGCCCAGGGCGAAGGCTTCATCGTGGTGACCGGCGAGGTCGGCACCGGCAAGACGATGCTCGTCGGCCGGCTGATGGCGACGATCGACCGCTCGCGGCTGACCGCGATCAACCTGGTGTCGACCCAGCTTGAGGGCGAGGACATTCTTCGCATCGTCGCGCTGGCGCTGGGCGTAGCCACCGACGTCGCCGCCAAGGGCCAGCTGCTGGCGCGGATCGAGCGCTTCCTGCACGAACAGGCGCGCGGCGGCAAACGTACGCTGCTGATCGTCGACGAAGCGCAGAATTTGCCGATTTCCGCGCTGGAAGAGCTGCGCATGCTCTCCAACTTCCAATATGGCGGGCAGGCGCTGTTGCAAATATTCCTGCTTGGCCAGCCCGAGTTCCGCGATGCGCTGGCCCAGCCGCGCTTCGAGCAATTGCGCCAGCGCGTGATCGCAACCCATCATCTGACCGCGATGGGCCCCGACGAGGTCGCCCCCTATATCATGCACCGGCTGGCCTGCGCGGGCTGGAAGGGGACGCCGCGCTTTACCGGCGATGCCTATGCCGCCTTCCATCGCCTTTCCGGCGGCATCCCGCGACGGCTCAACATGCTGGCCGGGCGCGTCATGCTGCAAGGCGCGATCGAGCGCCTGATCGATATCGACGGCGAAGTGGTCGAGGACGTCGCCGCCGATCTGGCGAGCGAGAGCATCATGCCGGCCGAAGGCCCGCAGCCGCGCGCCCAGGCGATGCCGCCGGCCTGGCAGGGCCTGGACGCCGCAGCGCCGCCGCCGGCCGCCGATCCCGCGCCGGAGACGCGGCCTCCGCCGCAGGCTCAGTCGACCCCGCCGGGTCTGCCCTCCTATGACAGCTATGCTCCCCCGGACGAGGAACTCGCGCCGCCGCCGCTGAGCAGTTGGGCGGCCGAACCCGAGGATCCCTTTGCGGGCTTCGCCAGCGGGATTCCCGCCCCCGCCATCCAGCAGCCGCCCCGCTATGACGGCCATGTGCCGCCCGAGGCCGCGTCGCAGACACCTTCGATCACCATGCCCTCGATGGCCGAGCCTCCCCCCGCGGCGGCTCCTCGGCCCATTGCCGCCGTCGATCCCCAGCCGCCGCTGCCGCCTTCCTTTTACGAGCAGCCGTCGGAGCCGCCGGCGCAGGCGCGTTTCGAACCGCCGGCCTATGAACCGGTCGCGCCGCCTCCCCCGGTCTTTCAGGCGCCCGAGCTGCCTGTGCCGCAGCAGCCCGCCATCGCGCCGCAGCCTGTGGCCGATCCGTCGCCACCCGCGCCGGCGCCCGGCGGGGTGGAGGCCGATCTGGCCGCGCGCAATGCCGAACTGGAAGCACGGCTGGCGGAGCAGGAAGAGATGCTGCGCCGTACCCTGTCGTTGCTCGCCGAGCTGGTCGAAAACGATCCTCCGCCCCCTAACCCGCAGGGTGGCAGCAGCGGCAACCAGGATGCGGCCTGACCAGGCGATGGTCGTCAATGGCCTGTCCGTCGACATCGAGGACTGGTTTCAGGTCGGCGCGTTCGAGCGCACGATCCGCCGCGAGCACTGGGACAATCTCACCCACCGGGTGGAACGCAACAGCGATGCGGTGATCGAGCTGTTCGGGCGGTTGGGGGCGAAGGCAACCTTCTTCACACTGGGCTGGGTGGCAGAGCGTTATCCAGCGCTGATCCGTCGGATCGTCGATGCCGGCCATGAACTGGCCAGCCATGGCTGGGATCATGCGCGTGTGTTCACGATGACGCCCGAGCAGTTTCGCGAGGATCTCCGTCGAACGCGCCGCGTGCTGGAAGATCTGGGCGGACAGAAGGTGCGCGGCTATCGCGCGCCAAGCTTCTCGATCGACAAGCGCACCCCCTGGGCGCATGAAATCCTCGCCGAGCAAGGCTATGCTTATTCGTCGAGCGTGGCGCCCGTC
>Ga0068857_100005183_pt1 | contig 11087 bp, 14 predicted proteins | sample KBSCornC72_FD_66591 | JGI IMG/M metagenome (GOLD analysis project Ga0068857, IMG submission 66591) | Corn rhizosphere microbial communities from Kellogg Biological Station, Michigan, USA - KBS Corn C7-2 | ecosystem: Host-associated > Plants > Roots > Rhizosphere > Soil ...
GCGCAGCTCCTCTGGCTCGATCAGGACATGGAACAGGGCTCGGTCGGCCGGCTGGAGGAGCGCGGCGGCCGCCTCCGCTTCGTCGAAGACCGCGGCGGCTGGCTCACCATGTGGCGCCGGCCGCGTGACGGACATCAGTATGTGATCGGCGCCGATAGCTCCATGGGCCTGGAAGCCAGTGGCACGGCGGGCAGTCACTCCAGGTCTGCCGCCGAGGTGCTCGACATGGAGAGCCTCGAGCAAGTCGCCGAGTACGACGCGTCCAGTGCGCCGCACGTCTTCGCCAGACACCTCGCCATGCTGGGCCGCTTCTACAAAGAGGCGCTGCTCTGTCCCGAGGTGCAAAGTAGCGGCGGCGGCGGCGGCCGCGAGCTGCTCGTCTACCTCCGCGAGACGCACAACTACTTCCACCTGCACATCTGGAAGCAGCCCGATAGGATCAGGCAGATCCAGGGCAACCTCTACGGCTACGAAACGAACGCGCGCACGCGGCCACGGATGATCGCCCGCTTGCGCGAGCACATGATGGAGCGCAGCTGTACACTGCACTCCCGGGCGCTCCTGTCGCAGATCCGCAACTTTGGCGAGAACGACTCCGGACGCCTGGAAGCCCTCGCCGGGCATGACGATTTATTATTTGCATTAATGCTGGCCATGATTAGCCGCAGCGAAAATTATGTGGCGCTCACCCTGCCCGGCACGCAGAAGGACCCGGTGTATGGCGACGTGCGGCTCACGCAGCTCGGGCTGGCAAACTGGCCGGATGTCGACGATCTCTACGCGCGGCATCAAGAGATTCTCGCCGCCGAGCAGATGAAGACCCAGGCGGTGGACTTCCTCCGGGCTTGACGGGTGCACGGCACAGCGTCTACCCTCTAGGGGCAGGCGCCAGATGAGGAGAGATCCCCGTTGCTGCCCCGCGCCGTCCAGTCAGCGATACCCGGATGGAGACAGCGCCGCCCTCATGAGTTCGCCGTAAGAAGGAACCGCGATGACCTGCTGGGAGGGACATATGCCATACATGAACGAGGACCAACTGCGCCAGGCCACGCGGGCCTACTTCCGGGCCGCGATGGACCGCGCCTGGCAGGAGGCCTGGAGGACGCCGCTCAATCACGGAACGACCAGCCAGGCGACTGGCCCGGCATGGGCGGCGACCGAGCCAACTGAGCCCCCCGCCTCGAAGGAGTCCAGGCGGACGTCGCTGCCCAGGGCGAGCGCCAGCGACAAGGCTGGCGCGATTGACGTGGCATTTGTGCGGGTGCGCTGATTTCCTGGAGCTCCCCGCTTCCACAGAGCGCTGAAACGGACGGGAGCGCCGAGGGCGCGTGCAGCGCTGGAGCGCAAGAGCCGTCCGAACTCTCAGAGCGCCGGCTTGGTGCAGCCCCCCGGATGGATTGAGGGCTCATGGTCCAGGAGCCCCCCGAAGAGGAAGAGGCGCCGAGGTCGTGGAGATACCCATGAGAACGGAGCCCCGCATACGCAGAGCTCCCCAAGGAGCAGGAGTATGGCCACAGTCGTTTGCCCGGCCTGTCAGGAACACCAGCGGGGACGCGTCGAGATGACGCCCACCGGCGAAACGCCGACCGCCTGGCTGTTCAGATGTCGCGTGTGCGATGGACGCCGCGCGGTCACGAAGAACCACATCGGTGGCACCCTCGGTGCAGGAGATAGACGCGATGACGGTAGTAAGAACGCCATCGGGCGCGGCTTTGGCGGCGGCCCGCGCTACCGACCCGTTACCTAGAGACGCGAAGACCGGACGCCTGCTCCCGCGCGGGTCCGCCGCTCTGGAGCCTCCCGTGATTGCAGAGACCGAGGAACAGGATCCCTCCGATGAGGCAGCAGTCGCACTCCTCGCGCTCCCCGAACCATCAGAGCTGCTGGCGCCCGGCCACCCCGAGCTCCCCGTTGAAGAAGAGGCCGATCAGGAAGAGCTCACCGAGCTGGAACAGCGCGCGCTGGGGCAGCAACGGGCCGCCCTGGTACGCGTCAAGGCCCTCCTCGAGGAGGCCTTGCGCTTAGGCGTTGACTATAAGCTCATCGAGAAACATCCGGACGGCACGCTGGTGCTGGCCGGCCAAAGCCACACCAACCGGCGCGAGTCCTCCGACTGTGCCTGCCCCGCGTGCTTTCCCTGGGCGCAGCAGCACTGGTGGTGTGTGGTCTGTAGCAGTGGCCCGCATGACTGGCAGATGGTCAAACCGCAATATGAGCGGCAGACACTCAAACCAGGCGGGATTGAGGGAGCGCGGCAAGCGGCCTGTAGCGCGCAGTGCGCCCGCGACTTCCTGAGTAGTTTGGGGCGGCAACCGTCTGGCGCGCCCATCGGCCGCGGCATCGATCCGACGCTCGGGCTGCCAGGATAGAGGCGCTCCCCGCCTCTCTTACGCACTTGCCGCGCAAAGCGTGCGCCGCTACGCTGGAGCTCCCCGAAGAAATTGCGCGCCGTGCTCACGCTCCGCTCCGGAACAGCGCCGTTACTACTGAGCCTCCCCGTCTTGGAGGAGCGTGCGCCGTTCAGTTAGAGCTCCCCGCAAGATAGGAGCGCGCGTCTCGCTCGCGCGCGCGCTTCTCACTTTTTTGTCGGACTGCCTGCAGTTTTGTCTTTGACACCCTCGTTCGTTCTCTTCCATACTCCTGCACAATGTATTCCTCACGAAACACCTTGGGTATGTCGAGGCCCTGGACCGCCGTGACACCATACCGCGTGGGTATGGCGCCACATTGGGTAAAGGTCCCAGGATGCACGGCAGCCCACTTTCTCTAGTCCAGCCAGGGTCTCCTAGAGACGCGTGTGCGCCGGTGGGCTGCCTGCATCCTGTGTGCAGGAGGGCCGCCAGTGGCTAAGACTCCCTTCGGCAAGTCCAAAGCGCCTCCGTTTGGGAAAGAGAAAGACACCGCCGAGACCGGCGAGGCCTCCGCCCCCGAGAGTAAGTTCCGGGCGGGCAAGCGTGGCGCTGCGTCCACGCGCAACCGTAAGACCAGCAGGCGCTAGGGATGGGGAAACGCTTAGGGCATGTAGAATTCCCGCTTCTTGGGACGGCTCGAGTTGCAGACGAGATGCACCAGTCGCACGTTTGCCGGGAGATTCTCGCCACCAAGGCTACGCGGAATGATGTGATCCAGGGACATCGTATCCCAGGTCAAACGCTTCGCACACTCGCCACAGTCCCACCCGTCACGCTCAAGCAACAGGATGAACAGCAGCTCTCGATACGCCTTACGCGTGTCATAGCGCCCTCCTGTTCTGAGGGTACGAGGACGGAGACCCAGCGCAACCTCTTCACGGTATTTCTTCAGCCAGGCACCAGCCTTCTCTTTGGTACGAGCACGGAATTCTGGGTCAGTGACATAGCGTGTGCGGCGAGAGATTTGCTGACGCATCAGGCTCGCCTGGTAGCGCTCTTCTTTGAGCACTTGCTGTTCGGGAGTCGTAAAGCGGGCGTAGTAGCAGGGACCAGAGCAGTACTTGCGATCATCCGTTCCTTGAAAAGACGTACCACAGACGGGACAGGTGATGGTGTCCATCGCAACCTCCGAGTGAGTTGCTCCGAGTATGGGGATGCGCGGCAACCTGCTCGGAAACAGGCTTTTCGGGCTGCAGACCCTAGCCGCACACGACTTCCCATTCTAGCACGGACAGGGATGGGGGTCTATGGCTGAGACGACTATCAGGAAAAAAGGGCGGAAGCCAGTTACGTTCTCTGAGGGTGGTTTGCATAGGTCTACGAATACACCTGCAGGGGAGAAGATTCCGGAGTCCAAGGTGCGAGCAGCAGCGGCTGGGCGCTATGGGCCAAAAGCAAAGAAACAGGCAACGTTCGCACAAGGCATGCTGCGCAAGGGGCGGAGGACTGCCGCCCGCAACCGGAGGCGCCGCTAATGGCCGAGCCCGACTGGAGAGCCCTCTACGCGCAGCTCATGGACGCCGTAGGCACGTCTGGCGGCCAGTACGAGGGGGCGCCGTACAGCTCGAAGGATCCGCAGCGGCCACGCATGATGGAAGGCCAGGTGGATCCGGACGTCGGCTGGCTCGATCCGGTGGACCTGCTGGCCGGGACGCTTGGCGGTGGACTGCAGCATGCCCTCACGCCGGCCTATCGTCGCAGTGTACCGAGTTCCATGGTGCGTCTCTATCGTGGGGAGACGACGAAGCCACCTGCCGCCAGGCCTGAGTGGATCACCCAGGCGCCAGCGTATCAGGAGATGCGGCAAGCCGCTGGGCGCTGGTGGACCAATGAACCAGGCATTGCGGATTGGTATGTCCGTGAGTCGTTGCCGGATGCCCGCCTGGTCTGGCAAGACGTGCCCACAGCGATCGCGCGCCAGAGTCACCTTCCCCAGCAAGCAACGAAGGTGCAGCAATTTTCCCTCGACCCGCAGCATGAATGGTTCTTACCCCCGGCCTACGCGGGGAAAGGCCGCCCCATGCCGACTGGCCCCGGCGCACAACGCCGTCGCCCGCAGCCCGCAGCGTCCCTTGATCGGACCATTGCGACATTGCAAGCCTTGCTGGCGCGCCTCCAGGGTGGAGGAACGCCGTAATGGCCGAGACCAATGGCACCCTCATCGCCCACCCACGGACCAACGAGCAGGGGCAACGGCCTGGGGAACAGATCATCTGTAATTGGGTCTCCGGGCTCCTCACCGACGCCAAGCAGGCCCGCAATCGCCTCCTCAAAGACAGTGACTGGTCCGAGTGGCTCCAGACCTATTGGGGCACCTACTGGCCCGAGTCGCTCCCCAGCTACAAAGCCCCCATCAACATCAACGAAACGAAGCTCCTCATCTTGAACGAGCTCTCCGACCTCACCGACTCGGCCCCCCAGATCTACGTCACCGGCGATCCCAAAACCGGCGCCCGCGATGCCGGGGTGGAAAAAGCCATGCAAGCCTACTGGCGCGCGGCGTTTGTCGACATGACGCTGCTCGAGGCCTACGCCGACGCGGCGATCTGGCCGTGCGGCTTCTTGGAAGTGGTCTGGCAGCCGTGGCGCTTGCAAGGCCAGGGCGAGATTGTCATTCGCGCCCGGCACCCGCAGAGCGTCTATCCCGATCCCCGCGCCACGTCCGATGAGGACTGGCGCTACGTCATCTGGGAAGACGTCATGGATGTCGTCGAGGTGCGCCAGCAGTGGCCCGATACCGGCCGGCGCGTGCTCCCGGATGCTGCCACGCATGGCAGCACGCAGCACGGCCTCTCCGGGGGCGATCCGTTCGGCGTGACGCGCGGCGAGGGGCTCACCTCGCCGCTCTATCCCTACGGCGGCCCGGTCCCCACAGGCGGCGCCGAGACCGGGGTGCGGGTCTATACCTGCTACACCCGAGACTTGCAGCTCGAGCACAAGGTCGAAGAGTACGAGGACCTCGACGGCACAAAGAAGTTGCGCCAGGTGGCGCGCTACAAGTACCCCCAGGGCCGCTTGATTCAGTGTACGCAGTCCGTCGTGCTCTATGACGACATTAGCCCCTATTGGGGGGAGTCGTTTCCCCTCATTCAAGTCAAGCTGCAACCGAGCATTCACGGCTTCTGGCCACGCCAGAGCCTGGTCTCTGAAGTGCAGGAGCTGCAGCGGGGCAGTGACAAGAACGAGTCGCTGGTGCTGGAAAACGCCCTCCGTATGAACAAGGGCATCTGGCTCGCTGATAGTTCAAGCGGCATTAATCCTAAGACATTCGCTGACGTGCCGGGCCAGGTAGTGCTGAAGCGCCAGGGGACAGAAGTGCGCGCACTCTATCCGCAGCCCATGCCACCGGAAATGATCACCCACGGCGAGCGGCTACGCGCCAAGATGCGCGAGGTGCTGGGGTTTCAACCCTCCCGCCAGGGCCAGCAGGGGCAGGGCAACGTCAGTGCCGAGCTCACCGAGACGGAGATTTCCCAGAGCATGGGCCTGACACGCTTGCGCTCACGCCTGCTGCTGCGCTCAGTGACACGCCTGGTGCAAATGCTGTTCTCGCGCATGGCGCAGTTTTACACCACCGAGCGGTTCCTGCCGTTCGTCGAGGACGAAGTGTGGAAGCCGATCACCTGGACGCCGCTGATGGAGTGGGAACGGTACGCCGTGCATGTGGACCCGAACTCGTTTCAAGTCCAATCAAAAACAATGTTAAAGAGACTCTATCTTGCTTTAGCGAAGATGAACCGAGTGCCCAACGAAGACTTGCTACGGATGCTGGAAATCCCCGGCTACAAGGAGATCGCGCAGCGTCAGCAGCAAGAGATGGCGCTGGCAGCGGCGGCCAAGGGGAAGAGCCAGGGAGGGAGAAGGTGAGTGACCTGCCTACTTTAATCGCCGCCTTGCTCGACACCGGCCTGCCCTCGGGGAGCTCGGTGACACTGCGGGTGTGCATTGGCGACCGCAGCCAGCCGTGTGCCCAGCCGGATCTCCGCAAGCCCATCGATCCTATGGCCATGCTGTCTGGCTTACTGCCGTTCCTGCAGGGCAGCACCGACGATGACGCAATTCCCCCACACGAGGAAGGAGGGATGGCCCATGAGCCAGGAGACCGGCATCAGCCAGATCAGTCACGACGGGGACAGTTTCCGGGTGCAGGGAGTCCACGAAGGCCGCAGGAGCGATTTCCGGGTGGCGACGGCGGACGTCCAGGCGCTCGAGAAAGCGGGGGGGAAGCAGGCCGTGATGGACTTCTTCCACCGTTCGCTCGGCGCGGCGCGGGAAGACCAACGCCATGAGGGTACGCCCTGAGTGGCTGCTGCTGGCGCTGTGCCTGGGCGGGTGCACCAGCCCGCTGATTGATCAGCTCAACGCCCGCCAGGTGGCAAGCTGTGTCTGGTGGCGTGGGCCCCTGGGCTATCAGCATGGCGTCACGGCAACTGGTGGCGTGGAGATGCAGACCTGCCTGGCGGTGCCCTGCCAGATGGTGCGCTAGGCCCAGGAAGGGAGGTGAGGAGGATGCGCGAAGACCGCTTCCGTCGTGATCGCCGGGTGCGTACACCCCGGGATACCGGCACGAAGAGTCGGAGTAAAGGCCGACGGTGATGACTCCCCATAGCTCAAGCTAGGGGCTTCTATGGCTTGCACAACGGTATCGAACCCAGGAGGTGCTTATGGCTGAAGCAGGACGTGGCAGCAGTGGCCGTGTGACGATCGCCTCGCCGCTCTATAGCGAGGGCGTGCACCACGCGGAAGTGACCAGTCCCATGTGGGGGAACGATCCGCCCGATCCGCTGGGCTATCTTCCCACGTCGCCGAGTGGCGGACTGCAGATCAAGAGCAGCGGCTCCGGCGATGACGTGAACGACTGGAAAGACACGAGCTTTGAGGGCGACGACGGCGACGGCGTCTAGGAGGTGAGCTATGGCAACCATGCCACGACCGCCCATGCCGCCCCCGCCAGGCCCAGGAGGGCCCGGGCCTCCAGGCCCCGGTGGACCGCCTGGGGGACCGCCTGGCGGCCCGATGGGCGGTCCACTCATGCAACAAGCCCTGGCTGGTCTGGCCGGGGGCATGCCAGGCGGCGATCCCGCCGCGGCGCTCCGTTCGCTCCAGGCAACGCCACCGCCCGACAACGTCGAAGTGGCGATTCGCAGAGCGCAGGACACCGTAGGGTACGCCATGAGTCAGATCCACCAGCGCAGCCCGGAGGTGGCCAAAGAGCTGGCCTCGGCGCTGATGAATCTCAAACAGGCCGCGCAGAAAATGCAAATGCTGCCCCGCGAAGAGGTGCCGCCACCGCCCGCGGGGTTGCCGATGGGTGGCATGATGATGGGCGGGCCCCCTCCAGGGCCCGCCCCAGGACCACCTGAGATGTAGTGGTAGTCCCATTGCCGCGTAGGGAGGGAGTCCCGGCCAGGATTGCCCCTCCCCCGCAGATGGAGCATAGCATGGCTGACGTAAGCTGGAACACCATTATCAGGAATCGTGAGGCCTATCCCGACGAGATGGTTATCGACGTGAACGGCGCCCCGATCGCCCTGGGTGATCTCCGCAATACCGCTATTCCTAAAGAAGATATGACAAGATTGACCCAGAACTGGAGTCAGCGCGACCAGGCGGCCCGGGCCCAGATCGATCAGTTGCAAGCCCAGCTTGCCCAGGCGCTCACGGCGGCAAATACCGATCACGCCGCCAACACCTACGAGGGCAGTTCGCCGTACCCGACGAATGGCGCTCCGTTGGTCGACTACGAGCGCGATCCGATCCTTGCCCCGATCTTCCAGGCCTCCAAGCTGGCCCTCGAGCGCGCCGCCAGGACCGAAGAAACCATCGCAAGACTCGAGCGCACCCTCGAGGGTATCGGCTCGCAGCTTGGGCAGTGGCCGGTCATGATGGCCTTAGACCAGATCAAACGGAACGACCCGTATAACGTGGACCCCCAGGCGCTGGTGCAGCACGCGCTGGCGTCGCGCCAGGGGCCACCCAATCTGAACGAATCCTACACCCTGCTGACGCGCGAGCAACGCGAGGCCGCCATCCGGGCCGACGCCGAGAAGGCCGCCTACGAGAAGGCCCGCATGGAGCTGGCGCGCGGCGCAGTGCCCTTTCAACCCTTCGGGCAACCCGCCACGATGCGCACGCCCGAGCCGGTCTACGCCAACCTCGACGAAGCCGAGGCCGCGGCCACGATGGATCCGGAAATGCTGGCGATCCTGATGGGCAGCGCGTAGCCCCCAGAAAGGAAGTAGAGCTATGGCAGAAGTCGGCAGCGCACTCTCGCAGCCGCCTATTACCCTGATCAATACGGCTGGGGCGCTTACACAGAAGCATTTTCAAAAGACCCTGGTGGACTCGGTGTTCAAGCCCAGTCCCTTCTTCTGGCGGCTCACGCGTCTGGGCCGCAAGTTCACGGGAGGCGCGCTGGTCTGGCCTCTGATCAACCAGGAAGAGCTGACTGGGGGGGCCTACTGGGGCGCCCAGCTCCTCTCCACCGATGTCACGGACTCCATCCAGCCAGCCGAATTGCAATGGCGCGCCTATCAGCAGCTCATTGCCATCCCGGTGCTCGATGCCGTGCTCAACCAGGGCATGCAGGCCGTCAGCAACCTGGTGCGCTCCAAAGAGGAAGTGGCCTTCGGCAGCTTGCTCCAGAAGCTGAATAGGGCGGTGCAGCGTATCGCGCCCCAGAACACCGCGATTGATCTCGACGGCGTGCCCCTGGCGCTCGCCGATACCGGCAGCTACGCCGGCGTCCCCATCCAGTCGAACGCCGTCACTGGCTTTGTCTGGCGCACCAACGGGGGCAACGGCGTCACCGTTGCGCCGGTCGGCGGCCTCACCCTCGCCAACGTCCAGACGGATTATGGCCGGGCCACCTTCGGCAACGAAGAGCCCACGCTGATCGTCACGACCCAGGCGGGCTACAACACCTATTGGGGCCTGCTCACCAACAACCAGCGCTTCATCGAGGACGAAGAAACCACGCGGGGCGGCTTCCGCAACCTGATGTTCAACCGCGCCGTGGTGCTGCACGACCAGTTCTGTCCGGCTGGCGAGGCGCAGATGTACACCGAGAAGTATGTGCGCCCCATCTTTCACCCGTTCGATCATTTTCGCATCGACCCGTTTATTCAGCCGACGAACCAGCGCGTCATCGTGTCGCATGTCTGGCTGACCATGCAAATGCAGTTCCTCAGCTTACGGCAACACGCGCGCATTACCGGGCTGACCAACGCCTAGAGGGGGTGCTTCATGGCGCAGACGCTGGGCCAGGCGGCCCGTCAGTATAGTCCGGAGTTCGATAAGATCCCGGTCGGCATGCCGAATGTGGGGGCGGCCCTGGCCAACGGCGAGTTTGAATTTGCCGATCTCACCACCGCCTCGCCGGTGGCGACCGGGGGCAACGGCGACTTTGGCTACGCCCGCAACTATTTCCGGGCCGTGGTCAATCTGAAAACGTTTGTCCCAGGCACCGCGGCCTCGGCATTCGCCATCCAGGTCGCCGATGACGCCGCCATGTCCGTCAACTTGCGGACGCTGGGCGTGCAGGTGATTCCCGCCGCAGCCGGGCAATACTGCCTTGTCCTGCAGGGGGTGTGTCCGGACGCTCCCAGACGGTACGCCGCGGTCCTGTTTATTCCGGGGGCTGGCGCCTCGGGGACCTGGGACGCCTTTCTCTCCAGTTGTCTCTAGGAGGACCCGATTATGGAGACCATACAAGTCACCTTCAGCGATGGGGGAGAGGGCCGCCTGGCGCAAGAACAGCCAGGCGGCCCCGTCGTCTGTGAAACGGCGGACGGCAGCGTGCAGACGGCGGAGGAAGCCGGTACGCTGTACCTCCTGCAAGTCATGGGCGATCCGGAGCCGCCGCAGATCCAGGGCGCCAGGGACGCAGGGTATGTGATCGAGGTGCAGTACGGCGCCGCGCTGGTACTGCCACCGCCTCCAGAACCCCCGCCACTCAGGCAGACGGAGGAGGGCGGGGCGGATCTGCGCTCCACGCCCGAACCCGAACGGAGCCCTGGCTGGGATAGTTAGGCCAAGGAGCATGGTGCATGCCACCCCTCTACAGTCATTTGTACCGCGTGGTGCAAGATGTGCAAGGCAATATCGTGACCGAGGTGCTGGGCACGATTACCCTGGCCGAGACCGGGGCGCTGGCCGTGCTCTACGCCGATGCCGAGGGACTCTTCCCGCTCCCCAACCCGCTCGTCAACAATAGTCAGTATGGCTCCTTCAGTGTCTACCTGGACGCTGGCACGTACAATATGAGCTTCGTCAAAGCCAGCTACGTCTTTGAGGATCTCAAAGACATGATCATTGCCGAAGCCTCGGGCGGCGTGGCCTCGCTGGTGGGCACGCCGAACCAGGTGCTGGTCTCCACCAGTACCGGCGACGTGGTCCTCTCGACGCCACAGAACACGGACCCGGATGCCACGCTGCAGTTCGCGCATCTGGGCATTGGCACGCCAGGAGAAGCTGGGTACGGCCTGGCGGTACAGACGGTCAGTCGCTTTGGCGCCCAGCTCACCACGGTGGGGATTACCGCACAGGGCGTGGTCAGTGCCTACTCACACCTGATGAGCGACCGCGCCGGCGATGACCTCGTCGCCTTTCATACCGACCTCATGGCGGCCGGAGGGGCCAATCGCTGGGCGCTCTGGGCGGGAGGCACCGCGCCCG
>Ga0068857_100005186_pt1 | contig 11084 bp, 10 predicted proteins | sample KBSCornC72_FD_66591 | JGI IMG/M metagenome (GOLD analysis project Ga0068857, IMG submission 66591) | Corn rhizosphere microbial communities from Kellogg Biological Station, Michigan, USA - KBS Corn C7-2 | ecosystem: Host-associated > Plants > Roots > Rhizosphere > Soil ...
GTTGGGCTTCATCCTGGTCCTGGTGATTGCGCTCCGGCCACTTCGGCGCATTGAAGAGAAGTAAAAGAGACACCGTGTTCTCTCTCAATCGGAAAGAAAGCGGAGAAAAAGATATGCCGCCAAGAAAAGTACCCACGCGTGAAACAACAGATCTGGGAACAAAGGAAGTGGGAACAAAGAGGTTCTCTCCGAATTTGGGATACCAGCAGTTTGGTCGAATTGATCGTGAGCATCCCCTTGGTGGAGAGATGTCGGACATCCTGCGAGGGGTCTTCTCGCGGGGGCGGCTTCCCTGGCTGCTGGCTCACCATTCGCAGGTAGGAGTTCTCGCGCTCTTCAGTTTTATCAATGGCTGCTTGAGTATCGGGCTGATGGCTGCCCTTGCCGTTCTCACCGGTTCGCCATTTATCTTTCCCTCGTTGGGGCCAACGGCGTTTCTCTTTTTCTATACTCCATCGGCTCCGAGTGCCTCGCCGCACAATACCTTGATCGGCCATGCAGTCGGAGCTGGAGCGGGATATCTCAGCCTGGTCGTAACAGGACTGACGATGGCAGGTCCAGCCCTCTCGGTAGGCGTGACGTGGCCGCGTGTTATCGCTGCGGCCCTTTCGCTCGGCCTTACTGCCGGGATGATGGTGCTGCTCCGCGCGCCACACCCACCAGCGGGCGCAACCACGCTGATTATCTCGCTGGGCCTTTTGACTCGTCCCTGGCAACTGGCGTTGCTCATGGGAGCCGTCATTGTCTTAACCGCTCAAGCCTTCGTCATCAATCGGCTTGCTGGTCTTCCTTATCCCTGGTGGGGATTAGTGTGTTCGTCTCTTGAAGCCGCCGACGGGAATGAGAGAAGTATATTCAGGGAGAACTCTGTTTGAGGAATGGCCAGGAGACGGCATCGAATCTCCGGTTCCCTTGTTCCTCTATCACGATATATGCTCAACAATATTTTCTTAGCATTGTTGAGCATATAGTGCAGAAGCAACTCCGAATTACCGCGTTGACTGCATCGACTGATCTGGCGATGGCCGAAGATCAGGCTGTGGTTTCGACTCAGCCTGATTGCCGCTTTGCTCGCTGTCTGGCTGGTCATTAAGCCTCATTTCTCGCCGCGCTCTCCCCTGCTCTTATCCGCTCCGCCTGTGCCACCACCACCAGATTAAGGAGTGCTGGTTGAATTTCTCCCACATACGGGTTTTGCGTCTCCAATCGGGATTCACCATTTTGCCTCCTCTTCTGTGATTATCTTGTGAGAAGATGCGGGGTTTTCGTGATAGCCTGGAGATGCATCACATCTATACTTCCTGGTAAAGAAGAGGCACGCAGGAATCGGCCTGGATGCGTCTTCCCGGTGGCGCACAAGCAAGCCACATTGGTAGAAAAGGAAACTGAGATGATACAAATACTCCAACCATTACGTGAGGAACACCAGGAATTGTTTCCTCATATTAAACATATGCAAACGGTGGCCGATACCATAGGCATTGCTCCGCTTGCATCACTCCAGCAAGAGATTGATGAGATCACTGCTTTTCTTGTTCATCAGCTCCTCCCCCATGCCCAGGCAGAGGAACGCGTGCTCTATCCAATGGTTAATGAGATCGTAGGCGCTCCTGGGGTAACCGCCACGATGAGCCAGGACCACCTTGCCATTGGCCAGCTTACGGAAGAGCTCAAGAGCCTGCGCCAAAACGTGCAAGGGGCATCGCTGCAACTTCCCCAGCAACAAGCGCTCCGCCGGGTCCTCTACGGTCTCCTGACACTGGTGACTGTTCATATGGCGAAAGAAGAGGAGGTCTATCTTCCTCTCCTGGAGGCTCACCTGACGGAGGATACAGCTCGTCGCTTATTCGAGGATATGGAGCGGGCCGCACGAGAAGCAAAACAGGCTGTGGCAGCGTAAAAACGACGAGGAGATCAGGACAACCAGGCAGACTGCCCAGGCGCTGTATTCGTTTGGGCAGTTCGCGCGCGGGAGGTTCAAAGCAGCTATTTTGTGAGGTAGCTGTGAACAATTTTCTCTACTCTCTGGCGCAGGTGACTATTCCGAGCGACCATTTGGATGCGAGCTTTATGCAAAAGCCCCAGCACTGGGATATTCGCATGATCCGCAATTTTATGCTTTTTATCGGCCCGGTGAGTTCGATCTTCGATTTTGTGATCTTTTTCCTGACGTTGGCTTTCTTCCATGCTTCTCCGGCGCTGTTTCATACTGGCTTGTACGCTGATATTGCGTCATACGCTGGGAAGAAGAAAGCTCGGAACTTTCCCCGTCTCACATCTGCACAGGCAGCGAGGTGGAAAAGCTGCTGGCACTGCTCACAGTTAGTGCCAGCAGTTACTGCTAGAACGGCGCAAGAGAAGCGTTCCTGTTTCCGTAAAAGCCTTCTCTCCTCATTGCACCACCACGGTAAGATTCATTCCTGGATGAATCGTGCAGTAGAAATGATAGGTTCCAGGAGTATTGAATGGTCCAATGGGTTGGCTGCTATTCCCCATCACTTGCATATTTGCCATCATCGACGGCATGCCTTGTTCATGCGTACTTTGAGGACTGCCATTCATCCAACTTCCATTGGCAAGAATATGCGGGGAGGACGAATCATCAACTACGGTGAGTGTGCTGCCCTTCGGGATCGTGATCGATGACTGTGCAAAGTTTATCGCAGTCATATGCACAGTATAGCTTCCAGCAGAAGAATTACTGGAGGTTCCTCCACATGCCACGAGCACGGTGGCAAGGAGGCTAAGAGCAACAATTGCCAGAAAGAACCTTTTCATGTGTGCAACTCTCCCTTTCTCTATCCTTGTTCATTACCAAGCTACGGTGTTACTTTAATGACCCCAAGGGCACCTTTGCTTACATCTGCGAAGGAATGGGTGACGAAAGGGTACAGCCCTGCCTGTGGAATGGTCAGTTCAACGACGATGCCGCCACCAGGGGGGATCGTCACGGTCTGATTGCCAACCATGTGATTCGCCGGATTGCCATCAATGTAGGTATCGCTAAAGATAGCCCCGATGACATGGAAGGCAGAGAATTGGGTGGGACCAGCATTGACCAGGAAGAGGCGAATCCGCTGCCCAGCTTTTGCTGTTAATGGATCGATTTTATACTGATTAGCATAGCCGTTAAACACCACATAATCCGGGTCTTCATTACTCAGTTTCTGCGGGTCAACAGCGTATGAGCCATCAGCCAGTTTAGCCGTGTAGAATTCGCTCTGGACCAGCACATATTCCTGCGCCGGCGTCCAGCCGGTTGCCGGGTCGACGATGACCGCCCCGTACATGCCGTTGGCCATGTGATAAATGACCGTCGGGGCACCGCAATGGTACATGAAAACGCCCGGATAGTTGGCTTGCCAGTCAAACGAGAAACTCTTCCCGGCTGCCACCTCCTGGTAATTGACATTCCAGGGGGTCTGCGCCGCGTGGAAATCAATCGAATGGGGCATACTGCCTTCATTCACCAGCGTGAAATGGACCGTCTGGCCCTGGTGTACACGGATAACCGGTCCCGGAACAGTGCCATTAAAAGTCCAGGCATGATAGGCGATTCCCGGTGCAATAGAAACCAGCACCTCTTTGACGGTGAGCGTGACATTCACTGTCTGACCCTGAAGTGCTGTCGGCGCATGAGCATCATAGGTAGCATGGGCCGGTGGGTTTCCCTGTGGAACAGGTGCGAGCGTCGATTGCGTCGTTGACCAGCCTTTTAGGAGGAGGGATACTCCCAGAACAATGCCAATAATCAGCAGAAGTGCCAGCACCATTCCTACCCATTCAATTAGGCGCCATCTCCGTTTCGGTAGCCTGGCATGTTTCCGCCGGTCAAGAGGCTCGCGCAGTGGTAGAGAGTTCGTAGGATCTTCTTCAGGGGTCACAGCCGAGGTTTGAACGGGTTGTTCAGGTTCACGTTGGTGTATGCTCATCACGTATCTCCTCATGTGAAATAAGAAACCTCACCAAGAGTGTGAGTGTTCTTCATCAGGAAGTATAGATGTGATGCATCTCCAGACTATCACAAGAGCCCTGCTTCTTCTCACAAGGCAATCACAGAAAAGGGTGGAAATATTCGGGCATGGTTTGATCGAGCCGGTGAGATCGCTATCCAGGAGGAACCGGATCTGAGTCTGGAGGTGAAGATTGCATCGGGGCAAGGCGTTGTTTACGCCTCTGGACATTGCCGGGGAAGCGTGAGGAAAAACGTGCTGCCTTTGCCCTCTGTGGACTGGAACCAGATGCGTCCACCATGCTGCTCCACAAGTTCACGGCATAAATAGAGTCCCAGCCCGGTCCCATGGATACTCAGCGTGTGCGCGTTATCCGCACGCATAAAACGCCCAAAGACCAGGCCTTGTTGATAAACTGGAATACCGATTCCCTCATCTTGTACGCTCATACCCACCGTTTTCTCCGTCTCCTCCCAGATGCGAATGGTGATCTCGCCACCTTGCGGACTATATTTGATGGCGTTGCCGACCAGATTCACGAGAACCTGTTCGATACGCTCGCGATCCACCATGATTTCCTGTTGCTCCAGGGTTGCGTGAACGACCAGGTGATGGCGCGTCGTCGTTTGTTGCAGCGTTGCCACCACGCGTTGGACCAGCGCCACAATCTTGGTTGCACAGGGGTGCAAGGCCAGTTTGCCTGCCTGCAAGCGTGTGACATCGAGCAAATCCTCGGTCAGGTTGGAGAGGCGGTCGGTGGCCTGCTCGATATCCTGCAACGTTTCCTGTTGCCAGTCAGCAAGCTGAGGCCCATGTCCACGCGCTGTCTGGACACACAACATACTGGCCGCGCTTTTCAAGACAGCCAGCGGGGCGCGTAATTCGTGGGCTGCGATACCGATAAATTCGTCCTTCAGACGTTCAACTTCTTTGAGGGAAGTGACATCCTGGTAGAGAACCAGGGCAAACGGTTCCGAGGCGTCGATCTCTGTTCCATCATCCTGCCAGGCTACCTGGGGCGTGACCGGTAACGCGTAGACCAGCACGGGCAGATGCAAGCCGCCTGGTTGCACAATATGCTCCTGATACGAGCGCGAGGCCTCTCCCTGGCGTACGGACCGCAGCGTTACCCAGGTATCCGGGGCCAACATGCGCCCCTGAGCATCAACGATCCGAATACCCTGCGCTTCCAAAAAAGCTTGCATCGGCTGGCCTGGCTGCCAACGCGCACCCCAAATCTCAGCGGAGGCACGGTTGGCAAGAACCAGACGCGCATCCGTTCCACGCACGAGGTGAATCCCACTCGGCAGTGTATCGAGGACCTGGCGGAAAAAGGCCAGGTGGGCCGCGTAACCATTGTGATCCTGCTGGTTGGCCGATGTCGTGGCTGCTTCCTGATCTGGCTTGCCGAGCGGATGGTTCACTTCCAGAATCGCGGTAATCTGTTGGTGCTCATCGCGGAGAAGCATCTGATGACTCCGGACCTGAACAGTGCTCCCATCTCGCCGTGTATGAATCAGTTCCCCCTCCCATTGTCCATCCCGTTCGAGCTGCGCCTCAATCGTCAGGCGGTTGATGGGAAAGCGTGTGCGCAGAAAGGTGTGTGAGATATGGCCAAGGGCCTCCTGCGCCGTCCAGCCATAGAGTTGCTCGGCTCCGCGACTCCAGGAGAGAATGCGCTGGATGGGATCACGCATCAGAATGGCCTCCTGCGAAAGATCGAGCAACCCAGCTTGCATACGCAGACGCTCGGTTTGCAGAACCCGTTCGCGTTCGGCGGCTCGCCGCGCCGTGATATCACGCACGGAGGCGATGATATGCAGCTGTCCTTCGAGCATAATCGGACGCAGACTAATATCCACGGGGATTTCTGTCCCATTCAGTCGCCGCGCAGAGAGATCCAGATGTGCCCCCATCGGACGGGCGTGAGGAGCGCGTCCATAGGCTTCACGCTGTGCGATATGTCGCTCCCGAAAATGGACAGGCAGCAGCATCTCCAGCGGGCGACCGACCAATGCTCCTGCTGAAGAGCCAAAGAGTCGCTCGGCTTCGTGATTGAGGTGTGTAATGGTTCCTGCCTGATTGACGACCAGGAGGGCATCTGGAGAAAGAGCAAGCAGATCTGGTAGCAGTTCGGGGACCAGGGTCAATGGATCGTCGCGCTCGGAACGCGCAGAATGCGGCATATCAGGCATGATACAAGAGATCTCCCCCAGACAGCTATTCTCTAATAGCTCAGGTGACGATAGAAACTGATGAGTATTTGTCTCTCCTTCTGTTTTTCAATTATAGCATGTTCTCGCTCGACGGAACCAGATGTAACGGCACCTTATAATGTCAGGCTTCTTCTGTTGGAGCGGAATGAACGATCAAAAGCGGAAGCGTACTGTGGTGAAGAACCCGCTCGATATATATCTATGCTGGAAGTGCGAGCAACGCTGGTCGGGATACAACCCGACCAGCATTCCTTTACACAACACGTTCCCTCCAGCATGGCTTAGAGCAGGCCGATCCAACTTTGCTCCGGTTCTGTGCGTTTCGTCTGTTTCTGGGTTTTCTGCGACATTTCGGGAAACTGAGCAGAGGCTGGACGCACGACCAGGAGCGGAAGTGATGTCGCCCCAAAGACGTGCTCAGTCACACTTCCCCAGAGAAGTCGCTTGAGGCCGGTTCTTCCATGTGTCGCCATGGCAATCAGGTTATAGTCCGCGCTCGCGCCTCCATGCGTGCTCGGCTGGGCCAGTCTGAGCATGGTTCCCGCAACATCCGGGCTGACGACCACTGACGTCTTGAATGTGCAACGAAGCGTCGGCGGTTTCTTTTGCGCCTGGAGTTGCGCGAATGCTCGCAGTTCCTGTTTCGCCTTCTCGCTCTCTTTCTCCCAGAAGCTCTCAGGGATATAGGCATCCCCACCCAGACCGCCACCGATGGTAGGCATGGCGATCACTTGCAGCAGGTGGATCTCATGTTCGGCGGTGGGAGAGACGCTCTCCAGAAGTTGGAAAAGTGGGGGCAACACGACCTGCGCGATCTCCGAACCATCATATGGAACGAGGATGCGCAACGGTCGTGTGACCTGAAAGTGCGTGTGGTCCGCGCCCCGTTCAGTGAGGGCCAGCACCGGCAGTGGACTCCGGCGGAAGGTCGCCTGCGTCATACTGCCCAGGACCCAACGCTTCAGCCCGCTCTCACCTCGGCTACACATCACGATCAAATCCAGGTGCTCCTGGTCAGCCAACTCAAACAGAGACGAGGGGACCGTGCCGGGGATGGCTTCGAGCACCAGGTGTAGTCCCGTTAACTCCTGTTCATACAGGTTGAGCAACGTCTCTAGATAGGCTTTCGCCTCCACAAACAATGTCTCATTGTCCTCATTGGTTGCATACTCTTTTTCCTTTGCTGGGAGGTCGATGATCCGCGCAAGGGTGATCGTCCCCCGAGCAGCTCGTACCAAATCTGCTGCCACTAAGATTGCCTGTTCTGCTCGTTTTGATCCATCTAAAGGGACTAATACACGTTGAAACATACTCTTTTCCTTTCTGGCATGCAAGATGCCTTGCTCTTTTTCTTTCTTTTCCCTGCAAAAAGCATAGAACAATCAACGCACAGATGGGTCACAGACCTTCCCATAGACCTCTCAACCACATCACATTCCTGGCAGCGCAGCCGCAGCATCTCAGTCAGGCGACACAAGAGGTCTCGCTCCTCCTGCGTCACCTTTTCTCCTGGGGAGAAAACGCATCTGCCTGTGGGAATGAGGAAGGGTGGACGATGAGAAATGGCAAGCGGGTTGAGTTGAGGATGCGCACCGCGATACTGCCGATGATCCAGCGCTCGAATCCGCCGCACCCGCGTGTGGTAAGGGCGATGAGATCGCTGGTCCCGGCTGGCTCGTTCAAGCCTTCCCCTTCGCCCGTTTCCGCGATACTGATCAACGTTCCGGCGATATCCTGGTTGATAGCGAGCGTGGATGTCACCGAGATGGTTGGATTGTTCGCAAGCACTTGCTTTTGAAGCTGAGCCAGATAGGTCTGCGCCTTCTGCATGCTCTTCCGCCGCATTTTCGCCACGCTATCCTCCTGACCATACTCAAACGCAAGGAAAAGGGGAAGAATATGGACGAGGTGAAGGACTCCAGGAAATGGAGCAGACAGCGCGGTGCTCACCTGGATGGCGGGCTGAAGCGCGTGCTCAGCCAATGGAGAGCCGTCTAGGGCGACCATCACCCGGATTGGGCGCGTGCTGATCTGAGTAGAGAATGGCGCGCCAGCTCGTTCGTTTAAGACCAGAACCGGCACCGGGCCAGTGCGTGCGATTTTCTGCGCGACGCTGCCCAGTGCCCAGCGTTTCAGGCCAGTGCGTCCATGGCTACAGAGGACAATGAGATCGGCCTGCCGTGTTTGTGCTGTAGTGAGAATAGTCGCAGCCGGGCTTCCCTGGACCACCTCCTGGATCACCGTTCGTCCCTCCAGCAGAGGTGAATGAGCCTGTTGCTCCAATCTCACGCGGCGGTTCTCTTGTTCCACCGCGAGTACCTCCTGGGCCAGGAGCGGGTCTTCCTGCCAGGGGCAGCACACTCAACAGGATCAGCGATCCTTCTGCCACGCGGGCAAGACAGGCCGCAACCGGAATGGCGTGGTCTGCACGTGCAGAACCATCGAGCGGAAGAAGAAGACGTTTGAACATCCCATCTCGCCTTTCTAGGAAGCAGAGCACGCTTCGCGTATCACCTGCTCGACCACAACCGGAATCGCCCCGCTGACTTCCGGCGAGAGCGTTTCTCCACTGGAAAAATCCTTCCCCGCAATGCCGTAGATGAGGCACTTCGGGGGAAGCTGCTGCAAAGTCCGGGCCAGTTCTATCGTCTCCGCCAGGCCGAGCGCGTGGCTGGAAGCGAAAGGGTAGGTGGAAGGAAGCGGCTGCCTGTGGACATCCAACCGCACAATCTGGCCAGGGGTGGTTCCAGCACAGATGGCATCGATGAGGATAACCATACGGGTCTCTTGCCAGGCCTCAAGCAAGGTGGTACAGTTGCCATCGCTTTCCAGAACGCGCACATGCGTGCCCTTTCTGGCCTGTACTGCCCTTGCGACAAGCAAGCCAACACGATCATCGCAGCGATAGTCATTGCCAATGCCAACAACCAGCACAGATGTACTCATACATTCACCCTCTTATTGCTGTTCCAGGTGCAGTTGCAAAAAATGCGTGGAGCAGGAGATACAGGGATCATAATTGCGAATGGTCTGTTCGCACCGCCAGGTCAATTGCGCCTTCGGCGTATCGAGGTGTTGCTCGACGTAGGCACGCAGATCCTCTTCGATCGTTTTCTGATTCTGCGAGGTGGGTGGAACAATCCTGGCCTCGCGGATCAGTCCCTGCTCATCAATCTGATACCGATGATAGAGGATGCCGCGAGGGGCTTCCGTACAGGCGCAGCCGCTTGCAGCGCGTGGATGCAGATCGACAAAGGGCTGCTCCGGCGGCTCGTATGCCTCAATCAGGCGGAGCGCCTCATCGAACGCATACACCATCTCGATACTGCGCACGATGATGCTCTGGAAAGGATTGCGGCAGACTGGACCGAAACCAACCTCGCGCGCGACCTCCTGCGCGAGCGGCGAGAGCCGTTCAAAGTTGAGATTGTAGCGCGCCAGAGGGCCGACAAAATAGGCCCCTCGTTCCTTCAGCCGAGAATGCAGGGCGTGAGAATAGGGCACCTGCTCTTCGAGGAAATGGTCTTCATACTCGTTCACCGCGATATCCAGTCCTTGATTGGAAACCAGCCGTCCTTCATTGAAAGGATACTCGTCCGGGTGACGGAGGGCGACGAACTCGTACTCCTGGGTAAACTCAGGAAAAGGCAAGCGTGCAACCCAGCGCACCGTCTCGCATGCGGCCTCTCTGCCCCAGGAGAGTTGCTCCAGGAGCGGCGCGAAATCCTTCTTCGCGGGAACGTGATAAAAGCCGCCCACACGCACATTGATCGGATGAATTTCGCGGCCTCCGAGAAAGGCCATGAGCGCGTTCCCTGCTTTTTTTATGCGCAGTCCGCGTTTGACGATGTCAGGATGAACTCGTGCCATGCGCATGGCGTCCGCGTACCCCAGGAAATCAGGAGCATGAAGCAGATAGACGTGGAGCGCGTGGCTCTCGATCCATTCACCACAGTAGATGAGCCGGCGGAGCGCGCGCAATTGCCCCTCCACGTGCACCCCAAAGGCTTGTTCCAGCGCGTGGACCGCGCTCATCTGATAGGCCACCGGGCAAATTCCACAGATCCGCGCAGTGATATCGGGGGCCTCATGATAGGAGCGCCCACGCAGAAACGCCTCGAAAAAGCGCGGTGGCTCAAAGATGTTGAGATGCGCCTCGATGACTCTCTTGTTGCGTACTTTGACGGAGAAGGCGGTTTCACCCTCGACACGGGCGAGATAGTCGACCAGAATATTGGTGGTCCTCATGATTCGTGCGCCTCGCTTTCTTGCCGAAAAGGCTCAGCATAGGCGTTAAAGGTGCGGTAGACCTGCAACAGATCCCGCTCAGAGGTCCCAAGCCGTTTCCAGCGCGCGCTCAGGGACGTGGTATTGGGCGTCTCCTTTGGTCCGTAACACCCGTAACAGCCACGCTGATAGGCCGGGCAGAGAGCTCCGCACCCCGCGTGCGTAACCGGTCCCAGACAAGGAATACCCTGAGCGACCATCACGCAAACGGTGCCGCGCAATTTGCACTCCATGCAGACGCTCTGGGATGAGATGGCCGGTTTGCGCTGCTGGAGATAGGCGCTGATCACTTCAAGTAACTGACGATGGTTGATGGGACAGCCCCGCAACTCAAAATCAACCGGCACGTGGGCTGAGATGGCCGTCGACGTGCTGAGCGTCTGAATATACTGCGGCGTCGCGTAGACGGCGGAGATGAATGTTTCAACCTGCTGAAAATTCCGGAGGGCCTGAATCCCACCAGCGGTCGCGCAGGCCCCAATCGTGACCAGGGAGCGCGAGGCCCGGCGAATCTGCTGAATATGTTCAGCATCGCGCGAGGTCGTGATCGATCCCTCAACCAGCGAGAGATCGTACGGCCCTTTCACTTCTGCGCGTGAGGCTTCGGGGAAGTGCGCGATGTCAATGC
>Ga0068857_100005196_pt1 | contig 11078 bp, 6 predicted proteins | sample KBSCornC72_FD_66591 | JGI IMG/M metagenome (GOLD analysis project Ga0068857, IMG submission 66591) | Corn rhizosphere microbial communities from Kellogg Biological Station, Michigan, USA - KBS Corn C7-2 | ecosystem: Host-associated > Plants > Roots > Rhizosphere > Soil ...
GAAGTCGCCCTTGGTGGCATCGTAAATGACGTCCTTCAGGCTCACATCGATCGACTTGTCGCCCAGTTTTACCTGGAACACCTGGTCCGGCTTGTCTCTTAAGCCGTCGAGAAATTTCGGGTCCACCGTTGCCGGTTCTTTCCCGACTAGCCCCGCGAGCGCTGCTCGTTCGGTGCCGTGTCCTTTGCCGGTCGCACTGAGACTGCCGAACAAGTTCACCTGAAGGTTAGTCGCCTTGGCGAGTTTGTCAGCCGGCAGTTTGGTGGCTTGCTGGTAGAAATCGTAGGTAATACGCATCGGACCTATCGTGTGCGAGCTGGAAGGTCCGGGTCCCACTTTGTAGAACTCGTCCACCGTAGTCATCACCGGCCCCTGGCCCTTTTTGACGACGCTCAGGTCTTTGGAAAGCCGCCGGGGTCGATGCGGGAGCCTGCGTTGGCAGCGTTGCGAGTGCCTTCGCGATGGTCTCCTGAGTCGAGACTGACCGGCCCATCATCACCGCAGCGGCACCACCCACGGCACTTCGTATCAAGAAATTACGCCGATCCACGCCGGGTGGAATCTCTTTCGAAATCAACCCGCTTACGTCGGCGAGTGGATCCTCCCGGATGACTTCAGCGGGTTTCTCTGTCGGGTTAGATTTGCCCTCAAATTTCTCAGTTTCTTTATTTAACATGGATGCACCTGCTCACTTTCATTAAGACTCATTCAGAGGCCAAACGCGTCGATGACTTATTTGGACCGATGCGCTTTATTACTTACTAATTCAGGCAGATACCTTTCGCGCGAAGCGGTTTTCCGGCTAAACGCGCCTACTCTATTCCTTTTGCAGCAATGCAAATACTCGCAAAAGTACGAGGAATTACTGACAGGAGTGTTCGAACTTAGAGGTGCCGCGGATCGACTGTGAGCCTCAATGAGTAAGTGGGTTTCGGGGCGGCCCAATTCGGATTAGATTCTCACTGTGATGCTGATGAAGGTTTCGCAGCAAGAGTCACCCTACCCCGCGATACTGATCGCGTCATCAGTATTTCACAGCCACGAATTTCAGGTTGTTCTGCAATTGTGACGTGGAAGATGGACCACGCCCACTCAGGCGGCCAGGAGTGCTTAGGCTCAGTTAATGTCCGAGCAACATTGTGAGCGAAGGGCGCCAAATTCAGCGCCTTAACGAGACCTGTTAGAAGTGACAGTTCTAATCCGGTGGGTTGATCCCATATCCTGCCTCAAATCAGTAACTAGATTGTGTGCTACAGGAGAAATGAATTGAGAAACTCAGCCCGCGGAGTTAGACGTTATACGACTTCAGTCGCAACTTTAGCGACAATCTTGACCATAACGCTTTCGGCCTTTGGGCAAGGGACAAGTGTAAATGGCTCGAACGGTCCCGGAAACACCACAACTCGTTTGACCGATGAGACGTCGATCCTTCCTGGGACCTACGAGTCACCAGGCACTGAACTCAAAGCAAGAACGCTAAGCAAAACAAAAGAAACTGATGCTACTGTCGTCACGCCGCAAGCATCCGGTGACGCGAATGGCTGGCGCTTCGAGATCGAACCATACCTCTGGGCCGCAAACTTAGATGGCACTCTCCGAGTGAGAGATACAACGGCGCAGGTAGAAGCAAAGTTCGCTGACCTGATCAAGAACCTTGACTTCGCCTTAGCTGCGCGTTTCGAAGCCACGAAAGGCCCACTGACTATCATTGTTGACGAGAACTACATGAACCTCGGATTAAATGGTACCGGACCACTGGGCCTCGTCTCAGTTGATGTACAACCAGCAGTAAATATCTTCGAGGGTGGCGTTGCCTTTATGGCGGTAGACATACCTAACAAAGAGTCATCATCCGCATCACCTTTGCCACCTGTCTTCAGCGCAGAAATCCTTGGTGGATTAAGGTCGTTTCGTATGAAGCTGGACCTCACACCGAGCATTGGGAATAGTGCGGAGGGGAGCAGGCACATTCTCGATGGATTCATCGGCAACCGTTTCAAGTTTCGACCGCATCCAGACGTAACCTTGATCGGCAAATATACGGTAGGCGGCGGTGGTTCGAGTTTCTCCTATTCTGCTGCAGGCTTGGTTAACTGGCGCTTCAAGAAGAGCCTATCAGTAACTGGCGGTTATCAGGTTCTAGGCATAAACGGCGATAAGTTCGGCAACACAGTTGGATTCAACGGTCAACTGCGCGGCTTACTCCTCGGCTTAACCTTTCACCGATGATTCGACAGCAATTAGCGTCGAACTCCCGATTGGCGCTGGTCGTGCTCCTTGGTGCGAGGCTTTCACTCGTACCGTAAAAAAACAAATTAGTTCTTGACGTTGATACTACTGCCGAGTCCTACGGACGTCACAGGATTAGCTGCATCGCTGGTGCCAGACTGGTTGTCCAGAACAATTGCGCCCGTGGCCTTGCTCCATATCTTGATTCTGAATCTATCAACGCCATCCCCACCTCTAACGTCTCCATCAATAACCGTGAGGATGAAATAGTATCCAGCGTCGCCGTTGATCTTTCCAAAACCTTTAAACTGCGCCTTACCTCCCGAAATCGATAAGTAGTCGTAGTTGAGAGAATTGAATTCAAAGTTGCCGAGGGCAAATCGAAACAGAGCGTTGCCTTTCGGATTTGTCGCATTGCTGTACTTCGAATTGAAGCCAAACCCGAGCTTGCCGCTCAGACTCGGATCTGGGGAATACGAACCTGGCGCAATTGGCACCCAACCGCCTCCGATCGTGTAGCCACCGCTGGGATCGTAGATCACCACGATTGCTTCCAGATCACCAGCCGTTGACACTGACGTAGAGAGGCCAGTGTTGTCGGTAACATTTAACGTTACCTTGTAAATGCCTGGCGCGCTGAAACTGTAAGTGCCTTTGACGGTCCCATTGGTTAGCCCCTTAGGCTCAGTCACGATCCCTGCGGTCGAAATGTCGCCGACGTTCCATCGCGCTGTATGGGTCTTGCCGGGTGCGTCCCAGAAGGTTCCTGAGAAACTCACAGGTGTATTTATCTTGAAAGCTGCTCCACTCACCGGTGCGCTGATGTTGTGAGCGACGATAACAGTCGTTTGTTTCTTTGTTGTATTACCAGCGGTGTCGGTACAAGTTACGGTAATAGTGTAAGTACGACCTCCGCCACTGGCTGCCCGTTCAGCACGAAGTCGAACGTGAGTGGAATCTACGATCGCCCAGTCTGGTGCCGTGTCCCCATCTCCAGTTCCGTTAACGGGTTCGTTGCTGGCAACTGATAGAACGCAGTTCAGGCTTGAGCAATTGTCGATCGCAGAATAGTTGACCGAGACATCGCGCATGGTGTGGTTTGGTGGCCAAAGCACCACTGGCGACGCCGACAGGTTCGTAACCGAAGGCGGCTCGGTGTCGTTGACCGTAATTGTTTGCTGTGCGCTACTGGCCGACGTGTTTCCGTGAGCATCTGTTGACGTCCAATTGATAGTCGTCGTTCCACCTGGATATGGACTGTCGAGTGGCAGACCATCACTTCGAACACCATTGACCGTTACGCCGGAACAATTGTCAGTCCCTGTAGCGCTGCCCGGATCAACGTCAGCGCTACATTGGCCAGGATCGTTATTAACGATTTTGTTGGCCGGTGCAGTTACTGTCGGCGTTTGCGTGTCGTTGACAGTAACTGTGAAGGAACAACTTTCAGATCCTCTGGTCCAGGTTACAGTGGTTGTTCCGATAGGAAAGAAAGATCCGGATGGATGCGAAAACTCGATCGAACAAGCGCTGTCAGTATTAGGAACTGAATAGTTCACGATCGCACCACACTGATCAGTATCGTTCGATTGCACGATGTTGCCTGGACACGTAAGGCTTGGACAACCCACTTCGTACGCGCCGATATCTGAATGCTCACCTTGCGGACGTGGAATGCCGCGCTGATCAAAGGGTTGAGTATTGGCATCATCACCCGCATCGAATGCAGGACTGATGGGATCTATTGCCATTGTAGGCGTTAATCCCGGAGCATTGATCTGTAACAACCCCAACTGCGGGTCGTCGGTCTTCACAACAGCGGGGCAGGGACTGGCTGAATCATTATGGGTAATTAGATTATTGACGGACCCCGAAGTACTGATAAACGGCCCTACTGCACACTCGCTGGATCCATTGTTGGAAACGATTGTGTTGCGAAGAATGAACGATTTAGTGGGCGGCAGTAGGGGTGGGTTGCCGAAAGGAAGGTTAACGACGGCAATACCTCCAAACTTACCTGCGCCATCACTTCCACTCAGGTTACCAGCGATAGTTGAGTTGTAGACTTCGACAGAGCCGTTAACGGAGAAGATTGCGGCTCCAGCCGTTGAACCGTTCTCTGCTGCCGTATCTGTTCCCGCCTCTCCCCCCAGTCCCGCCTCTACGAAGTTAAGCGTGAAGGTACTGTTAAAGATACGGACAGTGCCGCCATGGTTAAAAATCGCGCCACCAAGACCAGCACCGCCTCCGCCATTTCTCTCATTAGCGTCACCACCGAGGAAACCGCCCTTACCTGGCCCACCGGAAATTGTCGCATCGTGGCCTGCGCCACCGCCGCCGCCGAAAACACTGGTGCCACCCGCTGGTCCAATTCCTAGAAGGGGAGTGACATCTGTGCCGGCACCGCCGCCGCCACCAAATCCCCCACCGCCGCCACTGCCAAAAGTGTGGCCACCACCACCACCACCACCACCGTACGCGCCGTCGCCTCCATCCCCAGCGACGTATCCCACTATCGAATCATGTGACTGGCCGCCACCGCCACCACCACCGGGACACCCACCGTCGTCGCCGTTGTCACCGGAAAAATTAGTCAAAGGGAAATCTCCACCATCACCACCACATCTGTAGCCACCATTCGTCGGGAATTGACCTGCTGGACCACCATTAGCAACAGTTCCGCCGCCACCCCCTCCTCTTCCGCCTCCGCCAGGGTTATCAGTGCCCACTCCACCAGCTCCTCCATTACCGCGGGAGCCGCCCCCGCCACCTCCTCCGTCGTTGGGGCTACCTTTCCCCGGAACACCGCCGTTGCCGTATAGGCCACCACCGCCACCGCCTGAGTCAAAATTAGTATTATGCGCACCGTTTCCGCCCTGCGCTCCGTTGACTTCAAAAGTGCAGCTGTCGATCGTAAGACCTGCATCAACATGAACGTAGATTGCACCTCCAGCTCCCATGCCTCCTCCGCCACCTGCTGCGCCATTTCCGCCCTTTGTGCTGAAACCCTTGATGTGCGCACCGATGATTGTTAACGCTCCGGTACCGGAAACCGGAAAGCCGCCGGGGGAGTCGACGGAGCCTACTGCGAACGCACGGAATGGGAGACTATTTACGTCGTGCTCCAACCGCGATCCATTTGCCTCGATCGTAATGTTCGAGAAGATGATCGGCGTCCCAGTCGGACCCATGTAGTTATAAGGGTCGGTGATGATGTGGCCCATTTTGAAGACCTGGCCCGCGGGAAGCACTATCGTATCGTCACCATTGCCCGCTTCGCATTCGGTGCCAACGAAGACATCGCGTTGCGTCTCATCAATAGCAAGACTTGCATCTAAGTTTGCCGAGTAAATAGCCTCAGGTAACGAACAGAAGCCGTCGCGGCCAATGGCCTGTGACGTGGTATTGACATGAATCGTAGCGCCAGCCGCATTGGGTTGGAGGATAGCTGTCTTCATTCGATCCTTTGTCTTTTTTTGGCTCACCAGGGGATTAAAGGCGGAAGTTTTAAAGCTACTGGCTACATGCTCGGATGTGTTTCGAGCGGATGTAGCATTGAATTCGGCCAGAATGGACCATGTTAAGAGAGATACAGTTGAGGTTGTGAGCAAAACGAAGGAGAGACGCCGCACGCGACTCCTGCTGGTAGCATTACTGTGATTCCTGTTTCCCTTGATTGAGAACTTCATGCGTTTGTCTCCTTAGCGCTTCTGGACCTGGAAGTTGCGTGCTTTTGGAGTAGCCCTCACCCGTCAAAGAGCGAGACTTCGTCTGCAAATGTCTTGTTCTCTTTGATAAGACGTAAAGCTGCAAAACATTTCGTCGGTCCAGCCTGAGCGTTCGTCTCGTTTCCCCGGACACAAAAAAAGGCGCGTCGAATGACGCGCCGGAATGCAATTCAAATCTCTGAGTTCTATTCAAACCAAACGGTATCGGCCAGCCACTTATTATCAACCTGGACCAGCGTGGTCAGAGTACGACCGTTTTTCATCATGATTTTCGCCGTTTGCTGTCCTTCGCCTTCTCCCAACTCCACGGAAGCTACTAGATCATCCAAAGTGTAATTGGCCGCTTGCGACTTTCCTTTTTCGACAGCTTCGTCCGTAATTCTTTCTCGCATCCGGTCCGTAAAACACTCTCTCAATTGGGCGACGTTGCCATCCTTCAACAAACCGAATTGGTAAGCGATCGAATCCTTTGGCGATTTTCTCAGCGCTTCCGCACTCGCGTTCGAACTACTCGTTGACGAGGTGGTTCCACTGTCTGTTTTGGATCCACCTCCATGGCAAGCAGCTACGAATAACAAGCAAACAATAAATACCAAAACCAGCGCTGAAATAAGCTTTGGCTTCATCTCATTTCTCCGTCCTTGGCAAGAATGTCTCTAACGTTTGAGCTGTGAGGACCTTCCTAATCTAAATCTCTGCGAAACCTCGGCGGTCTCTGCGTCTCAACGGTGAATTTTTGCGAGAAGTTCAATGCACCGCAATGATGTCTAGAACGCAGAGTTTTCGCGGAGAAATACCAGCTGTCGTTTTTTCCATTTCTCAGTTTAGCCAGGCACGGTTCCGTTCGCCTGACAGAAAGCGCGCAGGTATCGATAAGAACGAAACTTTATATGCGCGTTGGATGGCGTCCCACTTAGTTGCGCGCCACCTTTGTGTTGCGCACAATGCGGGACTTCAACGGAGACTATAGTTCTCGTCGTTACTCCAACCGTTGGAGCTGTGATGGCTGAGGAAGCATTCTGAGACGACATTCTAATCTGTTCTAAACCAACTTCTTTTCCGCCGCACACCGAGCAGCCCCTCGGAAAAATAAATTGCTCAGGCAACGGTGACGTGAACAGAGCTTCATCAGCAACCCGATCCTCATCTGTCTGCCAGAGCAAACCTCCCTGCCCTTCCAGGTAATTATGACAACCTGTGCACAAGACGCCATCATTCGCTTTGGTGCTTAAGCCATTTAGCGACTTGTTGCACATTGGGCAGCTAGTTCTACCAGAACCGCCGAAAGCCATGAAGAGTAAGACGACTCCGGCTACACCTGGTATTAGTGCTACCCCAATGGTCACTGGTCCTTCAACGATTGTCATGAAGAGCAAAATTGAAAGGACAAAAAGAACCAAAGCACCAATCAAAAACCCAAAGGTCGTCCCCCAGGAGCGTGAAATCTTTGTTTTAGTTTTCTCCATTTATGATCTCGTTGGCCGCTGTTTTCACCGCCTCTAATCCTATAAGACAAGAGAGCAAAAACATTTCGTGGCGGGAACGGGATGTCCTAATTAGAGACTCCCGCGCCAACGCCGCGGAAGGAACGGGCGGCGTCTGGCCCTAATAAGGTGAAGTTGGTAACCGTTCTTTGGACAGGTATTGCTGGGCTGCTACTCAACGCTTTTTTCAAGCGGAGTCCAGTCGCCAGCCTGTATAAAGTTGGCCCAGTAGAAGGGATGAAGGTTTCCGCTTTGCTTGAGCATTGTCAGTTGAACTTGTCTGAGAGCCTCACCTCGTCCCAAACCTAGCTTTAGATTCTTGTAATACTCACCCATGAGCTTTCGAGTTGCGTAATCGCTGATGGGCCACAGACTCATGACCAGCGATTCCGCGCCGGCAAGCGAGAAAGCGCGCCGAAGACCATAGACCCCTTCACCATTTCGCACCTCACCCACTCCAGTATCGCACGCTGAGAGTACGACTAACTTTGTTCCCCAGAGGTCCAATCCCGATGCTTCGAGTGCCGTAAGCAGTCCGTCTTCGCTTTGTGTAGGGCGTAAGTTAGCACCTGCGAGCGCTAGCCCTGAACGCAACAGAGGGTTTTCGATCTTAGAGTTGACTTTGATGCCACGCGTCAGAACTTCTGAGCTAATCGCTTGCGGTGGTTTTTCGTCCTGCAAAAAGAAACCATGGGTAGCGATATGGAGGATCCCTGGGGCAGCGACTCGTTTAAGTGCCACTTCCGTAGCTTGAGCTTCCGTCAACAATCCAACTTTGGGAAAGAGCGTCTGGATTGAACGCGCTTCCTGCATGGTGCCACCGAGCGGAGCAAAGTAAACATCGGTCAGGGAACGCGCCGCAATCACGCTTCGTCGTCGCATTTGCGACTTTGACATACTTGTCCGCTTATCAGTGACAGGTTCGCCGAACGACGGGTTAGCGACTACCAAGGGTCTGCTCCTATCGTCACGGGAGACCTGCATTCGCAATAAATCGCGACCGCTCGTCAAATAGACGATGGAATAATTCTCGATCAGATACCGATTTTGCTCATCAACTAATGCGGCAAACGGAACCAGGTTGAGTGCGCCGTCCGGCGATATGAGCAGCTGTGTCGAATCGCCAACTAACGCTCGGACAGGCTCCATTACCTTTTCGTCTACAGTCCGTAAGAGTTGCCGGACGTCCTTTCGTGAAGGGTCAAGCAATCCTTTCCGCAATGCGCCAACCAACTCGTCGATTTCACTAACCGAACCGAGATCCTGCGACTGCACTTCACCTTGATGACGGATGATGTAGGCTACATAGCGTGGGCTGCCATAGGCCTTCCCGCCAGCAGCATTAGGATCAAAGGGGTGATAGACAGTTAGTTCAACGAGTGCGGCATTATCGGAAATCACTGAGCGAACCGTCTCGAGGCTTAACGGCTTGGGCCTTTCGTATGAACCTTTGCTCGAACGGCTGATTTCTTCTTCAATCTTTTCCTTCTGCTTCTCAAGGGCCTTGATGCTCTCGCGATGTTCGTCCAAGTTCATATCTTCCGGACCACTCAGAACTAGTCGAGCAAGTTGCGCCGTTGTTGCACTCAGCTGATCAAGTAGGATCTGATCCTGCGGATTAAAGCGCCGGCGAAGTCCTGCAAGACTTTCGGACATGGCATCCTGGACGCGACCTTTACGTTGAATGACAGACAGTGCCGCGAGTGTACGGGCTACTTGATTGTTCGGAGCAAATCTCAAATGCAGCGAGATGGTCCGATCCGTAGAGTCTGACAAAGAACTTAGATATGAGAGTTTCCAGCGTTCCGAACCAGTAGCGAGATTCAGTTCGGTGTTTCGCTCAACAATGGGGATGGCGCGCGACTGGAACTCGATCGCGCTACCAATGTCGCCCGTAGCAAGCGAGAGCTTGAACAAGTTGCTCAGGACTTCAGCGACAAAGGGATTGTCACGACCACCATTCTTTTCCGAGATCGTCAACGCGCGATGGTAAAGTGGCGCAGCTGCCCGATAATCACTTTCATCGCTGTAGATCTTCGCAAGATGATTGAGGACGCGCGCCACGTCAGGATGGTTTGAGTCCGAGTTCTTCTCAAAAATCGAGAGAGCACGAAGAAATACTTCTTTTGCTCGGTCATAATCGCCTCGTATCCGATAGATTTCTCCCAACTCTTCCAATGCGGGGGCAATGTCCGGATAGTGCCATCCTAACCTCTTGTCATCTTCCCAGACTTCTATGGCGCGTCTGTAAAATGATTCTGCTTGCGCGTCATCTCCGATCCGATGATTAAAACTTCCTAATTTATAAAGCGCATGGCCGATAGCGGCGGCTTCAGCCTGGTCTATCTTTTCGAGAATTTCGAGGGTCTGTTCATAGAGTGATTTCGCCTTAGCGTAGTCGCCACTCTCCAAATAAGAATCAGCCAGGCGCGTGAGTGCGTCGGATGTTCGATGATTCTCTAAGCCGAAGTTCTTTTTGGAAATGTCGATACCACGTTGGAGCAGCGATTGGGAAATCGCAAAGTCACCTTCGCGCACATACACTTCTGCAAGTTCTTCAAGCGATTTCGCGATTGCCTTGTCGTCCTGGCCCAACAGTCTTTCCCTGATATCCAACACTCGCTTATAGAGAGGTTTCGCCGCAGCGTAGTTACCTACGCTCATTTTAATGTTGGCCAGGTTGTTGAGGGTAACAGCAACAGAGAGGTCGACAGGCCCGAGCGCGCTTTCCCTGATTTTGAGAACCCTATCGTTGAGTGACTCGGCTTTGGCATAGTGGCCCAGTTTCCACCAGTAGAGTCCGATTTGATTAAGAGAATCAGCGACAGCGAGGTGGGCTGGCCCGTAGGCGTTTTGCCTGATCATCAGGGCTCGCTCAAGCATTGGCAAGGTGAACTCGGACTCACCTCTGAGCCTGTGAATCCAAGCAAGCGTTATTAGAATCGGTGCAAATTCGGGATTCTCTTTTCCGTTTACGTCCTCGAAGATCCGCAACGAACGCTCGGCGAGGACTTGCGCTTTCTCAAGATTGAGCCGACGCCAATAAAGGCTGAAGGCTTCTGTATATAGGCGACGAGCCTCATCCAAAGACTGCTCTTTGGGGGTGGCGGAGCGCAATTCGTCAAGGCGTATCGTGTAGTGTCCTGCGACTGTGCCAACGACCTTGTTCTCTACACCAATCGTGTACGTGCCTGTAGTTTTACCGCCGACTAATTCGACCCGTTCCTCACCATAACGCAGTGCTTCCGAGTCTATTCGCGTAATCACGCCGGAGTCAGGCTCGGAAACATTAACTTCTACGTCGATCCCACGTTGTTCAATGACTATGCTTGCATATTGGCCTTCGAGAATAACGAGTTCGTATTTGTGCTTTTGACCACCCGCCAGTTCGCGATCCACAGATTGTCTCAGTTCAAGCCTTTCGACACTTTTCGGGCCCGGCTTGTCTGAGCTTGCGTCTGCAGTAGCGTCCGATTGAGATGAAAAAGTCTCGATATTTAAACGCGCATTAGCTCGTTCTCCTGTTGCAAAGAAACTGAGAAGGAGAAGAGACGGCATTAGCGTTTGCTGGACGCATCCCCGTAAACACAATCCTAAGTTTGTTAGTAGACCAGCAAAGAACATTATTTCACGACTT
>Ga0068857_100005199_pt1 | contig 11075 bp, 7 predicted proteins | sample KBSCornC72_FD_66591 | JGI IMG/M metagenome (GOLD analysis project Ga0068857, IMG submission 66591) | Corn rhizosphere microbial communities from Kellogg Biological Station, Michigan, USA - KBS Corn C7-2 | ecosystem: Host-associated > Plants > Roots > Rhizosphere > Soil ...
TCCTCATTCGCAATCGACCATTCCTGCTCCGCAAGAGCCAACAAACCAATCCGATGATTTCCGACTTTCACTACGTGGATTTGCCCCGCTTCCTCAAGATTGTGGCCTGCGCCAAAGGTCAACAAGCCCGCCCTCGAGCAGACACGCAGTGTATTGTCCACTCCTTGGGCTCCGTGATCCCGAATGTGATTGTTTGCCAAACCCACGCATTTGATATGACTGCTGACAAGGCCCTTCACACAATCGCTCGGCGCTGCCAGTACCGGCCCAGTCTTTCGTATGGGGCTCGGCTCTTCGATCAACGGGAACTCCAAATTTACGATCGCAAGGTCCGCTGTCGTAAACTCTTCCAGCAAATCATGAAATATTCCGCCCGCATTCCCTTCTTTGAAGAGGGATTGATCGCGTTCGGTCGGACAGACGTCGCCACCGATGACTATTTTGATTTGTGCCATGGCGTTACTTCTTCCCAGGGAGCATCCTGAGCACCAACTGCCGTTCCTCAGAGTTCAGGAAGAAACGATACGCTGCTGCCAGGTAAAATATGGAAATGACAAAAGAAACGCCCGCCAACTGAATCCAACCGGTAATCGGCTCAAACTTGAGCGCGCCATGACACAACAAAATCGTCCCCGCGGTCACGGCAACAATCAATCCCAACTCGCGGGCAAAACTTCCCCAGGGTTTGCCAAGCACATGCGCGCCATAAGCAGGCGTAAAGAATACATTTTTTGCTGTCAGCATGATTGCTCCCGCCGCTGCGATACCATACAATCCCCAGCCAACCGGCCCAGCCAGCAGCAGTGCAAGTCCGAGATTTGCCACGCCCATAATGATTGTCACCACGGCGGGAGTTTTCATCCGGTTGGCAGCCAATTGGAGCCCTAACAACGGAAGCACTGCCACATTGATGCACAAATGCGCTGCCATCAGAAATAACAACGGGCTGAATTCACTAAATCCGGGTCCGAGCCACAACCGCAACAGTGGCTCAGAGAAGCCACACATCAAGCCGATAGGCAATGCCAGCATGAATCCCATGCATTTAATCGTTCGCCGCAAAAACACCATCAGTCCGTCCACGTCGTTTCGGGCGAAATGGTAAAGAACGGTCGGCGAAAAGACGCCCGCGACGGTCGTGCCGAGCAACCGGATTAAATATGGTAATTGCAACATCGCCGCATATTTGCCGCTTTCTTCCGGGCCAAAGAATCGGTTGGCGACCAACACGTCTATATTTAGGTAAAGGATCGCGCCAATCTGGTTGATGATTACCCAACCGCCAGTGCTAGCCAGGTTCCGCAGAACCTCCCGGTCGAAATCGCCCGCCCGAACACGCAGTGTCGGCGTCAGCAGTCTCCACAGCCAAACTGCGCCCAGTGTCGAAACGCAGGTGCCACTCAGGATAGCAAACCCAACATAAGAGACTCGGGGCTGCGACACGTAAAAGAGCAGCACCACCAGACCGACGCGCGTCAGTAACTCCGCTATGGTAACCAGGTTCCTGAGATCAAATCGATTGCGGGAAAAGGATGATACATCAAACGGGGTTTTAATCTCATTCAGCAGAAAGGCCGCAGCCGTGCCGACGAACAGCCAGCGAGCTTCTGTCGAGAAACCTGCCGGTATATTGATCAGGTGGTCTAAATAAATGACGCCGAAGGCGGCGGGCACCAATAAGATGGCCGTAAGCGCAAGACTTCCCCAGAAAGAAGTGTTAAAGATTAAATTCGCCCTCGAATGCTCCTCCTTCTCCAGTGCGATCGTCAGGTAACGGCCAACAGCAGAATTAATGGCCAGCGTGATCAAAGCCATGTAGCCCGTCAAAGAAGTCGAGAGCGGAATCAAACCGTAAGCGGCCGGACCCAAATGCCGCACCAAAAATGGAACATACCAGACACCTATCAGCAAGCTGAGCCCAAGTTGGCCCAGGTTGGCTCCAAGATTGACAAGGTGCCGTACACGACCATCGGCAGAAGGCGCAACAGAGGAGGGTGAAGTGGCAACAGCGGCTGGCATGAAAATTAGAATCACTCGCCCGGAGGCTATGTCTGACACGCGTGCGTTCGAAATTGTTGTGCAGGTGCTGGCCCCACCTTTGCGGCGGCGCATCCTGTAACTATTTCTTGATAAAAATGTTCCAGCCTCTCCGCAATCGTTTCACAGGACAACTCATGAAGCTTTTCTCTGCAATTCACACGTGGATGACGCTTAAAAATCAACTCCAGCTTGTCGGCGAGAGCCGCAGGTTCAGCCTCCGTCAAATAGCAACCATCAATTCCTTCGATGCGCTCGGCAACATCGCCAACATTTACTGACACAATGGGCAGGCCGCATCCAAGTGCTTCCTTCACAATTGTCGGCGAGCCTTCGTGTTTTGAGGTCAGCAACAGCGCGTCGGCCGCGTTCAGCCAATACGGAACCTCATTATTGGGCGTGCCCGAGAGGACTTGGAATTTCATCCCCCCGTACTTCCGATTCAACAAATCTATCGCAGCACGCGCCAGTTCGGGACGCTTTACCGGATCACCCGCGCTGGTCGCAAAAAGAACATTAAAATCTTCAGCCCGCCAGCCGAGCCGCTTTTGGCACGCAATCCTGTCCATCGGCTTGAATCGTTCCAGGTCGATCCCGCACGGAATAACCCGGATTTTTCTCGAATCGATTCCTTCGCCCAAAGCCTTCAATAAATGCTTCGCAACCACGATGACGCCGTTGGCTCGCCGCGCGGCTTTCCTGGAACAAAGCACCCCGTACCGCGATACAACCTTCCGCGCCAGCCCCGACAGATTCTCCCCAAGCAAATCGGAGCCGTGAAACGTAACGAACGTGGGCGGCAAACCGTGTCGCTTTGTGACCTGGTCAGCCATGACACCGCCATACATGACGTGAATCACATCCGGTTCGAACTGGGCGATTTCGCGTTGAAGCATCGAGGCGATTCGATAATAGGCCAGAGGGCCCTCGCTCCTGCGGTCCACAAACATTACTCGAACATCCACTCCGCGTGCCAACAAGCCTAACACCTGTTGCTCGACAAAGACTCCGTTCCCGGGCCGCTCCGGCGTTGGGTACATGTTTGTTACGGCCAGGATTCTCATCTCCGTCATCCTCGTTCTCGTCCTCGAACTGCTTACGCCGCCGCCGAAGTCACCTTCCCGTGCCAGCGATATTCACTCTTGTATTTCTGGTACGGCTGATATTCGAAAGGTGACGACATTGCCCGGTTGAAAATCAACCCAAGCACTCGTGCTTGCCTCTGCCGCAAAGCATCCAGTCCTTCGCGAACCATTCGCGCGGACGTATAGGTTCCCCGCACCACATATAACACGCCATCGACACTGGGCGCCAACGTAGCTGCGTCATCCGCGGCAAGAATCGGGGGCGAATCCATGATGACGTAATCGAACTGAGAATAAACCCCGCTGAGAAATTCATTCAACTGCGAGCGCAACACTAATTCGCCGGGTTCCGCAGATGCCGCGCCTGCCGCCAGAAACGCCAGGTTCTGTATCGACGTGCCGTTGATCGCATCCGCAGGCGCGATCTCTCCATTCAGAATTTCGGCAAACCCGGGACTGCTTGCCATGCCGAAATGCCGATGCAACTTTGCGCGTCGCATATCACCATCCACCAACAGCACCCTTGAGCCCCCAACGGCCATCGTCGCCGCCAGATAAAGGGCGACGGTGGATTTTCCTTCCTGCGGCACCGAACTGGTAATCAACAGCGTCTTTGGCCGATTGCCATTCTGGTTCATGAAATAAAGTGCCGAACGGATGCTGCGGAACGATTCCAGGAATTCAAACTTTTGCGCCGTCAAAATTTCCGGGCGCATCTGCATGTTGGGTGTTTTCAGGCGAACATCCATGACCTGCCCCAGCACTTTTTCAGGAAAATCTTCCGCCAGTTCGGTGGACGAGGCGAAGCGGTCATCGAATTTACCCAGCAGCCAGAGTGTCACAGTTCCTAAGATGATCGCTGCGGCAAATGCCAGCCCCATATTCCGCATGCCCACGTGGACCGGCGCGCCAAATGACGCAGCTTCCAGCACCGAGACGTTTTCCTGATCCACCGATTTGCCGACATCGACTGTCGAAATGACCGACAGAAGTTTGTCATAGGCTGCTTGCGTGCGTTGCACGTCCTGGCGCAGACGATCATAGTCCGCCATCGTACGTCCAGCATTTACAGTTTTGGACTCCCACTCATTATAGACCTTTGAGAGATTTGTGACCTCCAACTGAAGGGCTTCGCGTCGATTAAGCAACTGCTTCCTCGTTTCGTCGCGTGAGACTTCGATAATCTTTTCCTGAGCAGCGATATCCTGGTCCAGCTTTTGAATCTTTGGGTGCATCGGACGCAACGCCTTGGAGAGCTCTTCGCGTTTCGCTTTGAGCATCTGAATCTGCTGATTCGCTCGATAGAGATCTGCCTGCGCACCAGTCAATCCTGCCATCACATCTTGTGCTTGCGCATCGCCTGGAACAGGTTCCGCGGCGCTATTTGGGTGGCCCTTGGCATTGAGTTCGACCCATTGGTCCGGTTGGATGAGTTCCAACAATTGCTCTTCAGTTCTCAATGTCGCCAACTGCCGATTGAGCAAAGCCAGGTAATTGGCAGCCCCATTTCCCTGGTCCTGCAGAAAAACAGCCTTATTCGTCATTTGAAATGCATACACCTTTTCCTGCTGTTTCTTTAGCTCGCCGGCCAATTGAGTCACTTCATTTGCTAATCCGGCCACCGCCCGATCGGATGTCCTTACACGGCTCTCTTTTTTGAAGTTCAAATACTCGGCCATGAGTGTATTCAGAAAAAGCTGTGTGGACTTCGGTTCGGCGCCCTTGGCGTGCAGCTCCAGCAAGCTGCTTTTCGACGACTCGGCTACCTTCACCTTAAATGGGAAAGCTTCATCAAGATCCTTTTTCGTCTTGGCAGACCCCACAAATCGCCTCAACACATCCAATGGTCCCTGGACAGGTTTCAGCGAGGCCCCATTGGTGAGCTGCTTCTGCACGCTGGCCAGCGCTCGATTCTCGACCTCCCGGCTTCGCAGCAAATCGGCCTGAGTACCTAGGTAGTTAACCAACTCCTCCGTATAAAGATGTCCTTCCGAAAGATCCAGTTTGCCAGTCAGCCACATCCTCGCATCGGATTGGAATGATTGCGGCGTTGCTGTCGTCAGCAGAAAGGCCGGCACAATTGTCGCCAGCGCTATCAACGCCAGCACCCACCAATACTTCCGAAGAAGTAGTTGGTGCCGATGAAGATTGACGTAGAGGCGTGACGCGACCTGAAACCGGTCGGTCGGCCCCATCAGATCCATTGACTGCGGGACCAATGCCTGGTTGCCTTGCGTGAGCTTTTTCGGATCGTTTTCCATGAATTTTTCCTCACCATTTCACAAGTCGTTCGGGCACGACGATCAAATCTCCGGGTTGGACGACAAGATCCGCATCCAATTTCCCTTTCTCAAGGACCTCCTGCACATTCACTGTCCGGGTCTGAGTCTGCTCGCCGTTCTTGCGAATCAGCCGAACATTTCGCTTGTCCGAAAAATCGCTGAATCCTCCTGCGTTAAGTATGGCGCGGCTGACAGTAATCGTCTCTCCGGCTGGAACGTCAAAACCTCCGCTATTTCGCACCTGACCCGTAACATAAACCTTTCCTGTCGCACGGGTTTTGTTGATTACTTCCGCCGAAATCATCACCGTTGCGCGGAAATAGAGGTCTTTTTCCAACATCCCTTTGACCTCTCGCGCCAATCCCATGCAGGTCTTTCCGGCTGCATGCACCAACCCCAGATAAGGTACTTGCAAATCACCTGAATCGGTGATGAGCAGCGACTTGGGTTCCTCCTGATCTTCGATCACCCGGAAAGTGATCCGGTCGCCCGGGCCAAGCTTTTGCTTATTGTCCAACGAATCCATCGAGCGGATGCTTTCCTTCACTCGCATGCTCTCCTGCAGGAACACCGATTGATTCGTAGCCTCTGCCGCCATCGAGCTGCAGCACAGCCCGAATAAAAGTATTAAACTCCCAATTACTTCGCGATGCATATTCTAAATTTATTGGAGCTGGTGGGGCGAGCGTCCCCGCGAGCCGACGTCCGAGTCGATTTTGACGGCTCGCGGGGACGCTCGCCCCACCGGGCCTTAAGTCTTGCGTTAAAACTTGAATGTTAAATCCAAACTGACGCGATTTCTGTGAAACGTTCGGTCACTGAATTCTGAATCTTTGTAAAATAGTTCGTAACCGACATCCGCCCGCCAGTACTTATGAAATTGGTATCCCACCCGGCAGCCCGCAAGGTACTGGATGAACTTTTCTTCGAAGCCCCCGCCGAACTCCCTCGAGAAATTCGCCGACAAATATCCTTCGATTGGAACATCACGAATAACGTCGGTCGTGATCGAATAACGCACATACGTCGTTCTCAAATTATTCGCGTTGTCGCCAAGTAACGTTTCGTGTCCTGCGCCAAGTGAATGGATGAACCATTTAGTCTCTTGGGAAAGTTTGCCATAGGCATACCAATGGTCGTATTCGTTACCTGCACTTGCACTGCTATCAAAGCGCGCCATTTCATATCCGCCGCCCGCTCGCGCAATCAGTCCTTTCGGCAGACGAACTTCAGCAAAAGGCCCGAATCTGCCGCGCCAATTGTCGTTAAGGACCGTTTCCGTATCGTAATTATGATACCCGCCTATCCCTTCCAGACCGGCTTTGGTCTTATCTCCCAACAAATAATTCGCGGTCAATGCAAACCATTCCGAGGCACGGTCGAGATATTTAAATCGCTCGGTTGTCGAAATGAAATTTTCGTGATCGTAACTGAATGTCAATACGACTTTGTTCAAATCCCAATCGATCGTTGGGCCGATAAAGTTGTCGAGCCGATCAAACCGGCCTACGTCGTTGAAGTTAAAAACCCGTGGTTGATCCCCTACCTGGTCATCAATGCTGAGCGTTTGCTGATAGGAGAATTTGTCATGCAGCTTGATCCGAAAGTCTTTTATGAACAGGTAGAACGCCAATTCCGAATCCGGATTGACCAGGGGCACATCGCTGTTGAGGCTGTGATTCTTTGCGAACCATTCGTAACTCACCCCCAGCGAAAGCCTTAGCGAATTGAACTGCCCAACAGGCAGGAGGGCCGCCAAATCAACTTCTGGATTGATGATGAAATCATCCTTCTTATTTACTCCTGACGAAAAAACGTTGTCCGAATAAGCCGCCCCGAGCCGAGCTTGAGTTTGAAATCGAATCTGGCCCAGATGGATGTTGTAGTCCTCATTGGTAAGCGAGCGACTGAGTTCCTGCGCGGCTCGTTCGCCGGCAAGCGACCCTCGCGGTTCAGCAAGCGTGGCGGTCTGGGCGATAGCCTCGGACATCCATCCCGCGGACAGCCAATGTAGTAAAAATAGAACCAACCATTTCGTTACCAAACCACGACCATTTTTTCCCACGGAAGCCATTTTGACCCTTTCCCGTTACCTTGTTTTGGAATCCCAGTCTGGGTTCAGGCTGGTTGGCGGTTGAAAGGTTCATTTTCTGCATGATCATCAATTCTCGAACGAAATCAATGTCTCTTCATTTCCTGATTTTCGGCAAAAGAACAAATACGTTAAATGTCGGTCCGGTAGGCGCCGGGGTCTGTAACGCGGCCATCGGCTTTGCGATTGTCAGCCCGGTCATTGGCAATTGCAGCGGTTGGCCGTCAAAAGTTCCACTGAGCACCGCTGGCGCGAAAAAATCTTCTGCATTCCGCACTTCATATCCCGCCCCGGCATCCAGGACGGAACGAACATCGACCGCCACTTTGTCCAGTTTATCCCAATTATATACCACGATATTCGCACGCCCTTTTTCATAACGATTCGGGCGCACAAAAACCTTCGTGCCAGTTAATTTGCTGGCATCGCAGGAACTCGCCGTGTCATAGCCGGTGCTTTTTTTCCATTCCGCAAAGCTGCAATCTTTTGAACCAGCGCGAAATCTCTCATGGCTCGAGGAGCGGGAATAGTAGTTATTATCCCACTGCGCTGTCGTTTTCGTCAAATTTTGCTCCAGATCGACTGCCGGGTCTGAATTTTGAGGCGCAATGACATTTCCTGAAATCGTGGCGTTCCTCCAATTGTTCATCACGATCCCCAGGGGCCAATAATTACCGGTCAACACCACCGTGCCGTTCGTATTCTCCCGTCCGATTTGCACCTGCGTCAGCGTTATCCGATTTCCGGTCGCGAATCCCATGTTGTTCTTTATCACAATATTATCCGCTGATACCGACGGGCTATCCACACCCATAATCCAATCACGTGACGGTCTGACTCCCTGGAGTGCTCCAGCTCCAAATGCCACGTTCCCGTCCACCGTCATGTTTCGAAGCCAGCCACCTTCGCTATTGGCGTATAAATGGAAATTCACGCCGGTCGCGTTAAATGCGATGCAATCCGAAATCTCACCCGCGCCTTGCAAATAAAAACTGTGGCCCTCGGCATTGTCCGGCGACGCCCATCCCGTATTATGGACAATGCACCCGTAAATTAGCGTGTTCGTCGCCTCGGCTGACGTATAAAAGGCGCTTCGAACAGTGTCATGCACAACAAGATTGATGAAACTGAAATTGGGAGCATACACCGAAATCCCTCCCGTAAAATTCGGCAAGTCGGTTGGGTTAAAACCGACGCCGGTTTGTGTGCTGACGCGCCGGCTTTCACCACTGTATAGCTCAAAGTCTCGAAAGCTCACGTAACCAATACTGTCCCAAAGAATCAACGAACCCACGATTTGAACCCTCTCGCCTGGCGCTTGCCGAAACGTAATCGGCTTTTCGGGGGCTCCGTGCACTTTCGTTTCCAGCTTGCCAATCGCATAGACTCCCTCATGCAACCAGAACGTATCACCAGGCTTTCCGACCGGCTCGGACAATGCGGTAACGAGGTCATAAGGCCGGCTTTGCGTTCCGGGCCCTGCAGGAGTTCCGTTCATAGCCACATGCAAATCCGTGGCTTGAGCCCGTGCGGTTAATAACACCACCGCTGCGGTTTGCCACGCTGACGCAAATGGTCGCGTCATTGACTACGAACCCGCGACGAGGGCAGGTTCTCTATCCCCGCTTAATATCTTCTGCGCCGCGGTTCGCCGCTTGAAGATTATCGAACTCAATCTGAATTCGGTTGGCAGTGGACGTCCCAGCACGTCCAACAGAATCTCAACCCGCTCCCGCGCGGGCAATACGCGCAGAATGACTCCCGTTTCTCCCTGAAACGGTCCACTGGAAATTTCAACTTCTTCACCTTCCAACGGCGCATCCGTGAATATCGTATCCGCATTCTCGATCAATGCTTGCCGCAGTTCTTCAATCACCGAATCGGGAATCGTCGCGATGCGTTCCCCGAACTGCAACACTGTCTTCACTGATGCCGTGTATCTGACTTTCTCCAAAGTGGACTCGATGACAAAGCGCGCAAAGAGATAGTTTGCGAACAGCGATTCCGTGCTGCGCATTCTGCCTCGCCGCGTCTGCCGTTCCAACCGTAATTGCGGATTAAACACCTCGACCCCGGGCACGTGGCTGAGTTGCGCGGCGGCAATGTGTTCATGTTTGGGATGGGTTCGAATGCATGCCCACACTGGCTCCGCTGCGAATGCACTCTCATTAACACCTTTGGCAAGACCAGCTTGGTCCTTCAGCGGCGTGGTCGAACCCCTCGAACTCAGATCAACTGTTTTTACAGTTTCCGCCGCAGACTGCTGCAATTCTGGGCCCACTTGAGTTGGTAATGAAGCGGCAATACTCATATTAGCATATCAGACATCTCGGTATTTTCGACGCAAAGCTCCGCACATGGTTCGCAAACCACTTTTCCCGAAAACTTCATTTTCAGCCCCGAACTACCCCGTCATTTGAGAAACATGCCCCGTTTTATCTCGACGATTTACGAGCATGATTCGCAAACTCGGGTGCAGACTACCGCAGCGCTCCAGGCGTTTGAATGGGGCAACCTCCCCGCTCAAAACCTTTCCTGCCCCTACCAAATCCCCTTAATTCTCAATCTTACTCCTAATCTTAATCTTCCCCTCGGATTCACGTCCCCGACACATGCACCGCAAACGTCGCCTATTCTGCCTCAATTATTTTCTTCTCCTTCCTTGGTGGCCTTTTACCCCATTGAACACACCTCCTCGTCCCCGCAAAGTAACTCCGGCATTAGCCGACGTTCACAAAACGTGTTTAATGAGTAGCCGGACCCGGTTCCCAGAGTTGGATCTGCTGCGATTTCTCGCGGCGTGCGGGGTTATGCTATTTCACTATACCTACATCGGCCCTCAATACCATGCCTGCCCAGTTTCGTTTCCGTTCCTCAGCCAGACATTCAAATACGGTTACCTTGGTGTGAACGTTTTCTTCATCCTGAGCGGTTTCGTGATTCTCTTAACCGCCTACGATAAAGACGCCACCGGTTTTACCCTCGCGCGAATCGTTCGGCTCTACCCGGCCTACTGGATTTGTGTCACCCTTACGGCTTTTGCCATCGTACTCACTGGAACCAACCACAACCCTGTGACCTTCCGCCAATATTTAGCCAATCTCACGATGCTCCACAGCTTTTTCGGCATCGAAGACATTTCCGGCGTTTATTGGACACTGGCTGTCGAACTCCAATTCTATTTTCTCGTTTTTCTCATCCTCGCCGCCGGCCAGGCGCGCCGAATTGGCTATTTCCTCGGTCTGTGGCTGTTCGCTTCGATTATCCTTTCCCTGCGAGAGCCCCATGGCGCGGCTCATTTCTTCCTGTTTCCGGAATGGAGCTCGTATTTCATTGCGGGTGCCATGTTGTTCCTTATCCATCGCGAAGGACCTAGCCCATATAAACTTTTTGTCGTCGGCGCCTGTTACGTCCTTTCCGTTGCCTACGCCATCAAACTTCTCCCATTCGGCGGTGACCAACTGGAACGTAACCTCAGTGCGCCGGTCATCGGCTCCTTTCTCGCGGCAGCCTACGGAACATTTCTCATCATTGCGCTAAGACCAAGATCGGTTGGTGGATCAAATCCATTTTACATGC
>Ga0068857_100005206_pt1 | contig 11067 bp, 8 predicted proteins | sample KBSCornC72_FD_66591 | JGI IMG/M metagenome (GOLD analysis project Ga0068857, IMG submission 66591) | Corn rhizosphere microbial communities from Kellogg Biological Station, Michigan, USA - KBS Corn C7-2 | ecosystem: Host-associated > Plants > Roots > Rhizosphere > Soil ...
CTCGCGTTTCTGGGCGACAGCGGCACCTATGGCCTCGGCTTTGTGGTCGGATTGCTCGCCATATGGGCCCACAATGGCTTCGGCGTGCCCGTGCAGACAGTTTGCGTCTGGTTCTTTTTCCCGGTCCTGGATTGTCTCCGCCTCATTGTGAAGCGGGTCCGCCGTCACCGTCTGCCGTTTGGCGCTGACCGGGATCACTTCCACCACCACCTTCAGGGTCGGCTTGGCCAGACCTTGTCGCTCGTCGCGTATTTGGGCGTCACAGCGGCGACGTCCGTCGGGTCGGCAATCGATCCAAAGATTGCGCCATTTTGCCTGATAAGCCTCGTAGCGTTCTATTTCACTGTGATATTGCCGGGCAGAGAGGCCGATACAGACGAATTGGAGCTAGGTCGGGATCAGCGCGTGGAACTGCATCTCGTGGAAGACGCTACAGCCCCCTTGGTCGAGCATCGCAGACGGACAAACGAATAGCGTTGATAGCAAGGCTCCGCGCCCATGCGGCGACTTGAGCCAGCGTAAACATTTCACTCCAAGCGTCTCCTGATCTAGGTTATGCGACGGTGCAGAGACGGCCATCGAACGGCGCTCCGCTACCGTCATTTTGCAACTATCGCGTCGCAAAACCGCCTACGGGATCCTGTACTTGCTTAAGAAATCAGTCTCGAAACTTGGGCGGCGCATCTTCAATAGAAGCCGTCCGAAATGGGCCGCTCTTGTGCCGATATTGGCGGTCGCACTCGCGATTGCCGTGCCGCTTGCGCGCGCTCAGACCATCCCTCCCGACCTGTTGCGCTCGATTTCGCCGGAAATGCTCAGAGCGTTGCAACAAGGTCAGACCGGCGACACGGGTTCGACCAGTCCGTCCGTCGAGACCTATTTGCCCGCACAGATTCAACGGAACCAAGAACCACCGTCACGGCTCGAACAGCTCTACCTGCGCCGGTCGGGCGAAATCCTCAAGCAATTCGGCTACGACTCTTTGGGAGTGCCGACGTCCGTCTCGATCAACCAATCCGGGGCTTTGTCCGATCAATATGTTTTGAGCGCAAACGACGAACTCGTCGTGACGTTCCGGGGCCAGGAAAATTCAACCTACCGGGTGCGCATCGGCCGCGATGGCACGCTCACACTGCCGAAGTTGAGTCCCATACTCGCTGCCGGACGCAAGTTCGGAGACTTTCGCGCTGAACTCGAGGCGCAGGTGGCGCAAGCATTCATTTCAACAAAGGTTTATGTCAGCGCGGGCAGCATCCATCAGGTCACGGTTCTGGTTTCCGGCGAGGTTCGCGCTCCGGGCGCACGGATCGTCAGCGGGCTCGCAAGCCCCCTCGACGTCATTCTGCTGTCGGGTGGAATTAAGAAATCAGGAAGCCTGAGAAGCATCAGGATTTCCGGACCCAGCGGCAGCCGCATCGTAGATTTGTATTCGGTCGTTGCGCAGGGCACCTCCGCCCGGCTCGGTCCGCTGCGCGACGGCGACACGGTCTATGTTCCGCCGATCGGCGCGACGGCCGCCGTGGCCGGTTCAGTGGCGCGCCCCGGAATCTACGAGCTGCCGCCCGGGTCGGCCGGCGCGGCTGCCGCGACCTTGCTTCGCCTGGCTGGCGGCGTCGAGATCGCTGGTTCCTACAATCTCGCGAAAATCAGTGTACAGAGCGGCGGCAAGCTTTCGCTGCTGCCAACGACAGCCGCCGCTGCGGTGCGTAGCGGTGAGGTGCTGGTCGTTCTCTCCAATCACGCCGTGACGGAGGGCAGGGTGTCGGTTCGCGGCGCGGTGTCGGCGCCAGGCATCTACCCGCTTTCGGCAAACGGTACGGTCGGAGATCTCTTCCATGGAGCCTCCGACCTCACGTATGACGGTTACGAGCCTTTCGCGCTCATCCTACGCCGCGACCCCATCACAAACGCCGTCACGATCGTCCCGTTCTCGATCGCCGGGGCCATTCGCCATAGCAACAACGCGCCGCTGCAAGGCGAAGACCTGGTTTATGTTCTGAAGCGCTCCGAAGTCGCCGCGCTGGCCAGCATGGTCACGAAAAACATCAATCAGGCCTACACGCCGTCATCAAGCACCGGGAGCGACCAACAGCGTTCCAACCTAGCAGGAGCGACCCAGGAGCCGGCTGCGGGGCCCAATCAAGCGCCATCTCCGAACAATACATTCGGCTTTCAAAGGCCACCGGCCCCCACCCAAGACCTGCCCCCCGGAATCGAGCCTCCGCCCGATTCCACTGCGCCAGTTCCGATGTCTCCGAGCGCAGTTCCGAATCCCTATCCGCCGGTTGCGAACGGCACCTTCCCGAACGGTGGACAAGCCGATGGCAGCGGCGCAAACGCGTACAACCCGGGACTCGCAAATTCCAATCCCAACAACGCGGACATATTCGATCCGCGGTACCGCGCAGGCGTTCAGGGCGACAGTTCGGAAGCGGCCGCGCTGGCACAAGCGCGTGCGCTCGCCAATCGGAACGGCACGCGGGTGAATCAATTACCCGCTACGTCCGACGCCGAAGTCGTGGACCATCTGGCGCGGCTGCTTCATGTCACCAATGACGCACTGCTCAGGACGGCGTCGGACAATTTGACGTGGGTCCTCGATGAGGTCCGCGAGCCGGGTGCCTATCTCGGCGCGCCGGGGAGTTCCATTGCCGACATGATCGAGGCGGCTGGAGGCGTGCAGCAATCGGCGGACCTGTCTTCGATCGAGGTGACGTCGACGGCCGTCGATCAGCAAAGCGGAATCACACGCACGAACCGCACGAATTACGCAGGGCGCGACAACCAGACCGCGATGGTGGCGGTTCAGCCTCTGGATGTTATCAGGCTGCGTCCAGTCTATTCCGACCGCGAAGAAGGAACGGTCACGGTTGCGGGCCAAGTGCGATACCCCGGCGTCTTCGATATCACCCGTACTGAACATCTATCCACATTGCTCAAACGCGCCGGCGGACTGTCGGAGGTCGCATATCCCTATGGCGCCATCTTCACACGCCGCGACGCCGCCGTTGCAGAGCGGCAAGGCAACGAACGCTCCGCGCGCGAATTGGAAAATGAAATACCAACCTTGATTGCAGCGCAGACCGGCGCGAGCACGGAATACGCTTCAGCTGCCACCTATCTTGCGTCTTTGGCACGTAATTTGCGCGATATGCCCGCGCTGGGACGCATCGTAATCACAGCCGATCCAGCGGTTCTGGCGATCAAACCGCAACTTGATGTCCTGCTGCAGCCTGGTGACACGCTGTTCGTCCCGAAGCGGCCGTCGACAGTGACTGTCTCCGGTGAAGTCCTCAATCCCGGCGCGTTTCAGTATCGCCGCGGTTTGCCATATTCCGACTACGTGAAGATGGCCGGTGGCGCGACACAATCGGCGGACGACGATCGAACGTTCATCGTATTTCCTGACGGCAGTTCTGCACCCGTTGATTCAGGTTGGTTCTCGTTCGATAGCCGCGGTGACATACCTGCCGGCTCCACGATCGTCGTGCCGCGCGATCTGCGTCCCTTCAACTGGACGCAATTTTTGAAGGACGTGACACAGATTGCGAGCCAGCTTGCGCTGACGGCCGCGTCTTTGTCGGTCCTGAACAACAATTAGTGTGCAGCCTCGGGTAGGCGTATTTTTTTTGAATGGCCCGATCGACTATCGTCCGCGACTTGAACAAGTCGGTTGTTGCTCGATATCTAGGCGCTTTTCTTTTGGAGCATGATTGGAATGAACGATTCAGGAAAAGGGAAAGTCGCCCTTGTCACGGGAGTCACGGGACAGGATGGCGCTTATCTTTCCGAATTTCTTTTGGCGAAGGGCTATACGGTACATGGCATAAAACGTCGTTCGTCATCATTTAATACCGCGCGAATCGAGCACCTGTACCAGGATCCTCATGAAACCAATCAACGTTTTATCCTGCACTACGGCGATATGACCGATTCGACAAATGTCATCCGAATTGTCCAACAGGTTCAACCAGACGAGGTATACAATCTCGCGGCGCAATCACATGTCCAAGTCAGCTTTGAAACACCTGAGTACACCGCAAACGCGGACGCTCTTGGACCGCTGCGATTGTTAGAGGCGATCAGACTACTGGGCTTGACCGAAAAGACGCGATTTTATCAAGCCTCCACGTCGGAGCTCTTTGGAATGGTTCGCACGGTGCCCCAAAATGAAGACACACCATTCTACCCCCGCAGCCCCTATGGAGTCGCCAAACTCTACGCCTATTGGATTGTAGTAAACTATCGCGAAGCCTATGGCATGCACGCGTCTAACGGCATTTTATTCAATCACGAGAGTCCTTTGCGTGGTGAGACGTTTGTTACACGCAAAATCACACGTGGCGTTGCAGCCATTCATCACGGGTACCAACAGAAATTGTATCTCGGCAATCTTGATGCCAAACGCGACTGGGGACATGCACGGGAATACGTCCGCGGCATGTGGCAAATGCTTCAGCAAGACCAACCCGACGACTACGTCCTGGCCACGGGCGAAACGACGCGGGTCCGCGATTTTGTCGAACAGGCGTTTCGTAACATTACGGTGGAGCTCGATTGGATTGGGCACGGAATTAGCGAGAAGGGCGTTTGCAAAAGGACAGGTCGAACATTTGTGGAGGTCGATGCCAGGTACTTTCGGCCGACAGAGGTTGACCTCCTTGTGGGTGACGCCAGCAAAGCTCGCAACAGGCTCGGCTGGACACATCAGACAAAATGGCAGGAATTGTGCGATGAGATGGTCCAGGAGGATCTGATTCTCGTTTCAAAAGAGCATCGTTAATATGGAGCCTAAGACCAAATTTACGTTGCGGGAAAAGCGTGTGTGGGTTGCAGGGCATCGCGGGATGGTGGGGTCTGCGTTGGTTCGGAGATTGGCGTCCGAGGGCTGCGAAATCCTGACTATTGAGCGGCGGGACTTGGATCTGATTGACCAAGAAGCGACACGGCGATGGGTGCAAGATCAAAGGCCCGACGCAATATTTTTGGCGGCGGCGAGGGTTGGGGGCATTGTCGCAAACCTCAGCTTTCCAGCGGAATTTCTCTACAACAATCTTATGATTGGGGCGAATGTCATTGAAGCAGCGTATCGGGCGGGGACGCCAAAACTCCTTTATCTCGGTTCCAGCTGCATCTATCCGCGGTCTGCACCACAGCCGATCGATGAAGCATCACTGCTCACGGGTCCACTAGAGCCGACCAACGAGTGGTATGCGATCGCGAAGATTTCCGGCCTCAAGCTTTGTCAAGCCTATCGCAGTCAGTTTGGTTGCGATTTTGTCTCAGCTATGCCGACAAATCTGTACGGACCGGGTGACAATTTCGATTTGAATTCCAGCCATGTCGTGCCCGCTCTCATCCGCAAAACGCATGAGGCAAAAGTCGCCAACTCAGAACATCTGGAGGTCTGGGGTACCGGGAAACCAAGACGCGAACTACTTCATGTCGACGATTGCGCCGACGCTCTGGTCCATGTGATGTCCACTTACTCCAATAGTCAGCAGATCAACATCGGATCGGGTCAGGACATTCCGATTGCTGAACTGGCGCAACGTATTGTGAACATTGTTGGTTTCAACGGCGCTTTGAAGTTCGATGCCTCAAAACCGGATGGGACGCCGCGCAAATTGATGAACACCGAAAAGATCAGGGCTCTCGGGTGGAAGCCCAAAATTTCGCTGAACGCTGGCCTTGCCAGTGCTTATGGATGGTTTCTGCAAGCCAGCGGGTCGCAGGAGGGGCACCCACAACTTTGACCGAGACCGACTATCACGCGGCCGATGACAACGCGATCAATACGGTGACGCTCGCCGATTTGGCCGGTACTCTCCGGCGACAAATTCGGTTCGTGGGGCTCATTGTGTTGGCCGTCATTTTGGCTGCAGTTCTTTATCTTCATTTTGCTGTTTATAAATATACAGTGACTCTTAGCGTGGTTGCCGTTGGCGATACCAGCCAGTCGTCGACCGGCGGCTCGTTCGGCAGCCTGGCGGGATTAGCAGGTCTTGCGCTGCCGGCCAGTCAATCCGAGCGAGAATTTTCGCTTTATCTCGATGGTCTCCAAAGCCGGGAAGCCTCCGTGAGATTGGTCGCGGCGAGGCCAGATTTGCTCCGTCGTATCTTTGACCGAGAGTGGGATCCGGCCCAGAAAGTCTGGCGCTCGCCTGGAGTTGGATTTCATCCTCTCGCCATTCTTAGTTTCTTGCTTGGAGCGCCATGGAAGGATTGGGAAGCGCCTTCTCCCGCGCGCCTCCAACGATTCCTTCAAAAACAGCTAACGATTGTCAGATCACGTGAGCAACCGGTTGTTACTGTCTCGATTGAGATGGCTGACCCGGAATTAGGGCAAGACCTCCTCTGGTCACTGCACAAGTCCGTCGACGATTATTTGAGGCAACGCGCGATTGAGCGCGCGTCTGGTTTCATAAACTATCTGAATGCTAAGCTGAAGACGACGATCGTTGAAGAGTATAGAGCGGCTTTGGTCCAGATGCTTTCGGATCAGGAAAAGAAAAAAATGGTTGCAAGCTCTAACGTAGCCTTCGCTGCCGAATCGTTTGGAAAACCTGTCTCAACAGACGAACCAACAAGCCCGCGCCCCCTCATAGTTCTCCTTCTCGCATTCGTTTTTGGTGGAATTCTGGGTGTTGGGGGCGCGGTCATCCGTGACCACAGGCAGAAGGCGACATAGGCCAGACGCCGGCGGTAATACCAGACGCCTTCCGGTGGTCTTCCTTGGTGTTCACTGTTGCTGCCGGTCTGACGGACTCAGAATTTCGCCGACGACAGGAAAGGGTCGTGTCCTAAGTGTCCAAACCAACTTAATCGCCAATTTAGCGAGTACCGCGAATGCCGCGATGGGCGCACCGAGTTGCCTTCGGTAAATATCAAAGGACTCCAAATTTGATCGGTAAACCTGTCGAAGGCTGGCCGTCGATACACCTCCTATTCGCATGATGGTGCCGACACGATTCTCAACCCACGAAGTGGGTGCTCGGGCGGCAATTAGCCGGAGGAAAAAATCTATGTCGGCGGCAATCTTGTAGCCGAGGTCGAATCTGAGGTCACCGACGGTCTGTTTCTTCCAGAATGATGAAAAATGAGGAAAAAGGCGTCCCGTGCAATAGTTCAGGTATGAGGGACGCCGCGCGAAGCTTCTCCTGCGAAGCCTGAAGTCGTCGATGAAGATCGTGTCAAGCAAGACGCAATCAACGTCCAGCTTTTGAAACACAGAGACGATTTGGGAAAAATTGATATTGGCGACAAAAAAATCATCACTTCCGATCCACCCGAAATACTCTTCCCTTACGCACTCCAGTCCCTTGTTTAGCGCGTCAAAGATGCCAGCGTCCTTTTCCGATACAAGAACGTCCGTCGTACGCAACGCCTCTCGGATAACTGTCAACGTGAGGTCGCCGGACCCGCCGTCGATTATGTAAATGCGGGTAAGATTGTCGCAATCGGAATCCCGAACCGACGCGATGGCTTGTCTAATGCGTGGATCGTTGTAGGAAGGTATGATGATGCCGAGCTTGGGCTCTGAGGTCATGGGTTTGAAACGTTATCTCTTCTAATACTCGCCCCAAAGCTCCATTTTAGGGTTGTGTATACTAGCGATCAGCCTCGAGGCAAAGGCGACAGCGCGCTCCTGAAAATCTCCCTCAACAAGATCGGCGATGTCATATTGAGATCTTGAGCTAACTCGCGAAGCATCAACGGCAGACAGACCAGCGCTTGAAAAGCCATGGGAACACATAAAAGAGCGAGGAATATGCTGTTCGACCAGTAGATCCCCGCTGTTGCGCATAAGATCGCGCCTGCTGCGGACACGCCATAAACTGATGCAAAGCGATAGTTTCTTCGTATCGAGAGAACGTTGGCAAAGAGAGCAATATTCAACTCGATCAAGAACGCAATCGAAGCCCCAACGAGAGTCATCGACGGCGGCAACGCCACTCTGGAAGCGATCCGGTGCAACAATGTTTCTCCAAAGAAGTCAAAAGCCAACGCGCCAACCAGATAGATGGCATTACAGCCTAAGATCGAGCGCGCCAATTGTGAAATGACTTCTTGGCTATCATCCTTAATGGAGGCCCTTACGAAATCGACGAGCCAAACCTGCAATGGCGCTTGCGCAAAGGCGACGAGCAACGTACCTGCCTGTAACGAAAGACCGTAGCTAGCAACTGGCGGCCTAGGAAAATGCAACGCAGCCAACAAGAGCATTCCATTGTAAATCAAAAACGAGGATACAGTATAGATCGCATACTTTCCGATGAAGGGCAGGTGATTGAGCTCTGACGAGTCGTTGTGGGAAGGTTGCGTCGAAAGAGGGCCCAGAAGTTCTCGCAGCCAACGGCGGGCGCTCCGCGCTGACAGAAAAATCCCGACCAATACAGCGAGCGCAAAACTTACGCTCATGCCGAAGATGGAGTAGCCCAAGCTCAGGAATGCAAGGGTCATTCCGAAATACAGTACCCTTGTAAGCGAGTTGATGTTGTTCTGCCGCTCCACTCCCTGCATGCCCATCAAGACCGTGGTGTTCGTGGCAAACGCGTAATTCAAGCAATACGAAAGAGAGAAGATTAGCCAGCCAAGCGCGACCTCGCTTCTTGCGTCCCGTCGCGTTATCTCGAGCACGTAGACGAGACCACCGGGGGTGACGATCGAGAGCATGAACAGCGCCAGTCCGCCGTATGCCAGTCGGGCGTTTTTGAGGGCAACGGTCAACGCGGTCGGGTCCCGCCCGTTGAATGCCCGTGACACTTCTCGGATTGAGACGGGCTGGATCGCATTTTGGGCCTGCAACGAGGCCGCCCCAAAAATCGTGAATACCGTCCAAATTACGTACTCGTTGGCATCAAGGTAGTGCAAAAGAATGGGGACGATGAGTATCGATACCAAAAGATTGATTGCTTGAAAGACGTATGCTGCGCTCATACCGGATGACATCGCATTCATAGTTGCTCAAGTGCTTGCCGAATATGCGTCGAAATCCTTATTGGCATACAAGGTTTCCCCTTTGAGCTGGATTCTGCATATTGAATGGGCTTTGTTTAGGTCTTGGGTTGTGAACAGAATTGGACGGCAAAGTGACGTGCCTTGTTAGGAAAAACCCCGCGCCGAACGCGCGCGCGAGATGACGACCGCCACGGTTGAAGGAACTGGGCCTACCCCCTTCCGCGAAAGCATTGTTGCAAAATATCTGCGCCGGGGCGTTCCCAGGCGCGACCTTGGCATCCTTCCTCTCGTTCTCGTCTTACCCTTCGCTTACGTCCCGAAGATCTTGGAGGGAGATACGCAGCCCTGGGTATTGATCGCTTCGCTGTTCGCGCTCGTGACTTTTCGAACCGACACCTTGGTCAGAAGAGACGACTATCCATTGTTTGGACTAGGCGTTTTATGTGCGACTGTCTATGCGCTACGCAGCCCGCTCGACCTGGGACTCTTGCGCCAAATCTACACCCAGGCGGCTTTTCTTATCTTATGGATCATAACAGGGCGCGAGCGCGGGGACTACTTTCCCGGAGCGGTTAAGCTGACAATAGTGATTTGGTTTGTTGTTGGCATCGTTCAATGGACATTTGTGCGTCTGGGAATCCCCATCGACTTTGCGGGACGTTTTGTAGAAGGGAGAGGCGGAATACCAAGCCTGACGCCCGAGGCTTCATACTACGGCAGCCTCTCCGTGTTGCAGATGATGTATCTCATGTCTCGTCGCAGGGCCGAAAATGCTCCCTTCGTCGTGATGGCGGGGTTGTCGGTTCTTCTCAGCGGTTCCGTTCTGGCGATTCTCCTTCTCATTTTTCCACTGACAAAATTGGGGTGGCGCATGGGCGCATTAGCTGTTCTGTTGGCGGCGGTCGCATTAACTGCGGAGTACGCCTTTGGCCTCGGTGGCATAGAACAGACCCTGGGCAGATTTGACGTTCAGGAATCGTTACTCAATGTTTTCTCGGACCCAAGCCTCAATCTGCGCGTTGGACACATTTTCTTCACGTTGTATGAACACGTCTGGGACTCGCTTACGTTTGCGACGTCAATTGACTTTATGAATCAGTATAACTCATTTGCGCGGCGGGGCGGGTTGTTCATCGATACAGGTTCGAATTTCATTTTGCCCGCGGCGGGAGAGTTGGTCTATTCGTCAGGCGTATTCGGACTGGTGTTGATCTACGCGGTCATAAGAAGGTCACTAGCCGCCTCGGTCTCTCGCTCCGCCAAAATCGAAAAATTGATGCTTATTCTCGTGTGCCTTCTCAACCCAATTCCGCTCTCCAATCCATTTTTAGTCATGTACGCCCAGAAGGACAGTTGAGGCCCAATGCGCGCGTTGATCACAGGAGTATCTGGGCAAGACGGTTACCACATGGCGCAGCTGCTTCTGTCGAGCGGGTATGAAGTGCTGGGTCTGACCTCGAATTTGGCGAAGGCATCCTTGGTTTTCGCTGCTCCCAGCTTTGCGACAATTTGCCTGTCCGAATTTGACTATCGAAAACCCGATGAGATCGGAAGAGCGCTGTCTGAGTTTGAGCCTGACTTGATATTCAACTTTGCGGCGCTTGCGAGTGGGCGCGGAATGTTCGATTCCGCACAAGAAATGGTGGAATTGAACGGTGTCTTTGTCGGCAACCTTCTCGAAGCCATTCGACTGAGCCCTAGGAACGATCACATATCATTCTGCCAGGCCTCGAGCAGCGAAATGTTCGGCAACGTCGAAATCTGCCCTCAGGCTGAAGATACCCCCTTCAATCCCAAGAGTCCCTACGGCGCGGCAAAATTGCTTGCTCACAACCTGGTGAAGATTTACCGCGAAACGTATGGCATTCGATGCTGTTCGGCTGTTCTCTTTAATCATGAAAGCATCCGGCGTCCCGAGAATTTCGTTACAAGAAAAATTGCAACTGCGGCCGCGAAGATCAAACTGGGTCTCGTCGGGCAATTTTCGCTTGGCAACCTCGGAGCAAAGCGTGATTGGGGCTATGCCCCCGAATATGTTCAAGCCATGCACTTGATGGCGCTTGCGCCACAATCTTGTGACTACATTGTCGCGTCGGGTACTTTGAA
>Ga0068857_100005211_pt1 | contig 11064 bp, 12 predicted proteins | sample KBSCornC72_FD_66591 | JGI IMG/M metagenome (GOLD analysis project Ga0068857, IMG submission 66591) | Corn rhizosphere microbial communities from Kellogg Biological Station, Michigan, USA - KBS Corn C7-2 | ecosystem: Host-associated > Plants > Roots > Rhizosphere > Soil ...
CAACGAGCAGCGGGCGAGCATGGTCTGGTACCACGACCACGCGCTCGGCAACACCCGCACGAACGTCTACGCGGGGCTTGCGGGTGCGTACTTCATCCGCGACGACCAGGACACGGGCGAGGAAGGCAACCCGCTCGGTCTCCCTGCCCGGCCGTACGAGATCCCGCTCGTCCTCCAGGACAAGACCTTCAACGCCGACGGCAGCATGTTCTACCCGACCGAGGGAGTGACACCGGCGCACCCGGAGTGGGTGCCGGAGTTCTTCGGCGACGTCGCAGTGGTCAACGCAAAGATCTGGCCGTATGTCGACGTCGAGCCGCGTCGGTACCGGCTGCGGATCGTGAACGGCTCGCAGGCGCGCATCTACAGGCTTCACTTTGCCGACGAGCAGAGCGGCCGGGAGTTGCCATTCACGCAGATCGGCGCTGACGGCGGGCTCCTGCGAGCGCCGGTGACGATGACTGTGCTGCTGATTGCTCCTGGTGAGCGAGCAGACGTGATCGTCGACTTCAGCGGCCACCGGAACCGTTCCTTCATCGTCACCAACAACGCACGTGCGCCCTATCCGTTCGGCGGGCGAGCGATCGTGTCTCAGCTCTTGAAGATCCGCGTCAACCGCGCGCTGCAGGGCACCGACGACACCACCCCGCCGGACGAGCTGCAGCTACCGGAGTTGCCCGCGCTGCCGGCTCCGTCGGTCACGCGCGTGCAGCACCTGTCGGAGACGATCGACCCGTTCTACGACGCACCCGTGCAGCTCAACGTCGAGGACGCGCCCTATCTCGACGAGCAGACCCACCTGCCGGACGTGACGACGCGTCCGGCCGCGAACGCGGTCGAGGACTGGCTGCTGGTCAACACGACCGGCGACACGCACCCGATCCACCTGCATCTCGTGACCTTCGAGGTGATCGACCGCAGGCCGTTCGACGTGGACGCGTACGACCCGGCGACACAAACGATCACCTACACCGGCCCGGCCGTGCCTGCGGCCCCGAACGAGAACGGGCGCAAAGACACGGTTCAGGCCAATCCCGGCGAGGTGACGAGGATCAGGGCGAAGTTCGAGCTCCCCGACGAAGGGACGATCGTGCTGCCGCCCGGAGTGGCGAACCCGCAGTACGTCTGGCACTGCCATATCCTCGAGCACGAGGAGAACGACATGATGCGCGCCTTCGAGGTCGTCGCCTAACGCGGAGGGCTTACGAGCCCGTTCGCGCTCGAGACGAGCTCGGCCTCGGGAACCCTCTAGAGGAGCTCGATCTCGTCGCCGACGGCGACCTCGCCGCCCTCTACGACTCGCGCCAGCATCCCGCGCCTGTCGTCGAGCTCGGCGCGCAGGCCTTCGCGGAGCGCGTCCATCTTCTTGCAGGGATCGCAGACCATCGTGATCTCGAAAACCGCGCCGCCCGCGCGCAGCTGCTGGCCGATCGGCCACCGCTGGACGTCGTCGCCCTCGACGGTGAAGTTCTCGCGGGTCGCGCCGGGCTCGACACCGACCGAATCGAGGTGCTCCTTCGAGACGAACAGCACTTCGCGCTTCGGCGGGTTCGCGTGCGCGCAGCCCTCGAGGCCGCCTCCGACGATCGCCTGCCGGCGCTCGTGCGCGTCCATCCGGGCCGTCCCGCGGCCGGGTGACGTCCAGACGCCGACGATCTTCGCCACGGCTTGAGCCTAGCGGCCGCGGCGGTGCTCGTAGAGCGCGATCGCGCCTGCGACGGCCACGTTCAGCGACTCCGCGCCTTCGGCGAGCGGGATGGTCGCGGTCTCGTCGCAGCCGGCGACGATGTCGTCCGGGAGCCCTTCCCGTTCAGCTCCGAGGACGTACGTGACCGGAACGCCCGGGTCGATGCGCGAGAGCGGCTGCCCGCCGTGCGAGACGAGCGCGACCCGCTTGCCGGACGGCTCGTCGAAGCGTGCGAGCGGAACACGGAAGATCGCGCCCGCCGAGGCTCGCAGCGCCTTCGGCCCGATCGGGTCTGCGCAGCCGGGCGAGAGCGCGACCGAGGCGCCGAACGCGTCCGCGGTGCGCAGGATCGTGCCGATGTTCCCGGGATCGCCGACCCGCCAGAGCGAGAGCGAAACCGGCTCCACGCCGCGCGGAAGCGAATCGAGACGGAAGAGCGCCATCACCCGCGGCGGATGCCCCATCGTGGAGAGCTTCGCCAGCAGCTCCGGCTCGATGTCGTCGCCGGCGCGCAGCACCTCGACCGGCTCGACGCCCGCGTCGTCCGCCGCCTGGACGAGATCCTCGCCTTCGGCGACGAACAATCCTTCCTTCTCGCGCTGGCGGCGCGACTCGAGCAGCCGGTGGATCAGCCGCAGCTTCGGGTTTTGCGCCGACGTGATCACAATTCCCACGACAGCCAGGACCCGTGGAAGTCGGCATGGCCCGCGAACTCTCTCTCGCCTCCCGGCCAGTAGACGATCCTCAGCCCCCAGTCCTCCCCGGCTCGCGGCTTGCCGGTCGAGATGAACGCGAGCGGCCGCTCCTGCCCTGCCTGCTCGAGCACCGAGCGCACGCGGGCGCGGCCGGCGTCGCCGATGTAGCCGAACGACGCCGTCTGGAAGACGATCGTCAGCGCATCCGTCGGCTGCACGTCCAGCACGCCCGGCAACTCCTCGACGTAGTCACCGCTGACGAGCTCGGGCGGATCCTCCCGTAGGGCTTCGATCGCCTGGTCGAGCCGTCGCAGCCGCTCGTCCTGGCCCGCCCAGACGAACGAGCGCAGGAGCCGAGCGCCCTCCTCGGTCGTGACGTCGATCGGCGCCAGATCGATCCCGATGCGCCGCCCGACCTGCGGCTGCAGCTGGAGCAGCTCGCCCGGCACGGGCCGCCGCTCGTCGCCCTCGAAGCTGAGCAGCGCGCCCTCGCGCCCCCACTCGCCCGCGCCGTACCGATAGCGGTAGCGGTCCCAGACCAGATTGAGCCCCGCGCTCGGCCCGAGCTCGACGAGGTCGAACGCATCCACGCCTGTCCGCTGCACGACTCGCATCAGCAGCGGCAGAAGCACCCAGGAGCGCTGGACTTCGTTCGTCTGAACGCCCTGCGTGGCCACGAACTCGCGCAGGAACGCGCGATGGTCATCGAGGGCGTCGGTCCACGCCGCCTCGCCGCCGAGGACGAGGTAGTGCAGCCCGGCCGCCAGCCGAAGCGGCGCGTCCCAACTGGGATCGCCTCCGACGATCTCGTTCGCCACGGGATCGTCGGCCCACGCGGTCAGAAGCTCGACGTACAGCTTCGAGCGGCCCTCACACTGGGCCGCCTGGTTCAGAAAGACCTGACTACTCGTCTGGGCTGTCGGAGCCAAGCGCCGACTTCGCCTGCTCCGCGATCTTGCCGAAGGCGTCCGGATCCTCGACCGCGATCCCCGCGAGCACCTTGCGGTCGAGCTCGATCCCGGCCTTGCGGCAACCGGCGACGAACTGGTTGTACGAGAGCCCCTCCACGCGCGCGGCCGCGTTGATGCGCATGATCCAGAGCCGCCGCATGTCGCGCTTGCGGCGCTTCCGGTCGCGGTACGCGTGGACGAGCGAATGCTCGACCGCCTCATTGGCGACCTTGTAGCGGGAGTGCCTCGTGCCGACGTAGCCCTTCGCGGCCTCGAGCACCTTCTTCCGCCGCTTGCGCGACGCAACCGAGCGCTTCACGCGGGCCATTAGCCACCACCTCCGAGCATCCGCTTGACCTCGGAGCTGTCCGAGGCGTGCACGTCGTGCTGCTGCCGGAAACTACGCTTGCGCTTCGCGGACTTCTTGCCGAGGAGGTGGGCCTTCGGCGCCTTCCGGCGCAGGAGCTTCCCCGTCCCGGTCACCTTGAACCGCTTCTTCGCTCCGCTGTGTCTCTTCTGCTTTGGCATCGTCTTTTGCGACTCCTGCGTTCTTCGTCGGCCCGAGCACCATGACCATGTTCCGCCCGTCGAGGAGCGGCGGCGACTCGACTGCCCCGATCTCCTTGACGTCCTCGGCGAGACGCATCAGCAGGTCCCGCCCCCGCTCCGGATGGCTCGTCTCGCGCCCCCGGAACATGATCGTGACCTTGACCTTCGCCCGCTGGTTCAAGAAGCGGACGACGTGGCCCTTCTTCGTCTCGTAGTCGTGAATCCCGATCTTCGGCCTGAGCTTGATCTCCTTGACGTTGATCGAAACCTGGTGCTTCCGAGCGAGCTTGGCTTTCTGCTCCTGCTCGTAGCGGTACTTGCCGTAATCCATGACCCGCGCGACCGGCGGATCGGCTTGCGCCGCGACCTCGACGAGGTCGAGATCCTTGCTGTGCGCGTAGTCGAGCGCCTCCTTGATCGGCTTCACTCCGAGCTGGCCGCCCTTCTCGTCGACGAGACGGACCTGCGGCGCGCGGATGTCCTCGTTGATCCGGCTGTGCGGAATCGTCGGCCGAGTCGGCTCAACGCGACGTCGTGGCCTCAAAGGCTCACCAAGCTGTCAGCTTCCTCCTTCTTGAAATGACAAAACCGCTGCGCAGCAGCGGCTTCATCCCTTCCAACCTTCTCGGTTGAACCCCCGACAGGCTCTGGGCCCCGGAGGTGAGGAACTGTGTGCCCCTGCTTTGCAGGTCTCGAACAGTAGCAGCCCCCGCTTCCTCGGACCGGCATCGGGCTCCCGGAGAATGTCTGTCAATCTCCAGGCGACCCGTGCCGACTAGACGTCTGTTCTGGACCGCCGCCGCGCTCGGCGGCGGGGCTTGTGTCGTCGCCACCCTGCTGCCGGCTTTCCGGGTCCGGCTCGAGGCGAGCATCGGCGGAGGCGAGGCACAGCAGACCTTCGACTACGTGCGGACGTGGTCGCTGCTCGAGTACCGAACGGGACCCGCCTTCGCTGCCGTCGTGGCGAGCGTGCTCCTGATGGTCGTCGCGGTCGCCGGACTTCGCGCCGGGACGTCGACTGCGCTGCTCGTCGCGGTCGGAGTGATCGCTCTCGGCCTCAGTGTCTTCAGCACGACGGCCGGGTTCAACGAGGGCTCGATCGGCGCCAGCGGGCAGGAGAGCTGCCCTTCGTGGAGCGGCTGCGGCGGTCCCGTCCTTGGTCCGGCGGTGCGCGAGCTGCACAGCGACGCGCTCCGCACTCCCGAAGCCAAGGACCCGGACTACGAGCTGCTGCCTGGGTATGCGGCCGCGCCTCGCCTCGGATGGCTCGTCATCGAGATCGTGGCGCACCTGATCCTCGTCGTGGCCGCGTTCGCCCTCTTCCGCAGAAGGCGCGAGCTCCAGCTGACAGGGCCGGCGTTCGCGGCCCTTGCTCTGGCAGCGATCGAGATCTGGTCGGATCGCGTCGACTGCACGGAGGGGCTCAGCTCCTCCGCGAGTGCCGAGGGAAGGAGCGCGCTCTACGCAGTGCTGCTCGCGGGCATCGCAGCCAGCGCGGCGCTTCGCAGCAAGCGCTGGAAGCTCGGAGCGGTCACGCTCGTCCTGGCGATCGTCTCCGGCCTCTGGGTGTCCGTGGTCCTTGCCGTGACCTGCTCGAACTAGGCCGGCGACGCCGCAGCTCGGAGCACGGCTAGGAGCTCATCGAGGGACTTCGTGGACTGCTCTCCGCCGTGCGTCCGGACGGCGATCGCGTCCTCGGACTCCTTGTCGCCCCACACGAGCACGTACGGGATCTTCTCGACCTCGGCGTTGCGGATCCGCTTGCCGACCGTCTCGCCGGAGTCGTCGACCTCGACCCGGAACTCGCCGAGCTTCTCCGCGAGCTCGCGGGCCGCGCCGCGATGGTCGAGCCCGACCGGAAGGACCCGCACCTGCACGGGTGCGAGCCAGACCGGGAACGCGCCGGCGTAGTGCTCGATGAGGATGCCCAGGAAGCGCTCGAGCGAGCCGAAGAGCGCTCGATGGACGACGTACGGCGTGTGCTCCGCGTTGTCCTCGCCGATGTATCTGAGGCCGAAACGCGCGGGCATCTGCGAGTCGAGCTGGATCGTTCCCATCTGCCAGGAGCGTCCGAGCACGTCCGTCATGTGGAGATCGATCTTGGGCCCGTAGAACGCGCCGTCGCCCTCGTTGATCGTGTACTCGATCTCGCGCCGGTCGAGCGCGGACCTGAGCGCGCCCTCGGTGAAGTCCCACTCCTCGTCCGTCCCGAGCTTGTTGTCCGGCCGGGTCGAGAGCTCGAACCGCGCCTCCATCCCGAACAGGTCGTAGAGGTACGCGGCGAAGTCGAGCGCGGCGAAGATCTCCTCTTCGATCTGGGCAGGCGTGACGAAGATGTGCGCGTCGTCCTGGGTCACGTGCTGCACGCGCAGGAGCCCGTGGAGCGTCCCGCCGCGCTCGTTGCGGTGCAGCGTCGAGGCCTCCGCGTAGCGAAGCGGGAGCTCGCGGTAGCTGCGTAGCGCGTTCCCGAACAGGAGCATGTGCCCGGGGCAGTTCATCGGCTTCAAGCCGAGCGTCCGGTCCTCGCCGTAGGGCAGCAGGAACATCTCGTCCTTGAACTTCTCCCAGTGGCCCGACGTCTTCCAGGTTTCGACGTCGTACATGAGCGGCGTCTTGACCTCGACGTAGCCGCGCTTCAGGTTCTCCCGCCGGCGAAGGTCTTCGAGCACGTTCCAGAGCACCATTCCCTTCGGGTGCCAGAACGGCATCCCGGGCGCATGGTCGGAGAGGTGGAACAGGTCGAGCTCCGTCCCGAGCCGGCGGTGGTCGCGGCGTTTCGCCTCCTCGATCCGCTCCAGGTACGCGTCGAGGTCGGCCCGCGAGTAGAACGCCGTCCCGTAGATGCGCGTCAACTGCGTGTTCTTCTCGTCGCCGCGCCAGTACGCGCCGGCGAGGCCCGTCAGCTTGAGCGCCTTGATCGGCTTCGAGTCCTGGAGGTGCGGGCCGCGGCAGAGGTCCGTGAAGTCGCCCTGCGTGTAGAGCGAGATGTCCCCTTCGGCCGTGTCGACGAGCTCGACCTTGTAGTCCTCGCCCTCGTCGGCGAAGAGCTTCTTCGCCTCATCGCGCGAGATGTCGCTGCGCTCCCACGAGCGGCCCTCGTCGAGCTCGCGTCCGATCTCCGCCTCGATCTTCTCGAGCGCGTCCTCACCGATCGGCTCGGGAAACTCGAAGTCGTAGTAGAAGCCGTTCTCGATCGGCGGGCCGATCGCGATCTTCGTCCCCGGGTAGAGGCGGCGCACGGCCTCGGCGAGCAGGTGCGCAGCCGAGTGGCGCAGCACGTAAAGGGCGTCCGGGTCGTTCGTGTCACGCGTCGTCAGGATCTGGATCGGCTGGCCGTCCTCGAGCGGGAGCCGGAGGTCCTGGACGCGCCCGTTCGAGCGCACGAGCACCGCCTGCTCGGCCAGCTTCGGCCCGATGGCGGCGGCGGCATCCAGGCCGGTCGCGCCGTCCGGAAGTTCCAGTTCCGTCGAGTCGGGAAGAAGAACACGCATGGACGAAGAGAATACTGAGGTCAAACGTCCCGACGATCGGGGCGACGAGCTGCCGGAGTCGCCCGCGCCGGATCCCGAGGAGAAGGAGCGGCCGCGACCAGAGGACGACCCACAGGCCGACTGAGCGTCGCCGATTTGCTGCGCGACTGGAGCGAGGGGCTGTGCTTCGTGACCGACCCCACACCAGCAGCGATGGCACATGCCGTAGGAGCCGCAGAGCCGGTCCTCGACGGCGAGGGCCACGGTCGCATCGACCCGCCGCCGACGGGGCTCACATACGTGCTGCTCGTCGGCGGGCCGGTGGCGCACATCGACGTCGGCCTCGACCGGCGAGTCGTCGACCGTGCGGCGCTCGACGCGCGCTTCGGCACCGGAACGCCACTGCCGCGGGTCGACTACGGCCGGCCCTACGTCCTCGCCTACGAGGTCTCGGTCGCAGGAGCGCCGTCCCACTGCTCGGTCTTCGGACGCTTCGACGACCGGCCGGCAACGGCGCTCGTGGAGGCAAGCGGCATCACGTTCCGCGTCGACCCGGGTTTCCCGCACAGCGGTTCGGGTAGCCACTGGCACGATCGCAACCGAGAGGCGGACGTCGCGCGCGAGGCCAAGCCGAAGGCAACGGGCGAGGTCGTCGAAGAGATCTCAGAGCGCTAGACGGTTCTCACAGGACGGGTGGCGGGGCAGGTCCGCCACCCGTCAAGCCCTCGTTACGGCCAGACGGGGCCGTAGGCAAGCAGCGCCGCCAACACTGTCAGCGCAGCGAGTGCAGCACCAAATATGGCGTAGCGCACCCTCATCGGGACCTCCCTTTCCCTCACATGACCGCTTGGACAGGCCCCGAGCGCTCGAGTTGCGCACTAGTATAGGTCAGTCCCGCATCAATGCCACGACGTAAGTCAACACATGTCGACAGCCCTGTCGAGGTTGGTCGAAGGCTCCGCGAGGCCCGAGAACGGGCCGGACTAAGCCAACGCCAGCTCTCGTTTCCGGGCTGTTCCCCCGCCTACATCTCCCGCATCGAGGCGGGCGACCGCATCCCGTCGCTCCAGCTCCTGCGCGAGATGGGCATGCGCCTCGGCGTCAGCGAGGACTATCTGGCGACGGGCACCGAGCGGCACGACGAGAACGCCGTCCTGATCGAGGCCGAGATCAGCCTCCGCCTCGACGAGCGGGAGGAAGCGGCGAGGCTGTACGGCGAGGCGCTCCAGCAGGCTACGACGAGCGACGAACAGGCTCGCGCGCTGGCCGGACTGGGGCAGCTCGCGTACCGGGAAGGGAAGCCGCGGGAGGCGATCGCCCGGCTCGAGGAGGCCCGCTCGGTCGGGCGCGTCGACCTGGCCGACCACCCGGGCTGGGCGGACACGCTCGGCCGCGCCTACGCGTCGGTCGACCAGCTCGACGCAGCGGTCAGCCTGTTCGAGAGCTCGCTGAGGTCGGCCGAGGAGCGCCAGGACGCGGTCGAGGCGATCCGCTTCGCCGTCCTGCTCGCGAACGCGCTCATCGACAAGACGGATTTCGACGCCGCCGAGCAGCTGCTCGGACGGATCCTGGAGCTGACGGCCGACTCGAACGACCCCGTCGTGCGCGCGCGTCTCTACTGGTCGCAGTCGAGGCTGGCCGCCGCGCAGGAGGACCATCACCGCGCAGCCCGCTACGCGAGGCACGCCCTCGACCTGCTCGAGCTGACCGAGCACACGTACTACACGGCGCAGGCCCATCAGCTGCTCGCGCACATCGAGCTCGACCGCCAGCACCCACGCGATGCGCTCGACCTGCTGGAGAAGGGGCTCACCATGCTCGCCGACAACGGGACGCCGGTCGACGTCGCGCTGTTCAAGCTCGAGGAGGCGCGCGCGCTGATCCAGCTGGATCGCCCGGAGGAGGCCGCGTCGCTCGCGCTGGAGGCGAACGGGCTCCTCACGGATGCAAGCCCGTACGACAGCGGGCGCGGCTACTCCGTCGTCGCGGACGTCTACTTGGAGCTCGGCGACACGTCCAAGGCGATCGAGCTCTACGAGCTCGCGGCGGACCGGATGTCGTCACATCCGAGCCGGTACCTGATGGAGACGTACGAGAAGCTCGCGGCGCTGCTCGAGGGCGACGGCCGCAAGGACGAGGCGCTTGGCGTCCTCAAGAAGGCCGTCGCGGTTCAGACGCAGCCGGCCTGAGCGCAGCTAGGTCGGAGACTTCTCCGGCCTGATGCTCCACTCGGCGAGGTCCCGGATGCTGACGATCCCGACCGCCCGCTCGTTCTCGACCACGGGCAGGTGGCGGAAGCCGCCGTCGAGCATGATCTGAACGGCCTCGACCGGGTCCGTCGACTCGGAGACGACCTTCGGGTCGGCGGTCATCCATTCGCGGACGCGGGCCTCGCTGGAGTGGACGCGGCCGGCGACTGCACGCGTCAGGTCGCGCTCGGTGACTATCCCGATCAGGCGCCCGCCGTCGGAGACGACGATCGCGCTCACGCCCTCCGCGACCATCTTCTCGGCGGCGTGCCCGATCGTGTCGAACGGCTCGATCGTGATCACGTCGCGGGACATGACTTCGCTCAGGGTCGCCATGACCCGAGCATACTGGCCGCGCGGCCGCGGCGCAGTACGTCCTAGCGGTCCGAGTAGAACGAGCCCTGGACGCGGCGCACGTAGGCGTCGAACTCGCTCTTGCGGCGGTCGATGTCCGCCTCGCGCTGCTTCACCTCGGCCGTCTGCCGCTCGAGCTCCCTGCGCGCCTCGAGCAGGGCCTCCTCGCGCTCCTGGACGGACGCTTCCCGCAGCAGCGACCGGCGCTCGAGCTCGGTCACGTGGATCGCGCGGCTCTCGAAGAGGCGCTTCTCCTCGGCGGTGTGGCGCTCTTCACGCTCGATTTGCCGCTCTCGCTCGTCCAGCTCGGCTTCTCGGGACTTGAGCCGTTCGTCGGATCGAGCCTCGAGCTCCTCGGCGAGGTTCTCGAGCTCGGCTTCTCGGAGACCGAGGTTGCGCTCGTGCTCGAGGAGCCGGCTGTCCGTGTAGCGGAGCTCTTCTGCCCGACCCTCGAGGATCTCGAGGCGGTGCTCGACCTCGCGCTCGCGTGCGGCGATCTCGTCGCGGAAAGTCTGCTCCCGCTCGGCGATGCGGACGCGCTCGACCTCGAGCTCGGCGACGATGCGCTGCTCGCGGTCGCCTGCGTCGGTCTCGGCCTGGGCAAGCTCTTGTTCCAGCTCGGCGATCCTCGCGCGCGCCTTGTCGAGCGCCGCGTTGCGGTTGTCGAGCTTCTCGACGAGCTCCTCCATCTGCCGCTCGGCCTCGGCGGCGCGTGGGCTATAGCCCTCGACCTCGTGCAGGACCTCGGCCAGCTCCTTGCGGCGGTCGTCGGACAGGTCGTCGACGACGTCGCTCGTCTGGCGGACGACGTAGTTCTCGAGGCGGGTGCGCAGTTTCGACATGGCCGGTTCCCTAGGAATCGGCTTTGTCGGCTGAAGCTTTAGCGGCGACCGACGGTCAGGGCGACCGGGAAGCCGCGCGCCCGGCGGGCGCCGGCTCTCGGGCTCTGCCTGAGCACCCGGCCGACCCGCGGTGACCGCACGCGGGTGACCTTGCCCGTAGTGCAGCGTGCGCGGCGGATCTTGAGCCTCGCCTGGCCGAGTCGGAGCCCGATCACGCGCGGCACGTGGCACTTCACCGGATGTGGTGGTGGTGGTGGAGGAGGCGGCG
>Ga0068857_100005216_pt1 | contig 11062 bp, 10 predicted proteins | sample KBSCornC72_FD_66591 | JGI IMG/M metagenome (GOLD analysis project Ga0068857, IMG submission 66591) | Corn rhizosphere microbial communities from Kellogg Biological Station, Michigan, USA - KBS Corn C7-2 | ecosystem: Host-associated > Plants > Roots > Rhizosphere > Soil ...
CTGATCGGTCTCGGCCTCAACAAGATGCACCGCGAAGTGGTGTTGCAGGACACGCCCGAAGTTCGCGGCGCGATCGCAAAACTGCCGCATCTGGTGCAGGTGGTCGAGTAACAAACGTCATTCCAGCGGAAGCTGGGATCTCAGGTCGCCGGGTGCTTCCTTGAAAGGCGCGCCCGGCCTTAAGAAGCCCCGGCCAGCGCTGGGGCTACGGCCCGATCAACAATCGGGCATCCGCGCGTAACAAGCGAAAGCGAGTGCAACGACATGAAACTGAACGAACTCAAAGATAATACAGGCGCCCGCAAGGGCCGCATGCGCGTTGGCCGTGGTATCGGTTCGGGCAAGGGCAAGACCGCCGGTCGCGGCCAGAAGGGCGCCAAGGCGCGTTCGGGCGTTGCGATCAACGGCTTTGAAGGCGGCCAGATGCCGCTTCACATGCGTTTGCCGAAGCGTGGCTTCAACAACATTTTCGCCAAGGATTACGCGATCGTCAATCTCGGCGCGATCCAGAAGGTGATCGACGAAGGCAAGCTCGACGCCAAGGGCACTGTCGATCATGCCGCGCTGAAGGCCGCTGGCCTCGCTCGTGGTGGCAAGGATGGCGTTCGTCTTCTGGCGAAGGGTGAATTGACCGCCAAGCTCAATTTCTCGGTTGCCGGTGCGTCCAAAGGCGCGATCGAAGCCGTCGAGAAGTCGGGCGGCAAGGTCGAAGTGATCGAAGTCGTGAGCGCTGCCGAGAAGGCAGCAGCCAAGAAGGGTCAGACCAAGAAGGCTGCGAAAGCCGCCAGGGCCTGAGCCTTTTCCGACGGATGTGATTTGTGCAAACCCCGCTGGCCGAAAAGGCAAAGCGGGGTTTCGCATTTTCCGCCCGCGGTCCGGAATAAGGTTCTTGCGATCCGTGCGATCAATGCCCAAGTGCAGGGCGGTCGAGCAGGGCATCCAAGATACGCTTTTGGTTCACAGGACCGGTCTTGGGCAGTAGAGCGCGTTCGGTTTCGAGTGAATCAGAACCCGTTCTCCGGGTTTGGGCTTACCGCATTTTCTCGTTTGTCAGATGTTTCCATCTGACCTGAAAATGCTCTAAGGGACATGACTTGCGCTTTCGCGCGCGGGTATTTTGAAGGTACAAAAGAGCAATGGCATCCAAAGCGGAGCAGCTTGCATCGAACATCAGCCTGTCGAAGTTCGCACAGGCGACGGAGTTGAAAAAGCGCCTGTGGTTCACGCTGGGCACGCTGATCGTTTTCCGGTTCCTGAGCCATGTGCCATTGCCGGGCGTCGACCCGACCGTGCTTGCGAGCCTCTACACGCAGACGCAGGGCGGCGTGCTCGATATCTTCAACACCTTCTCCGGCGGTGCGTTGCAGCGCATGAGCCTGATCGCGCTGGGCGTGATGCCTTATATCACCGCGTCGATCGTCGTGCAGCTCGGCGCCTCGCTGCATCCGGCGCTGGCCGCGATGAAGAAGGAAGGCGAGAGCGGGCGCAAGAAGCTCAACCAGTATACCCGCTACGGCACTGTGTTGCTGACGGCGGTGCAGGGCTATTTTATCGCGGTGGGGCTGGAAAGCTTCGGCGCGAGCCAGGGGATGCAGGCGGTGGTCGAGCCGGGCATGCTGTTTCGCGTGACCGCCGTCGTCTCGCTGATCGGCGGCACGATGTTTCTGATGTGGCTGGGCGAGCAGATCACCAGCCGCGGCATCGGCAACGGCGTATCGCTGATCATCATGGCGGGCATCGTCGCGCAGCTTCCGGTGACGCTCAGCAATCTGTTTCAATCGGGTCGTGAAGGTTCGATTTCCGGCCTGCTGATCCTTGGTATCATTATCCTCGGTCTGGGCCTCATCGCTTTCATCTGCTTCATGGAGCGTGCGCAGCGCCGCGTGCTGATCCAGTATCCCAAGCGCCAGACGCGCCAGGGCCTGATGCAGGCGGATCGCAGCCATTTGCCGCTCAAGGTCAACACAGCAGGCGTGATCCCGCCGATCTTCGCCAGCTCGTTGCTGCTGATGCCGCTCACCATTTCGAAGTTTGCCGGCAGTCAGGTCGCGGGCGAGAGCAAATGGGGCGATTTCGTCCTTTCGCTCAACCAGTATCTGAGCCACGGCAGCCCGGTTTACATGGCGCTTTATGGCTTCGGCATCATCTTCTTCTGCTTCTTCTACACCGCATTGGTATTCAATCCGGAAGAGACGGCGGAGAACCTCAAGAAGAATGGCGGCTTCATCCCCGGCATTCGTCCGGGCAAGAATACCGAGCTGTATTTCGATTATGTGCTCACCCGTATCACGGTGATCGGCGCGGCGTATCTGACGCTGATCTGCCTCATTCCCGAATATGCCATCGCGCGCGCAGGCATTCCCTTTTATCTGGGCGGCACCAGCCTGCTGATCGTCGTCAACGTGACGGTCGATACGGTGACGCAGATCCAGAGCCATCTGCTTGCGCACCAATATGGCGATCTCATCAAAAAGGCCCGGTTGAAGGGCCGCATGCGCTGAACCAGTCGCCGGGGCGCGATTGGCTGCATTTACCTACAGGGGACGGATATGAACATCATTCTGTTGGGACCGCCCGGAGCGGGGAAGGGCACGCAGGCGAGCCGCCTGGTCGAAAGCCGCGGCATGGTCCAGCTTTCCACCGGTGATATGCTGCGCGCGGCCGTCAAGGCAGAGACGCCGGTCGGCTTACAGGCGAAAGCGGTGATGGAATCCGGCGGCCTTGTTTCTGACGAAATCGTCTCCGGCATCATCGGTGAAGCGCTGGATGCGCTGAAGCCCGATACCGGCGTTATTTTCGACGGTTATCCCCGCACAGAGGCGCAGGCGCATTCGCTCGATACCTTGCTGGCGGATCGCGGTCGCAAACTTGACCATGTGATCGAGCTGGTTGTCGACGAAGATGCGCTGGTTGAGCGCATTACCGGCCGGTATACCTGTGCGACGTGCGGCGAAGGCTATCACGACTCGTTCAAGCAGCCCAAGACGCCGGGTGTGTGCGACAAATGCGGCGGCCATGAATTCAAGCGGCGCGTGGACGATAACGAAGAGACGGTGCGCACCCGCATGGCAGAATATCGCGCGAAAACCGCGCCTATTCTGCCCGTTTATGAGGCACGTGGAATTGTTAACCATGTTGACGGCATGGTTAATATGAACGATATAGCCCAGGAGATTCAATCTATCCTGGGATAATGAATGACCCCTGCAAGCAGTCTACTGCTCGTGTTGCCTTTGGGAGTGCATCTCAAGGAGGGGCGTGTCTTTATCGAGCGGCAAGCTGCCAATGGTGTTAAGCGCTGGCTTGCGAATTTTTCCAGGATGACCTTGGCGGTGAAGGTTTTGCCCGGCGAGCCCAGCGCCGACGAGGTAGAGATCGATCCGCGTAAGCTGGGTGATGCCCTCACAGTCGAGTTGATGCCGTCAGGCTGGACGCCCTATGAGCATTACTCTGAGCGAAGCGGCATGCAGCGCCGGTTGAAAGCCTGGATCGACAATCACGATTATCTGCAGTTCGCGATCGGTGGCACGTGGGGCGACTGGGCAGCAATGGGCGCGATGATCGCCGCGAAGAAGGGGCGTAAAGCCTCGATCTGGATGGACCGCGTTGAATCGGAGGTGCTGCGTCTCAGCGCGCTACGGGACAAAGGCCTGCGCCGGGTACGTGGACTTTTCTACTCGAAAATCAGCGGGTTTAGAGAGAGGCAGGTAATCCGCGCGTCCACGCTGGGCCTGTTCCACGGGAACGACACGCTTTCGACGCTTGGTGCGTTTAGCCCCAACCCCTATCTGGTGCACAATATTCATTTGAGCAAGGCCGATCGCATTTCTCCGGACCGGCTTGAAGCCAAGGTGACGGCAGCAGGTGGTGGACCGCTGGAACTCGTGTATCTCGGTCGGATCCATCCCGACAAAGGCGTGATGGACTGGATCGAGACGCTAAAGCTGCTTTCGATGCGGCATATTCCCTTTCGCGCGCGCTGGTTCGGTGACGGTCCGGACATGGAAGAAGCCCGCGCAAAGGTGGAACGGCTGGGCCTGTCGCAAAGCGTCTCCTTTCCGGGAAGGCTGGAAAGTCGCGACGAGATACTGGAGACCCTGCGCTCGGCCCATATGATGCTGTTCTGCCATATGACGCCGGAATCCCCGCGCTGCCTGATCGAGGCGCTGATGTCTGGAACACCAATCGTGGGATATGGTTCGGCCTATTCCGAGGATCTGATCGCCGATCACGCCGGCGGCATACTGACCGAAATGGACGCAACGAAGCTGGCAGACGCTGTGGCGCAGTTGCATTTCGATCGGGCAGGATTGGCGAGGCTTATCAGGAATGCTGCTAAAGACGGGCATGATATGAATGATGAAGCCGTCTTTGCGCATCGGTCTGAACTGATGAAGCGCTTTACCGCACCCCAGCCACAGATGGCTATTTGACCTGCTTTATTAACCGGTTTTCTTAACCACGGTCGCTTTTTCCTACATGTTTAGGTGTCTGCACAGGTCGCGTATTCGCGCTGCCGCGTAAGCGGGATCGCGCCATATATTCGCGATGCCATAAGTGCTATATTGCACAGATAAGGCATGGGGGCAGCGTGGCCGAATCGCACAGCAGTCGCCCGAAAGGGCGTTTGGTCGAGCTTGACGCGCTGCGCGGTCTCGGCGCGATTTCTGTTGTCCTTTATCATCTGACGACGCGGTTTCCGCAGATATTTCCCCGAGCGGACCATGTTCCCTTCATCTTTTGGGAGGGAGAGTATCGCGTGTTGCTGTTCTTCGCGATTTCGGGATTTGCGATATTTTTCTCGCTGGAGCGCATCTCCTCGGTCGCAGACTTCGTGGTCAACCGCTTCTCGCGCCTCTTTCCTGCTTATTGGGTCGCGATCCTGCTGACGCTCAGCTTCGTTTATATGGGGCATATCGACCGGCTTAAGATCGCGCCGCTCAGCATCCTCGCCAATTTCAGTATGCTGCAAGGCTATCTCTATCTGCCCGCGGTTGATGGTGTTTACTGGACGCTGACTGTGGAATTGGGCTTTTACACCTGCATGATCGCGCTGTGGGTGCTGCTGGGGCGGGGCATGCGGCGGCTGGAACCTCTGCTGATCCCGTGGCTCGCGCTCAGATGGCTGATGTTCTATTGGGAGGGTTTCCCGTCGCGGATTGCAATCCTGCTAATCCTTCAGTTCCTGCCCTTCTTCCTGATCGGTGTGCTGTTCTATCGCATCTGGGCGGGGCAGCGCAGGGGGTGGCAGCAACTTCCCTATTTCGCGGCGACATTGCTTACCCTGTATGGCACCGACACGCCGGATCTTTCAGTCGCGGCGGTCGCTCTTTGCGCGGTCTTTGCGGCGATGCTGGCGGGTGGCGTCCGCTTCCTGTGCGTGCAGCCCTTGCTGTGGTTCGGCGCGATCAGCTATCCGCTCTATCTCGTGCATGAGAACATCGGCTTCGTCGTCATGCTGAACGCACAGGCGATGGGCCTCAATCACTGGGTTGGTTTCGGGGCGGCATTGGTTTCGGTCGTGCTGATTGCGTGGCTGCTTCATCACACAGTCGAGATGCCTGCGAGTCGCTGGATCAGCGCAAGATGGAAAGCATGGCAGCGAGGTCGCGGTGGTCCGAGGGGCGGTGCGGCTAAGTCAGTCTGAGCCCGTCAGGTTCAGGCGCGCAGGGCGCCAATCGGCAGGCGGGGGATGTCGCTGCGGTGACCGCGCTGGAAAGCCACTTCCTTGATGAGCGCGAGCAGCTCATCGGCCTGCGCCACCATGCGAGATTTGTTGAAGCAGGCGGCCGCGCCCTTTTCCATCGCGACGACTCGCAGGTCAGAGCCCTCACGCATCAGGGACGAGAGCATGATGACCGGGCGTGGTTCTTTTTTCATGATCCGCTCAAGAATCGTGATGCCATCGGTATCGGGCATCGCGACATCCAGCGTAATAACATCCGGATCGGTTTCTTTTATAAGGTTAAAGGTTTCTTGCGCGTTGCTGGCGATGCCGACCACGCGCACCGAAGGGTCCTGCTCCAGCAGAACCTCCAGCATCGCACGGATCGTAACCGAATCGTCGACCACCAATATGGTTGTATATTTCATTCGGGTCTCCGCCGTTCCGCCGCGAACCTCTATATGTACGGAACAGCCGTCCTATAATGTGATATTCTGGTTAATAGCTGGTGAAGGCAGTCGGCTTGACAGCTATAAAATCAGTCTGTAAGCACCGCCGCTTCCAACACATATGGGAAGCGGCGGCGTCAATGGGCGTCGGCCGTGCTTTTGTGTCTTGGAAAACAGTTCCGCATCTGGCCGATCGGTAATACGAAAGGCGCGTTGCGGGTGGACGCTTTGAGATGGGTCGCACGCCATGCGACCCGTGGAGCAGGAGAATTAGTTACATGGCACGTATTGCGGGCGTCAACATCCCGACCAACAAGCGCGTTATTATCGCGCTGACTTATATCCACGGCATTGGCCGCAAGACGGCCTCTGATATCGCTGACAAGCTGGGCATCGACCAAAGCCGCCGGGTCCAGGACCTGTCGGACGCCGAAGTGCTGCAGATTCGCGAAGCGATCGATGCCAGCTACACAGTGGAAGGCGATCTTCGTCGCAACACCGCGATGAACATCAAGCGTCTGATGGATCTGGCCTGCTATCGCGGCCTGCGCCATCGTAAGGGCTTGCCGGTTCGCGGACAGCGCACGCATACCAATGCGCGCACCCGCAAGGGCAAGGCCAAGCCGATCGCAGGTAAGAAGAAGTAAGCAATCAGACCCGTGGCTGATTGCTCAGTCCGGGTCGTCTTCTTCTCCGCCGGATGGCGCCCGCTATGGGCACGACATCCAGCATCACCAGTTTCGAAAGTCAGGAAATAAGATATGGCACGGGAACCTCAGCGCGTTAAACGGCGTGAGCGCAAGAACATCTCCGCCGGCGTGGCGCATGTGAACGCCAGCTTCAACAACACCATGATCACCATCACCGACGCGCAGGGCAATGCGATCAGCTGGTCCTCAGCCGGCATGATGGGCTTCAAGGGCAGCCGCAAGTCGACGCCTTATGCCGCTCAGGTCTGCGCTGAAGACGCCGGACGCAAGGCGGCCGAGCACGGCGTGCGCACTCTCGAAGTCGAAGTGAAGGGGCCCGGTTCGGGCCGCGAATCGGCGCTGCGGGCGCTTCAGGCTGTAGGCTTCACGATCACCTCGATCCGTGACGTTACACCGATCCCGCACAATGGCGTGCGGCCGTCCAAGCGTCGCCGCGTCTAATACCGAATCCCATCAGGGGGCGGTGGACGCACCGCTCTCTCGCATTTTGCACCGGCCGGGGTTCTTTGACGATAGAAGAGGCCCCCGCCACATTCCCAGGGGAAATACATGACTGTCAACATGAAGAACTGGCAGGAATTACGGAAGCCCAGCAACCTGGAGATCAAATCGAGCGGTGATGGACGTCGTAAGGCGACCTTCGTGGCAGAGCCGCTGGAACGCGGTTTCGGTCTGACGCTTGGCAACGCGCTGCGCCGCGTTCTGCTCTCCTCGCTGCAAGGCGCCGCCGTAACCTCGATCAAGATCGAGAACGTGCTGCATGAGTTCTCCAGCCTGGCGGGCGTCCGCGAGGATGTGACCGACATCGTCCTCAACGTAAAGCAGATCGCGCTGAGAATGGAAGGCGAAGGGCCAAAGCGCCTGCAGCTTTCCGTGACCGGTCCGGCTGACGTGAAGGCAGGCGATATCGCGGTTTCCGGTGACATCGAGGTGATGAACCCCGATCTTATCATCTGCCATCTCGATGAGGGCGCGTCGCTCAACATGGAGCTGACCGCGGATATCGGCAAAGGCTATGTGCCCGCCGTTTCCAACCGCCCGGCCGATGCGCCGATCGGCCTGATCCCGGTCGATGCGCTGTATTCGCCGGTTCGTCAGGTCGCCTACAAGGTAGACAACACCCGCGTTGGCCAAGAGCTTGACTATGACAAGCTCAGCCTGACGCTGGAAACCGACGGCACCGTCACGCCCGAGGATGCGATCGCTTATGCGGCGCGTATCTTGCAGGACCAGTTGCAGCTGTTCGTGCACTTCGACGAGGCTCTTGCAGCTCCCGTCGCGGCCGCAGCAGCGACCGGCGCCGGTGCGGCGAGCGAAAGCGACAGCAACGCGAACGTCATCAACCGCTACCTGCTCAAGAAGGTGGACGAGCTGGAGCTTTCGGTGCGTTCGGCCAACTGCCTCAAGAACGACAACATCATCTACATCGGCGATCTGGTTCAGAAGACCGAGGCCGAGATGCTGCGTACGCCGAACTTCGGCCGCAAGTCGCTCAACGAGATCAAGGAAGTGCTTTCCAGCATGGGTCTGCGCCTTGGCATGGATATCCCCGGCTGGCCGCCTGAGAATATCGAAGAGATGGCCAAGAAGCTGGAACAGGAACTAATGGGCTAAACCGCAGTCATTCCGCCCAAGCGGGCCTGCGAAGCCCGATTTTCTCTGCTCCGGTGCTCACGTACTTTTAGTACGCTGCGCTCCGGCACTCGAAAATCAGGCTTCTCGGCTCCCCTTGGACGAAATGCCAATCGGTTTAGCGGGATGGAGTTTGGGTCGCGCTCCTATTGGCGGCCTGGTCTGGACTACCTGATACGGGTCCCTAACGAATGAAGGAATGAAATATGCGTCATAAAGTTGGACATCGTAAGCTGCAGCGTGCCTCCGGGCATCGTACCGCACTGCTGCGCAATCTGGCCGCGTCTCTCATCAAGCATGAGCAGGTCACGACCGGCGTCGCAAAGGCGAAGGAGCTTCGCCCTTATGTCGAGAAGCTGATCACACTGGCGAAGCGTGGCGGTCTTTCCAACCGTCGCCTCGCGCACTCGCGGTTGCAGGACGACGCGCAGCTGGTCAAGCTGTTCGAAGTGCTGGCCGAGCGCTATAAGGATCGTAACGGCGGCTACACCCGCGTGATCAAGGCAGGCTATCGCGCTTCGGACGCCGCGCCGATTGCGGTGATCGAGCTGGTCGATCGCGATGAGAGCGCGAAGGGTCAGGACTCGGGTCCGGTACAGGGCGCCGAAGCGGACGAGATGGAAGCGGCCTGATCGCTTTTTCATCGTAAGCAAGATCAAGCCTCGCAGCGATGCGGGGCTTTTTCTTTGGGCGCTTTTCGGGTGAGCGCGATGCCTCCATTTTGCTCTCTAACCCGCTCTTTCCAAAGACGGGTCGCCGCGATACTCTCCCACCCAATGCAAGAAGCGATGGGAGAGAGGCCGTGAAACGCGCTGTGCGAATGGCGTTGGCCGTGCTCATGCTCATTGCAGGTGCGCCGCCGATAATCGCGCAGACTAAAGGCAGCGCGCCCGCCGCTCCTCCTGCAGACCCCGCTATCATCGATGCTCCTCTCGCCGCTGGATCCAGATCAAGACCCATGACGCCTTTCGCTTATCCCACCACCCGCGCGCTAAATCTGGTCGAGGATAAATTCGGCGAAAAAATCGCTGACCCTTATCGCTGGCTGGAAAATGATGTGCGGTCCGACAAGGATGTCGCGAATTGGGTCGAAGCGGAAAACCGCACGACGCAGGCCTATCTCGATACGCTTTCCGGGCGGGGTATCCTCGCCGAACGGATGCGCAAGCTGTTCGACTACGAGCGCTATTCGATCCCGCGAAAGGGTGGGCAACGTTATTTCTTCGCGCGCAACAGCGGGTTGCAGAACCAGTCGCCTTTGTTCGTGCGCGAAGGTTGGGCAGGCAAGACGCGGATGCTGGTTGATCCCAACGCCTTTTCGAAAGATGGCGCGACGGCGCTTGCCGAATGGGAGCCGTCGCCGGATGGCCACCACCTGATCTATGCGATACAGGATGGTGGCAGTGACTGGCGCACGCTGCGCGTTGTCAATGTTGATGACGGCAGCCTGCTTGTCGATCGCATCGAGTGGGTGAAATTCTCACGGCTTGAATGGGACGGGAAGGGCGAAGGCTTTTTCTACTCGCGTTTTCCCGCGCCAGAACGCGGGCGAGAGTTTCAGTCGCTCGATACCCGCTCGGCGGTCTATTATCATCAGCTCGGCACCGACCAGAGCGCGGATCGGTTGGTGTATCAGACGCCCGCTCATCCCAAATGGAACCACAGCGCGCAGGTGACCGATGACGGCGCGTGGCTGATTGTCACGACCTCCGAAGGCACCGATCCCCGCTATGAGCTGTCGGTGATCGATCTTGCCGATCCGAAGTGGAAGCCGCGCACTTTGGTCCGGGGGATGGACAATGACTGGCGCTTTGTGGGCAGCGTTGGCAGCCGCATGTGGTTTGTCACCGATCTGGGCGCGATGCGATCGCGGTTGGTCACGCTCGACGCGCAGAAGCCGCGCCGTGCTGCGGCGGAGATCGTGAAGCAGCGCAAGGATACGCTCGCCGGTGCGTCGATGGTCGGCAGCCGCATCATCCTGGCCTATATGAGCGATGCGCAATCGGTCGCAGAGATCGTCGGGCTGGAGGGCGCACCAGTAGGAGACGTACCGCTGCCGGGGATTGGTACGGCGGCAGGGTTCGGCGGCAAGGCGGGCGATCCGGAGACCTTCTTCAGCTTTTCGGGTTTTACGACGCCCGGCACTATCTATCGCTTCAACACCGATACGCGCGCGATCGAGGAATTCGCGCAGCCCCGGCTGGCCTTCAACCCGCAGGATTATGTCGAGGAGCAGTTGTTCTACACCTCGAAAGACGGCACGCGGGTGCCGATGTTCGTCGTACGCAAAAAGGATCTGGCGCTGGCGCGGACCGCCGCACCGACGCTGCTTTATGGTTATGGTGGATTCAACATCGCGGTGCTGCCCGGCTATTCCGCGACGCGGATGGCGTGGCTGGAGCAGGGCGGGGTGATCGCGGTGGCGAATCTGCGCGGCGGCGGCGAATATGGGCGGGAATGGCATGATGCGGGGCGGCTTGCCAACAAGCAGAATGTGTTCGACGACTTCATCGCGGCCGGGGAATATCTGATCGCCAACGGCTATACCGGGCGCGATCAGCTGGCGGTCGAGGGACGGTCAAACGGTGGCTTGCTGGTCGGCGCGG
>Ga0068857_100005222_pt1 | contig 11058 bp, 10 predicted proteins | sample KBSCornC72_FD_66591 | JGI IMG/M metagenome (GOLD analysis project Ga0068857, IMG submission 66591) | Corn rhizosphere microbial communities from Kellogg Biological Station, Michigan, USA - KBS Corn C7-2 | ecosystem: Host-associated > Plants > Roots > Rhizosphere > Soil ...
TTCGTGCAGCATTGGCAGTGGGGCGATAGCATTCTGGAGTGGATTCGCCAATGCGAGACCACTTTCGACACGCGCGTGGATCTGCGGAATCTTTTGCGGGCTGACTTGTGGCCGCACGCGGGGCGGTCGAGTTTCGTCATGCTGCTGGAAGACAAGTCTGTCGAGACGGGCGGCGTGGGGATTGAGAAGGCTATGGGGATGCGGCTCACTTTTCGGCAGCCTCCGCCGCTGAAGTGTTTCTCTAACCAGTTTCTGTTCTACCTGAATTCTTCGGTGGCGAATAGCGCTTATCAGACTTGGTCGCAGATGAGTCCGAGTCCGATTAGTTCGCTGCCGCCGGAGCGGTTTCAGTTTCAGGTGCTGGATATGAATCTGGAGTAGCTGGGGATTGGTTCCTCAACTACCTTGCCTTCTTTCTTGAATAAACTGTAAGCTTTCGCGCGGGGTCTAGAGACTAGAACTTTGAAGATGCGGCCGTCTCGGAATTCGATCGCGCAATTGTTGTCGATGGCGATTCCTATGCCGCCGGTTTTCCGAATCATTTCCTGGAAGTTCTTTCGGCGGGGGACTCCGCCGGTCCTGCCGTTGTAGTGCGGGCAGTTGATTCCGGGGATGAGGCCGAGACCTTTCACGTTGATATATTTCCACTTGTGGGGATTGTAAAACGACATGGAATCGGAGTGTCCGGAATCGAACCAGCAGATGGAACCGGCGCTGACGCCGGCGAGTACCGTTCCTTTTTTATAGGCGGCGACGAGAAGCTTGTCGACTCCTAGACGCCGCCAGATGCGCATCATTTGCAGGGTGTTTCCGCCACCGACGTAGATGATTTCGGCCGCGGAGATCGTGCTGCGGATTTGCTCGCGCGACGGTTTTTCTTTCATGAGAAACAAGACGTCGGTTTTGCATCGCAAGAAGTCGCCGAAGTATTTCCGGACTTTCTTCCAATATATTTCGGAATCCGAGCTTGCCGTGGGGATAAAGAGAAGTCTCGGGTTCTTCTTCTTCGTAAGGCGGATGATCTCGCGATCTATCGGCAACGTTTGTCTGGTTGCTATCTTTCCCCCTCCAATGGCGACAATCGTCTTGGACATGGTTCATCCTACCGCCCAGCGCACTTGGTTATCATGACTAGTAGTGCGCGACTCTTTATACACGCCGCCGGTTCCGCTTTCAAAACTGGTTGAAGTTGAATCGGTTTTGGGCGAGGCGATTCGCGGGAAGCCGGAAGTGCTCAGACTTTCGTTGGCGTGTTTGCTCGCGCGGGGGCATCTGCTGATCGAGGACGTACCGGGGGTGGGTAAGACCACTCTGGCGCAGGCGCTGGCGCGTAGTGTCGATTCGAATTTTCACCGGCTGCAGTTCACTTCCGATATGCTGCCTAGCGATGTGCTGGGTGTCACCATTTACAACGCGCATACCGAGGGTTTTGAGTTTAAGCCGGGGCCGGTGTTCACGCACTTTCTGCTGGCGGATGAGATCAACCGGGCTACTCCGAAAACGCAGTCAGCTTTGCTCGAGGCCATGAACGAGGGGCAGGTTACGATTGACGGGCGGTCGTGGCCGTTGGCGCAGCCTTTCATGGTGATCGCTACGCAGAATCCGGTGGAGCATCACGGCACGTATCCGCTGCCGGAGTCGCAGCTTGACCGGTTTCTGATGCGGATTCGGATTGGGTATCCGGACCAAGGGGCCGAGCGGCAGATTTTACGGCATAGCGCGGAGCCGGCGCTGGACAAGGTCCGGCCGGTGATCTCTAGCGAAGATCTGCTGCATTTGCAGGAGACGGTGGGGCACGTGGCCGTCGATGAGGCGCTGGTGGACTATATGCTGGCGATCGTCAGGCACACGCGGGACCATGAGGCGCTGGCGATGGGCGTGAGTCCGCGGGGGGCGCAGGGGCTGTTCCGGGCTTCGCAGGCGCTGGCGGCTGTCGAGGGGCGGGATTACGTTACGCCGGACGACGTCAAGCGGATGGTGGTTCCGGTGTTTGCGCACCGTGTTCTGTTGAGCACTCGTGCGGCGGCGGGACAGCGTTGGGCGGGCGCGGCCGAGAAGATTCTGGAAGAAATTCTTACGCTGGTGGACGTTCCACTCTAGCGAAGACCACATTTAAATACGACAAAAAATGAAGACAGCCATTATCGGCCTGCCTATGGTAGGCAAGACTAGTTTGTTCACGATCCTTACGGGCGTGCATGAGAGCGCGGCGCGGATGGGGTCGCTGGAGGCGCGGGTGGGGATCACCAAAGTTCCTGACGCGCGCGTGGATGCGTTGGCGAAGTTGTATCAGCCTCCTAAGATTACTTATGCGACGGTGGAGTATTTCGATTTCCCGTCCATATCGAAAGAGGCGCTGCGGGATCCGAGTTATCTGGCGAGTCTGCGGGTGGCGGATGCGCTGGCGCATGTGTTGCGGGTGTTTGAGAGCGATACCGTCCCACACGAGAAGGGATCGGTCGATCCGCTGCGGGATTTCGAGGATGTGGAAGTCGAGTTGATGCTCAGCGATCTGGTGGTGGTGGAGAAGCGCATGGAGCGCGTGGACAAGGATCGCAAGAAGATTAAGAGTCCGGAGCTGGATCAGGAATTTGCTTTATTGGAGCGGCTGAAGGCGGAGTTGGAGGCGAATCGTCCGCTGCGCGGGCTGGAGTATAGCGCGGAGGACGAGAAGCGGATTCGCGGGTTTCAATTTTTGTCGCAGAAGCCGATGTTGTGCGTGCTGAATCTGGGGGAAAAGGACGCGGGGCGGCTGCATGAGGTGGAGGAGGAGTATCGTAAGGGTCCGTTTGCGGGGCGTAAGAATACGGCGGTGACGGCGATCTGCGGGCAGATCGAGGCCGAGTTGGCGGAACTCAAGCCGGAAGAGGCTAAGGAGCTGTTGTCGAGTTACGGGCTGCAGGAATCCGGCATGGAGCGCCTGATTACGGCTACTTATTCGCTGCTGGGGCTGATGTCGTTTTTAACGGCGGGTGAGACTGAGGTGCGGGCTTGGACGATTCCGATCCATAGCCGGGCGGTGAATGCGGCGGGGGCGATTCATAGCGACTTCGAGAAGAAGTTTATTCGCGCCGAGGTGGTGAACTGGCAGGCGCTGATCGATCATGACGGGTATCCGGGGGTCAAGGAAAAGGGGTTGCTGCGGCTGGAGGGGAAAGAGTACATCGTCAAGGACGGCGATGTGCTCGTGATACGGCACTCGTGAAGAAGCCGCACGCGAAACACGCCCAGGCGAACCAATCGCCATAGCGCGTGTAGGGCGTCTGAACGGTTTCGTAATCGTAGGACATCATGGCTGCGGTCTGCGTGAAAGGCGGCATGCGTTCGCGGACGCGGCCGCGGGGGTCGATGGAGGCGCTGATGCCGTCGTTGGTGGCGCGCAGGATCCAGCGGCGGTTTTCGGCGGCACGCATGCGTACGATTTCGAGGTGCTGGGCGTGGGCGGCGCTGTTGCCGAAGTAGCCGTCGTTGGAAAGATTCACGAGCACTTCGGCTCCCGAGTGTGTGAATTGGCGGACCAGGTCTGGGAAGACGGACTCGTAACAGATGAAGGCTCCCAGTTTGTGTTCGCCTAGCGGGAAGACTACTACGCGGTCACCGGGGACGAAGTCGCCGATTTCTTTGGTGATCTTGTTCACCCATCCGAAGAGCGGCGGGATGAATTCGCCGAAGGGGACCAGGTTGATTTTGTCGTAGCGGTCGACGACTTTTCCGGAGGGGTCCAGCATCTGCGCTGAATTGAGGGGCTCTTTTTGCGGGGTGAAGCCTACGGCTCCGAACAAAAGGGGAGTCTGTGCGGCTTGGGCGACACGTGTTGTGTAATCGCGGAAGGGGGCTTCGTTGAGATAGAAGGGCGCGGGGACTTCGGGCCACAGGATTACGTCGGCGCCGCTGGTGCGGGAGAGCAGAGCCATGTGCTGCTCCAGGTCGCGCAGGTTGTCTTCGGTCCACTGCATTTCGGTGTCGATGTTGGGTTGCACTAGCAATGCTTTGCGCGAACCGGTCTCGGGGCGCGGTGCGCGGGGGAGTGCTAGCAGCACCAGGAGCGCTGCCAGCCATAGAAATTCGCGGCGGGGAGGGCGCACGAAGATCAGGGCTACCGCGCAACCCAGCATCGCGAATATGAAAGACAATCCGTAGACGCCGGTGATGGGGGCCAGGCGCATTGGCAGGGGCATGTCGATTCCGGCGTTGCCCAAGCCGAGCCATGCGAAGCCGAAGAAGCCGTGGGTACGCTCAATGCCGGTCCACAGCGCGGCGATGGAGGGGATCGCCCACCAGCGGGGCATCAGGAATCCGGCTAGTGTGGCGAAGACCGCCATGTGCAGGCCTTTGTAGAGGCCGAATAAAATGAACGTGCCCCATCCGCCTGCGCGGCCCATGTTGCCGTGCACTTCCATGACGAATTCGATCCAGGGGCAGACGCCGCACCAGAACACTGAGCCCGCCGCCCACCCATAAAACCAGCGGTGCTTCCAGGAAGGCTCGCGGGCGCAGGCGATCAGGATCGGTCCTAGTGCTACGGGCGCTAACCACGTTAGGTTGAAACCGGGGAAAAGGAGTATGAGTAGGAGCGCCGACGCTAGCGACAGGCTTAGGTTCACTAAAAAGTCCGGCGAATGGCGGCGTTGCCGGGGAAGCCGGCGCCTTGCAAGTCCGCACGCATTTTATTCGCGGTGGTGTCGGTGATGGGCCCGACTAGCACGCGATAGGTGCCGGGCCTTTCGTCGATCTCGGCGGCCATGGATTTGAAGCTTTTCTTGCGGAGGACATCCACCATGATGTCGGCTTCGTGCTTGCTGGTGGCGGCGAGTTGCAGATAAGTCTGTCCGGCGGCGGGATGGCTGCCTCCCGCGCGGACTGGCTCGGCTTTGACCTTCTCAGGCTTCGGTCGTTCTGGAGCGGGCTCGGCTTCGGCTTCTTTCGCGGGTTGTTGCGGCGCCGTCTCGGTTGGCGCGGCCGGGGCGGGCGCGGGCTCGGGGGTTTTTGCAGCCGGCGGTTCGGCCACAGGCGGTTTGCCGTCGGGGGCGGGAGTCGCGGCCACGTCGGCGGTCAGGGTGCCTGAGTTGCGTCCCACGATGTAGCCCATCGTGAAAAACACGCCGAGCAGAATCACCACAATGAAGAACACGCTCAGTAGCTGGCGGTTCCCCAGGATCAATTCAAATTCCCCATCTTCGTTTTTGGGCAAAGCAATTTCCTCCGCTGGTCTGCTCCTTTCGTTATACTAACGGATACTATTCCGCGCGTGCCAGCCTCTCTTATCTCTATTCTGGTTCCACTCTTCAACGAAGAAGAATATATCGCGCCTATTTTAAGCCGCGTGCTGACGGCGCCGCTGCCGGATGGAGTGGAGCGCGAGGTCATTGTGGTGGACGATGGGTCGACCGACGGGTCGGACCGCATCGTGGAAGAATTTGTGCAGCGCCATCCGGGCGTGGTGCGGCTGCTGCGTCACGATCGCAATCGCGGCAAAGGCGCGGCGATTCGAACCGCGGTCGCCGAGGCGCGCGGCGAGCTCTGCCTAATTCAGGACGCGGACCTAGAATATGACCCGCGTGAATACGAACACCTGTTGAAGCCCTTGTTTGACGGCGACGCGGATGCGGTATATGGTTCGCGGTTCATGATCGTGGCGGAGCGGCGGGTGATGTATTACTGGCACTCGCTGGCCAACCGTTTCGTGACGGAGTTGTGCAACCTGGTGGCGGACTTAAACCTCACCGATATGGGCACCGGTTACAAGGCGTTTCGTACGGCTGTGCTGGCTGAAACGCCGTTACGCTCCGATGGCTTCGGATTCGAACCGGAGATCACGATTAAGCTGGGGCGCCGCGGCGCGAGGGTCTATGAAGTGCCGGTGAGTTATCACGGACGCACTTATGAAGAGGGCAAGAAGATTCGCACGCGCGATGCGTGGGTGATTCTGTTTACGATTCTGCGTTTCTCGTTGACGGGCGATCTTTACAAGGACCCAGGTGCGCGTACGCTGCATGCGCTCTCGGCGGCGCCGCGCTTTAATCGCTGGATGGCGGATACGGTTCGTCCTCACGTGCGCGAGCGGGTTCTCGAAATTGGCGCCGGCATCGGCAATTTGACGCGTGCGCTGGTGAGTGGGCGCAAGCGCTACGCGGCTACCGACATTAATCCGGAGCACCTGGCGCGGCTGCAGTCGCGCTTTGTGCATCGCATGAATCTGGAGGCGCATTTTTGCGATCTTACGCGTGCTGAGGATTTTCAGCCGTTCCTGGGGGATATGGACACGGTGATCTGCCTGAACGTGCTGGAGCATGTGGAAGACGATCACGCGGGGCTGGCGAACATTTTTTCGGCGCTGAATCATGGCGGGCGTGCGATTGTTTTGGTGCCGGAGGGGCAGAGTGTTTTCGGAACCATCGATGAGGCGCTGGGACACTTCCGGCGGTATTCGGAGGCGGAGCTGAAGAGCAAGATGGAGAAGGCGGGGTTCGAAGTGGAGCAGATGATTCGCTTCAACCGGGTGTCGCGGCCGGCTTGGTTTGTCAGCGGGCGGATTTTGAAGCGGCGGAGTTTGGAGTGGAACCAGATGCGGCTTTACGACCGGTTTGTTTGGGTGTGGCGGCGGATCGATGGGTTGCTGCCGTGGAGGCCTACTTCGATTATCGGGATTGCGCGGAAGCCTTAGGGAGAAATCGGGGACGGCAGTTCGGGAATGCCTGACCAAGCCTTCGAGATCGATATTACGGATCAGTCGGTCAGCGTCCGACTTGATGTCTCGCGAAGCTCTCCTAAAACAAGGTTTTACGCTTCTATTTTCTTTATTGCCTTAGCGGCGCTTGGAATCTGCGTAACTCTCCTCCGTCCCGGGAGGCACGGTGACCCAAGCATGTGGCATGATCTTTCAACATCTCCCATGGATTCAGGGAATTTCATCGTTCCATTGCTTCTTCTGTCGAGCTTCCCTGTCTTTATGGGCCTCCTTCTTTGGAGATACGTGGTGTCGGCGTATCCTCCGACGAAAGTTTCATTGTGACCGATCGACCTTGACCATCCCTAGAGTGCGATGGCTCGATATCCATAATAATAAGGATTGGCATACCCGCTCCTATCCGTTGGCAGACATCGCGAACATCAGGTATCAAGCGGTCGCTCGCACCGGAGGCAAAGGGGGCAATCTACGGTCTCCGCTTTATCGCAGGAGGCAGGATGCAGAGAGTCCTACCGGGCATCGAACCTCGCCAAGCTGACAGGATATTGAAAGCGCTCAAAGCGTTTGGCGCTGATGTTCCCGCTGATTTTGGCATAAGGACTAGGGGGTTACTGTCCCCGATTTAGGTGGTTGGTTGGGCGGCTTTAAATTCTTTGTAGGCGGCGCGCGCCGATTGAATTTGCTGCACGTGTTTTTCGGCGTGTTCGGCGTAAGTACGGAGTAAATCCAGAAGCGTCACGTTTCCCCGCTCACTATGCTGGCCGGTGCGGGCGAAGGCGGCTTCGGGGAGATCCTTCAAGAGTTCGTGGTTCTCGGCGCGGGTACGGCGGAATGCTTCTAGCGCAGGCGAGAGTTTGCGTTTGCTGTAATCGAGACGCTCGGCCCAGGCATCCTGGTTTATTGCGGGCATTAGCGGATTGTCCTCTGCAATCACTTGGCGGAGGCGCATTGCCAGCACGGTTTCGGTGTCGGCCAAGTGGCAGACGATGGTGCGCACGCCCCACTTGCCGGGGGCGGGTTGGAAGTCCAGGACAGGTCCGGCGGCGCCGGTTGTGGCTACGGCTACCAGTTCGGCTCCGCGGCGGAATCTTTCTAATAGATCTGCGAGTTCGCTCATTTTCGTTTCAATAGTAGTCGGCGCAGGACATGTAATAGCCGCACTGTTCACAGTAGAGTTTACATTTGCGCTCGGCTAAACGGCGGCTGCATACGGGGCAGAAAAGCATGGGTTCCTGCTCCTTCGTGTTGGTGACTTCCTGCGGGTTCTGCTCCACTGCTAGACCATTATAAGGTGCGGTGCCGAGTATAATGAAGCCAGCTTGACTTAACCCAGAGGTACTCATGAAGCGAAGCAGAGTGTGGATCGTTTTTGCACTGGCGGCTGTGATCTTGGCGCAGACCAAACGTGAACCTGAGCGTCCCTTGAAGCAACCCGTGCGCGGTGTGCATGGCGCGGTGGCGGCGGGCAGCGAGTGGGCTACCGAAGCCGGGATGCGTATGTACTACAAGGGCGGCAACGCGGTGGATGTGGGCGTCGCCACGATGTTCGCGGGGTCGGTGAGCGAGCTTTCGCATTACGGATTCGGGGGCGAAGCGCCTATTCTGATTCGTACCAAGGATGGGAAAGTTCACGCCATCGCCGGCGTGGGCACGATGCCGAAAATGGCAACGGCGGATTTTTTCCGCAACCGTCCGCTGCAGCCTTTTGAGGTGACCGAGCGTGATCCCGGCGGGTTGAAGGGCATCGTTCCGGGAGCGGGGCTGATGCCGGCGCTGGTTCCCGGCATGGTGGATGCCGCGCTGCTGGCGCTGCGCGAGTACGGGACGATGAGTTTCGAGGATGTGATTGCGCCGGCGATTGATCTGACCGATGGGTTTGCGCTGGATGATATGCGTTCGAACTCGATGGCGTACAGCCAGCCGTTCTTCAATCAGTGGCCGACTTCGAAGGCGCACTTCCTTCCCAATGGGCGTCCGCTGCGTACCGGCGAGATTTTCCGGCAGCCGGATTTGGGGCGCACTCTGCGGGGGATGGCGGATGCGGAGAAGAAGGCGCTGGCGGCAGGGGCTTCGCGCGATTCTGCTATCGATAAAGTACGCGACTATTTCTATCGCGGCGAAATCGCTCACAAGATTGATGCGTTCAGCAAAGCGAACGGCGGACTTCTGCGCTATGAAGACATGGCTGCGTTCAAGCTGCAGGTGGAAGAGCCGACCTCGACCACTTTTAAGGGGTACAGAGTTTACAAGACCGGTTTCTGGAGTCAGGGGCCGTCGATGCTCGAGGCGCTCAATATTCTGGAAGGCTTCGAGGATCAGCCCTCCTACAATTCTGCCGCCTATATTCATCGGGTGGCGGAGGCGCTGAAGCTGGCTTATGCGGATCGCGACACGTACTATGGCGATCCGAAATTCAACCATATTCCGGCGGATGTGCTGCTGTCGAAGGAGTACGCCGCGCAGCGCCGCAAGCTGATTAGCGACAAGGCTTCGCAGGAGTTTCTGCCCGGCGAGATTCATGGCAAAGCGGGACGCCATCCTTCGGAAGAGGCGGTGGCGCATATTCCTCTCGACCCGGTGTTGATGGCGCACGATACTACTTGCGTGGATGCGATCGACAAGGACGGGATGATGTTTTCCGCTACGCCTTCGGGGGCATGGCTGCCTAGCGTGATCGCCGGGGACACGGGGATTCCGCTGAGTGAACGTGCGCAGAGTTTTGTGCTGATTCCGGGGCATCCTAATGAGTTGGCTCCGGGCAAGCGGCCGCGCGTGACGCTGAGCCCCACGCTGGTGACGTCGACGGAAGGCAAGCCGGTGGCGGTGCTGTCGACGCCGGGCGGCGATACGCAGGAGCAGGGGCTGCTGCAGGTTTTGTTCAACTCCATCATCTTCCGTATGAACGCGGAAAACTCCGTCGAGGCGCCGCGCTTCGGCACCCGGCATCTGGTTTCGAGCTTCGATAATCATGCTTGGAATCGCGGGGACTTGCAGCTTGACGACCGCATTTCGGCAAACGTGGCGGCGGATCTGGCGGCGCGCGGCCACAAGGTCAGCATGATGTCACGCTATGCTAACGGCACTGCTCCGGTGCTGATCCGGGTGCTGGAGGGCGGCGCGATTGAGGCTGGCGCAGACCCTTACTACAACCGTTCCGCGCATGCGTGGTGATGAGATCGGGTGACGCTTCCGCTTTTCGACAACCCTTCGGCGCTTGATCGAACGGCGCTGGCTAGACGACTGCGGGCTCTTGCGTCGGAAAATATCTGGATTGGGACTAGTTCGTGGAAATATCCGGGCTGGCTGGATCAGATCTATTCGCGCGACCGCTATTTGACGCGCGGACGGTTCTCACAGAAGCGTTTCGAGGCGGAGTGTCTGGCGGAGTACGCTGAAATATTTCCTATCGTTTGCGGGGACTTTTCCTTCTATCAATTTCCTACCCCGGAATTTTGGCAGCGGTTGTTTGGGTCCGCTGCTGGAGGGGTGCGCTTCGCGTTGAAAGTGCCTGAGGAGGTGACGGCGGAGGTGTTCCCTAAGCATCCGCGCTATGGTCCACGGGCGGGGATGAAGAACGAATCGTATCTCAACGCTGATGCGCTGGCTGCCTTGTTCTTGGAGCCGCTGGAGCCGTACCGCGACCGCATTGCCGCGTTGATTTTCGAGTTCGGCGCGCGCGCGACTCCGGCGCGGGAATTCGTCGCAAGGCTGGGTCCTTTTCTTGACGCGTTGCCTCGGTCCTTCCGTTACGCTGTCGAAGTTCGCAATCGTACTTATCTGGATGCGCCTTATTTTGATTGTCTGGGCGAACGCAATGTCGCGCACGTATTCAACGCTTGGACTAAAATGCCGCCGCTCGCGGAACACATCGCGATTCCGGGAGCGTTTACTGCCGATTTCACGGTAGTGCGGGCGCTGCTCCGCGAGGGGCGGGCGTACGAGCAAGCCGTGGAACAGCTAGCGCCTTACGATCACGTGAAGGATGAAAATCCAGAGGGGCGCGAGGCTCTGCGGGCATTGATTCGGCGGATGCGTGAGGAGCGGCGCGCGGCGCTGATCTTCGTCAACAATCGGTTCGAAGGCAACGCGCCGACTACCATTCAGGCTATCGCCGAGTGACTCCGCTTCCTATCGACAGCCTTCTGCCGGAGATCGTCACTCAACTTCGGCGCGGCAGGAGTGTGGTGATCGAGGCGCCTCCGGGGGCGGGGAAGACTACTCGCGTGCCTCCTGCTCTGCTGCCGCTGATTAAGGGCGAGGTGCTGGTGCTGGAGCCGCGGCGCTTGGCTGCGCGACTGGCGGCGCGGCGCGTGGCTAGTGAACTTGGGGAGCGCCTGGGCGAGACCGTCGGGTATCAGGTGCGTTTTGAA
>Ga0068857_100005232_pt1 | contig 11048 bp, 9 predicted proteins | sample KBSCornC72_FD_66591 | JGI IMG/M metagenome (GOLD analysis project Ga0068857, IMG submission 66591) | Corn rhizosphere microbial communities from Kellogg Biological Station, Michigan, USA - KBS Corn C7-2 | ecosystem: Host-associated > Plants > Roots > Rhizosphere > Soil ...
CCCCCGGTTTAGGATATTCATCTCTCGCGTGTATCGTTTCTGTTTCCGATTACTTTTTTCTGTCGCCTGCGCTTGTTCAGCGTTCGCTCAGGTAAAGAGTGTGCATATTGCTTTTCGCGGACTCCCTTTCATCCGTACCTACCCGTTGGATGAGATCGGCAGAATCCCCCGCGCCCTCCGGTTGAATTTTGATTCCTTCGGTCGTCTCGCCGTGATGTACGACGGTGTTTACTCGGTGTTGAATGACACGACTTGGGTCGATCGAATCGATCCGACTTTCGATGGGAGGCTGAGCATGACGAGCATCTCTTATGCAGACGGAAACTATTTTTACGGCGGACGCGGATCGTGGGGCACCGTGACGATGACCGAGAGCGGCCTCTTTCGGGCGCATTCTTTGGTTTCTCCGGATGCCCCGCCGTGGACCGCCGTGACGGCTTTCAATGGCGTGCTTCCTGTTTCGAGCGGCGTTCTCTTTTACGACATCAATGGCGCCGTCTATTTCGACTTTGCGGAGCAGAAAAATTATTTTTTTCCTCTCTCTCGTATAAACGCGATGTTCCATCTGCGCGACCGCGTGTTCGTCTGCTGTGAGGACCGGTCGATGTACGAGATTATATTGGCGAGCCGGCAAACCCGAGAGCTCGATTTCACGAAGGATTTTCGATCATTTGTGAGCAACGTCGTCGAACTTGATCACGACACGGAAATACTGGGCACCCGCAATGGCGAGTTATACGCCTTCGACGGCGCCGCGATCAAACCTTGGGATCCTCAGCAAAAATATCGAATCACGGGGCGAGTCTCCGCTATGACGCATCTGGTGGAAGGCGGAATGGCTTTGGCGATCGAAGGCGAGGGGATATATATTTTTGCAGGAAATGGCGATTTGAGATGGTTCTTGCGACTACCGGAGTTTAGACGGGTTTCGACGATGGCGGCGGGTGAGCGAGGGGTGCTTTGGGCCGCGGGCGAAAATGCCATCCATAAGATATTTTATAATGCGGCTTTGACCAGTTTCGGCGAAGAGTCCGGGCTGCCCGTGATCTGGCCTCAGGTCGTGCAACGGGAGGATAAGACCATCGTCTCGTCCGATCGGATGCTCTATGAACTGACGGCGGGAAGCGACGGGCAGCCCGCGCGGTTTCAATACGAAGAAAATTCTCCCGAGACGTGTAATTGCACGGCTTCGCGCGGGCGTCATTTTTTGGTCGGGACTGCGCTCGGCGTTTTCGCTCGAGATCAATTTGGTAAATATCAATTGGTCCTTCCGCTCGAAAACATTATGGGGCTGCAGTTCGTCGATGAAGATACCTGTATTGTCATTGGAACCAATGAGACCACGGCTCTTCGCTATAAAGACGGGTGGTCGGAATGTGCGCCGCGGATAAAAGGCGTCGGCGACGCACCGATTCGAATCACTCCGCATAATGGCGTTTGGATCGAAATGGGCGGAGACCGAATCATGCGAGTTCGGCTCGAAAACGGAGTGCTCCAGACGAAACGAGTTCGGCTGCCTTGGGAGGGCGGTCGTTGGACCAACATTGGTATTATCGGAAAATGGATGATTTTCAGCGATTCGAGCAGCCGGCGCTGTTATTATGATGAAACGACGGATTCATTTCACGCTATGCCGACGTTGGATCGGCTTCTCGCTCGTTCGCCCTACTGGATCACTCGGATTATGGAAGATGCTTCAGGCATGCTCTGGGGCACCCATGCGCACGGGGTCGTTACTTTTAAACCGACCGAGTCAGAATACGTTGTAGACTCTTCCACGTTCGAGCTGCGGAACGATTCATATCCGACGATCGCATTTTTACCCGCAAGCGGTGTTTGGATCGTAACCGGACGAGCTCTCTATCATGTCGAGCCGGAGGGCGAGGCCGATCGGCGGGTGGACCGCCCGTTGCTCGTGTCATTGGTCTCTGAGCGGCGCAATGAAGAGCTTCTCTCCGCGACATCTGGACGGCCGAGGAGCGAGGTATTTGCATTTAATGAAAACAGTCTGAGCTTCCGATTTTTTTCTGGCACGTATGCTTGGAGAAATCCGCCTCTGTATGAATATAGGATTAGTTATTCCGATGCTTGGGCTCCGATGGACCGAAGTCTCCTGGTCCATTTGCCCAAGCTCCAAGACGGCAAATATCGTTTGCAGGTCAGATCATCCGAACCGGAACGAAGTGCTGCTCCGGTCTTCTCGTTCGATTTTACGATTCGACCACCATGGTACCGGACGCCCGTTAGCTATATGACTTATGGGGTGGCTGCGCTGCTCTTGGTTCTCGTTCTGATTCGATGGACCAATCATCACTCTCTCAAGCGCACCGCTGCCTTGGAAATTTTGGTGGCAGAACGCACGAAGTTGCTGGAAACGACGATGCGGCAACTCGAGGACGAGACTCGAACGACCGCAACGATGGCGGAACGAAGTCGTTTAGCCGGCGAAATTCACGATAGTTTGCAGCAAGGATTGAGTGGTTCGATTATCCAGTTGGATACAACGCTGGCGAATTCCGAGATCTCGGCCGATGCGCGCGCTCGGCTCGATATCGTGCGCAATATGCTGTCCTATATTCGAGAAGAAATTCAGCACGCGGTTTGGAATCTGGAATCGCCGCTTCTGCAAAACTCGAGTTTGGGTGACGCGTTGAAAAAGTTAGCGGGATTTATCAACACGAGTCACCGCCAGATTGAAGTCCTGGTGCCCGACGCTGCGGTTACCCTCGACTCCAAAGCGAAACACAATCTTCTGCGCATCGCGCAAGAAGTGATCACTAATGCGGTCAAACATTCCAACGCAGATCGCATCGACGTTGTCCTGGCAGCTACGGAAGACAGCGTATCGTTGACCGTGAGTGACAACGGTCAGGGATTCGATCCGAAGACATCTTCCAGTTCTCCCGGACATTTTGGTCTCCGCGGCATGCGCACCCGCGCCAAATCGATGAAGGCCGATTTCCAAGTTCAAAGTATCAGCGGACAGGGCACGACGATCAAAGCACGCGTGCCGATAGAAAAAATACGAAACCATGAATCAATCATCTGAGAGCACCGCGCCGTCTAAAAAAATCCGCTTGGTTGTTGCCGACGATCATATGGTGATGCGACTGGGGCTGGTCACGGCCGCGTCTGATCAACCGGACATGGAGGTGGTCGCGGAGGTGGAGTCGGGAGAAGAGGCGCTCGAAGCGTTTCGGGTTCATCGGCCGGATATTCTCATTCTCGATCTCCGGATGCACGGGCTCGGGGGCTTGGGCACGATCAAAGTTCTCCGGAAGGAATTTCCATCTGCCAAAATTATCGTCTTCAGCAACTACGCCAGGAGCGAGGAGATCTATCAGGCTCTGAAAACCGGCGCCGTTGGCTTTGTCGTCAAGGAGATGAAGCTGGATCAGCTCCTGGATGCGATTCGCCGCGTGTATAAGGGCGAGAAATATATCCCGCCGGAGTTAGCGGCCCGAATGAGCGAACGGGTTTTCACCCAACTTTCCGAACGAGAAAAACAGGTTTTGGCTCTGATATCGAAGGGAAGGAGCAACAAGGAAATTGGCGCGGTTCTCGGTGTCACGGAGGGCACGGTGAAGCTTCACGTCACCAGTATCTTGTCGAAATTGGAAGTGAACGCCCGCACGGAGGCCATTGTCGTGGCGGTGAAAAGCGGAATCATCGATATCGAGTAACCAAGCATGTGGCTCGAAACGGTCAGCGCGGAACCGGAAGTGAAGTCGGCGCCGACTGCGCCTGCGCTCGAAGGCTGTTCGCCCAAACGCAGGGAAGACCCAGCCTCGGCCCAGACCAGCGAGATGTACCGTGTTTGCGTGACGTGCAGAGTTTCCTATATCGGATATAATGTCGGATTCGTCCCTCAAACTGGATCAATGCTTTGATTTTTGCCTTCGAGTCTGATTCTCACAGCTCCACGCGTGCCGGTTTCGAAATTTCGGAGAGATGGAAAAATTTAAAGTGTATGTTACTTCTTTGGCTAACATCCCGACCATCCTTCGAGGTGCTCCGCGCTGGGCCGCGGTCTCTCCGCGTTCGGGACGGGAGCTTGGCGTCGCCTTGCGGAAGGCGAAGCGGTTTCGAAATGAAAACTGAACTCCACACGACATGATCCAATTCACGGAAAAAATCGAAATGGTGGAGATAAATCCCTGTGTCACGGTGCCGTCTCGCGTCTCCCGACACTTCGGGTTAAACGGCTATGTGCCCGTCGTGGTTTACATCGAGAAGGGCCGCGTTCCTTCCACTCTGGTGCCGATTGGAGGCGGTGTTCACCGGCTCTATATTAACGGGAAAATGTTGCAGTATACGGACTCAGGTCCCGGCGACCGCGTGACCGTTCGCTTGGAACTGGACACCAGCGACCGGAGTTTTACCACTCCTGACTACTTATCTCGGGCTCTCGCTTCCGACCATAAATCGAAGGCCCGATGGAACTCACTTGCTCCTTCAAAGCGGAAGGAAGTCATCCGCTATCTTTCATCGGCGAAAACCACAGACACCCGGGACCGTAATCTCGCGAAATTGCTCACGATCCTTCGGTCCGAAAGCGGCAACGGGGTTTTGTGCGGCATCCAGATCGCTCCCCGGAAAGGAATGACGCTCATGCGAGAGTCGTTTTCCGAAAGAACTCCGGGAAGAGACTAGGCGGATTCCAGAATGATATTCGCATAAGGCCGGGTGTCGGCGGTACGGATCAGCCCAATCGCATTCGGTACCCTTGTTTTGAATAGCGCATGGGGTTCGAAATGGAGTGGAATATTTGTGAAACGAGACTGCAGCGCAGTTAACACGTCCGCGTGGTTGTGCGCTTTGAACTCCTCCGCCATAAAAGCCCGCCCAATAACAAATCCGCTTCGAAGCGCGTCGAGCACCTGCTGCACCGTCGGGACGTCATCGACCAGCGAAATGTCCACGGTTTCGATTTGAGGCCAGAAGGGAAATCCGCGATCCGCAATCACCACCGTATTCGTGTGTCGAATACGAGCGAGGAGGTGGAGGACGTGGGGGTTGAGTATTCCTGAAGTTAACATGGAAGGAAGGCGGCAGGCCGGTTTCTTGGATCTATTGTCTGTCCAGCGGCAGCACGCGTGCTTCTGCTCTTCGAAACTCGGCTGGGCTGCAACCGAAATGTCGGTGGAACACGCGGGAGAAATGCAACGGGTCTTCATAGCCAACCTGCGTGGCGATTCCTTTGATCATTTCTGAAGTGGTCAGGAGAAGCGAAGCAGCGTGGTTGATTTTGCGCCGCGTCAATTCCGCATGCGGTGTGGTGCGGCCGTAACGTTGAAAGAGCCGGCAGAGATGACTGGCATTTACGCGCGTGGCTCGGCTCAGTTCATTCAAGCCTTTGATTTTTGAAAACTGGTCATCGAGGACGCGTCGACAGCGCTCCCAAGTGCTAAAAGCAAGTGACTGCGCGACCGCCTCCGGAGCGGGTATTTCTGCCGTTTTATAGAGAAGGAGGCGCAGGTAGGCATCGGCTGCATCCTTGCTTTCGTGGGTCAATTTTGCGCCCTCGACGATGAGTTGATCGAAGAGAAATTGCGCCAGTGTCGGTTCCGCGACGCGCCGCAGTTCTCCCGCGCGCAACTCCATGCGCGCCATGAAGCCGCCGGCGTTCTGCCCGAAAAAATCCACGAAGTATTTTCGGAGCGGACGTCGAGGGTCGGTTTCGATTTCGTGCGGAATCCCCGGGCCATAGAGAAACGCGTGGCCAGCCTGCAGGCGGTAGCGCTTGCCGGAGAGGATGAGCACGCCTTCGCCGTCGACGACAAATTCCAGTCCCCAGCAGGCGAATCCGGGACGGTTCACTCGGTATTGCGGCAGGCAGCGTTCATCCCCCGCGCAGGCGACGCTCGGGCCCGCGAGCCGGCTGGTTAAAGGACGCACATGGCAGTAACGCGTATGGGTGACGAGACGGGAGAAATCGGGGAGAACGCGTTTCATGCGCAAAGATTATCCATGTCGGCGCAAAGGCGGTCCATTCTGTTTTTTCCGCGATTCGGTAATCTCAATCCTACCCCAGCTCCGTCTTGGCGCTGCCTTTTATTGTCGTGATCTATCGCTCCCTTGGAAAAACCGGCTTGTTTGTCTCATCCCTTGGTTTTGGGGGATCCTCACTGGGCGGAGCATTCGGCCCGATTGACGAAGCGGAGGGAATCAGAACCGTGCATGCGGCTTTGGATGCCGGGATCAATTTTTTCGATACCGCGCCGTACTATGGCGCCACCCGCGCGGAAACTGTTCTTGGAAAGGCGATCGCGCAGATCGACCGCCAACGCTGCATCCTTTCGACGAAGGTCGGGCGTTATGGTCTTCGACTCGAGGATTTCGATTTTTCCGCCGACCGAGTGACTCGGAGCGTGGAGGAGAGTTTGCAGCGGTTGCGGGCCGACTATATCGACGTTATTCAAGTTCACGATATAGAGTTCGGTGATATTCGACAGATCGTCCAAGAGACGCTTCCCGCCTTGAAGCGCTTGCAGGCTTTAGGTCAGGTCCGGTTTATCGGCATTTCCGGTCTCCATCTTCATCTTTTGCTCAAGGTCGTGCTCGAGAAGCGACTCGATGTTGTGCAGTCGTATTGCCATGCGTCGCTCCTCGATACCACGCTGACCGAGTTTGTTTCAAAACTCAGTGATAGTGGGGTCGGCATTCTCAGCTCTGCGCCTCTGGCCATGCGGCTCCTGACGGACGCGGGAGCACCTGGATGGCATCCAGCGCCCGCAGCGGTGCGCGAGCGTTGTATTGAAGCGGCGGCTTATTGCCGCAGCGAAGGCGCCTCGCTCTCGGACCTCGCTTTAAATTATAGTTACCACGTTCCGGGTCCGCATTGCACGATCTTGGGGTTATCCAATCGCGATGAACTCGCACGCGCGCTGGCCGCGATTCAAAATCCTCCTCGTGCCGATCTCCTTGAGCGTGTGCTGGAAATATTGCGGCCGGTTCACAATATAACCTGGGCGAGTGGCCGGCCCGAGAATCAATCATGAAACTGATCGACCTGTCGCAGCCCATCGAGGACGGTGGACCTAACTGTCCCGTCCATCCGCCGGTCTCAGTGCGTCGCATCGCCGATCATCCGAACGACGGCTGGCGCATGGAGCTGCTCACGCTGGCGAGCCACACGGGAAGCCATATCGACGCGCCTTTGCATAAGTTGGCGGATGGCGCGAGCATCGATCAGTTTGCGCTCAATACATTCGTGGGCCCGGCGGTGGTCGTGGATCTCCGGGACTTGGGCGCGGATGCTCCGATCACAGCGAACCATCTCGAAACCCGAGCTTATACAAATCTGGATGATTGTATTGTCCTTCTCGCGACCGGGTGGGGCGATCGCCGAGCTAAAACGGAAGAGTGGCACGCCCATTCACCTTTTCTCACGGCCGATGCTGCGCGTTGGTTGGTGAGTCGAAAAATTCGCGCGGTTGGGATCGATCACTATTCAATTGGAGGTAGTCGAGAGCCGGAGAATTCCAAGACTCACGAAGTGCTGCTCGGTGCAAGGAAATGGATTCTCGAGGATATTCATATTCCCGAGGAGTTGTTTTCCCTTTCGCCGCGTTTCACGCTTTGGGCATTGCCGATTAACTTGGCCAAGCACTCGGGATCGTTTTGTCGCCCCGTCGTCGTCATTCCATGAAGCGCCTCATCCCAGCCATTCGCATCGAAAAGCCCGGCAGTGTTCAGCATGTCGAAATCGAGTGTCCGGAGATCCGACCTGGAGAAATTTTGCTTCAGGTGAACCGTGTCGGATATTGCGGTTCAGATCTGTCAACGTTCCGCGGCGGGAATCCGCTGGTGAGTTATCCGCGCATTCCTGGCCACGAAATCGGCGCGACGATTCTCGAGTGTGCGCGCGAGGTGCCACCGCAGTTTGTGCCGGGCACCTTGGCCACCGTCGTGCCGTACACGGCGTGTGGCGCGTGCACGGCGTGCAAAGCGGGCCGTGCGAATGCATGCCGTTATAATCAGACCCTCGGCGTACAGCGCGATGGCGCCTTGGCGGCGCTGATCGCGGTGCCGTGGCAGAAAGTTCGACTTGCGCCGCTCGACGTTCACGAACTCGCCTTGATCGAGCCGCTTTCCGTCGGTTTTCACGCCGCCGCTCGCGGTCGTATTTCTTCCGCGGATACCGTTTTGGTCATCGGTTGCGGGATGATTGGTCTCGGCGCGATTGCTTCCGCCGCTCTAGAACGCGGCGCCACGGTCATCGCCGCCGATGTTGCACCGGCGAAACTCGAACTCGCGAAAAAAGCCGGTGCAAAACACGTGCTGGATGCGCGGGACTCGTCGTTTCACGAACAACTCCAAGCGCTCACGGGAGGACACGGACCGCATGCGGTGATTGAAGCGGTCGGCTCCGTGAGCACGTATCAAACCGCGGTCGAGGAAGTCTGTTTTGCCGGACGAGTCGTGTACATCGGGTACGGCAAGGCCCCGGTGAGCTATGAGACTAAAAATTTCGTTTTGAAGGAGCTGGATATTCTCGGTTCCAGAAACGCCACCGCCGAGGATTTCGATGCGGTCATTGAACTGCTCAAGACGAAGCGCTATCCCACCGCGGAAACAATCACCCGCACAGTGCCCTGGGCGGAAGGCGCCGACGCGCTCGTTCGTTGGGCGGAAGATCCCGCGGGCACGACCAAAATTCACGTTCAAGTTAGTTTGTGAGCGTCGCCAACCTCGTATTCACTTTATGCTGACAACTCCTCAGTCACCCCCGGAAAGCGCGAGTTCGAAATCCGGAATGTTCGTCACCCCCGATGGACGGAATCACCTCGTGACCTTCGCCCTCGTGAGCTCGCTGTTCCTGCTCTGGGGGTTTTGCAACGGCATGATCGATGTGATGGACAAACATTTTCAGGACCGCTTGCACCTGACGTTGTCACAATCCGCCTGGGTTCAATTTGCGCACTACTTGGGCTATTTTTTGATGGCGCTGCCAGCGAGTTGGCTCGCGGTTAAACTAGGCTATAAAGGCGGCATCATCACCGGACTGCTTTTGGTCGCGGTGGGAGGCTTCTGGTTTATACCGGCGACACAGATCAGCGCATTTTGGGCTTTCTTACTCGGCGTGTGTATCATCGCTGCCGGGCTGACGTTTCTCGAGACTATCGCGAATCCTTATACAACGGTCCTCGGGCCAACTCACTTGGCTGCTTCGCGGATCAACCTCGCACAATCCTGCAACGGTATCGGATGGATCTTTGGCCCCATCGCGGGCCGAGCTTTTTTTTATTCCACGAACGCAGCGGGAGAAAACGTCAGCGCCAATACGCTCTGGATTCCTTACGCTGCGGTGGCGGTCGTCGTCATTATACTCGCAGGCATTTTTGTCTTTGCACCGGTGCCGAATATCCAGCCGCCGGAGGCGATTTCAAAAGATAATGATCACGCGACTTCGCGATCGATTTGGAAGCGCCCCCACTACGTCGGCGCGATCGCAACCCAGTTCCTCTACGTGGCCGCGCAATCGGGTATCTTCAGTTTCTTTATCAATTACCTGACGTGGGAAACGCCGACGCTGCCGAGTGGGTTGAGCCATTCTTGGTTAAACAAATTTGCCGCAATCGGGCCGAGCGGCGCTTTTCGCATCACGGATGCCGGCGCCGCCGCGCTCGCCTCTTTCGCGTTTATGCTTTTCCTTCTCGGGCGATTCATCGGCGCTTCGATGCTCAAGAAGGTGAGTCCGAGTCGAATGCTGGCGATTTATGCTCTCTGCAGTGCCGCGGTGTGCGTGGCGATTTGCTTGAAACTGGGTTGGCTTTCGACTGTTGCCTTGTTTCTCAGCTACTTTTTTATGTCGATCATGTTCCCGACCATTTTCGCGCTCGGAATTCATGGACTCGGGGCGAAGGCAAAGCGCGCTTCAGGCTATATTGTCATGGCCATTATCGGCGGCGCGCTCATCCCAAAGATCATGGGCGCCGTCGGCGATCGGTTTGGCGTATCGATCTCCTTTATCGTCCCGGCAATCTGCTTCCTCGCCGTCGCGGCCTACGGCTTCTCTTGGAAATCCTTGGTTCGTGTTTCGGAAAGCGGCGTCGCTTCTTAAGTTCAACCCGTACGCGTATGTTAAATAATAAATACAGTTTCGTCTTCGCCTCGATTCTCGCCAGTGCTGTGGTCTCGCTCAGTCGCGGTGCGGAGCAGGAGGCACCTGATACGAAATTTGTTTCCCCGGGGGCGCCGACCGAAATGGAAGCGCTCGCGCTCAAGCTGGCGGCCAAGCCGGTCATCGCGCCCGGTCCCTTCCAGCCGAATTGGGAGTCCCTTGCCGGTCGGTACAAATGCCCCGATTGGTTTCGCGATGCGAAATTCGGTATCTGGGCCCATTGGTCGGCTCAGTGCGTCCCGGAACACGGCGATTGGTACGCGCGGGAAATGTACCTCGAGGGAAGCGACGATTATAAGTATCAGATCGAGCACTACGGACATCCCTCCAAATTCGGGTTCATGGAGCTCGATCATCTCTGGAAAGCGGAGAACTGGAATCCGGAGAAGTTGATGGCCTTGTACAAACACGCCGGCGCAAAGTACTTCGTGGCGCTGGCCAACCACCACGACAACTTCGATACTTATGACTCGAAGTATCAGCCGTGGAACTCCGTCAACGTGGGGCCGAAAAAGGATATCGTCGGCACTTGGGCCAAGGTCGCCCGGGAAAACGGGCTTCGCTTTGGCGTGAGCAATCACTCGTCGCATGCCTGGCACTGGTTTCAACCAGCCTATGGGCATGACGTCGAAGGCGCGATGGCAGGGGTTCCGTACGATGCGGCTCGGCTGACGAAGGCGGACGGCAAAGGCACGTGGTGGGAAGGGCTCGACCCAAAAGACCTTTACGCTGGGCTTCGTATTCCGATGCCCGACGATATCAAGACCGTCGCCGCGGCCCGCGCTTGGCATGGCAAGCACGACGGCCATTGGTACGAAAAGATCCCGCCGTTCGACAACGGTTACTCCGCGAAGTGGTTTCTTCGGACTCAGGATCTGGTCGATAAATACAAACCCGACCTGATGTATTTCGACGACGACGA
>Ga0068857_100005234_pt1 | contig 11045 bp, 6 predicted proteins | sample KBSCornC72_FD_66591 | JGI IMG/M metagenome (GOLD analysis project Ga0068857, IMG submission 66591) | Corn rhizosphere microbial communities from Kellogg Biological Station, Michigan, USA - KBS Corn C7-2 | ecosystem: Host-associated > Plants > Roots > Rhizosphere > Soil ...
CGCCCGATCGGCGGGTGCGACGTCTCGCCGACGATGGCGCGGTACTCGGCGAACGCCGATCCCAGCGTCGCGCGGTCCCCGGTACGCCGGTACCGCTGGACCAGACTGTGCGCCAGGTTCGTCCGGCTCCCCGCCCGGAACGCCGGCCCGGCCGTCGGTGCGGCGAGGACTTCGTGATGGACGGCGATCGCGGCGTCGAGATCCGCGAGATCCCCGTCGCGCCCGTAGCGGTCGGTCAACGCGATCGCGAGGTTCGACCGGAACACCGGCAGCCGGTTGTTGTCCGGCCTGGATTCCCGCACCGCGCGCTGGAGAATCTCGACCAGCTCGTCCACCAGCGCCGGCTCGTGGGTCGTTTCGTACTGGGTTCGCACGGCGAGCGCGAGGTTGCTGAGGTGGCCGGGATCGACGGCACCGGCCGCACTCCCGAGCTCCACCGAGCGTCGGAGGTCGGCGATCGCGCTCTCCAGGAGCCCGGCGTCCTGGGCGCGCATACTCCGCTCCCACCGCGCGTTGCCGAGCATGTTGAGCCGTGCGGCCAGGAACGCGCTGCCGGGCTGCGTCTCGGCGGCCGCCGCTGACCGGCGCAGCAGCTCGATCGCGTCGTCCAGGCTGGCGAGGTGCCCGGTCCGCTCGTAGCGCAGCCGCAGGCTGAAACCCACAGCGACCTGCGCACGACTCAGCGGCTCCGGCTGGTCGGTGAGCTCGTCGATCGCCCGCAGACCGGCTTCGATGGATCGGTCCAGGTCGGTGACCTCGCTGTACGCCTCGAACCGCAGGCGCAGCGCCTCGCACAGCGTCGTCAGCGCGGTGCTGGTTGCCGCCGTACCGGCTTCGGCCGAAGCGATGATCCGGTCGAGGGCGGCGTCGTCGGGCGTCTCGACGTACCGCAGCAACTGGGCGTCGGCGTGGTCGGCCTCCAGGGCAGCCAGATCGCCGACCAGCGCGTCGGCCTCCGGGTGCGACGGCGCGATCCGGCCGATGCAGTCGCGGACGAGGTCGACGGCTTCCTGGAGTACGGCGGAGCGGTCGGCGGTGACCCGGCCGGAGCCGAGCGCTCTGACGAGAGCGCGGACGACCGAGGGCAGCTCGACCGAGTCGGAGGGGGTGACCTCGAGCGCCGCGCGGCCTTCGCTGACCGCTTCGGCCAGGACCGCAGGGTCCCTCGTCAGCTCGTGCTGTTTGACGAGGGCCGTGACGACGATCGCACGCCGGACGTGGAATTCCGGTGTGGACGGGGCCGTCGCAGCGACAACACGTCGTGCCAGTGCGACCGCCTCCATAGCTTCGGACTCGTCGCTCGCCGCTGCCCGCAGCGCGTCGGCGAGCGCCATCAGCCGCCGAACGTGGTCCGGGTCCTCCGGATCGGTCTCGGCGACCGCCTGCCGCAGCGTCTCCACGGCCTCGGCGAGCAGCGCGGGATCGGGCGCGAGCGTGTGGACGACGCGTTGGGCGTTCCCGAGGATCTGCAGCGCGCGTCCACGGTGGGCGGCGGGGGCGGCGCCGACCGCCCGCCGTGCGTGGTCGACGGCCTCGTGCGCGACCGCTGTGTCCTGGTCGGCGCGGGCGCGATGAGTCAGGGCATAGGCGAGGTTGAGCAGCGCGGATCCGTTCGCCGGCTCCTGAGCCACCGCCCACCGGGACGTGGCGATCGCGTCGTCGAGCAGTTCCCGCCGGCCGGTGCGTTCGTACCCCATCTGCACCAGATACGCCAGGGATGCGGCCTGGGACGGCCGGTCCGTTGTGGCGAGCCGGAACGCGCAGCGTTGCAGGTCGACCGCGGCCTGCAGGGTTTCCAGTGAGCCGTCCCGCTCCCACACCGCGTAGACCTGGGAGGCCTGATCGTTGAGCAGCCCGTCGCGCCCGAGCAGGTACCCCGATTCGTCGGCCGCGGTCGCCTTGGTGATCGCATCGGCCGTGATGAACAGGTCGATCGGCAGACCGGTGTGCTGATAGCGGATCCAGAACAGGTTCCCGAGGTCGAACAGGAACGTCGCCGTGGCGGGTCTGGTGTCGTCGAGCCGATGCGTGGCGTTGGTGAGCAGGGTGATCGCCCGGTCGAGGGTCTCGAGGTTCCTGGACTCGTAGTACCGGTCGACCTCCTGCATCGCCTCGACACTTTCCGCGACGGCCTGTTCGCGGATCCGCACCCAGTGCCGCAGCTCCTCCGGCAGGGCGTACGGCAGCTGATGAGCGATCGGTGCGAGCATGTCGACGGCCTTGCTGAGGGCGAATTCGCCGTCCGGGCCCAGCGCGACGCAGCGGCACCAGAGCACCAGTCCGACCGCGTACCGGGCCTCGAGGTCCTGCGGGAAGCCGGGGAGCGCGGTCAGCCGCTCCAGCTCGTCGTCGACCGCAGGGCCGAGTACGGCGTCACTGGCCGGATCCCGCTCCCACCGCGCCACCCGTGCGAGCAGCGCGTCGATCAGCTGCCGGGACATGAGCCCACCGCCCGCATCGCCCGGAGCTTGCCCAGCTCGATCAGCCGCTCACCCGCACTGGTCCGGAGCGTGACCTGGCCGTCGTCGATCCGGATCACCGCACCGCAGAGCACAGCGCTGTCGGTCGTGAGTTCGACCATCGGCTGGTCCTTGGCCGGGCCGTACCAGGTTGTAGCGACCGCGGCGGTCAGCAGCGCCGCACAGGTCAGGCTGAGCGCGATGCCGCGGCGCAGTGCGCGTGCGGCGTCCTGGGCCTCGCGATGGTCCGCGATCGGGCCGGGCGGCAGCGTACTGACCTGCACGACCGATGGCCGACCGTTGGCCGCCCGGAGCAGGTAGAGCGCACCGGAGGCACCGGCCGCCAGGGCGAGCAGGAGCAGCAGGCCGACCGCGACCGCTGCCCCGGAGGCGAGCTCGCCGATATCCGAGCGGCCCTTCACCAGGCTGAAGCCGATCAGTGCGACGAGCAGGCCGGCAAGGCCGTTGCGCCACTGGGTCGCCGCTGTCCGGACCCGCAGGAGCTCGGTACGGCGCATCGCGTCGAGCTGCTGGGCCCGCCGGAGATCGGCCGGTGTGGCCGCGCGGCCGGCGGCCGGACGGTCGATCATGAGCCGGCCGGGACGTCGAAGATCCAGTAGGCGCCGCAGCCGACCCGGTCCGCGGGCCGGCCGGGGTGCGCCTCGGCGCAGGTGCAGATGATCGGCACCGAGCGGATGCCGCCGGGTGCACCGGTCCCGCCGCCCGGCCGGCTGCCGAGATCACCGCGGAAGACGTCGTCGAGCAACGGGACCTCGATCGAGGCGTCGCAGCGCGGGCAGCGGCCGCCGAGCAGCGACGTACCGACTCCGAAGTTCTCGATGACGAACGTCCCGGCGGCCTGCTCGGCGTATCCGGGCTCGCTCACCTCGCGATACGGAACGGGTCCGTTCCGCACGGCGTCGTCTGTCGTCACGGTCTCTCCTTCGCCGCTGATCGGTCAGGGCCCGAGATGGATGAACGGCATCCACACGCTCGGGCTGGTCGGGTAGCGGTCACGCAAGCGGCGGACCACGCGGTACAGAGCCTGTGCGGCACGGGTGCTGTCCGGCCGGCCGCCGTTGCCCGCGAGCTCGGTGTAGACCGCCTCGACGACATCCGCGGCGGTCGGGTCGTAGACGGACCAGAGAGTGGCGATGACCTGGCGGTAGCCGGCGTAGTGGATGGCGGCCGCCAGCGTGATGACCTCGTCCGGCAGCTCGACTCCACCGGTCGCCGTCTTGCAGGCCGACAGGAACGCCAGCTCACCCTGGTAGGTGCCGCCGGTGATGCTGTGCACGGTCAGGGTGCCGTCGTGCAGGATCAGGCCGCCGTTCGACGGGTCGGTGACGTCCTGGTTCCCGTGGCAGCTGAAGTGCACCCAGGGATGGCGGCCCAGCTCGGCCCGTACGGCGGTCGTGGTGGCCGCCTCGCCGTACAGGACCGTGCTGCTGCCGGCGAAGAGGCGGGTCAGGAGCTCGACCTCGCGCTCGACGTTGGGGAGCGGAGTCTGGCCGGGAACGTCGGGGGCCGCGACCACCAGGAGCCCCGGATCGACCGTGCCGACCGGCGATTTCGTTGCCTCGAGCAACGCCCGGACGGTCGGCGTGTACGACGGGACGACCCGGTCGAGCACGGTGTCACCGGTGGCGTCCGCGGCGTACCGCCCGGCGGCGTGCAGCGGCATCGCGGTGAGCAGGCCGGACGGGCACCACCACAGCCGCGGCCAGGTGTCGCCCTCGGGTGTCGTCGCGTGTCCGAGGGCCCTGAGGACCGGCTCCGCGATCGCTGTCCAGAGCCAGTCGAGGACCTCGAGGATGGTTCCTTCCCCGCGGATCCGCTCGGCGTGCAACTGTGCCGCCGCGGCGTGGAACGCCTGGATGGACGCGAGCGACCGGTCGCCGTCCAGGAAGGGGCGCTGGGCCTCGGCCGCAACCTGCCGCGCGACCTCCAAGTCGTGAACGGTCTGCAGGTAGCGCAGCGCCTCCTCGACGGTGTCGTCGTACGTCGCCGGCAGCTGGATCACCCGCTCGACGCCGTCCGCCGCCACGATCACGGCGTCGGACCGCAGCCGGCCGACCGTGACCACCACGACCGGCCCACCGATCGCGGCCCGCCGCAGCTCGTCCAGGCCCGGTGGCCGGAGGAAGCCCGAGAAGCCGTCGATGCGCCGGATCTCCGCCAGCAGCTCGTCCCACTCCCGCTCGAAGGCGATCCGCTCGCCGCCTCGTCGAGCATCGGCCGCCGTCAGTTCGTCCAGCCTGCGCATGTGATCTTCCAACGCGTCCCCCAGAACGCTCGGCACCCGACTGCTCACCCTAAGGTGACGCAGGTCCTCGAGCCAGTACCGCGGCGATGACAGCAAGTGAAAAGCGATACGCCGAGTACGGTTCGTGTGGCACTAGGTGGCCGTTGGCCTGATCGGGTCGTGACAGGATGTGGAGTAGGTGGTCACAATGGGCGGTCCGGCCCGAGATGCGGGTGACGGATCAGGGAAGGGCCGTCGGCGGTATGGGCAATGGCGAGATGGCGGCGGACGACCCGCTGACCGTTCGGATCGCCGCTGCCATGACGGCGGCCCAGTCGGGCGGGCATGCGACGGCGGCCGCGGAGATCGACGCGATCCGGGCCGAGCTGGGCAGGGTGCCGAGCTACCAGGCGGCCGCCGCGGAGTACGTCCGGGGAGTGACGGCGCACCACGCCAGTGACGCGGACGAAGCGCTCCGGGCGGTCGACGCCTGCATCGACATCGCCCGCGCGATCGACGAACCGGGCTGGGAAGCCAACGCACTGCCGATCCGCATCATCAACCTCGCCCGCAGCGGCCGCGGCGGTGACACGGTCAACGACCTGGTCGCGGCCGAAGCGGCGTTGAACCGCACCGACGACCCTGGCCTCACCGCCTGGGCGCACACCGGTCTGGGCTACGCGTACGACGTCCTGCGGCTCTTCGAGCTGTGCATTCCGCATTACGAGCTCGCCACCCGCCTGGACGACGACGTGTTCGAGCTGGCCGAGTCGCTCGCCATCGACCGCCTGAACCTCGCCGAGACCTACCTGCGCTGGGCGCACGAACTCGAGCGGCTCGGCGATCCCTTGTATACAAAGGAGATCGAAGAGCGCCTGGCGTCCGCCGCGTACTGGGCGCGGGAGGCCGAAGACGTTCTGGTCGACGACGAGACCCAGGAGTTCTGGAGACTCAGCGCCCGGCTCTGGCTGGCCGCGGCCGTGACTGCCGAGGACCCGGCCCGCGCGGTCGACGACCTGACCCAGCTGCGCGACGAGATCAGCAAGCTGGGGGAGACCGAGCGGCTCGCGATCGCCGGCGCCTACCTCGCCCGGGCCCTGCGGGCGCAGGGGAAACCCGACGAGGCCAAGGCTGCCGCGGACCGGGCCGCCGACGACTTGATTCCGTTGGCCGATCCATCGACCCACGTGCTGGTCCTGCAGACCCGTTCGGAGATCGAGGCGGCGGGCGGTACGCCGGGAGCGGTGGCCGGCCTGGCCTACGCCCGATCGGTCGCGCGGGGCTGGTGGAAGGAGCGGCAGCGCGCGCTGAACGCCGTACGGCATGCGCTTGCCGTGCACGATCTGCCGGCCCGGCACGACGCCGAATGGCACGCGGCACGGCAGGATCCGCTGACCGGCGTGGGCAATCGCCGGGCGCTGGACGAGCGGTTGACGGCGGCGCGCGACTCGGGCCGGGCGGTGACGCTGCTCGCGCTCGACGTCGACGGCCTGAAGCTCGTCAACGACACGTTCGGGCACGCCTGCGGGGACGAATTGCTGCAGGTTGTGGCAAATCTCCTGGTAGAACAGGCGCGGGCCACCGATGCCGTGGTTCGATCGGGTGGCGACGAGTTCTTCGTGGTCCTCGATCAGCCCGACGCCAAGGGCGGCGCGCAGCTGGCCGAGCGGATCCGGATCGCTCTCGACGCGATCGCGGCGACGACGGACAGGCCGTGGCTGCGTCGGCTCGGGGTGAGCATCGGGTACGCCGCGACGGCCGAAGGAATCGGTGTGGAGCAGTTGATCTCCCGGGCGGACCAGCGTCTGTACGAGGAGAAGCGCCGCAAGAAGTGACGAAGGGCGGGCGGTGTGGTGCGGGAGACGTCGGGGGTGACGACGCGGATCGCGGACGCGATGACGCGGGCGCAGTCGGGCAGTCCGGCCGAGGCGGCGCTGGAGCTGAACGCGCTGCTCGCCGAGCTCGGCCCGGAGCCGAGTCACGAGCGGGCCGCCGCGGAGTACGTCCGGGCCGTCGCGGCGCATCACGCCACCGACTCCGTCGAGGCGCTGGACGCCGTCGACGGCTGTATCCGGGTCGCCCGCGCGATCGACGAGCCGGGCTGGGAGGCGAACGCGATCGCGCTAAGGATCGTCACGCTGATCCGCACCGGCGAGGGCGGTGACTCGGTCGCCGACCTGGTCGCCGCGGAGAACGCGCTGTCGCGGACCCGGGACCTCGGCCTGGCCGGCTGGGCGCACACCGGTCTCGGCTACGCCTACGACCTGCTCCGGCTGTACGAGCTCTGCATCCCGCACTTCGAGCTCGCCGCCGACGGTGACCACGACCCGCTCGGCCTGTCCGAGGCGCCGGCGATCAACCGGCTGAACCTGGCCGAGTCGAATCTGCGCTGGGCACACGAGCTCGAGCGGCTCGGCGACACGTCGTACGACGAGGAGATCCGGCAACGCCGCCGGGAGGCGCACCGCTGGGCGGGTGCGGCGGTCGACGTGATCCTCGCCGCCGACCTGCTCGGGTACTGGCCGATCGCCGGACGGATGTGGCTCGCGGCGAGCAACGACGCCGCGGAGGCCGACGAGGCAGCGGTGATCCTGAAGGACTGCCGGGACCAGCTGGCCAAGCTCGGCGACCTGGAGCTGGCCGCGATCGCGGGCACCTACCTGGCCAAGGCGTATCTGACGCTCGGCCGGGGCGGGGACGCGATGGACGCGGCGGACCGGGCGGCGAGCGACCTGCCGCCGACGTCCGATCCGCCGGTGGAGGCGCTGATCCGGCACACCGCCGTCCAGATCATCGCGGAGTCCGGTGACCCCGGTGCGGTGACCGGGCTGCAGTACGCGCGGGCGATCAGTCGCGGATGGTGGGCGGAGCGGCTGCGCGGGCTGTACGCCGTCCGGAGCGCGCTGGCCAGCCACGAGCTGTCGATCCGGCACGACGCCGAATGGCGGGCGGCGCGGGAGGATCCGCTGACCGGCGTGGGCAACCGGCGCGCGCTCGACGAGCGGATGTCGGTGGCGCAGGATTCCGGCCGCTCGATCGCGGTGCTCGCGATCGACGTGGACAACCTGAAGGTGATCAACGACAGCTACGGTCATGCCAGCGGCGACGACGTCCTGCGCCGGGTCGGCACGCTGCTGACCGAGCAGTGCCGCGCGGAGGACGTCGTGGCGCGGGCGGGCGGGGACGAGTTCGTCGTCGTCCTCGACAACCCCGACGAGCGCGGTGCGCCCGAGCTGGTCGAGCGGATCAAGGGCGCGGCCGATCGCGAGGCGGCACGCGCGGAGCAGCCGTGGTTCGCGATGCTGCGGCTGAGCGTCGGCCAGGCGAGCAGCACGGACGGTACGCCGGTCGCCGAGCTGCTGACCGAGGCCGATCGGCGCATGTACGCCGAGAAGCGCCGGCGCCGGCGGGCGCTCAGTAGTCCAGGAAGCCTTCCACGACCAGGTTCCTGACCTGGGGCAGGTAGTCCGACAGGACGTCGACCACCGGGAGGTCCATCAGGTCGGCCAGGGCGGCGAGGATCTGGCCGGTGCTCAGGTCGCCGTCGCAGGCGCCGACGAAGCCGGCCAGCACGGTGTCGACCTGCTCGGCTCTGCGCATGCCCCGCTGCCGCCGGAGCACGATCGTCGCCGGGTCCTCGGCTCCTGGCTGCCCGGCGGTCTCCTGCACGACGTCGTCGGCGACGCGCAGGTGCAGCGCGGTGAGGTCGGCCGGGAGGCCTTCGAGGCGTTCGAAGCGGTGCAGGACGTGCGGGCCGATCGGGCGCTCGATCTCGTACGGCCAGGACTCCGCGTGCAGCGATCCTTCGACGTTGTGCAGGGTGATCCAGCCCATGCCGATCGCCTCGACGTCGTGCTCGTCCAGGTAGCGCATCCACGCGTCGTACCGGGGCGTGTACTGCGGCGAGCCGTGCAGGCCGGCGTCGCGGAGCCAGAGCTCGACGTACTCGGACGGGTCGAGCTGTTCGCGCTGCACCGCCCAGGCGGAGCGATCGGCGGTCCAGGAGGCGATGCGGTCCTGCCAGTCCTGGCCGCGTACGCAGGTCCAGTTGGCGAGCAGCTGGCACCAGCCGCCGTCGGTCAGGTGGTCCGGCGCCTGGCGGACGAGCTGCTCGACCACGGCGTCGCCGGTGAATCCGGTCTCGCGGTAGGTGAGGTCGCCGCCGGGCGGTGAGATCACGTACGGCGGGTTGCTGACGATCAGGTCGAATCGCTCATCGCGGACCGGCTCGTACAGGCTGCCGTCGCGGATGTCGAGGTCGAGGTGGTTGAGGGCCGCCGTCGCACGCGCCAGCTGGAGCGCGCGCGGGTTGACGTCGGTGGCTGTCAGCTGGTTGACGTGATCCGCCAGGTGCAGCGACTGGATACCGCACCCGGTGCCGATGTCGAGAGCCCGCTCGGCCTTGATCGGGACGGTGAGCTGGATGAGGCTCAGGCTGGCCGGCGCGATCCCCAGCACATAGTCCGACCGCATCGCTTCCCGGCGCCCGTCGAGCCCCGGCGTGAGGTCGGCAACCACCCACCACTCCCGCCCGTCCTCCGCGAACGGCCGGATGTCGAGGAGCGCCTGTACGTCGCTCCCACCGCGCTCGACGACGCCCAGGCCCACCAGATCAACACCCGGAAACGCCTTGCCCACAAGGTTTTCCGGCACCGCGCGCTGCAGCAGGAACAGCCGGATCATCGTGTCGAGCGCATCCCCCGACGCCGTACGCCGAAACGCCGGCGCCGTCTCGTTCCGCGCGAGCGCAGCGTTCGCCTGCACCCCGAGCCGCTCGGCCACCCCGTCCACGGTGTACCCCGCACCGGCGAACGCCGTACGCAGCCCGTCCACCACGTTCCCCGTCAACTCCACCATTCCCACATCCTCCCACCCGACCCTGGACAGGTAATGGTGACCGTGAACAGGTAATGACCTGTTCACGGTCACCAGGAGGTATTGCCGGTCGGCTGGTTACGGGTTGCAGGTGAGTTTGGCGTCGGCCCAGTCGCCGTGGTCGCTGGTGTTGCCGTCGCCGCCGTCGGTGACCTGCAGGGTGAGGGTCTGGGCGCCGGTGACGTCGACCGTCGTGGTGGCGGTCGGGGACGTACCGGTGAGCTGGTCCGACGTGTACTTGGCGGTGCCGTCGGTCAGGACCTTGAAGGTGACCTTGCCGCGGTCCTCCATCTCGTCGTCGATGCCCAGTTTGCTGGTGAAGCTCGTGCAGTTGCCGCCCAGCCGGACACTGACCGACGACGGTGCATGAGCGCCCAGCCCCTTCGCGTACTGGACGCCGTCGAGCGTGATCGGCCCGCCGTCGCCGGCCGCGTCCTCGCCGTTGCTGTGGTCACGCTCGACCGGCCCCCACCCGTTGGTGGAGTCGAGGAACTCCAGGTCGCTGACCCAGTTCTCCCCGGTAGGTGCCGGCGGCAACGGTTTGTCGGCGATCGTCGCGGCGAAGAAGCCCAGCCCGCCGCCGGGCAGCTTGATCGCCTTCACGGTCTTCCCGGGATCGAGCGGTACGGCGGTGTAGAACACCCGGTAGTCCGTCGTCGTGTTGCTCAACCCGGCCGCGGTGTACCGGCCCTTGACCGAGACGGCCAGTTTCGCGCCGCCCGTGGTCGGGTCCTGGCAGCACCAGTTCGGCAGCTGGAACGTCCCCTCGGACGTCGACCCGTCGGTGTAGATGATCGTCACGGTCCCACGGGCGTTCAGGCTGGCGCCCGCACCCAGCAGCGCGAGATGCGATCCGGTGCCGGACACGAGGATCGGCGCCGACTGGTTCTTGACCAGGTTCGGCGTACCGGGTGCGCCGCTCGGCCAGGTGAAGTCGGCGCCCTGCACGTTCACGGTCGCGCCCGGCGTGTACCCGGCCGCCGCAAGAGCCTCGCCGTTGAAGCTGTTGCCCGACCCGTCGAAGTTGCCCTGCTTGTACGTCGACGCGTCGCTCACGCCGACCACGTTCGCGGCCTGCGACACCGATGCGTACGGCAACTGCGCCGTCCCCGTCGCGGTGTTCGCGTAGTTATTGCCCTGAGCAACATATGACGCCTTCAACGTCAACGTGAAGCTCGCCGGTTTCACGTCCTCGCCGGGGGTGACCTGCAGCTTGGTCGTCACGGTCCGGCCCGGATCCACCGAGGCGAAGGTGTTCGCGCCCGCCACGCTCCACCCGGACGGCACCTGGACGTCCAGCCGGACGTTGCGCACGGTCGTCGCGGTGCCATTGCGGAAGGTCGCGGTCACCTCGGTCGGCTGGCCCGGAGCGTTCCAGAGCGACGGCGTGCTGAGCTCAGGTGTACCGAAGGTGTTCGTCACGTCGGGGCCGCCGACTGCGGACGTGCCGCTGATCTGGACGACGG
>Ga0068857_100005236_pt1 | contig 11044 bp, 10 predicted proteins | sample KBSCornC72_FD_66591 | JGI IMG/M metagenome (GOLD analysis project Ga0068857, IMG submission 66591) | Corn rhizosphere microbial communities from Kellogg Biological Station, Michigan, USA - KBS Corn C7-2 | ecosystem: Host-associated > Plants > Roots > Rhizosphere > Soil ...
TATAACGTCGTCATCGTCGGCGCCGGACTGCCGGACGATGCGCGAATCGTCTACAACCAGCAGAACCCGAAGGCCGCCGACCAGTGGGCCGACACCATTGCCAAGCTGGAGAAAATGCCGTGTGACGTGTTCCTCGGCGCGCACAGCTGGTTCTTCAATCTCACCGGCAAGTACAAGAAGCTGCAGGCGAACCCGAAGGAGAACCCCTACATCGATGCAGCGGGCTACAAGAAGTTCGTTGCGGAGATGAAGACGACCCGCGAAAAACTGATCAAGGAGCAGACCGCCGCAGGGCCTCCGCCCCCGCGTGGCGGCGGCGCCGGGCGTGGCGGCAATCAATAAGGTACGCAGCAATCAATAGGTCGTAGGGGCCGACCCTCAGGTCGGCCCCTTTGCTTGCTGCCCCGCCGCACGCCCTGTCAGCACGCTCAGCGTGCCAAGTCCGACCGTCGCAATCATCAGGCTGCGGGCTCGTCGCAGAAATGCCAGCGCAAATCCAGCCGCCAGCGGCAGCCCCATGACGCCAAACACGAGCGCATAAGAACCTTCCGACACCCCGAGCTGCAGCGGAACGAACAGGAACGCAAACTCGAAGAACTTGAGCGACGCCTCGGTCACAAACGCGGCCCATGCCGAAGCGCTGACGTCGAGGGCGCGAAAGAGCACGAACAATTCAAGGACGAGGAGTGCCTGCGCCACCGTTTCGAGAACCGCTACCGTCGCGAACCGAGCCGGTGAATCACGCAGCGTGATCAGCAACAGATCCTCCATCTGATTGATCCACGTCATGTCGGGAGTCAATCGACCTCGGAGTATCCCGATCCGCGCGAGCGCAACGATGATCGTTCCGATGAGGTAATACCGTCGCGCGATGGCCACTGCCGACAGGAGAAGAAACAGCGTACAGATGGCGACGATAGCGAGAGCGATTCGCGTTACCGTTGCGGATGCGTCAAACGCGAGAATCAGATACACGAGGCCGGTGATCGACATGACCGCGGTGACGAACGTGTAGATCAGATATTCGGTCAGCGTAACGGCAAATGCTTCCTTGAGCGTCAGACCTCGTGTTTCGAGGAGCCAGGCCTTGGTCGGCTCGGCGAGGACCGGACCCGTCACCGTGAGAGATTGAATGGCCTCTCCCGAGAGGCGAATGGCGAGCGCGTCACGATACCGGATCACCTTCGCCCGCAGTACGCATGCGAGGAGCGCCAGAGCCCGGGTCGCCTGGTGTGCGGCCCCGAGCAGCAGAGCGGGGACGAAATACCAGCCGACGCGGTGAAACGCGTCGAGCACGTCCGACGCGCCAAGCCGCCACAGGAGCACCACCAGGAGCCCGGCGCCGCCAAGTAACAGGACCACCCGGAGCATGACGCGTCTCGCGCGCTGGCGCGTCAGCTCGAAAACATCGACCGCGCCAGGAACATCAGGTTCGCGGGACGCTCCGCCAGCCGGCGCATGTACCACGGAAACCATTGTTCGCCGTAGCTGATGAGCACCTTCACGCGGTATCCCTCACGCGCCAGGCGAACCTGCTCTGCCCGCTGAATGCCATACAGCATGTGGAATTCGAAGGCGTCTCGCGCCACGCCCGCTCCGTCCGCATACCGCTGGATGCGCGCGACCAGCTGCTGGTCGTGCGTACCGAATACGCAGCGTAAACCCGACTTGCGCGCGGCTGCGAGCATCTGTGTCGCCAGCGTGAAGTAGTTCTCGTCGACGTCGTGCTTGCGCGGATAGGCAACGCCTGCTGGCTCGCGGTACGCCCCCTTCACGAGGCGAATGCCGCCGCCGAGCGGAATGAGGGAGGCGAGGTCGTCTGCGGCTCGGCGCAGATACGCCTGCAGGCAGACGCCGGCGTGCGGATACGCCCGCAGCGCCCGGCGCATGTCGAGTGTCCGTTCGACGTAGAAGCTCTGCTCCATGTCGATCCAGAGGCGGACCCCGCGGCGCCTCGTCTCGTCGGCGAGCATGAGCAGACTCGCCTGGCAGCGCTGCGGATCGACGTCCAGGCCAAGCTGCGTCAACTTCACCGAGATGTCGCCGTCGAGACCGAGGCGCTGCAGCTCGCTGGCGACGGTGACGTAATGCGTCGTGGTCTCGTTGGCAGCAGCCGCATCAGTGATGTTTTCACCGAGGCGCGTCAGGACCGCGCCAATGCCGAACCGCTGGAGCTCCGCCGCAGCCGCGAGGGCGTCGGCGAGCCGTTCGCCGGGCATGAAGCGGTTGACCGCACGTCTGACGAATGGAAGCGTCGCGACGTGTTCGCGCAGCCATGCGTTCTGAGAGCCCACAAGGAGGGCGTTGCGGACTACCCCATTACACGCATTGTCCTCTGATTCGAGGTAGTGGCGGAGACCTGCGAGCCAGGTCCCCGCTCCGATGATGACAGTTCGGCAGGCTGGACGCGCTACTGCGTCGGCGGCAACGCAGCGGCGAGCGCGGTCTCTCCCCCGGCGGGACCGGGACCGCAGTGCGGATGTCCGAATCCCGATGCGCTCACGCCCGGCATCTGGCCGGGTTGAGGCGTGATGTCGAAGATGATGTTGTCGGGATGCGTCGGATCACCTCCGAAGATCGCCGCCGGGCCGGCTGGCACGAAGTCAAGGTTCAAACCATGCCGAGTCCGCCACGCGATGTTGTGGTCGGCGCACGACGTATCGCCGCTGACGCCAATCGCGCCGAGGAGCACACCGGACGAGTTGTAGAGTGCGAGGCCGCCGCCGAACACGTTGACGCCACCGATGCGGCCGCCCACCATCGGATCATTGGGCTGCCCGTAGTTGGACGGGCTGCCGCTATAGGCGATGTCGACATTGACCGGATTGCTTTCCTGCAGACCGAAGAGACTGCCGCCAGGCTGAACTGCGCTGTAGAGATTGGCGGTCGACAGCGCGAGACCGGGGAGGCTGAACGCGTTCGCCGTGTTGGCCTTTTGCGCGGAGATGACGCGGCTCCCCGGCCACTGGTCACCGCGGTTGGTGCCCGTGAATGCGACCGCACACACGATCCCGTCACGGTTGACCACGGTCGCCCACATGTCCAGGTTGAACCCGCCATTGGCGGCAGCACGCGCCGCCGCAAGCTTCTCCTTCAGCGTTGCCTGATCCGGCAGGTCCGCACAGGCAGCGGCCCGTTGCGCGTGAGCGACGTTTGCCGTCGCCAACACACTTACCAGGGCCAACGTTGTCACAACACATGCTCTCGTCATTGGTCTCCTCCACGCGTCCGGCTTCGCGCCGAAACGGCACGCAAAACTATTCGCGCGCCCGGACTCTGTCAAACAAAATCGGTGTGACCTTCAGCTTCTTTGTGCGATCACGATTTTGTATGGGGGGCCGTCGACGCTGCGAAGATGACGCTCGACGCACGCCCAATCGGCGCGCCAGAATCCTTCAGAATGCGGCTTCGATCCGGCCTGACGCTGCTCGCGGACATCCCAGGAGACGGTGACGTGATCCGCCGGCAGCACAACTACTTGGTCCGTCTCCGTCTTTGGCTGAATCGTGGAGAACCGGTCCGGTGGCACATGGCGTGGGGAGAGGTGGGAATCGCCAGACTCGAAGACAACGGTGAGACGTTAGTCACCGGCGTGCGAATCGACCGGCGTTCGCTCGTCAGCGGACTGTTCTACGGCGTCGATGGGATGCGCGTCGGCGGGACGCGACGGCTCGAGATCGCCCCGCATCTTGGCTATGGGGATCGAGGCGTGCCCGGTGTGATTCCCGCCGGTGCGGTACTGACGGCCGAAATCACAATCCTGGAGGCGCGGACGCACTGATCACGTCTGTCCGATCGATTACCAAACTCGCCTCGCCGCGCGGACGTCCCGGTTCTGTTCGACGCGCCCAGAGCCAACTTCGAAAACGGTGGCCGTGGTACGTGTTTTGAGCTTGCCGAACGCGTGGCAGCCATCCTCATTCTCGCGTCGGTCCTCGTGGCTCTCTATCTGCGGAGCCTGAACCCCGAAGAGCGAGTGGAGTTCCTGCGCAACTCGCGCGCCAAGACAAAGGCGGCCATCCGGGGTGCTCGCGACGAAATCACCAGGGTCCCCCCCGAGTGCGAGACGTTTGTCCAGGAGCTGAGAGGACGCACGACATTCGTCGTCGTGACGCCTGCGATCCTGGCCCTGAATATCGCGATCTTCATCGGCCTGTGCTTCGGCACTGGCGCGCTCAGTGACCCTGCGACACTCATTGCGTGGGGCGGTAGCGTCGGTCCGCGCACGACCAATGGCGAGTGGTGGCGGCTGATCACGTCGCTCTTCGTGCATGCGGGCGTCTTACGGCTGCTTGCCAACGTCATCGGCCTTGTCAGCGTCGGCTTCATGCTCGAACGGCTCGTGGGACCTGTCGCGTTTGCGGTCACCTATATTGCGGCAGGCGTGATGGCAGGTGTGGTGGAGCTCTCCGCGCATCAAATTGATGTGAACACCGGCGCATCGGGCGCAATCTTCGGTGTCTACGGCCTGCTCCTGGCGTCTACGATGTGGGGCTTCTACCGGCCGTCATCCGCAACCATTCCGCTGGCGGCGCTGAAAGGTCTCGCGCCGGGCGCGTTCGTGTTCTTGTCGGTTGACGTGCTGACGCACGGTCTGCACAGCGACGGGCGATTCGCGGGACTTGCCGCCGGGTTTGTCGCCGGAATAATCCTCGTCGCGGGAGCCATCTCTCGAAAACCCGCCATGCAACGCGTCTGGGCGACCCTGGGTGCCACGGCCGGCATCGTCATTGTGCTCGTCGCGCCTCTCCGCGGTCTCGACGACGCGAGGGCTGATGTGGCGGCGGTCATTGCCGTCGAGGGCCGAACGGCGCACGAGTACGACGCGGAGATCGAGCGTGCCAACGATGGCCGCAGCTCGATGCGCGAACGAATCGTGTTGATCGATCAGATCAGGCCACAGCTGCAGGCCCTGCGCGCGCGCCTCGAATCGTTCGACAAGGTCGCGCGCGAGCAGCAACCGGTCGTCGCGAGCGCGATCGAGTTTCTGAAGACCCGCGACGAAAGCTGGCGACTGCGAAAAGAAGCGCTGCGAAAGTCGAACCTGCAGATCCTTCGTCAGGCGGATTCGCTCGAGCGGATCTCGATCGACAATTTCAGAAAGCTGAAAGCCGCCGTCCAGAGCTAAGGACGTCAATCACGCGGTCGGCGAACCATAAACCGACCGGCGTTGATTCCCGACGTCCGGCTTCACCCTGAAGGCAAGGCTGATGCGCTCCCCGACCGGTTCCGATGTCTTCGGCACGCCGTGCGTGTAGTGCAGCTGCGTGTCGTAATCCATCACCAGAAGACTCCCCGGTTCGAGGTCGACATGTATCGGCCTTCGTGGCTGCGCCTTAGGCCGAATGGTCATCCGCCGTGTCGCACCCAGGGAGATCAGCGCGATCGGAAAACCCTTCCGGAGTTCGTTGAGGTGGTCGTTATGCGGCGCGACGCTGTCGCGGCCGTCGCGATACAGGTTGAGGCCGACAGCGTTGAACGGCACATCGAGCCCCTTGATGACACGTCGCGCAGCTTCGAGGATTGCGCGCGGCGTCGACGGAGGTGCGGGGTCGAGCCGAAAGTGACCAACCAGCCGCGGCACCTCGACCTCGCGCTCGTACATCATCCGGCGTTCTGCGCGCCATTGGACGCCGCTTCGAAGCTCCGCGAACCACGCGGCTGCCGTGTCGCTGTCGACGAATCGCGACGTGTAGGTGACTCGTCCTTTCCCGTCATCGACGACGATGGCGTCGGTGGAATCGAACAGCGCTAATTGCGACATGACCTCACTTCTAGATTACTGCCTTGCCGCTCTTACCTGAGGTGGCCATGGGCCACCGGTTGCATGTCGAAAGTGGTTCACCAGCCGTGCTGCACTTACGGGTTCGCGAGGCGGCGCTAGCCCGCCCGCGGATCGGCACGAAGAAAGGATGAGACCATGCCCGACAAGATCAAAATCGCGCCTTGCCTGTGGTTCAACAAGAACGCCGAGGAAGCCGCGAAGTTCTACGCCGCCACATTTCCCGACAGCCGCGTCATCGCAGTACACAAGGCGCCTGGTGACTATCCCGGCGGTAAGGCCGGCGACGTACTGACTGTGGACTTCACCGTACTGGGTCAGCGGTTCGTCGGGCTGAACGGCGGCCCGGAATTCAGTTTCGACGAGGCGATCTCTTTCCAGGTGTACACCGACACGCAGGAGGAAACCGACCGCTACTGGGATGCGATCGTTCGCGGCGGCGGCCAGGAAAGCGTGTGCGGCTGGTGCAAAGACAAGTTTGGATTGAGCTGGCAGATCGCGCCGCGCGCGTTGATCGAGGCGGTCACCGACACCGACACCGCCGCCGCTAAGCGCGCGATGGACGCGATGATGACGATGAAGAAGATCGACATCGCGCAGATCGAGGCGGCACGCGCCGGTAATGCTCGCGCGATTCGGTCGGCGTGACCCCCTCGCAAGAGGACTGCACCGCGAGCAGAAAGGAGCATCACCATGCCGCACACACCGACCTCGCCCGTCGGCGCACCGACGTTTATCAAGAGCGTCCACGGCGTCCGCTATCAGGTGAAAGATGTCGCTCGCTCTGTGGCGTTCTACACCCAACATCTCGGCTTTACCGTGCAGCATCAGCAACTGCCTGCCTTCGCGAGCGTGTCTCTCGGAGATTCACACATCTTGCTGAGTGGGCCCGCAGCGTCAGGCTCACGGCCGATGCCGAGCGGTCAGCGTCAGGAGCCCGGGGGGTGGAACCGCGTCGTACTGCGAGTCTCGGATCTCCCCGGCTGTATCGCCGCCCTGAAGCATGATGGCGTCGTCTTTCGAAATGACATGGAGACCGGTCCCGGCGGACGCCAAATTCAAATTGAGGATCCGGACGGCAATCCGCTCGAATTGTTTGAACCGGCGCGGTAAGGCGCCCTCGTTATTGCGCGTCTCGACGAACAGCGTTGTGCGGCCGCCGTGGCGACCTGCACCGATGAGCAGCGCCACTGCCCATAGCATCACCGCCGTCGTCGTCACCGCAGCAATGACGGCACGGCTCGCCGCCGTCGCTGAAGTCATGTTGTATCCCGCATGCCACAGCGCCGCGGCGAGGACGCTTCCATCGGTGCGCTGTGCGACTCGTGCGAGGACCACGGCACCGGCGCAAATGCCAAGGCCGAAACCGCCGACGACCATCGGCACCGTCATCGTGCGGTAAGTCTCGACGACGGAGAGACGAGGAGCGATGCGGGACGGTTACCGTCGCAGTGGAATCCGGAATAGATTGGTGTGGAAGTCCGCGTTCGCGAACACATATGTCGTCGCATCGGATGCGACGGACACGTCGCCATGCTGGAGCGTCCGGACGTCCGGCCGGTTCGCCAAGGCAGCGTATTCGAAGATCGCGTGCACCCCTCGATCGAGCAGCTCAGGAATCGACGACGTCTCCTTGAGCGGAACGACCAACGTTTTGCGCGGAACTCCAGTCGCGAGATCGAGGTTCACACCGACCGTGAAATGCCGACCGTCGGGCGACCAGCCGACGTCGCAGTACGGAATGCACACGCGGCGACTCACGCCGCCACTCACCGGGACTGCGAAGGTCGCGACTGGTTCGGTTGTACCGGAGCCCGGAGAATAGACAATCACCCACTTACCATCTGGAGATACCTGGCCCTTTTCGTGAACCGGCGGTCCGTCGATCTCCTGCCGGCTTGCGCCATCTTTGCTGATGCGGACCACGCGGTTGCCCGATGCCTGAATCGACCTGACGATCAGTTCATCCGCCGCACCGAAGGAGACCTGATCCGCACCCGATGCGATCCGCCGCGGTGCACTCCGCCGATCCAACGGGGCGATCCAGATCTGAGACTCTCCACCATCGCGCGTGGTGAAGGCGACCTCGGACTCGTCACGCGAGATGTCGTAATCGACGATCGATACGCCGGGAACGAGCGTCTGTACCGCTCCCGTTGCCAGCGTCAGCGAACGCAATTCGAAGATGTCGGAATCGGCGGCCGATCGGAGAAGGAAGAACACGCGCCTGGCGTCTCGCGAAACTCGCGGAAGCATTGCGAACCCTTCGGGAACGATCGCTCGTTCCCCGTTTGTGTCGTGCATCCATATGGAACTCCTGCGCATGCCGAGGGCGGTGATGAGCGAGCGCCCATCGGGCTCGACAGCGACGCCTTCCTCTTCCGTCGGCCCGGTGGTGACCTGCTCCGGCGCGCCGTCAGGAAAGCGTTGCCGCCAGAGATGCGAGCGCCCGCGGACGCTGGCGGCAAAGTACATCCACTGCCCGTCGGGCGACCACGCGGCTGACGTGCATGTACCGCGCGGCCCGACCTCGCGTCCGGCGGAACGGCCATCAGCGGGCACCAGCCGGCATGGGAGTCGGAAGGCATGCGTCTGGTCCATTTCGACGACGAGAATCCACTGCCTGTCTGGTGAGGCGTGCGCGAAATGGGCCATCCCCAGCGAGTGCGGCGGAAAATACACGTCGCGAGGCTCGGATCGCCGTTGGGTGGCGGCGACAATGCCCATGTGCAAGGTCCCGCGGATTTCCGCGAACAACACACGGTCTTGGGAGAGAAACGTGAGACCGGATGCGTTGGGCAGCAGCCGCACCGGCTCGCCGCCGAGCACCGGCACCGTGAACGTGTCCCACGACAAGCCGCCGTTGGTCGCTTCCAGTTGCGTGTACGCCACCCGCGAGCCGTCAGGCGTGAATACCGGGCCGTACTTGCCCTGCCTACCGCGAGTAAGCTGCACCGATTCGCCGTTTGGCAGCGGCTTGACGTAGATTTGTCCGTTGCCCAGGAAAAAGTTGTCGCCCACCTTGAAGGTGACCATGCGGCCGTCCGGCGACAGGCTGGGAGCGACAGCGGACTGAGTCAGGTCGGTGAGCTGAACATAGTCCGCGCTCGATGCGATCGGGCCGGATCGGCTCGTGCTGCGAAACAGCAGCACACCTGCGATCGTTACGAGTACAGCCAACGCGGCTGCGGCGATTGCGGCGGCGCGCCATCGATTCCAGCCACGCTGGATGAGCTCGATTGTCGCGCGCGCGTCGGCGATGTTCTGAACACGTTGAGCGACGTCTCGCTGCAGACAGTCGCGCAACAGTTTTTGGATTCGCTGCGGCGTTGAGGATGGCAGCTTCCTCCAGTCCGGCTCCCGCTCGAGAACGGCGGTCAACGTCTCGGGGACCGTCTCGCCGCTGAAGGCTGGTTGAGCGGTGAGCATCTCGTATAGCACGCAGCCAAATGCCCAGATGTCGGTGCGCTTATCCACGGGCACTCCGCGCGCCTGTTCAGGGCTCATGTACGGCGCGGTCCCGAGGATCGTGCCGACACTCGTCGCGTCGACGGCAAGCGTGGTCCACTGCCACTGATCCTGCGGCGAGACGAGGCTGCTGCCAGCCGCCTTTGCCAGCCCGAAGTCGAGAACTTTCACAACGCCATCCGGCGTGACTTTGACGTTGGCCGGCTTCAGGTCGCGATGGATGATCCCCTTTCGATGGGCAGCGTCGATCGCATCGGCGATCTGGCCTGCGATGGTCAGGGCCTCAGGCACCGCGACCGGCCCGCGCCGCAGTCGCTCGGCCAGCGTTTCTCCATCGACGAACTCCAGCACGAGCGCCGGGAATCCCGCTGCGTCTTCGAGCCCGAAGATGGCACCGATGTGCGGATGATTGAGTGCGGCGAGCATCCGTGCTTCGCCCTCGAAGCGCGCAAGGCGCGCTGCATCTGCCGTGAACTCCGTCGGGAGAACCTTCAGCGCGACATCGCGTCGGAGCCGCGCGTCATGAGCCCGATATACCTCGCCCATCCCGCCACGCCCGAGCAGCGACGTGATGCGGTAGCCGCCAAGTTGCCGGCCGGTGAGGTCAGGAATTGCGCCAAGACCGAAATGTGCTCGAGAGGGACCGCCGACGAAATCGATGAAGCTGTCAGTCGACACTGGCTGTTCCAGCAGCTTCAGCACGTCATCCTGGAGCGCGGCGTCCTCCCCGCATGAGTCGGCCAGAAACTTGCCACGGTCGCTCTGCGGCAGCGCGCGGACGGCGTGATACACCGATTGAATGCGTTCCCAGCGTTCGGGAGTCATGTCGTGCTCCCAAAAGTTAGTGGCCGCAGCCGACCGACGAAGGCCCGGACGAAATCGGATGGTGAAAGGCTCGCACGGATTCTACTACTCCGCCCTTCGTCTTATGCCCGCTTCGACGGTCCAGGACACCCGCGCCGCCTCTTATGGAGACCGGTACCGTGGGGTTGCGAGCGAGCGCCTCGTCGGCAGCGCAGCGCGGTTGTACGTTCCTTCGCGAATCAGCGTCGGACCGGAAAATCCTCTCCACGCCGACTCGACCAATTGCGCATCGTTGCTACTTCGGGCGCGCGCTGACGTAGAGATCAGTCGCGCCGAAACCGCCAGGCCGATCGGAACTGAAGAAGAGGCTCGTACGGTCAGCCGATAGCGACGGAAAGTTCTCGCCTGACGCGGAGTTGACGACGACGCCCAAATTGACCGGCGCGGACCACGCCCCGTTCACCGACGATCGCGTCGCGCTCCACAGATCCCGGCCCCCGGCGCCTCCCGGCCGGTCCGAGGCGAACACGATCTCGAGACCGTCGTGTCGAATACTGGGGGTCAAGTCGAACTGCGCGGTGTTGAGTTCAGCAACGGAGGTGGGTGGCTGAAACAGTCCACCGATCAGCGCACTCACGTAGATGTCGATACCACCGAGGCCGCCGGCTTTGCTGCTCGTCACGTACAGCTGAGGAATTCCCGCATCGTCGTTCTCGAAGAAGCTCGGGCCGCCGTCGGTGGCGGGAGAGTTGAGGACTCCGAGATTCACGGGGGACTCCCATCCGAAGATGTCGTGCGTGTTGGCACGCCAGGATATCCAGAGGTCGAGTCCCCCGAGACCTCCTGGGCGGTCGCTCGCAAAGAACAGGTAGTGACCGTCGCGTGACAGAGCCGGAGTGCGGTCGTTTGCTCCAGTGTTGATCGTTCCACCCAGGTTCATCGGGGGTCCCCACGGAGCGTCAGTTCTGGCTCGCTGGGACACCCAGAGGT
>Ga0068857_100005240_pt1 | contig 11038 bp, 9 predicted proteins | sample KBSCornC72_FD_66591 | JGI IMG/M metagenome (GOLD analysis project Ga0068857, IMG submission 66591) | Corn rhizosphere microbial communities from Kellogg Biological Station, Michigan, USA - KBS Corn C7-2 | ecosystem: Host-associated > Plants > Roots > Rhizosphere > Soil ...
CAAGCAAAAGCAGTTGAGCGAAATGATCAACTCGGAATCGAAACGCCTCGCCCGCCTGATTCAAACCTTCCTGGACGTCGAACGCCTGGCCGAAGGCCAAATGGATTTGAAGCGCGAAGTCTTCGAAGCCGCCAACCTGGTCGACACCTGCATGAAACGGGTAGAGCCGTTAGCCCAACGCAAGCGCATCGAAATGTCGCTCGACACGCCGGTAGAAGGCATCCTCACCGGCGATCGCGAATTGATGGAGTACGCGTTCTACAATTTACTGACAAACGCCGTAAAATATTCGCCAGGGGAAACCCACGTCTCGGTATTAGCCGAGCGCAGCGGCGAAGAGCTGCGAGTTTCCGTGCGCGATCAGGGAATTGGCATGGATTCGAAAGAAATCAAGAATATATTCAAGAAATTCTATCGGACGCAACGCGCCGAGCAATCCGGCGAAGTGGGCACCGGCATCGGCCTGTCCATTGTAGAACAGATCGTAACCCACCACGGCGGGCGGATGGAAGTCACCAGTGAGCCGGGGAAGGGCTCGTGTTTTACCATGGTTTTAAAGAGCGCAATCGTGAGGAGCAGTGTTGCCGAAACTATTAATCGTCGAGGATGACCCCTCGGTTCGCAATACCATGGTGACCGTGCTGGAACTCGAGGGCTACCAGCCCGACGCCGTCGCCTCCACCCGCGAAGCCATCGAGCGCCTGTCCGCCGAGCCTTATACCATCGTCATTTCCGATATTTATCTGGATGAGCGCACCGGTATCGACGTTCTCCACGCCGCCCGCAAGCAAAATCCGCTATGCGCCGTGATTCTGATGACCGGCCGCGGCAGCATGGAAACAGTCATGGCGGCTACCGAGGGCGGCGCGTTTGAATACCTGGCGAAGCCCTTCGAGATGGCGCAGATGATCGACACCATCCGCCGCGCCGAAAAATCCCTGGACACCGAAGAAGACGAAAAGGAAGCCGAAGCGATAGACGATCTGCCCGATACAGAAATGATCGGCAGTTCGCCGCGCATGATCGACATCTATAAAACCCTTTCGCGCGTGGCCCCCACCGACGCGACAGTGCTGATCGAAGGCGAGACCGGCACCGGTAAAGAACTGATCGCCGGCATGATCCATCGCAACAGCAAGCGCGCGCAGCAGGCCTTCGTGCCAGTGGATTGCGGAGCCATCGCGCCATCGCTGCTCGAAAGCGAACTCTTCGGCACCCTGCGCGGCGCCTACACCGGAGCCGACCGCGACCGCATGGGCGTGTTCGAAGCCGCCCACAACGGCACCGTATTCCTGGACGAGATCGGCGACATCGACCTGGGTTTCCAGCTAAAACTGCTGCGCTTCCTGCAAGAGCGCGAAGTCCGTCCGCTAGGGTCCTCGCGCGCGAAGAAAGTGGACGTGCGCGTAATCGCCGCCACCAATAAAGACGTGCAGAAGATGGTGGAGGAAGGTAAGTTCCGCGAAGACCTGTGGTACCGCCTGAACGTCGTGCGTCTCACCGTGCCTCCGCTGTGCGACCGCGCCAGCGACATCCCGCTGCTGGTGCATTACTTCCTGAAACGCTACAACCAGCGCTACAACCTCGACGCGAAAATCATCGCCAGCGGCATGAAGGCGATGGAGGATTATAGCTGGCCCGGCAACATCCGCCAGCTCCAGCACATGATGGAGCGTTTAACCATCCTCGCCCCCGGCGGCCGCATCGACGGCGCTGTAGTCCAGGGCGCAATAGAACAGATGGACTCGCGCGATCACGGCAGCGAGTCGCTGGCCGACACCGAGACCGATCAAATCCGCCGAGTGCTCGCCGCCACCAGCGGCAACAAAAGCCGCGCCGCCAAGATCCTGGGCATCGAGCGCAAGACACTCTACCGCAAGCTGGAGCGCATGGGGCTGTGAAGTGGTTTGAACGAAAATTCGACTTCACATTCCCTGCAGAGCAGTTCCCCAATCTTGTCGTCCGCCTGCAAGGCACCCCCGCCCGTCTGGAAGAAATCTTACGCGCCATCTCGCCCGACGTGCTGCAAGCGAAGCCCGAAGGCAAGTGGTCCGTCCAGGAACACGCCGGTCATCTGCTCGATCTCGAATCTCTATGGCAAGCGCGCGTTGACGATTTTCTGGCCGATAAAGACACCCTCACCGCCGCCGACCTGACGAATCGCAAGACGCACGAAGCCGGTCACAATACCCGCGCGCTGCACGAAATTCTAGCCGAGTTCCGCGCAGCCCGCGGTTATCTACTGAACTGTCTCGACAATTTGCCGCCCGCCGCTTTCACCCGCACCATTCAACATCCGCGCCTGCAGCAGCCCATGCGGCTAGTGGATCACTTGTACTTTGCCGCCGAGCACGACGACCATCACCTAGCAAAAATCCGCGAGATGATTACCACCCGGGTGTTAGGATCGAAGAATGCAAGGGGTTGACCGCCGCTTGTTCCTCGTCTCGCTCGCCGCCGCCACGTACGCCGCGGAAACCACGGCGAAGGGCCGCGTCTTCCCGTCCGTTGCCGTGCGCTACGCCGACCCCGCCACCGAATTCACCGTCCTGCGTCTCACCGATCCCCAATTCACAAGTTCCCTGCCCGCCCCCGGCAATCGCGGAGCGACGGCGCGCCAGTTGTTATACTCCTCCGATTTCACTGGAAGCTGGCAAGCCTTCCGCATGGATTTGAAGAGCAAGGAGTCCCGCCTGCTCAGCGAAGCCGACCATCTCGATCCCGCCTCCATCGCGCTACTCCAAAACGAAAAAGGCTTCTGGCATTTCGACGGCCCCAAACTCATTGAGACAACCTTCTCAGGTTTTAAAGCCCGCGAGGTTCACCGCATTCCCGAGGGCTTCGAAAAGCTCCCCGGCGCCAGCTATAGCGACGACGGCCAGTACGCGGCGTGGGTGGAGAAAAGTGCGTCCAGCCACCGCCTGCAACTGCTCCACATCCCGCACGGCACAGCTCAAACCTTGATCGAGTCATCCGAAGAACTCAGCGCCCCCCTCCTGCGCCCCCATGGCACCTCACTCATCTACCGCAACCGCGGCGAGCTGTGGAGCATTCATTTCGACGGCCAGCACAACGCCCGCCTCCCGCTAGCCGAAGGCGACACGCCACAAGCGCTGTGGTCCGCCGACGGCCACGCTCTCGAGTACCTGAACCGTCCGCCCGACCCGAAAAAGTTGACCAGCGTCCGCGAATGGACCCCCGACAACGGCGCCCAGCCCGGCCGCGATGCCCAGGTAGCCACCACCAGCCAGTTCGTCCGTTTCCAGGCCAACACCGACGCCAGCGCATACGTCGGCGCCAGCGGCAGCAAAGCCTCGCCCTACTTGCTGTTACTGATCCGCGCCGCCCGCCGCGAGCTCACCCTGGCCGAACACCGCGCCAGCGACCCCACGCTGGTCGCCCCCGCCTTTGCCCCCAACAGCCAATTCGTGGTATTTATCAGCGATCGCCATGGAAAACCAGCAATTTACTGGATTGCTGTGGACAAATTGGTATCTGAGACCGATGGTAGTTAGAGAGGGTCCGATCAGGCCCTGGGAGGAACCATTGAAAAACCGAGGTATGCGATTTCTGACTGCTGTATTGCTGATGGCCGGCGTTGTGCCGCTGGCCGAAGCCGCACCCAAGCGCAATTGCGGCGACCGCTGCTCGAACGATTACAGCGCTTGTCTGGCCCGCGCCAGGAACGGCGCTGCCAAAAAATCCTGCAAAGTAACGCACAAGCATTGCAAGCAAACCTGCATATAGCTGGATTCAGTAAAGATTACCCTTCCGGCAGTCGATTCTTATTGAGATGAGGCTGCTTGAAATCCTGATCATGAGCCTTGCCGGAGTATGGCAAGGCGTGCGCCAGGATTTCAATTTGCTGGAAGTGGCACTGGTCGCAGCCGGATGGTGGGCCTGGACCAAAGGTTGGACCAAGGGTTGGCATCCGCATTGGCCGCGCCTTGCGCCCGTATGGACGCGCCGCCCCGCACTAACCGCGTTCGCGCTGGTATGCGCAGTCATCGCATTGCGCCTGGCGCTGATTCCCGTTCTCCCCGTCCCCGTCCCATTAGTCACCGACGAATTCAGCCATCTGTTGCTAGCTGACACGCTAGCGCACGGCCGCCTGGCGAATCCCACGCCGCCCTTCTGGCAGCATTTCGAAAGCCTACACATCATCCAGCGCCCGCACTACGCTTCGAATTACTTTCCCGGACAAGCACTCTTTCTCGCCGCTGGAATCGTAGCGCTCCACAGCGCGTGGGCCGGAGTCCTGGCGGGAGCGGTGTTTTTCCTGCTGGCGCTCTATTGGGCGCTGCGCGGTTGGATGCCCGCCCGCTGGGCACTTTTCGGACTCCTCTTGGGGGCTCTGCGTTTCGGCATCGCTAGCTATTGGGTGAACTCCTACTACGGCGGATTCGTTCCCGCCGCCGGGGGCGCACTGGTTCTCGGGGCCTTCGCCAGATTACGCCGCAGCGCGTTCCTCGTCGACGGCGCCGCGCTAGGCGCAGGCCTGGCCATCCTCGCTACCACCAGACCCTTCGAAGGCGTCGCCTACGCACTGCCGTTCCTGACGGCGCTGGCCTGGCAGTACCGCGCACGTGTCATGCCGCTGCTAAAGATGGCAATCCCCGCGCTTGCTCTCACCGCGGCCGCTCTATTGGGATTGGGTGTCTATCTAAAGCACGTCACCGGCAGCCCCTTCGTCACCGCCTATTCCATCAGCCAAAAAACCTACGGTTGGCCGGCATCGTTGGCTTGGACCACGCCGCCACCCATCAAACATCGCCATCTCGAGATGGCGAATTATTACGCCTTTGAAGTGGGTGAACACACGAAAGTGGCTGACCCCATTAATTTCATCGAATACTTCGTGCTGCATCTGGAAGAATACTGGCGCTTCTTCCTAGGGCCCGTGCTATCACTCCCGCTGCTGATGCTGGGCTACGTTTGGCGGCGCAAAAAAATGCTGTTCGCGGGCGCGGCCGGAGGAATCGCAGCGATTCTGCTCGAAGGCGCCGCATCTCCCCACTATCTAGCCCCCGCCGCCGCCGTGTTGATCGCCATCCTGGTCGAATGCTGCCGCCACCTCGAAGCCGCCCGCATCCGCATTCTGCCGCTGCTACCCGCAACCATGATCCTAGTGCTTGCGCTACGCATCGGAGCGCAACAAGCCGGACTCCCTTACACTCAGAAACTGAATTTCCAAACCTGGTGCTGCCGCGTCGCGGGCGACCAAAATAAACCGCGCATCACAGCGGAACTCGCGAAGACGCCGGGCAACCATCTGGTCTTCGTAAAAGCCAAAACCGATCCCAATAATTTGTATCAATGGATCTACAACGGCGCAAACCTCGCGAGTTCGCGTTTCGTATGGGCCCGCGACCTAGGCGACGCCGAAAACGCACAACTCGCCGCGTCCATGAGCGGACGCACCGTGTGGATGGTGGACCCCAACGTCAACCCCGCTACGCTCGCACCCTACGATCCCGCTACTTCGAAAATAGCGTTGCAATCGAGAACGCAGCCCCAGCCGCCAAGCCCCCGATAAGCGTTGTGCGAAACGCGCTCTTCCACGGAGACACACCCGTGAAGCGCCCCTTCACGAACCCGAAAATCGCCAGCGCAAGGATTGTTGCCGCCACCGAATAGCGCAGCGCCACCCCCGCCTGCGGCGTGATCAGATACGGCGTCAGGGGAATCATCCCTCCCGCGATGTAAGAGAACGCAATCGTTCCCGCGCTGCGAACGGCCCGGCCCGGCTGCGGCTTTTCGAGGCCCAGCTCAAAACGCATCATCCAATCCACCCAGGTCGCGGGGTGGCGTTCAAAACCCGCTAGAACCAGCTCGCGAGATTCGCGCTCCAACCCATACGACTCCAGAATCTCGTGGACCTCGTGGCGTTCGTCTTCCAGCCGTTCCACGATCTCCCGCTCCTCGCGCTTGTGTTCGCTAGCGTAATGATCCTCATCGCTGCGCGCCGCCAGATACCCGCCCAGCCCCATCGCAATCGAGCCCGCTGCAATTTCCGCCAGCCCCGCAACGATGATGATGTGCGATGCATCGACAGCTCCCGTGAGCCCCGCCGCCAGCGCGAACGGCACCGTGAGCCCGTCCGCCATGCCGATCACGATATCGCGAACTACCTCCGAAGACTGGAAATGTTTTTCAACGTGGGGTGTGAGAGGCAATCAGCTCCGCCTTAAGATACCTGCCAGTATAAGACTCCGCCACTTCCGCAATCTGCTCCGGGGTCCCCTCCGCAACAATGCGTCCGCCGCGCTCCCCGCCCTCCGGACCCAGATCGATCACCCAATCCGCGCGCCGGATTACTTCCAGATTATGCTCGATGATCAAAATGCTTCCGCCCAACCGCAGCAGCCGTTCAAACGCATCCAGCAGCTTAGCGATATCGTCGAAATGCAGCCCCGTAGTAGGTTCGTCAAAAATATACAACGTCCCTTCGCTAGTCGCCTGCGACAAATGCGCCGCCAGCTTTACCCGCTGCGCCTCCCCCCCCGACAGCGTCGTCGCCGACTGCCCCAGCCGCAAATACCCCAACCCGACATCATCTAGTACTTGCAACTTTTGCACCAGCCGCGGCGTAGCCGCAAAAAACGAAAGCGCTTCCTTCACGGTGAGCTGCAACACTTCGTGAATGTTAAGCCCGCGATACTTCACGTCAAGAACAGTCTGCTTGAAGCGCGTCCCCTTGCAATCGTCACAGACCAGTTCCACATCCGCTAGAAACTGCATCTCAACCGTGACCGTGCCGTCCCCCTGACAAGTCTCGCAGCGTCCACCCGGAATATTGAAGGAGAAATGTCCCGCCGTATACCCGCGCCTATCCGCCTCCGGCGTCTTAGCAAACAAATCGCGAATCAAATCGAAAGCCTTGATATAGGTCACCGGATTCGACCGCGGCGTCCGCCCAATCGGCGTCTGATCCACCAGTACCACCGCCGTCAGCAGCTCCGCGTTCTCGACTTTCTGACAAGTAAGCTTCTCCGGTGCGAGCCCCCAAGCCTCAGCCTCGTCCGCCGATACCGGAGACTCCCGATTCATCCGCTTCACCAGATTCTGATAAATCACCTCATGCATCAAAGTGGATTTACCGGACCCCGAGACTCCCGTCACCGCCACCATCATGTTCAACGGAATCGTGACGTCAATGCCCTTCAAGTTGTGCGCCTGCGCCCCCAGAAAACGGATCGCACGCTTCGGATGCGGAACGCGCCGGTTCATAAAATGCGAAGTCTGCAGATCCCCACGCAGGTACTTCGATGTGAGCGAAGCATTCCCATGAGCCATGAGCTGTTCATACGACCCCTCGAAAATAACCCGCCCGCCATTCTCACCCGCACCGGGCCCCATATCGATAATGTGATCGGCGGCCCGCATCACCTCCGGATCATGCTCCACCACCACAATGGTGTTGCCCAAATCCCGCAGCTCGTGCAGGATCTTAATCAGCCGTCCCGTGTCGCGGCTATGCAATCCAATCGACGGTTCGTCCAGCACATAACAAGCCCCCACCAGCCGCGAACCTAAACAGGTCGCGAGCTGAATGCGCTGCGCCTCCCCACCCGAAAGCGTCGAGGACAATCGGTCCAGCGTCAAATACTCCAACCCGACATCGTTTAGAAACTTCAACCGTTGCCGAATCTCCACCAAAATCTTATCCGCGATAGCAGTTTCCTCGGTCGACAGCTCGGCTTTGAGAAAAAACTCCTCTGCCTCAGCGATATTCAGCTTGACGACCTCCGCCATCGTCTTCCCACCCACGCGAATGTACAACGCCTCCGGCCGCAGCCGCGACCCGCCGCAATCCGGACACCGCGTATACCCGCGATACCGGCTCATAAACACCCGCACGTGCACTTTGTACTTTTTCGTATCCAGCCACTTGAAGAAGCGCCGCACATGCTCGTACACCAGCGCCTTCTCCTCCTCGCGCAACTCGCGAAACGGCACGTTCATCCGCACCTTCCCGCGCGTCGCCTTGCGAAAGTCCGGCATGTACCCCGAATACTGCGGCTTAGTCCAAGGATCCACCGCGCCATTTTCCAGCGACAGCATGCGATCCGGAATCACCAGATCCATGTCGTAATCGATGGTGTTGCCAAACCCCTGGCACCGCTTGCAAGCCCCAAACGGACTGTTAAAACTAAACAGACTCGGCTCCGCTTCGACGAACTCCATCCCGCAAAGCTTGCACTGAAATTTTTCGTTGAAGCGCAGCGATTCCACTTCCCCCGGCTCCCCAGCCTTGAGAAATATCACTTCCCCCGCCTCGCGATAACAGATCTCGACGGTATCGACCAACCGCTGCCGCACGCCCGGCGAGATCGCCAGCCTGTCGACCAAAGCGAACACCGGCTGCGAAAAATCGACGTCCAAAAGCGATTCCGGTGTCGAAAACTCAAACACCCGCCCGCCCTGAAACAACCGCGTGAACCCCTTCTTGCGCAAATCAAACAACTTGTCGCGCAGCTTCTCCGTATCTGCCTCCGCCGGAATCAAAAACAGCGCATACCAGCGCGAACTCTCCGCCTGCGCCAACATTTTCGCCGCGACGTGATCGACAGAATCCCGCTCCACTAGCACTCCATCGATCGGACAATATGTGCGCCCCGCACGCGCCCACAGCAACCGCAGAAAATCGTACAGCTCCGTCGAGGTCGCCACAGTGGACCGCGGATTCCGCGTAGTATTCTTCTGCCGGATCGCCACCGGCGGCGCGATGCCCTCGATCTCATCCACGTCCGGCTTCTCCATGCGCTCCAAAAACTGCCGCGCATAAGCCGACAGCGATTCCACGTACCGCCGCTGCCCTTCGGCGTAAATCGTGTCAAACGCGAGCGAGGATTTCCCGGAGCCTGACACGCCCGTCATCACAGTGAGCTGGTCGTGCGGAATATCCAGCGAAACGTTCTTCAAGTTATGAACGCGCGCGCCACGGATGGAGATAAAGTCGTTCAAGCAGAGAAGGCCATCTTTTATTATAGAAGTTTGGATTCGCTCACCATCCGCTCGCTGCGCCGCAAACTCACGCACTGGTACGATCAAGCCAAGCGCGATCTCCCCTGGCGCAAAACGCGCGACCCCTACGCGATCTGGATCTCAGAAGTAATGCTGCAGCAGACGCGCGTAGCCGCAGTGATCCCGTATTACGAATGCTTCCTACAGCGCTTCCCCACCGCGGCGTCTCTTGCGCAATCTCCCGAGCCTGAACTCCTAGCAATGTGGGCCGGCCTAGGCTACTATTCCCGAGCCCGTAATTTGCAAAAGGCGGCGCAGCAAATCGCAGCGTCAGGAACCTTCCCCAAAGACTACGAATCGATTCTGACTCTACCCGGCGTAGGCACCTACACTGCCGCCGCCATCGCCAGCATTTCCTTCGGACTCCCGCACGCCGCAGTCGATGGAAACGTGAAGCGCGTCCTAGCGCGCTGGACCAACGACGCCCACGTCGATCCCCAGCCCACAGCTGACCGCCTGCTCGATCCCCGCGATCCCGCCCGCTGGAATCAAGCCGTGATGGAACTGGGCGCCACCATCTGCCTGCCCCGCGACCCGCGCTGTACCGAATGCCCAGTAGCGCGTGATTGCGCAGCCCACCAAGCCGGCACCCAAAACGATTTACCACTAAAGCGTGCGAAGCCCACCCCAGAACAGTTAGATCGCACCCTGCTGGTAATCCGCCGCAATGGCAGCATTCTCCTAACCCCTAGCCCGCGCGTAGCAGGGTTCTGGGATCTCCCCGAGCATTTCCCCCAAGCCCGCGCAGGAGCCAAGCTAGGCGAGTTCCGCCACACCATCACGCACCGCCACTACCGGTTTACGGTGAGGGAAGCAACCACCCGCACCACACCCGTCGAGTCCCGCTGGCACACGCAAGAGGAATTAGGTTCGATCCCGCTGAGCACGACTGCGAAGAAGGCACTGCGGATATACAATGCGCTGTAGGAGGACAATCCTATGTCCAATCCCATTCCCAAAGGGTATGGAACCGTTACCCCCTTCCTATGCGTCACCGACGCCGTTAAACTAATCGATTTTCTAAAACAGGCATTTGCCGCCGAGCTTACCTTCCGCATGGATGGACCGGACGGCTCCGTCGCGCACGCGGAAGTGAACATCGGAAATTCCAAGGTGATGATAGGCCAGGTGCCTGCCGAGCGAGCGATACGCGCCATGCTGCATCTCTACGTGACCGATACGGATGCCGCGTACAATCGCGCCATCGCCGCCGGAGCAACTTCGGTTCGTGAGCCCGCGGATCAGTTCTACGGTGATCGCAGCGGAGGCGTGCGCGATATGTGGGGCAACGAGTGGTGGATGGCCACGCACATCGAAGACGTCTCGCCAGAAGAGATGGAACGCCGCATGAAAGCGATGTCAGCCCGCGCCTAACTTACGCCGGGCTTCGCTCAATCCCCAACTGATCCGCCACCCTCTCGAGCGTCGTAACCAACCTCTCGACGTGCGCCTCCGAATGCGCCGCCGTACAGGAAATCCGCAACAGGTTCTGCGCCGCCGCCGGCCGCAGCACCGGGTTAATATAAATCCCTTCCGCCAGCAGCGCTTTGCACAAGCGGCACAAACTAACCTCGTCCTGAATCACTACCGGAACAATCGCCGTCTCGCCGTCTAGCACCACAAACCCGCGCGACCGCAACTCGCTCCGCAGCAGCTGTGCAATCCGCAGCAGATGCTCCCGCCGCTCCGGCTCGTTGCGAATAATTTCCAGCGCCGCCGCCGCCGCCGCCACCGAAGCCGCCGGCAAACTAGCCGAGAACACAAACGGCCGCGCCGTGTGCTTCAAGTAATCCACCACCGCCCGCTCGCCCGCAATGAACCCGCCTACCGACGCCAGGGACTTGCTAAATGTCCCCATCACAATATCCACGTCGTCCAGCACGCCCAAATGCTCGGCCGCCCCAGCCCCCGTCGGACCCAGCACCCCAATACCGTGCGCTTCATCTACGTAAATCCGCGCGCCATAATACTTGGCTAGCTTGGAAATTCCCCGCAGGTCGGCAATGTCCCC
>Ga0068857_100005241_pt1 | contig 11038 bp, 9 predicted proteins | sample KBSCornC72_FD_66591 | JGI IMG/M metagenome (GOLD analysis project Ga0068857, IMG submission 66591) | Corn rhizosphere microbial communities from Kellogg Biological Station, Michigan, USA - KBS Corn C7-2 | ecosystem: Host-associated > Plants > Roots > Rhizosphere > Soil ...
CTGACAATGATCTATTTCGAGGACCTGGAAGTTGGCGCCGAAACCTATTTCGGCTCTTATGACGTGAGGCGCGAGGAAGTGCTTGAGTTCGCGCGCAAATACGACCCGCAGCCGTTCCACCTCTCCGATGAGGAAGCGGCCAAAACCCACTTCGGCCGACTAGCGGCGAGCGGTTGGCACACGGCGGCGATGACCATGGCGGTGATCGCCCGGCACGTCGTCGAGCATAAGCAAGCGGGTTTGGGCTCGCCCGGCATCGACGAGCTGCGCTGGAAGAAACCCGTCTATCCGGGAGACACTCTGCATGTGCGCGGCCGGATCCTCGAGAAGACGCCATCGCGCAGCCGTCCGGAAATGGGCTCTTTCCGCACCGAAACGAATGTGACTAATCAGGACGATCAGCTGGTGATGAGCTTTACTTCGATCGTCCTGATCCAGCGGAGCCCGGCTGCCGATTAGTGAGCGGTTCGTTCAGGCGGCCCCAGCGAGCCGCCTGAACGATTGGCTATTATTGATGATCGCTCCCGCGATCACGCCAGCGACCGCGATTGGGACGATCTGAAGTCGTTGTGGTGGTCGTCGAGTCATTGGACTGCCGGTGCCAGTGACCCGAGCTGCGCGGCCGATCACCGTCGGTGCTCGTCGACGTTGACGAACGGGCTCGCCAGCTGTCGCGAGTAGAGGTTGCGGTGCCCGTCGCGGTCGTCGATGTCGACCTGTTGCGATCGCGCCAATGCGAGCGATCCCAACCGCTCCAGTTCTCACCGGTCCCGGTTGTGGTCGTCGTCGAGTGATGGTCCCGCCACTGGCGACGGCGCTGCTCCCAATAGCGTCGCTGGTCATCGCTCCAAACGTGCCGCGTGCGATAGCGGTCGTACACGTAGATGCCCGACCCTGGATAATAATAGCTGCCGTACCAGCCGAATGGGTCGTACCCATAGCCTCCATAGCCGCCATAGCCGCCATAACCGCCATAGCCGTAGCCGTACGGACTGTAGCCGTAGCCGCCGTAATATCCGGAACCGTAGCCGATGCTGACGCTACTATAGGGGCCGTAGCCACCGTAGCCGTAGCCGTCACCATACATGTCGTAGGCGCAGCCGCTAAGGGCCATGCCGCTGATTAACGCCACAGCGGCGAGGCGAAGCCGAGGAACGCGCATATCGAGTCTCCATTACACCGGAGTAACATGCCTCGTACGCGCCCGCGCGAGTGAACGGCGGCTGAATTGCACGGAGCCCTATTTCGGCTCCGGATAATCGTATTTAAATGGGTCGTTGGGTAGCGGCCGGGTCGGGAGGGGCGCCCGCGGCAGCTCCTTCTCGCTGTTCGCCGCCGAAAGCAGCATGCTGGCCATGACCACAGCCGCCTGGCGCAGGTCGTCGGCTTTCATGTGGTCAAGCGTGTCGATGTTCGAATGGTGGACGCGCGTTCCATAGTCGAGCGGATCCTGAATGAACTGGTATGCCGGGATCGCGACTGCCTGAAAGGTCTCGTGGTCGGTCCCTGTCGTGGGCCCCGCCACAACCGTGGTCGCGCCCATGCCGTCGAAAGGCGCTAACCACTCGCGCAGCATCGGGACCGCGGCGGCGTTACCCTCCGCATAGATGCCGCGCACCTTGCCAGAGCCGTTATCGATGTTGAAATAGGCCTTGAGCGCACCGTAGCCCGGAAGCGGCGTCACCGGAAAATTGCGGATCAGCTTGTCCCACAGCAACACGCCGCCAGTGCCCGTCGCAGCGGGCCTGCTGGCAAGGTGCTGCTGGACGTAATTGGCGGAACCATAGAGCCCCTGCTCCTCACCTGACCAAAGCGCGAAGCGGATGGTGCGCTTGGAGCGGATGCGGAGCTGGCGAAGAATGCGCGCGGCTTCCATGACGACGACACTGCCAGCTCCATTGTCGGAGGCCCCATCGCCCGCGACCCAGCTGTCGAAGTGAGCGCCGGCCATGACATAGCCGGCCCGCGAGTCCGTCCCCGGTATGTCCGCGATGACATTGTAAGCGCGGCTGTCATCGTCGAGGTACCGTACGTCGCTGTTGATCTCGAGCACCGGATTTTCGCCGAGCTTCGCCATCCGGGCGATACGGCGATAATCCTCGGCGGCGATCTCCACCGCCGGCAGCTTGGGCGAATCTCCGATCGCATGCTGATAACCCTCGCCGAAGACCAGCTTGCCGTCTGTCCGGGCCTTCCGGACGATCGCAAGCGCGCCTTCCGAGGCGAGAAACTTGTCAAGCTGCCGGTAGAAGTCGATCCGCTTGAGGAACCGGTTCTGCTCCTCGGGATCGAAGTGTGGGACCTGATATTTGTCCTCCTTTGCGATCTCGTCGGAAGTGAGCCGATGGAACGGCGGCTCGGATGGCTCGCTCCCGTCGCCGGGGAGCGTGACCATCACGATCTTGCCGGCCAATTTGCCGCGATAGGCGGCGAAGTGCTCGGGCCGGTCCATCGGAGCGACGATCACCGGCGCGTTCAGGGCCCCTTTGGTGGCCGGAGTCCAGGCGACCGGAATTGCAATCAGCTGGATGGGCCGAGGCGAAACCAGCCGAACGTTCGAGCTTACGATGTCCCAGCCGCGGCCGAAGTTGAACCCCTCCCTGTGGACGTTGGTGAGCCCGTAACCAGTGAATTTAGCAAGCGCCCAATCCTGCGCCTTGCGCATGTTGGAAGAGATCGTGAGACGAGGGCCGATATCGTCCATCAGTTCGTGCGCGGTGAGCGGGATCTGGCTGCGGTTCATCCCTTCGTCGATGATGCGCTGCGTGTCGTTCGTCGCTGCAGGCGCCGCACTCGCGACTAACGCTGCCGACGCCAGCAAGGCCCAACCCAATGCACGCATCCTGCCCCTCCCCGCTGTTCCGCACAAAAAAACCGCCGGCACGCACACAGCATGCCGGCGGCTCAAGCTCAATCCATGCTCGGACCTTAACCCGCGACGCCCTGCTTTGCCTTTGCGCGGCGCGTCTTCGCCTGGTTCTCCGGCTCAAGTGCGCCGGTGACCCGCACCTTCCGCTTCGCCTCATGCCAGATCTGCCGATAGGCGAAATAGCCCAGGATCGTCGCGAAAAGCAGGAAGATCGCGACCGCCTGGCCTGCAGCGTGGCGCCGGTTGAGCTCCGGATTGGCAGTCCACACGAGGAAGGCCGATACGTCTTGCGCCATCTGGTCGACGGTCGCGGGCTTTCCGTCGGCATAAGTCACCTGGCCGTTGCTGGTCAGTGGCGGCGGCATCGCGATGTTGAGGTTCGCGAAATAGGGGTTGTAGTGCAGGTTCGGCGGCGTCTTTGCGTCGGGAAATTTCTTCAGAAGTTCGGCCGGTTGGTTCTGGTAGCCGGTGAGCAGCGAATGGACATAGGCCGCCCCGCCCTCACGCGCCTTGGTGATTAGCGACAGGTCCGGAGGAAGCGCATTGTTGTTCGCCGCGCGCGCCGCAATCTCGTTCGGGAACGGCGACGGGAAGTGGTCGGACGGCAAGGCCTTGCGCGTCGCGGGTTCGCCCGTGTCCGGGTTGATTGACGGCACCTGCGTCTTCCAGTCGGAAGCGATCTTCTTGATCTCCGCGTCGTTGTAGCCGATGCCCTTGAGGTCGCGGAACGAGACCAGGCTCAGGCTATGGCAAGCCGAGCAGACTTCCGAGTAGACCTGGAAACCGCGCTGCACCTGCTGATTGTCGAACTTGCCGAATGGCCCGTCCGAGGCGAGGTCCAGCGGCTTAGGGTGCTTATGAAATTCCTCGGCGGCCAGCGGCGCGGGCGGGCTGCTTATGTTGGTCGCGACGCCGGTAATCAGCGAGACCAGCAGCATCCCGGCGAAAACGAAGCCGACGCCATAACTAATCAAACGAGCAAGCATGTTTCCGTTTGCCCCTTTACTCGGCCGCGGCCGTTGCGACGGAACCGCCGCGCTTCTTCCTCTGTCCCGCCGGTGCGGCCTCGGCCGCTTCCCCGTGCAGCACGCTCTCAGTGATCGAGTTCGGCAGCGGCAGGGGCGTCTCCAGCCTCGAGACGATCGGCAGGATCACGAGGAAGTGCAGGAAATAATAGGCGCCGCAGATCTGGCCGATCGCGTTCCTCAATGGCGTCGGCGCGCCGCCGCCCGCCCAGCCGAGGAGGATGACGTCAATCACCAGCAGCCAGAAGAAGCGCTGGAATACGGGCCGATAGCTGCCAGACCGCACCGGGGATTTGTCGAGCCACGGCAGGAAGAAGAGAAGCAGGATCGAAGCGAACATCGCCAGCACACCCCACAGCTTCGCCGGTAGGATGAAGTCGAAGGTGAAGGACCGAAGGATCGCGTAGAAGGGCCAGAAGTACCATTCCGGCACGATCTCCGCCGGCGTCGCCAGCGGGTTGGCCGGAATGTAATTGTCCGGGTGGCCCAGGTAGTTCGGCGCGTAGAAGGTCACGATCGCGTAGACGAGCAGGAAGGCGCCCACGAACCAGCCGTCCTTCGCCGTATAGAAGGGATGGAAGGGCAAAGTGTCCTTCTCGTCCTTCACGTCGACGCCGGTCGGGTTGCCCGACCCCGGAATGTGCAGTGCCCAGATGTGCAGGATCACGACCGCGGCGATCACGAACGGAAGCAGATAGTGCAGAGAGAAGAAGCGGGTCAGGGCCGCTTCGTCCGGCGCGTAGCCGCCCAGCAACCAGACGCGGATCGGCTCGCCCACCAGCGGGAAGGCGGAAAAGAAGCCGGTGATGACCTGCGCGCCCCAATAGCTCATCTGGCCCCAGGGGAGGACATAGCCCATGAAGGCCGTCGCCATCATCAACAGGTAGATAACGAGCCCAAGCATCCACACCAGCTCACGCGGTGCCTTGTACGATCCATAATAGAGGCCGCGGAAGATGTGGATGTAGACAGCGATAAAGAAGAAGCTCGCGCCGTTCATATGCGCGTAGCGCAGCAGCCAGCCCGCGTTTACATCGCGCATGATCAGCTGGTTGACCGAATTGAACGCTCCGTCGGTCGTCGCGTAATAATGCATCGCCAGAACGATTCCGGTGATGATCTGGATCGTCAGGAAGATCGCGGCCGAGAAGCCGAAATTCCACCAGTAGTTGAGGTTGCGCGGCACCGGATAGCCGCCGCCGACCGAGCCATAGACGAGGCGCGGAAGCGGCAGACGCTCATCCAGCCACTTCATCAACGGATGCTTGGGTTCGTAGGGCTTGGCCCAGTTGAAGCTCATGTCTCTTTAGCCCCTCAGCCGATCTGCACGGTCGTCGGCGACGTGAATTTATACTCCGGCACCTGCAGATTAAGCGGCGCCGGCCCTTGCCGGATGCGCCCGGCGGTGTCGTACATCGACCCGTGGCACGGGCAGAAATAGCCGCCGTAAGGCCCCTTGTTCTCGCCTTCCCCAATGCCGAGCGGAACGCAGCCCAAATGGGTGCAGACGCCAAGCGTGATCAGCCAGTTCTTGTGCCCCGGCTTGGTCCGCTCGGCGAGCGATTGCTTATCGCGTAGATCCGACAACGATACAGCGTCGGCCTCCTGGATTTCCTTAGGAGTCAGGTTCCGTACGAAAATGGGCTGCTTGCGCCATTGCGTCTTGATGCCCTGCCCCGGCTGCACCTTGGAAATGTCCACCTCAGTCGTCGCCATCGCGAGCACGTCGGCCGACGGCGACATCTGGACGATTAGCGGCGCGAGTGCGGCGAGCCCGCCGACGCCGGCGAAGCTGACCGCTGCGACATTCAGGAAGTCTCGGCGGCGAACGCCCTCTTCCCCTTCGCCTGCAGTGCTGGAAACCTCAGCGGACTGTGCCTTGGTGGCCATCATACCCCTTTTGAGACGCTATTCGGATGTGCCTGGACGACACGTAGGCGACGCCGCTCCGGCTAGCGGCCGGCGCGATTGGCGGGCCTGATAGCGAGGGGTTTGGGGCCGGACAAGGGGCTGAAGCTACCTGTTGGTGAACCAGCTCGCTTAGTCCGCTAGCTTGTCCAGCGACCCGCCATGACCGCGACTTTGGGGTCCATTATCCGCCGCCAAAGCGGCGGAACCAGTGCGGTCAAGAGCGCCGCCGCATAACCTGCGGGCAATTGTGCCGCACCGGAGATCGCTTCCAACTGAGCGTATGGCCGGGCCGTCCGCCGATGGTGGTCACTGTGACGTCCCATGTTGAACAGGGCCGCATTGTTGATCCGTCTGCTGCTGTTCCACGAATGCTGCGGACCCAGGGGCTCCACACGTGCCCGCTCGGTCGAGCGGCGGCTGAGACCGTAATGGGCCACGTAGTTGAAGCTCTCCAACAGAAAAATCGCAACCATGGCTGTGGCGACGAAAAATGCGACTACGCGAGCGCCTGTAAATGCGAGCGCCAGCAGGAACCCCGCCTCGATAGCTGCATAGCCGATCATCCGATTTCCGACGCCGATCGCCCGGCGGTGCGCACGGCGCAGCCGCTGCAATTCAAAGGTCCAAGCCTCGCGAAGCTGACCTGCAATCGAGCGCGGCAGAAAGGCATAGAGGCTCTCGCCGAGTCGAGCAGTCGCCGGGTCCTCTGAAGTTGCGGCACGGCGATGATGCCCATACACATGGGCGATGCGAAAGTGCATGTATAAGACGGTGCCGAGCAGCGTGAGGCCGAGCGCCCGGTCCCGTACATTGCGACTGTGAATCATCTCATGCGCCGCAACGAAACCAAAGACACCAGTCGTCACTCCGCAGGAAACCGCTAGGCCCGCGGCTTCGACGAATCCGGTTTCGGGTCGCGCCACCACGACAGCCGCCCAGATCGTGACTGCTAGCTGCATGAGGATATAGATTCTGGGCAGCGAGCGCGCTGCTGGGCTGTTCGGCGCGCCCGCGCGGTCCGCCTCCTCCCCCAGCCCTTCGTCGAGGCCGACAAGGCACAGCGGGGTTGCCCCTGCAGCCATGAACGACCAGGCTCCACCCAGCCACCCACCCACGGGCAGAAGCACGAGGAAGGCAAAGGGCGTGAGGTATCGGAGCGGCACCATTGGGTCTCGCAGACTTTGTGTGCGTTCCTCCAGGCAAAACGTTCAGAGCCACCAAATGCTGCCGCTTTCCAAATGAAGATCGGTGCGATCGCGGAGTCTGCGCTCGAATGGATGGCCCTCAAGCTTGACCTGGCGCCGCGCGCCCTCGTCGATACGCATGCGGCGATGTTGCTGGCGCGCACGGTCATGGCGGGTGCCGAGCTCAAGGTCTTCGATGCGTTTTCGGCCGGTCCGCGTACCGCCGAGGAGACGGCCACTGCGTGTGGCTTGGCGCCCGGTCCTACGGCGCTGCTGCTGGATGCGCTAACCGAGTGCGGTTATCTGCGATTCACAGGCGGCCGCTTCGCTGTGACGCGCCGCGCACGACTGTGGCTTCTCAGCGACTCTCCTTCCTCGGTGCGCGACAAGCTCCTCCTCCAAATGATCGAATGGCGCTGGCTGGAGGCGTTGGAAATGTTCGTGCGTAGCGGACGACCTCTCAATTTCCATCAGGCGATGGCAGCCGAGGAGCGCGATCTGTATCACCGAGGCATGCGTGCGTTGGCTGGCGTCGCGGGCCGAGAGGTGGCGCGGCGCACCCCGGTTCCACGCGGGGCGCGGCGGATGCTCGATCTAGGCGGGTCGCACGGACATTTCGCGGCCGAGATCTGCCGACGCCATTCGGGGCTGGTGGCGGAGGTAATAGATCTACCAGAGGCAATCGAAGCGGCCGCCCAGCTGCTAGCAGCCGAGGGCTTGGGCGAGCGGCTTGTTCACCGGCCAGGAGACGCTACGGCGATCGAACTGGGTGACGAACGGTACGATCTCGTGTTGATGTCGAACCTCGCGCACCATCTCACTGAAGAGCAGAATCGTAAAGTTGCTGCGCGCGTTGCGCGAGCGTTGAAGCCTGGCGGCACATTCGTGATTCAGGAGCCCGCACGCGCCCAGCGCAACGGCCGATCGAGCCAGGTTCCGGCACTGCTGGGACTTTATTTCGCAATGCAAAGCCGTCCGGAAGTGCGCACCTGGACGGTCTCAGAGATGGCCGCCTGGCAGAGGGAAGCAGGCCTGAGGGTGCGTCGAGCTAGGTCGCTCCGAACGGCGCCTGGATGGGTCCTGCAGGCAGCCACCAAGCATTAAGGAGCCATCACCTTTAGAAGTGATGGGTGCAGAGCGCGATCAGCAGAATGATTGGGATCGGGATGCCGATCAGCCACAGCAGGATGGAGCGCATGACTACCGCCTCCTTCTCCACCGCTCGCTGCAACAATGGTTTTCGCGCCGCAACGGTTCCAAAGGACTCAAGTGATCGCCGCAACCTCTTCGGCCGTGAGCGGGTCGCGCCGGCGGCCGAGCATGGCGGCTCGGAACATCACGGCGGCGGCGTACAGCACCACCACAAACACAAGCCAGCGAAGCGGCTCGAGCGGCATGGACTTCACAATGAACGCCGCGATTAGCACCGCCGGAATACCGCCAAGCGTGATTCCAAGCGCAATCTTCAAATCAATCTGCCCGATCGCGATATGCCGGCTGCCCGCGCCTGCGACGGTGAGGGAAGCGCCGGTGGCCATGATTGGGAACACTAGGCGCGGGTCCATTCCCATCAGACTGAACATCACCAGGGTGGGTGCATAATTGCCGACGCCGAAGTTGAGCAGGACGCCGAAGATGAAATTCGCGACGATGGCGATGACGGTGAGTGTCGTCGGCAGACTTGCGGCAGTTCCCCCGCCAGGCATCATATGAAGGTTGGTCAATGCGTACACCGCAGCGCCGACCAGTAGCGCGATGGCGACCACGAGCTGAACCACCCAGACGCGGGCCCTGGCGACGAGCGGCGCTCCGAGAAGCCCGCCCATGAGCACGGACACCGTGCAGCCGACGAGCAACACCGGGTCGACCATTACGCCGAGCAGGACCAGGAAGATCACCGACTGAGCCATGGTCGGCAATCCGTGCCCGACAAGCATCGTCGGCGGGATCAACCGGTCTGGAACGAGCTTGCGAAACTTGAACCAGGCGGTTGTCGGGGCGAAGGAACCAATACCGAGCGTGTCGAAAAAATTGGTGATCGCGCCGAGCACGACTCCTTCCAAGCTGGGTGTTGCGCGGCGCGCTCGTGCGGCCCTCAACAAAATGGCCGTGAACGCGAGGATCGCCAGTACAAGCGGGACCAGAAGCGCAATCAGCATCCCCGCCCCCTTCGAGCCATGGGCCGCGAAGGCCGGATGCTACAGCATTCGAGCAGGCGCACAACCGGCGGTGGGTCCGGTGAAATATTCGCCGCAGTCCTGACTCTTCGCCTCGGGTCGGGAATCTGGCGGCTCAAGCTCGAATCAAACAGCTCGTCATTCCCGCGAAAGCGGGAACCCAGGCGACGCTTTGCCGGGCTTTTGGATCATCTGGGTCTCCGCTTGTCGCGGGGATGACGAAAAAGAGAGCGGGACATTCTAATGGCGAATAACGCAGGCACTATCCTTTCACGCATCAAGGACGAGGAGATCGACTGGGTCGACCTCCGCTTCACCGATCCCAAGGGCAAATGGCAGCACCTGACCATGGCCTCGGGCGTGATCGATGAGGATAACCTTACCGACGGTCTCATGTTCGACGGATCGTCGATCGCGGGCTGGAAGGCCATCAACGAGTCCGACATGATCCTGAAGCCGGACCTCGACGCTGCCTATGTCGATCCTTTCAGCGCGACCCCGATGCTGGTCCTGTTCTGCAACGTGGTCGAGCCTTCGACCGGCGAGCTCTACGGCCGCGACCCGCGCTCCACCGCGACCCGCGCCGAAGCCTATCTCAAGGCGAGCGGCGTCGGCGACACGGTGTTCGTCGGCCCTGAAGCCGAATTCTTCATGTTCGACGATGTCCGCTTCGAAGACGGCTATAACGCCAGCGGTTTCAAGATCGACGATATCGAGCTGCCGACCAACACCATGCGTGAATATGACGGCGGCAACCTCGGCCACCGTCCGCGCGCCAAGGGCGGCTATTTCCCTGTCGCTCCGGTGGATAGCGCTCAGGACATCCGCGGCGAGATGGTCTCGACCATGCTCGAGATGGGCCTGCCCTGCGATAAGCATCACCACGAGGTGGCAGCGGCGCAGCACGAGCTCGGCCTCACTTATGGCGGGCTCGTTGAGACGGCCGATCGCATGCAGGTCTACAAATATGTGGTGCACATGGTCGCCCACGCCTACGGCAAGACCGCGACCTTCATGCCCAAGCCAATTGCCAAGGATAACGGCAGCGGCATGCACACCCACATGTCGATCTGGAAGGGCGGCAAGCCGCTTTTTGCCGGCAATGGCTATGCGGGCCTCAGCGAGATGGCGCTCTACTTCATCGGCGGCGTGATCAAACACGCGCGCTCGCTGAACGCGTTCACCAACCCGACGACCAACAGCTACAAGCGACTGGTTCCGGGCTTCGAGGCGCCGGTGCTGCTCGCTTATTCGAGCCGCAACCGCTCGGCTTCCTGCCGCATCCCCTATGGCGCTGGCGAGAAGGCCAAGCGAGTCGAATTCCGCTTCCCCGATGCGATGGCCAATCCGTACCTCGCTTACTCAGCGCTGCTGATGGCCGGCCTCGATGGAATCCAGAACCGGATCCACCCGGGTGATCCGATGGACAAGAACCTCTACGACCTGCCGCCGCAGGAGCTGGTCAATGTCCCGACGGTCTGCGGCTCGCTCCGCGAAGCGCTTGTCAGCCTCGACCAGGACCGCGCCTTCCTCACCCGCGGCGACGTGTTCAGCGACGACCAGATCGACGCCTACATGGAGCTCAAGTGGGAAGAGGTGATGCGTTGGGAGACGACGCCGAGCCCAGTCGAATTCGACATGTATTATTCCAGTTAATTTTGGAGTAAGCTCACACTTTCGGGACGCCGGTGGAGGGAAACCCTCCCACCTTCCCTTTTCTCTCCACCGGCATCATTTCCTTCAGTGGCCGACGTAAATCACTCCCACATTGTTGTGGGCGATTCGTTTCCATCCTGAGCGGCGGAGAAGCGCGATCAGCTTCGCGTCATTGGGCGGGATCGCCCAGCGGATGTTCCACCGCTGCACCGCGCG
>Ga0068857_100005247_pt1 | contig 11033 bp, 10 predicted proteins | sample KBSCornC72_FD_66591 | JGI IMG/M metagenome (GOLD analysis project Ga0068857, IMG submission 66591) | Corn rhizosphere microbial communities from Kellogg Biological Station, Michigan, USA - KBS Corn C7-2 | ecosystem: Host-associated > Plants > Roots > Rhizosphere > Soil ...
CTCCTTCATTACAGTAAGACCGCCATAACCCGAATCAAATATTCCTATAGGTGTAGTTGCCATACAACAAATTTAGATCAATTAATCTTCGCTGCATTCAGGTCGCAACAGGCAATAAAAAAGCCGCTTCGTTTAAGAAGCGGCCAGTTATATCGTGAAGCTCAGTTATTAATGTTTGACAGCTGGTTTAGCAGGAGCAGCACCACCTTCAGCGGCAGGAGCGTTACCACCCGCGCCGGCAGGTAATTTAATATTGAGCCTTTTAGCTACCAGAGGTAAAATATCATCTCCGGGAGGAGCTACCAGCAGGGCTTCTTTTTCAAATACATAGCCATAACCATTTTCTTTGGCTACTGACTGTACGGCTTCATAAGCCTTTTTGTTAATGGGGCCCAGCAGTTCCTGCTGACGTTGTTGTAACTGCTGTTGAATGCGTTCTTCTTCACCACTTAAATCCTGTCCCATCTTGGTTAATTCTGTCTTCTTAACAGCTTTTACAGATGCTGTTAAAGTAGTAGAATCTTTATTGAATTTGTCAACAGCTGCATAAAATGCATTCTGTTTGTCGGTAGCATTTTGAACCAGGGCATTGCGCAATTCCTGCAAAGTAGAATCGGCTTTTTTGGTTTCGGGCATTACGCTCACCAGTTCCTGAGAACTGATATACCCGATCTTTGATTGAGCATGTACTTCACCAGCCGCTACCAGGCACAGGGCGAACAACATTACAGTAAAAAACTTTTTCATTTAATTCAGATTTTGTTGTTTTCTATCACCCTCAGCCTGTTTTTTTTTGCCTTCGGGTGGACGGTTATATTTTACGTTTAAAGTTGAAAAAAACCTGATGATGGTTGCTTTCCCCTTTGTCCTTGCATTTTATTTAACACCCAGTTCTTTTAAAATATCCTCGCTACGATCCAGTTTGGGGTCGGCAAAGATAACAGTAATTCCTTCACTTTTATCCAAAATAAAATCCAATTGACGGTTAACCGCCAGCTTTTGAATTGCGTTATAAACCTTGTCCTGTATGGGTTTAACCAGTTCCTGGCGCTTTTTGAATAAATCTCCTTCAAAACCAAAGCGTTTGCGTTGAAGGTCCCTGACTTCCTTTTCTCTTACAAACAATTCATCCTCTCTTTTCTTCTTTAACTCGGGACTTAACATAACCTGTTCAGCATCATAATCCTTGTACATTTTATCCAGGGCGCTTTGCTTGCCATCGATCTCTTTCTGCCACTGGGTGCTGATATCATCCAGTTTTTTCTGCGCATCTTTATATTCAGGCATTTTGTCAAGAATATACTTTGTGTCTACAATCGCGTATCGCTGGGCCTGTGAGGCAAAGGTTAGCGCCAGCAGGCAGGTTATGAAAAGTAGCTTTTTCATGGTGTTTTTATTTAAATATCCCTAAAAATATTGAATGTCAGGGAGGGGTGGCATCAATATTACTCCGGTTCATATCCCAGCATAAATGTAAAGCGGGTTGCATCGCGCAATCTGCCACCCTGACTTAAGCGGTCGAACCCTACCCCATAGTCAAATCCAAGTAAACCAAACATGGGTAGGAAGAAACGCATACCCACACCTGCGCTTCGGCGTAAACGGAAGGGATCATATGTTTTATAGTCGTACCATCCGTTGGCTGCTTCAAACCAAACCATACCAAAAATGGTGCTGCTCGGGTTTGTGGTAAACGGATAGCGCATTTCAAGCGTGTATTTATTAAAGATAGTAAAGAACTGGCTTGCGCTCTGCTGATCGGGGTTCACCTTGGGATCAGAATTTTCATACACCGGATAACCACGATGAGCAATGATGTCGTAACCCAATATATAACTACCATTGGCCAAACCGGCGTCACCCACCTGAAAGCGCTCGAATGGTGAATAAGGCAACTTAACATTATAGCGACCCATAAAGCCATATTTGGCGGCAGCCCTTAACACAAATTGCCGGCTTCGATCGGCGCCCATAGGCTTACCAATCGGAATAAACCATTCGGCATTCATTCGCCATTTATGGAACTCGGGAAGTTTATAACTATCCTGACTTGTTGTATTAGGTCTGAATAAAGAATATGGTGGTGTAAACTGCCCGCTGATCATAAAGTTAGATCCCGTAGTAGGGAAGATCGGGTTAGGACCTGCCGAGTTACGGTTAAGCGCAACTTTTACGCTCAGGTTATTCGACGTACCGTTTCTGAAATCGGCAGTGAACAAGCGATAATTCTGCAGTTTGTACTGCGTATAGTTTATAGAGTATACGAGTGAGAAAAAGTCATCGGGCCATTTTAATTGCTTACCCATGGCAATGCTGGCGCCAAAGTTTTTCAACCTGTTCGTGTCGCTGAAGAAATATCTTCCGCTGGCATCCAAACCACCGGTACGGAATACGCTCTTATATAAGCTAACCGTTAATGAGTTTCTTTTTTTACCTCCCAGCCAGGGCTCGGTAAATGATAAGTTGTACGACTGGTACGCACGACCATTCGATTGAACGCGCATACTCAGCTTTTGTCCATCACCTGTAGGTAAAGGATCCCAGGCTTTTTTATTCCAAATATTTCTTATGGAGAAGTTATTAAACGATACACCCAGTGTACCGGTTAAACCGATACCACCACCCCATCCGGCACTGAGCTCCAATTGGTCAGATGATTTTTCTTCTACCGTATAATGTATATCCACCGTTCCATCTTCAGGATTGGGAACAGGATTAATACCGATCTTCTCCTGGTTAAAGAAGTTCAACTGTGCAATTTCACGTTGTGAACGGATCAGGTCGGTACGACTGAATTTTTCACCGGGCAACGTACGCAGCTCACGGCGAATAACGTGCTCTTTTGTTTTTTCGTTACCGGAAATGGTAACGTTTTTAATAGTGGCCTGCGGGCCTTCCTGAATACGGATCTCAAAATCGATCGTATCGTTGTATACGGCAGTTTCAACCGGTTCAATGCGGAAGAACAAATAACCGTCATCCATATAAAGGCTGCTGATGTCGCCACCTTCCTGTGACATTTGTTTACCCAGTTTCTTATTCAGAATGTCCAGGTTATACACATCGCCTTTTGTGATACCTAATAATATGGTAAGAATAGAATCGGAATATTTGGTATTTCCTTTCCAGCTTACATTACCGAAATAATAGCGGTGTCCCTCATCTACTTTCAGATCTATTTTCAGATTGCCCTTCTTATTATAATACTGTGTATCGGCAACAATAGACGCATCGCGGTATCCAAGCGAGTTGTAGTACTCCAGCACTTTCTCTTTATCTTCTTCATACTTTTTCGCATTGAATTTGGCCGAGCTGAAGAGTTTGAAGCGGAAGTAAGGATCAAGGAATTCCTTGGTTCTGGTAAGTGATAAAAAGCCGGCCTGGCTCAGGTATTCTTTAAATGAAATGTCTTTGGTGGTGCCATACGGACTGTTCTCTTTAGTGGGATACAGCGTCATCTTGGTCATTTCGTGTGTACCCTTCAACTGTTTTTTCAAACGTTGTTCGCTCACCTGTTCATTTCCGTAAAAGCTTACGTTATCAATTCGAACCTTATGTCCTTTTTCAACATACAGGGTGAGAATAATTGAATTGGGTAAGGCGGGATCGGGCGTTTCATCGATACGCACAGAGGCGCTTTGAAAGCCTTTTTCGGTATAATATTTTTTAATTGCCTCTTCGGCGCTGCGTTTTGTGTTTTCGGTAACTACACGGCCGGCGATAAGGCCCATTTTCCCTTTCAGTTCATCGGCCTGCGATTTGGGAATTCCTTTTACAAAGTATTTAGATAAAGCAGGGCGTTCGGTAACGTGTATTTCTATATATAGTTTGTTCCCCTCGAGTTTGGTAAAATAGATCTGCGCGTTCGAAAAAAGGTGCTGGTTCCACAGGTTGGTAAGTGCTTTGCTGAAATTGTCGCCCCCGGGAATCATTACTTTATCACCTACATTAATGCCTGCAATAGACACAAGCAGCTGTTGATCGTAGCGTTTGGTACCTGTAACAGTGATACCTCCTATAATATATTCTTTCGGAGATTTTGCATGCGGTATTGCTTCCAGTTCAGGATCTATTGAGGTTGGAACAGTATCAGTAACAACCTGGGCACGGATTGATCCGACGGAAAAAAAAGCTAAAACCAGTAAAAAAATACTAAAAGTACGCGAACGCTGCATTCCGGGGAGTTTAAAGTGGAGCAAATTAAGTGGGAAATATTAAAAGGGTTTGTTAAAACGGGCGCCTAATCGACGGATTCATAATTTATTCATGACCAACATGAAGTTATCCGTTTATAGGCTCCGTTTGTATTTGGTCCCCGGTTTTACCAAAACGTCTTTCGCGCCGTTGAAAATCGAGAATGGCTTCGTACAGGTTTTCTTTCCGGAAGTCGGGCCACCTGACATTAGTGAAATACAATTCTGCATAAGCTAGTTGGTATAATAAGAAATTACTGATACGGTATTCGCCGCTGGTGCGAATCATTAGTTCCGGGTCGGGAAAATTACTGGTGGCCAGATACTGTTGAAGAGTATTCTGGGTGATGGCGGCCGGGTCGATTTTTCCGGCTTTTACATCTTCGGCTATATGTTGTACAGCTTGCACAAGCTCCCACCGGCTGCTGTAACTTAGTGCCATTACCAGGTTTAAACCTGTATTGGTACTGGTGATCTGCAGCGATTCGTTCAGTTCCTTTTGTGCATATTCGGGCAACATTTTCACGTCGCCTATTACATGCAATTTGATATTATTTTTATTGAGGGTTTCTGTTTCCTTGCGAATAGTTTCAACCAGCAACTCGATCAGGCCGGTTACTTCATACTGTGGCCGGTCCCAGTTTTCGGTAGAAAAAGCATACAACGTAAGATATTCAATGCCCAGTTCAGCACATCCTTCTACAATATTGCGTACACTTTCAACGCCGTGAAAATGGCCATAGAGGCGGTCTTGCCCCTTTTCTTTAGCCCAACGACCATTTCCATCCATAATAATTGCTATATGGCGTGGAAGTTTTTGTAGGTTTATTTGCTCCTTGAGGCTTTGCATACCCGATTTTTGAAGGGCACAAAGGTACGAAAAAAGTTCGCAGTTGGCAGTAAGCAGTTGATAGTTACCGCTGGAAAGGCAAAACAGTTATATAATCTTTAACAAGCCGGTTAAAAAAGAATAAGGGCGAACCACCTTTTTGGAGGGTGTTCGCCCTTGTTCTTTAACTGCCAACTGCCAATTGCAAACTGCTAATAAGCTGTGGGACAGCGATATGAAGTAAGATTGAATGACAACGTAACCTCGGCCATTATATAGGCGTCTTTTTGTTTTGAAAATCCGCGCTGACGGCCTTCTATACCGATAATATCGCCGGTTTCGTACGACCGGTCCTGCAACTGCTGCGCAACAGAGGGTGTACCATCGGGTAATGGAGGAAATTTATCGGCTCCAACATAGGTTTTGCTTACATCATCGAGGTAATCGGTACTTGTTATACGGTATACCACTTCAAAACCCAGGTTCATATTGTCGTTCAGGGCATATTTAATACCTACGCCTATAGGAAAGCAAAGCGCCATGGTATTATAAGGCTTGCGGTCGGGGTAAGCTCCAGTTCCCTGTCCTTCGGTTCCGAGCGGACGAAGGAAATATTTTTTGCCATTAAGATAGGCATAGGGATCATAGCTGAATACGCCGGCTCCGAAAGTTAAGTAAGGTGTAAACCTGTAATCAGGATCGGCAGGAACAAACTTAAAGAAGTTGAAATCGCCCTGCAGGGTCAGTTCAAAAATATTTGAATTGAAGCTGAGGTTGCGTCTGCGCTGATATTCGTTCTGTGTATTATATACATCAGAATAACCTAAACGGGCATAGTGACCTGCCACCCGTAAGGCTACATAATTTCCAAATTGTTTACGAAAAAATAATCCAAACGCCGGTTTGGGACGGTTTAATTTGGCCCTGGTATTCAAATCGCCAAAATAATGTGCTGCACCTGCCGAAATCCCAAATTCGCCTGTATGTACAATACTTTCATATTGGGCAGTAACCTGTTGCACAGTGAATACGGAAATAATAAGAAGTGCTGTTACAACCAATTTCTTCATAATTCGCAATTTAATATTAAGAACCGGATTAGCCGGTAATTTCTTATTCAGGGAAAATGTTAATTCCTCGTGTCAAGCCCCCATGATAATTTGTTTCGGAGGGTTTGCAAAAAGTTATTTTCATTTAACCGTACCAGGCTTAGGGTAAAGGATTCTCGACGCACTGCCAATTGCACTTTTTTATCTACGAGTTCTTTGCGCGAATCGAGGGCGCAAATAAAATGATCGGTGCGTCCTTCTATTTCAAAGGATATGATATTGTCATCCGGCACAATAATAGGCCGCACATTCAGATTATGCGGGGCTACGGGGGTAATTACGAAACTGGAAGATTCAGGAAAAACCACTGGGCCATTACAACTTAATGAATAACCGGTTGACCCGGTAGGTGTTGCTACAATCACGCCATCAGCCCAGTATGTATTTAAAAATTCACCATTAAGATACGTGTGAATCTTTATCATGGGTGATGTATCGGTTTTATGTATGGCAAACTCATTTAAGCCATAAGGTACATCGCCAAATAATGGTTTACTTGCATCCAGGTGAATTAACGAACGCTTGTCGATCAGTATTGTGCGCTTGACCAGGGATTGTACCGCAATGTGTAATTCTTTACTGCCGATACTGGCCAAAAAACCAAGCCGGCCAAAATTTATCCCCAGTACAGGAATATTTTTATCCCTTACCAGTGTTACAGTATCCAATAACGTACCATCACCTCCTAAACTGATCAAAAAGTCAATGGCCTCGGTAAGATCGCTTGAATCGTTAAAAACAGTGGTTTTATCTGAAAACCTGATCGAAGCCTGTATCATTTCATAAAAAGGCTGGTATATAACCGGCTGAATGTTCTCTTTGGCTAATTCATCAAGTAACTGCTGTATTTTATTATTCTGGTCGTAATCGATTACCCGGCTATAGATAGCTACCTTCATACAATTGGGTTGAGATAATTTTACCTGTCGGCTTCTTTTTTAAAAATCGCTCTTGACATGTAAAAATAATCCCTTTTGACCTAATTGATTAAAGCTGTAATCTACCCGCAGGTTGAAGTCGTAAAAAGTTACCATGTCCAGACCAAAACCGCCGGTATATAACATTTGGTTCACAAGAGAATTGTCGCGGAAGTTTTTATTGTAACTATAACCGGCATCGCCAAAAACGTGCGCATAAATGCGGAAGGGGATTATATCGTGAGAATACGATCTGATATGCGTTCTAATATTGAACTTAACCAATTCGCGCCTGAAAGTTTGCTTGGTAAGAAAGGCGGCTACACCATCTATTACATAATTTTCCAGTCCGCGCAGGTATATATCGCCATAACCAAACAGGCGTGAATTAATATAAGGCTGGTCAAAAGGCAGGCGTAACATGAAAGCAGGCTGCCACAGAAAATAATTCTTTTTACTTAACCGGAAGCCTTTGGTGGCTTTGCCGGCAAACTGCCACATGTTCATTTCCTTATTAACCCCTCGTTTTAGAATACTGCCATCGGCCATAAAACCCGTTAAAGGAAAAGGCCGGTAATCAACATTCACATAATTGATGCTGTATACGAGTTCGGGAAATCTTATTATATCTCTATAGGCCCCATAGTACTTGGGATTCAATTCATTTATGCGGGGATCTATTTCCTGTTGGGTATATGATAACGAAACGGCGTGCACTGTATGCAACCCAGGCCGGTAAGTATAATCAATGTGGCCCGACCATTGTTTTATACCCAGTCCCAGCGAATCTACAAAGCGTTGCTGGTTATCTATGGTAGCATAATTAATTTCGTGGTTAAACGAATAGGTGAAACCGATACGATAACCCTGTTTAAGTGCTTTATCCGCATACGGCTGATCATACTCAAATTGGATCTGTTGTGTATAACCTGTCACCAGCCATAACTTCAGCTTATCGTTTCTGCCGGTAAAATTATTATAGGTGAATTTGAAACCGTAGTTTATGCGGTCTACTCCGTAACCCTGTTTGGCCCATTCGTTCAAATTACGGTCAACCGGTTTGAGATATGGAATAGGAAAAATATACCATCGTTCTTTTACCTGTATCAGTATATCAACCTGGTATCCACGAAAAGATTTTAATGCTATTACTACATCGATGAATAAACTGGTATTAATTAACTGCTGGCGCGATACTTCAAAAGCTTTAACCAGTTCGGGAAGATAAATGGAATCGCCGGATTTAAAAGGCAACTCGCGTGTGATGATATAAGGCTTTGTTTTTCTATTTCCTTCGATATATATATCACCTACAACAAAGGGAGTGGAATAATTTTTATCGTAGCTGATCTGTCCGTTAGCAGACGCCTGTGACGTATCAGCAGGGGAAGGTTGTGCGTACACCAATGCCCCGTAACACAATAATGCTATTATGCAATAAACAATCTTTCCCATGCACATGCCCGGCAAGCAGGTGGTGTTTTCAATTAATAAAAAAAAGCTGGCTGATCCCTATACTGTGCTAAATATTCAAATAGTTCATCAAATGGTCATAATTGCTACGCAGTTCGTTCTCATATAATTCCTCGCCAAAATAATACTTCACATTATAATCGTACCTCTGAAATGTAGCAACAATATCCGAAATTTCGAATTTATTGATTTTTATTGCTACAAAAAAAGAACTTGTGCTATTATCCCAATAACTATTTAACTGAGTGATTTGGGCGTCATTGGTTTCTACCAGTTTACTGAGCTCGGAAAATGAAAAATTACGTTGCTCCATTTCCAGCACAATTAAACCGCCGGGCTCGCCGGCGCCGGTAGTTTTACCCAATTCTTTTAACAGGTCGATAGCAGCAATAGAACCTACAAATTCATTTTCTTTATCTACTACCGGTACCAGGGAAAGATTATAATCATTCAAAATTTGTACCGCCTCGATAAAGTGGGTATTAGCGTGCACAGCTACTTTTGAAAAGTGGGCTTCGAGTGATTGGAGGGTGGCCCTTTCATCCCTGTTCATCAGATCTTCTTCAAATACAAGGCCCAGGTATTTATCATTGGTTACTACAGGTAATTGCACGACGTGAAACTCCGACATCAGATCCAGCGCCTGAATAATCGTATCATTCAGGTTGAGCGTGGGAATAGTGGCTGATATTAAGTTTTTGTTAAGCACTGATCAGAGTTTCAATATAAATTACAAAAATCAAATCGCAAATCACAAAAAAAACTACAAATTTCAAATCGCAAAAAATGCACCGCAAATCTGAAACTCAGTTCTTGAATTTCTTTTTGGATTTTTGCCTGTGGAGCTTTTTTGGCTCTTGTGATTTGGTCTTTGTGATTTACTATATGTATAATACGTCTAAATTCTGTAACTGGTTTGCGGAATGATCCGAAAACTTTTTTTATCAAATAGTTAGTATTACCCTTAACCAAATATAATCATTTAGACGCTGGTGGTCAGGCTACCGCTGCAGGCTCGTTTAATTTTGTCAAAAATTTATGGAGTATGCGGTTGAATTCTTCAGGCACTTCCATCATAGGAGCATGACCACATTTGTCGATGAAATGCAGCTCGCTGTTTGGAATTAACCGTTGAAACTCCCGGCCTACAAACGGAGGGGTAATAGAATCGTTGTTTCCCCAAATAAGCAGCGTGGGTTGTTTTATCTGATTGAGTTCTTCGCCCAGATTATTTCTGATGGCGCTTTTGGCAAGCCTGATTATTTTAACAGCTTTGAGGCGGTTATTAACTGTTTCGTACACTTCATCTACCAGTTCGTTGGTAGCTATTTTAGGGTCGTAAAAGGTTAATTCTGTTTTCTTTTTAATATAATCTCTATCGCCGCGCTTAGGATAGGTATCGCCCATTCCGTTCTCAAATAAACCTGAACTACCCGTTAAGATCAGCGATTTGATACGTTCGGGATTTTTCAAAACATGTAAAATAGCTACATGGCCTCCCAGAGAATTGCCAAGCAGGTGCACGTTCTGAAAATCATGAAATTCAATAAACTTATTCACAAACTTCTCTAACCCACCTACTGATGTATGCAGCAGGTCAAGATCAAGCAAAGGAAGCATGGGCACCACTACTTTGTTGTGGTGCTTAAAATACTCAATCAAACTATCAAAGTTGCTTAGCGCTCCGAATAACCCATGTAACAATATTAGCGGTTCGCCCTCGCCTTCTTCAATATACTTGAATTTATCCACTTGTTTGATCATATAATTCATCAGCTATGTCGGTTCAAGTCAGTCAATTAATCGCTAAAATAAACGTTTTACTGCAAATATTCCACCCTTGCAGTTTGCAACATACAATTTTAATGTAAGCTACTGATTTTTTTATGTTTTTTAAATGCCGGATATTGCGGGCCCTTGCATATAACACGTAGTTTCAGCTAGTTGCAGGGGTGGCTAACCTGGCAAAAAAGTTGCTCAGTTCGCTGAACATGTTCTTAAATGCGGGTATCAGTTTTCCAAAACCGTCGATTACCCACGGTCCCAGCGGCTTTATTAACGGCCATGAAGTTGAATGAGCCAGGGTATCGTCGCTGATCAGTTTAACCTGTTGCATAAAAAACAGTATTACGCTGAGCGCAAACATATACAAAATTGTATATAACAATACGCCTCCCGCTTTGTTTAACCAGCCCAGCATAACCGTTTCAACAGTTTCTTCCAATAACCGGGCTGCCCATCGTATCAGCAATACTACAACAATAAAAACTAATGCAAATGAAATAAATGGCAGCCATTTCGCTGATACATGAACGGAATCTTTCAAATATCCTGCCACTACCACCGATAATTTCATGGCAGCCGCTATGCCTGCAATAAATGCCAGCACCGAAAATACGGCTATAATAAGCCCCCGCCGTAATCCTTTGATAACGGCCATAATCAGGCATATTATAACTAAAATGTCTATCGTCATATGTTGAAGTCGGATGTCAGATGTCAGAAGTCTGAA